>Ga0189274_100072_pt1 | contig 117123 bp, 113 predicted proteins | sample N5B1minimetaG_FD_130323 | JGI IMG/M metagenome (GOLD analysis project Ga0189274, IMG submission 130323) | Marine microbial communities from the Costa Rica Dome - N5 B1 mini metaG | ecosystem: Environmental > Aquatic > Marine > Oceanic > Photic zone | place: Costa Rica: the Eastern Pacific...
CCTATAATGGCGTTGCCATCCTCTCGAAACACCCGATCGAGGAGATCCGTTGCGGCCTGCCCGGCGATGAGAGCGATGAACAAGCGCGCTATATCGAGGCGGTCATCTCGGCCAGCAGCGGTCCGGTCCGCGTCGCCTCAATCTACCTGCCCAATGGCAATCCTGCGCCCGGCCCCAAATACGACTACAAGCTGGCCTGGATGGAGCGTCTGCGCCTGCACGCCAAGGGCCTGCTGGCGTTCGAAGAACCGCTCATCCTGGCCGGCGACTATAATTGCATCCCGCGCGACAGTGATTGCTGGGATATCGCCGAGTGGGAGCGCGACGCCCTCGCCCTGCCGCAAACCCGCGCCGCTTTCCGGGCGCTGAAATGGCTGGGCCTGACCGAAGCCTTCGAGCAGCTCGACGGCCGCGGCCATCAATACACATTCTATGACTATCAGGCCGGGCGCTGGAACAAGGGCCATGGGATCCGCATCGACCACCTGCTGTGTTCGCCGCAAGCGGCTGACCGCCTCGAAGCCATCGAGATCCACACCAAGACGCGCGGTAAGGAAAAAGCCTCCGACCACATTCCGATCGTCGGAAGCTTTTCGCTTTAGACCCGGTCTCCACCAGCGGTGTGACAAGCACGGCTTGACCGAATCTAGCCCTTGACTGCAAGCGCGGGAGCCGCCGCGGCGGCGCGGCTTGCGGGCAAAGCCCCGGCGGCCACACCTGCACCAATGCTGCCAGCCAAAGCCGCAAGTGCCAAACAGGGGTCCAGAGCGACCGGAATATCCCAGAGAGACGATACCAGAAAGCCCAGCCCCGCCGCCACACCAGCACCGATGGCCGCGCCGAGAACACCGAGGATCAGGCTTTCCAGCATGAATTGAAACAGGATGTCACTGCCAAGAGCCCCGCAGGCCATCTGCAACGCGATATCCCGACGCCGCGTCTCCACAGCGGACAGCGTATAGCCGCCATAGCCAATTGCGGCAGCGATCATCGATATCGTGGCGATTGAGAAGAGCAAGCGCGTGAGCAGGTCACGTTGGCGATTCATGGCACGCAGCGACGCGTTCTCGTCGCCAAACCGGAACGGGGCAGCATGTGACAGCGGCGCACCATGCTCTCGCCGCAAGATCCGGTCAGCCGTTTCGCGTGCCGCGCTGATGCTGCGTCGGACCAGCAAGACCACCGTCAACTGGTTCGCTTCATCAGGCGCGAGATGCGCACTCCGGTCAAAGTAGCGTACCATCGCGGTGAAAGGCAGGAGAACCCCCAACGCATAGCGCTCGGCGGTGTTGGTTTCTGCAGGCCCGAAAACACCGATGACGGCGCAGGAGATACCGTTGATCCGTACCGGCGCGCCAACCGCATCAGCCGGACGCGCGAACAGCCGGGCAGCCGCGGACGCGCCGAGCATGCATTGACGTTCGGCTCCGGCGAGTTCGGCCCGTGTGAAGGCTCGACCGTGCGCAACAGCCATATTGGCTTCCCGTTGATAGTCCCCGACAACGCCGAAAAGCCGCACTTCATATCGATCCCCGTCACCTTGCGCTTCGGCAAATCCTGTCCGCCAGGCGGCGCGAGCCTCGACGAGCGTACCCAGCTCCTGGTCCAATGCCTCAAGATCCGACACTCGCGGGGGACCGAAGCGGTCATGGATGAGAGTATTTTCCGTGATGACAAGCGATCGCGCATACGCCCCGAAAACCATCCGCTCCATCTGCTGGCCGTACCCCGCCAGTATGGCAGTCGCAAGCGCGACAGAACCGGCGCCCGCTCCGAGCGTGAGGGCCATCAAACAGGATCGAATCGGCCGGGTGGTGATCGACCAGACCGCCATGTAAATCTGGTTCCACAACGGCATCAGGGCTTTGCCTCCTCGATGGCCGCGCCATTTGTGAAACGGATCATGCGGTCGGCGATCGGCATCAAGAGCGGATCGTGGGTTGCCAGAATCACACAGCCACCGCGATTGGCGTGGTCGCTGAGGAGCCGCCCGATAACCCCGGTGGTCTGCTCATCAAGCGCGGCGGATGGCTCATCACAGACAAGCAGCTGCGGGCCGAGCGCGAGGGCGCGCGCAAGCCCCACGCGTTGACGCTCTCCGCCGGACAACTCCTCTACACGCCGATTGGCCTTTTCCGAGAGTTCGACAGCGTCGAGGGCTTTGTACGCTGCCGCTTTCCGGTCATCTGCGGCCCGCCCAGCATAGCGCATCGGCAAACATACAGTGTCCAAGACACGCATGCGAGCGATGAGCCCCGCATCCTGGAAAAGATAGCCGATCCGTCCGCGCCGCCTGCGCGCAAGCGCGGCGGGGGGGATGCCGGAAACGTCTTCCCCCAAAAAGCTCACCGTGCCGGCGTCCGGCTGGTCGAGAAGCCCCAGTATTGTCAGGAATGTTGACTTGCCTGCGCCGGAGCGCCCGACAACGGCGATACACTCACCGGCCATTGCCGAAAAATCCACGTCTCGAAGGGCAACCACGCTTGACTTCGCGCGCTGGTAGACACGGCTTATTTGCCTGACCTCGATCACCGGCAAAGACTTAGCCATCCGCGCACCCGCGAAGGGATGTCGGGCGCCGGGGATGGCGACTTCTAAAGCTCAAGTTCGGGATCTCGGGCATCAATGATGACAAGGTCGCCCTCTTCGAGATCACCGCCGATGACCGCGAAATTCTCTGCATCCTCAGGGCCGGCCCTGACATGGCGCGATTCAATCCGACCGTCATGCCACACATAAACAACACGCATTCCCCGTGCGATAGCTTCGCCCAACAATACGCCCGTAATTGCGCCCCTGTAATCGGGGACAAGCTCGGCATCATCGGACAGGCTGTAATAATCCCTTACCCATCGTTCGGTCTCTTCGCTGGGTTCAAATCCGGCCGGATAACCAACAGTGAATGCACGACGCGGCGCGACGAGCTCACCATAGGCCTCGGCAGCCACAAATTCGATGGAAGCTGTCATGCCCGGCAAAAGCCGTTCGTCGGGGTCGCTGGCGGCGATCGCCACAGGGTAGGTCACAAACCGGTTCGCGACATTGGCCGCGCGTCGCACCGGGCCGGCCACGCCAAAAAAGATTTCACGGGGATATGCATCGACCCTGAAGCGAACATCCATACCCTCCTGGATTCGGGCGACATCTGCCTCGGCGACCTCAGCCTCGATCACCACATTTGACAGGTCGGCCGCTATGATAAAGAGCACGGGGGTCGACAAGGTGGCGTTGACCGTCTGCCCCGTCTCGACACGCCGATCCAGTACGAATCCGTCGATCGGAGAGGTAATCTCCGTATTCGACAGATCAATTCGGACCTGATCGACCTGGCTGCGCGCCAGCGCGACGCCGGCCTCGGCGCGGGCGTGCGCGGCTTCGATCTGTGCCAGCTCGAATTCCTGATCTTCGACCCGAGAATCAGGCACAGCGCCGCGCGCTGCGAGTTCCCGGGTGCGCTCGAATTGGCGTTCGGCCGCGGCCAGCCGAGCGGCGACCTCGTTTCTATCCGCAACGGCGGATCGCAATCCCGCCTCGGCGCGCGCAAGGGCCGCCTCGTACGGTTCCGGATCGATGCGCGCGAGAACCTGGCCCGCACGCACCGGCTCATCAAAATCAACATCCACCGAAACGATGCGCCCGTTGAGTTCTGCTCCGACCTCAACCTGTGTCGCTGGACGTATCCGGCCCACCGCAGGCACAACGTCACTGATTGAGCCACGCATGACACGCGCTACCGAAAGATGTTCCGGTGCGCCATACTCGACATCATCGCCAACAGGTTGCGCGCCGGAGCAGCTCGTGAGCAGTCCGGCGACCAGACCTGACACCAGCCAAGCTGAGACACGGCCGGTTCTACCGTCACTCCACATCGTGAATATTGACCAGCTCCATCTCGCCTGCATGATCCACAACTCTGACCGGCCACCCGACCTCCGGCGCGAATGAATAGGTTGTGACTTGCTCTCGCAACGCCTGTCCACCATTCGACACGGTGCCCGTCGGGCGCTGCACCCGGAAGTTTATAACATCAAAAACGCCCGCCGGGGTTCTGATTGCCTCACAGCCTTCCAACCGGATCTGGATCGTCGTAACCGTTGTCTGCAAATCGCCCCCCACATTCAGGCTGTAGGGCGCGCTTATCTCGATCTCATCACCCGGCTCCATGCCAGAAATCGCGCGACGCAAGCTCTGCGTGCTGAGAGCCAAACGGGAATGACCGACCGTTTCCAGGTGCACCATGCCAAGAAAGCTGCGCCGTACGCGCTGATATCCCATCCGTTCCTCGCGCGGCGCATGAGGTTCGGACGCTGTGAACCATCGCGATGACACGGCACCGCTACTGTCGACGTCGATGACTTCCTGAAACGAGACATGACTGGCGACCTGGGACTCGAATACCGCCCCGACCTCAGGCAGCGCGCCATTCTGCGGCAGTGCGCATGCCGTCAAATTCATCGAAAGCACCAAAGTGACAGTGAGCATTTTCTCATCCTGCTAGCGAACTGAACCGATTGGTCCTGGAGCCAACCGTGATTGCGACCACCCCAGGACCAAAATCGTAGTGACCTTACAGACCTACCATATCCTCCATACACTTGGAGTTGCAGACGTCCAAGCATCGTTCGTATCCAAGATTGCCAGCCGGTGTTCCCAACTCTTCGCCCCAGGTGTCATAGCATCCACCGTAACAATTTGTGGTACAATTCGCCCACGCCGACATTGGTGCAAAACTCAGCGCCGCAACCGCAACCAGCAGACCCATCAGGTTCTTGACCATACCCCTAAACTCCTGTTTTGTTGAAATCTTACCCACCTGCGTGGGCTTCCAATTTCCGCAATTTCAATCTGAAGTAGCTATTTAATCAATTTTAAATTGCACAATCAGTGGGTGTGGTCAATAGACAGGCATTCAGGTGTGAACCGGTTTTTTTCGGGTGAGGCGGGAGCGTCAGGCAGAGCCGTAAGAATTGAGGCATGTCGACAGGCGCGATGTGAAACGGGCCAGGACCTGCCAGCCTCCCGATCATCACAACCTTTGATACGCGGCAGTTCTGACCGGCAGACTTCTACTCTGCCCGCCGCGTGGCGCAAGACCTTGAAGCTATGACATTGCAACGATGGGCCCAGCCCGACATTCCGTTGCTACCGCGCTTCGCCGCCCGATCGAGGGAACCGGCCCTTGCCTTGTGCCATGCATTCGGCATCCGACCCGATCCGCCGACCGCGCACCTCCTCCCGGCATCGACTTTTGCGGCTCACGTCAGAATTCCGGACCCTGGCCCGGCGGCAGGCGGGGCGCACAGCCTCAGCCAGAGCGGACGACACCAAGACGCGCGGCAGGGAAAAGCCTCCGACCACATTCCGATCGTCGACCGTTTCTCCCTCTAGCTCCGGCGCCCTGCTAGCACTGATCGCCGCGACGGAATTGGCCGTTGCAAACGGTCAGAGGTCCGAAATAGCGATCAATCTCGATGGAAATCCGGCTTGTCGGGCGATTGCCCATTCCGCTGCTCGGATGCCCGCCCGAGACACAATCCGCCGTCAGGGTGCGTCGTCCCGATGTCGACATTTGCGGATTGCGACAGAAGTTCGCCCAGGGTCCCGGCGGCAGGCCGGGCGCGCTGCCACAGCCAGACCGCGCCACCAGCTCGCCATCGCAATTGGTCACGCGGCCGCGATAGCTCGACAGGTCGATTCGACTGCGCACCATGCCGCCGGCATTGGTCCGGCACATCGCAGTCATGAAATTGCCGTCCCAGTCGGGCGAGGAGCAGGACATGCGCCAGATGCCCTCCGGAAAGCTCGCGGGGCGGGTGATTGCGGTCCCGTCATTGCCGCCCGAAGACGGACCGGGGCGCGGCGGCGCGTTGCCGGTGACGGTGCAGCTCGTGCTGCCGCGCAGCTGGCCATTGCAATTGGTCAGGGCGGTAAAGGCGAAATTGGTATCAAATCGGGTAAGCTGCCAGATGCCATTATCGGCCCGGCACTGCGCCACGATGGTTCGACCTTCCCAGCGCGGACGACGGCAGGTCTCCTGCCAGCGCCCGTCCGGGAAATCATTCCAGCCGGTGTCCGCGGTTTCGGGGGCTGTCAGCGCCGCCGCCTGCTCGCCATAGATCTCGTCCCAGTAATAGTTGATCGAGACAAGGCATTGCGTGACGGTGGATCGCCGTGTCTGCAACTCGTCAAAAACGGTCCCGGGATCGGTCGCCACACACCAGTTGTAGTGCGCTTCCGCTGGATAGCTCGTCATCGGGCAATTGCCGAACGCCGCTGCGAGACGCTCCAGTCGGTTAGACCCGACGGCGTAGTATTCACATTTCTCGGCCTGGCTACCGACACCCGGCATTCTCTGGGCGTTGACGAAATTGACGACGGTCTGGAGCCGCGCCGTGTATTGATCCGCCAGCACTGGTAGGGACATCGAGCGGCAGTCCTCGAACGGGTCACGGCGTTGCGGAAGCCCCATCACAGCCCCCTGGCTGGCGATGACGTCCTCGAGCTGACCGGCAGAGTTCGCATAGTCAAAGCAATAGTCTTCCTGGCCCTGTCCCTGACCATAGGCGGCCGATGACAGGATCAATCCGGCAATTCCAAGTGCAAACTGTTTGAACACAACCCTCTCCCCGTGCTGGGAGCCATCAGGGCAGAGTTCGGATGAGCTGGCAATGAACACGCTCGCCACTCTCTCATTCTCGCGTGTTTCGCGATCTTATCTCCAATCACGCGATGGGCTCTTGTTGGGTTTTATTGAGGGACCAGCCTGCACGGACCCAGACATGTGACTTGTCCTGATTTCAACTTGCACGCTGGCGATCTATGTCGGCCAGGCTGATGCCCAGCCACCGGTCGCGGAAACATGCTGGACGGGCTGGACTATTCCCATGGCGCCTTCTGGACCCACGGCGCCTTCCGGGTCTATGGCCCGGTGACCGAGGCCGATCGGTCTCAAGGCTATGGCTATGCCGTCTACAATCACTGTTCCGGACAATCGGGGCGGAGACTCTCACACCTCGTCCAGAATTGACCCCCTCGACTTCACGATGGAGCACGGATTGTCAGCTGACACCTATGAAATCCGGGCGGCCTTTCCTGACCGGCCCGCCACGCTTTCACCTGCCGACTGAGCCAGTCAGTCCCGGCCGAGGGTGGATCAGCGGCGGACTCGGTGCATCCGTCGCCAGCTTCAGCCTAGATGACGGTGATGCCGTCGCCCGCCTCGATCCGGCCGATCACCGCGGCGTCGACATGGCCCTGGTCATGAAAGCGCGCGAGCACGGCATTGGCCTGTTCCGGTGCACAGCTGACCAGCAGGCCACCGGAGGTCTGAGGGTCACACCACAAGACTTCGTCGATCTCCGCCCAGTCATCCGGACAGGAGATACCGGCCCTTACCGCGGCCCAGTTGCGCCCGGACGCGCCGGTTTTCAGCCCCTCGCCCGCCAACCTGCGAGCTTCGTCGAAGACCGGAACAGCCGCGCGCTCGATGACAGCCTTCACACCGGCCCCGGTGCACATTTCCGACAAATGGCCGAGCAGTCCAAACCCGGTGACATCGGTCACGGCGTTCACGCCACCGAGGGCGGCCAGCCCGGCGCCCGGCGTATTGAGGCGCGTGGTGGAAGCCACCATCTGCGCATAACCCTTATCCGTCAGTCGGTCCTTTTTCAGCGCAGCGGAGAAGACCCCAATCCCGATCGGCTTGCCCAGGATCAGCACATCGCCCGGGCGCGCACCTGCATTGGTCAAAAGACGATCCGGGTGCACCGTCCCCAGCGCCACGAGGCCATAGATCGGCTCGGCAGCATCGATGGAATGCCCGCCCGCGATCGGCGCGCCGGCAGCCTCGGCGACCGCACGTCCACCGGCCAGGATGGCGCGGATGATTTCCGGCGGCAGCTTGCCGACCGGCATGCCGACCAGGGCCAGGCAGAAAATGGGCGTCGCGCCCATGGCGTAGACATCAGAGAGGGCATTGGTGGCCGCGATCCGGCCAAAAACTTCCGGGTCGTCGACGATGGGCGTGAAAAAATCCGTGGTGGCGACCAGAGCCGTCTCGTCATTGATGCGCCAGACGGCGGCATCGTCGCGCGTGGACGCGTCGACGATCAATTCCGCCGGCACGGGAAAGGCAGAGGGCGCGCCGAGGATGTCGGTAAGGACGGCGGGATCGAGCTTGCAGCCACAGCCGCCGCCATGCGCGAGTGAACTCAAGCGAACTGGCCGTGTGTCATCCATCGTCCCGAACCCCTTCTTTTTGGCTAGTCTGCCGGCATGACCGGGATCGACACGCCGATGCAACGCATAGCCACCACGGATGACCTGTCCGCGCAAGCGCTGGCACAGTATGACGCCATCATCGATGTGCGCTCACCCGCCGAGTTCGCCGAAGACCACCTGCCGGGTGCCATCAACCTGCCCGTTCTTGATGATGATGAGCGGGCCCGGGTCGGCACGCACTACACCCAGGTCTCCGTCTTCGAAGCCCGCCGGATGGGCGCCGCGCTCACGGCGCGCAATATCGCCGCCCATATCGACACGGTCTTGGCCGACAGGGAGAAGAGCTTCAGACCGCTCGTCTATTGCTGGCGCGGCGGGATGCGGTCGCAATCCATGGCGACCATCCTGGCCGCGGTTGGCTGGAAGACGACCCTGGTCGCAGGCGGCTATCGCACCTGGCGGCGACAGGTCAGCGCGGCACTGGAGGACGACGCTCCGATGCCCGTCATTCTCATTGACGGGCAAACCGGTAGCTCCAAGACCCGCCTCCTGCACCTCCTCGCCGAACGCGGCGAGCAGGTCATCGACCTGGAAGGTCTGGCCTGTCATCGCGGCTCCATTTTCGGTGATTTCGCCGACATGCCCCAGCCAAGCCAGAAGGCGTTCGAGACCGCGCTGTGGGCGCAATTGCGCACGCTTGATCCGGACCGCCCCGTCTATGTGGAGGCGGAAAGCCGGCAAGTGGGACGCCTGCGCGTCCCGCCGCGCATCTGGGCGGCGATGCAGTCCGCCCCGCGGATCAGCATCCAGGCGCCGGCCAGCGCCCGGGCGCGCTACCTCATGACCGCCTATCCGGACCTGCCCCGCGATACCGAAAAGCTGATGGCGGCCATTGAGGGCTTGCGGCGCTTTCACCCGAAGGCCGACATCGAAGCCTGGCAGGCGCTGGCCGAGAGCGGTGACTTCGAACCGCTCGCCGCCGCCTTGATCACCGCCCATTACGACCCGGCCTATGACCGCGCCCGAAAGCGCGACAAGCCAGCACGAAAGCCGGTTGTGCTGGAAACGCTCGATCTCGACGCGGCGTCACTGATCGCCCTCGCCAACCGGGTGATCGAAACCGGCCAGCCGGACCGAACTATTCGCCCTGCCGGGCCTCATGCTCGCCAAGCTGGGCCGGCGCGACCAGGAGGTCGATGAGGCCGGTAATGTGGCCGAGTTCCTCGACGATCTTGTTGAAGCGCCCCGGCTCGGTCAGAGGTTTCGACATCGACCCGACCTCGAAAAGATTGCCGGTCTCCGCCGCAATCAGCAACTCGCCCTCGCCGCTGTCCTCATCGAAGGCCGCGCGAACATTCTTGCCCTTCAGGCTTGTTTCCAGAGCCAGCAGACGTTCCATGAAGGACGGGGTCAGCATGTAGCGGGCCAGCACCTGGTCATTGCCATAGACCTCAAAGGCCTTCTCGAATGCGGGATCAACCAGCCCGATCCGTTCCAGCTTGTGGGCTCCGAAACCGCGCGCGAAGGACTGGACACCATTAAACCAGCCGGCATCGCGCGTGATCACGGTGATACCCTCGACCTTGCGCGGGAAATTGATGCGGATGATGACGCCGCGAAAGACGGTGACGTAATAGGTGCGCTTCTTGGAGCGCCGGCGCTGTTCCAGATGCGCCTCATAGAGCTCGAACTCACAACCATCGCGCTCGCCGGCAAAATGATCCTCGAACCGGCGCCGGTCGGAGGATGGCAGCAACCCGAAATCCCGCAAGCGGTCAAATCGCGCCGGTGCATAGGGTGTCGGCGAATAGGCCAGGCCCAGCGCGCCAGCGATTTTGGTGTTCAGCTCGGCCTTGATCCGCTTGGACATGGCGTGCAGCGCATGGCTGCCAATCATGTAGCCAAGGAAGGGGCCCAGCACCAAGGCCATGACGATTGGCACCGCCTCGACATTCTGCCAGGCGAGCACACCCGCGACCACCAATGCCAACGCCGTGCCGCCCGCCGTCCATCTCCAACGCAGAAGGATGTAGCGCTTCCGGTCCTTCTCCAGCCCGGCCAACCAAGGCTCGAGCGTTTCAGTCCACAGTTGGTTTGCCCAGTCCGTCATGCCGTTTCGCTCCCGTCGCGGGCCAGAGCGCTCATTGGATCGAGCTCCCTCTGGAACAGATCAACAAGCCCCAGGATGGACTCGATTTCGGCATGGACCTTTCTGTGATGCTCCTTGTCGAACAGACCAAGTTCCGCATCCTCGGGATCGAACAGACCTCCCGACTCCACGGCAACCAGAACACCACCCGACTCCCCACTTTCGGCATCGAGGGCGAGACGTATTCTTTCACGGCGGAACTGCCGCTCAACGCGTTTGACCCCCTCTATGACACTTGGCGTCAGCATATAGCGAGCCGCGACCTGATCATTGCCATAGACCTCAAACATCGACTCGAATTCCTGATCCACAAGGCGCACACGTTTGAGGCTATCGCCCCATGTACGATGCCACACCGCCTCAAGCGCATTGCCGACCTCGCCCTGATCGAGCGTTATCACCGTCGTCCCCTCGATCCGGCGTGCGAGCGGCAACCAGACGAGAAGTCCATGGAAACGAGTCACCTGTACGCCGCGCCGCTCGGCGTACAGGCGGAGCTCGAAAAACTCGAATTCACCGCTCTCCCCGGCGCCGACAAACCAGTCCTCGACATCGCCCCGGAACATGCCGGACGGTATCAAGGCCAGTTCCTGAAAGCGCCGATATCCCGGTGGTCGCCGGACCTTCGCACTATATCCGAGACCGAATGCTTCTGCGGTTACTGTATTGGCGCGGGCCTTGAGCGTCGCGCCCAGCTCACGAAGCGGGCCATTCGCGTACAGCCAACCGAACGTGTAGCCGATTGCCGCACCAATGGATGCCGCGACGGCCACATGCCATTCGCGGACGGTCAGCGCGATCAGGAGCGCAATAACTGCACCGGAAACAAGCCCCAGACAGCTGAACCGCGTACGCCGCTGAACCAATTGCTGACGCTCACGTCTGACCGACTCCAGAACAGGCGCAAGCCGATCGTCCCAGAGCCTGTCGAAATCAACCGCCACTACATCGCCTCGAGCCGGGCCAGGGCTTCGGTCATCTTGGCTTTCTGGCCGGCATAATCCGTCAGCTTTTCGCGCTGTTCGGCGACGACGCTTTCCGGCGCATTGGCGACGAATTTCTCATTGCCGAGCTTTTTCTCCAGCCGGGTGATCTCGCCATCGAGCTTGGCGACTTCCTTGGCCAGGCGATCCTTTTCAGCGCCGAAATCGATGACGCCTTCCAGCGGCAGGGCCAGTGTGGTTGTGCCGAGCACGGTCTGGGCCGAGGCCGGCGGAACGGCGTCAGCGGTCTCGATCGAGGCCAGTCGGGCCATGCGCTGGATGAGCGCACCATGGCGGGCGAAACGGTCTGCGGTGACCGTGTCAGCCCCGACCGCAACCAGCGGCAATTTGGCACCAGCCGGGATATTCATCTCGGCGCGCAGGCGGCGAATGTCGGTGACCAGATTGATCAACCAGTCCATTTCCGCGGTCGCGTCGGCGTCCTGCAGGCCATCGAGTTGCGGCCAGTCGGCGACGATGAGCTGGGTGTCACGCTTGCCGGTCTGCTGCCACAGCTCTTCGGTGACGAAGGGCATGAAGGGGTGGAGCATTTTCAGCGCCTGATCGAGCACCCACGCCGTGGTCGCCTGGGTCTCGGCCTTGGCCGCAGCGTCCTCGCCATTGAAGAGCGGCTTGGCGAATTCCAGATGCCAGTCGCAGAAGACATTCCAGACAAAGCGATAGGCCGCGGCGGCCGCATCATTGAAGCGGTAGGTGTCGAGCCCGGCATTGATCGCCTCGATGGCCTGGGCGGCCTCGGAGACAATCCATTTATTGACGGTCTGGGTGACCGAGGCCGGGTCGAACCCGTCCGGCACCACGCACTCATTCATCTCGCAGAAGCGTGCCGCATTCCACAGCTTGGTGCCGAAATTGCGATAGCCCTCAACGCGTTCCTTGGACATGCGGATATCGCGGCCCTGCCCGGCCTGGGCGGCCAGGGTGAAGCGCACGGCATCGGCACCGTATTCGTCGATCAGCTCGAGCGGGTCGATCACATTGCCCTTGGACTTGGACATTTTCTGCCCGTTCTCGTCACGGACGAGGGCATGGATATAGACGTCCTTGAAGGGCGCGACCTTCATGAAGTGAAGACCCTGCATCATCATCCGGGCGACCCAGAAGAAGATGATGTCGAAAGCCGTGATCAGGACCGAGGTCGGATAATAACGCTCGACCATCTCCGGCGTGTCATCCGGCCAGCCCAGCGTCGAGAACGGCCAGAGCGCGGAGGAGAACCAGGTGTCGAGGACGTCTTCGTCCTGGGTCAGGGCGACATCCTTGCCATGCTTGGCCCGCGCTTGCTCGACGGCCTCCGCCTCGCTTTCGGCGACGAAGACATTGCCGTCCTCGTCATACCAGGCCGGAACCCGATGCCCCCACCAGAGCTGGCGGGAGATGCACCAGGGCTGGATATTGCGCATCCATTCGAAATAGGTCTTTTCCCAGGTCTTGGGATGGAAAGTGGTGCGGCCATCCTCGACGGCGGCGATGGCGTCCTTGGCCAGCTCGCCCGCATTCACATACCACTGATCGGTCAGCCAGGGCTCGATAACGACGCCGGAGCGGTCGCCATAGGGCTGCTGGATGGTCTTGTCCTCGACGGCGCGGAGAAGGCCCAGCTCCTCCATTTTGGCAACCAGCTTCTTGCGAGCCTCGAAGCGGTCCATGCCGCGCCAGTCGGCGGGAATGCGGTCGAGACCACCCGTGCCGTCATCCTCGGTCAGAAGACGGGCTTGGCGGTCGAGAATATTGACCTTGGGCAGGTCATGTCGCTTGCCGACCTCGAAATCGTTGAAGTCGTGCGCCGGGGTGATTTTCACGCAGCCCGTGCCCTGCTCCGGATCGGCATGTTCGTCGGCGACGATCGGGATTTCAACGTCGGCGATCGGCAGTTTTATCATCTTGCCGATCAGGTGCTGATAGCGCTCATCCTCCGGATGGACGGCAACGGCGCTGTCACCGAGCACGGTTTCCGGGCGCGTGGTCGCCACGACCAGCTCGCCGGAGCCATCGGCCAGCGGATAGGCAAAATGCCAGAAATGGCCCTGGGTTTCCTTGTTCTCGACCTCGAGATCGGAAATAGCGGTCTGGAAATGCGGGTCCCAGTTCACCAGGCGTTTATCGCGGTAGATCAGGCCCTGCTGGTGCAGCTCGACGAAAACCTTGAGGACGGCCTTGGACAAGCCGTCATCCAGAGTGAAGCGCTCGCGCGACCAGTCGCAGGTCGCACCAAGCCGGCGCAGCTGCTGCAGAATGGCGCCGCCGCTTTCCTCTTTCCAGTCCCAGACGCGCTTGATGAAGGCCTCGCGGCCCATGTCGGCGCGGGAGATATTGCCTTCATCGGCAAGCTGGCGCTCGACCACCATCTGCGTCGCGATGCCGGCATGGTCGGTGCCCGGCTGCCAGAGCACGGAACAGCCCAACATGCGCTTGTAGCGGACCAGCACGTCCTGCAGCGTGTTGTTCAGCGCGTGACCAATATGCAGGCGACCGGTGACATTGGGCGGCGGAATGACGATCGAGAAGGCCTCGGCATTATCGTCATCCTTCGGCTGGAAAGCCCCGCTGTCTTCCCAAGCCTGATAGATCCGGGTTTCCGCGTCATTCGGGTTGAAAGTCTTGTCCATGATGGTCCGCACAGCCTGTTCTGGCGCGCCAGCGCGCGTTTGCACCCTTTATGGACATCTCACCGCAATTGTCAGCCCGCAAACTGCGGATCGGGACGGATCGGAAGAGGTTGCGGAACAGACTATTCGGACTTCTCGCCCAGCTCCTCCTTCACCTTCTCGGCCAGCTGGGTGAGCGTGAAGGGTTTGGGCAGGAAGGAGACATCCTGTTCTTCCGAGAGCGTCTCGGAGAATTGTTCGGCGGCATAGCCGGAGATGAAGACGACACGCGTATCGCCCAGCAGGTCGCGCGCCTTTTTCAGCAAGCCCGGCCCATCAAGGCCCGGCATGACGACATCGGAAATCATCAGGTCAAAACCTTCCTCTTCATCCTCGAGGATTTCATAGGCTTCTTCGCCATCGCAGGCCTCGACAACCTCATAGCCGCGCTTGACCAGGGTCTTGGCCGCAATCTGGCGCACCGCGTCCTCGTCCTCGACGAGGAGGATGCGGCCGCGACCGGACAGGTCTGCCGGGGCCTTCTCGACAGTCTTGGCCTCTTCGGCCTGTTCCAGCTCGACGGTCTCTTCCTCAGTGGGTTCATGGCCGGGCAGATAGATGGTGAAGGTCGTGCCCTTGCCCACTTCACTGTCGGCAAAGAGGAAGCCGCCGGATTGCTTGACGATGCCGTAGACCGTCGCCAAACCCAGCCCCGTGCCCTTGCCGGCCTCCTTGGTGGTGAAGAAGGGTTCGAAAATCTTCTCCATCGTCGCCTTGTCCATGCCGTGGCCTTCATCGGTCACCGCGATGGCCGTCCAATCGCCCTCGCGCGGATTGGGAGCGCCAGCATTGCGGACCGTATCGACATCGACGCGCGCCGTCGTGATGACCAGCGATCCGCCGCCATTTTCGCGCATGGCGTCGCGGGCATTGGCGGCAAGATTGATGATGGCGGTTTCCAGCTGGCCCTTGTCGGCTTTGATCATCGGCAAGTCACGGCCGTGCTTGATGTCCAACCGGACCGTCTCCTCGACGATCTGGCGCAACAGGACCGAGACGTCGGACAGGACATCACCGACATCCAGCGTTTCCATGCGGAAGGTCTGCTTGCGCGAGAAGGCGAGCAGTTTGCGCACCAAGCCGGCCGCGCGGGCGACGGTCTGGTTGATCGCCTGCAGCTCGGAATAGTCCGGATCGCCAACCGGGTGACGGTTCAACAGCTCGTCGCAATTCAAGCGGACCGCGGTCAGTAGATTGTTGAAGTCGTGCGCCACGCCACCGGCGAGCTGGCCGACCGCCTGCATCTTGTTGGCCTGGCTGAACTGACGCTCCAGCTCTTTCCAGGCGGTGACATCGATCACATAGGCCACCCGTTTGCCGCCGCGCGCCGGCGAGAAGGCGAGATGGACATACACGCCCTTCTCGTCATGATCGAGCCGCGCCTCCGCCGGGTCACCGCTGCCGGCCATCGCGGACGCAAAGGCATCGGTGGGCGAGCGCCCGTCTTCCCAGTTGAACAGGTCACAGAATTTGATGCCCGGTAGCGCCTTGCCGCCGGAGAGCTGGACCAGGGCCGGATTGACATCCTCGATGATCGCGGTTTCCGGATCGGCCCCGTCAAGGCGAACCACGCCGAAGGGGGCATTGCCGAACATGTCGTCCAGGGTACGACCGGTCGGCCGCGGCTCAGCAGCCTCGCCGGCCGACATGGCCTGGGCCACGCCCGGCGGCGCGCCCGTCACGGACAGGCCATACATGACGGCGCGCCCGGCGCCAGGATCGCCTGGTGCCCATTCGACCGCGATCGCGACCGGACTCTCAATGCCGTCACGCGCTTTCAGCCGCGCATCAATGCGGGCAATCCCCTCCCCGCCGCGGGTCTGCAGCACACGCTTGGCGCCATCGCCGGTGAGCATGTCCCTGAGCGGGGGGAAAGGCGTGCCCTCGGCCAGGCCGAGCCAGTCCCGCAAGGTCGCATTGGCTACCGGCACATCGCCATTGGGCCGCAGCGAAAACAGCGCGACCGGCGAGTGCTGGGACCAGTCCGACAGGGCGCTGGACGCCCCGTCTTCGCGCTCCCCGGCGGGCATCAATCGCCACAGGATCAATCCCCCGTCCTGAGGTGCGGCCTCGAGATGGAAGCGTTGGACACCATGCTCGTCCAGGTCGAGTGGCGGCAAGAGCTCGCACGCCCCCTCGCCGCGCGCAGCAGCCCGGGCGAGACGGTAAACCGTCCCGTCACCGCCACCGGAGCCGGCCCACAACCGGTCCACCGTCGGTAGACCAAAGCTCTGGCCGAATCCGCCCGCTTTGCGCGCCAGTTCCCGATAGGCGGCATTGGCCCAGCGGGCTGCCCCCCGCTGGTCAGAAATAAGGACCGGATCGGGAAAGCTTTCCATCGCCGAAAAGCCGATCTCGGTCGTGCTGGGCGCCTGATTGCGAGCGACCTGTCGGCGCATCGTCTGGCCCGCCGCTTCCCCAGCGGCGATGGCAAACAGGATCAAAACCGCGATTACGGCGAGACCGAACAGATAGACCAGCCCATGACCGCCATCCTGACCCGCCCCGATCAGCGCCACCGCCGCGGCCGCAACCGCGATGATGCCGCACACCCAGAAGGCCACGCGTCCGGCCGGTTTCGACCAGAAGGGCTTGCGCTCGATATTGGCATCGACCTGCGGGGTCGGCTGGGAGGTGTCGGCCATGGGAAACTCCGGCGCGAATCAAAATGATGTCGGGTCAGTCTACTCGCTCGGGCGATATCGCGCGCGTTGTCCCTGAGCCAGCGACAGAACATAGCCGACCACCTTGGCCACGGCCTGGAAATGTTCGGTGGGGATTTCTTCGTCGAGATCAGCGGTCGCGTGCAGTGCGCGCGCCAGCGGCGGATCCTCGACGATCGGGACGGAATGCTCCTCGGCCAGTTCGCGAATGCGCAGCGCGACCGCGTCCACCCCCTTGGCCACGCACACCGGCGCCGGCGTTTCGCCTTGCACATAGTGAAGCGCAATCGCGTAATGCGTCGGGTTGGTCACCACGACCGTGGCATCGGGCACCTTGGTCATCATGCGGCGCTGGGCCCGCTCCTGGCGTAGCTGGCGCAGCTTGGCGCGCACCAGCGGATCCCCCTCGGACTGCTTCATCTCGTCCTTGATCTCGCGCCGCGACATCCGGTTTCGCTTCATGAAGCTTTGCCGCTGGAAAACATAGTCGAGCCCTGCGATCACCGCGTAGACCGTCAGCGCCGCCAGCAATAATTCGATCGCGCCCTGGCGGACCAGCGACAGCAGGGCGGAAATGTCGAGCGCCGGCATGCCGGCGAGGATTTCCCGCTTGGGATAGATAACCAGGAAGGCGGCGACCGCGACCAGCGCCATCTTGCCCACGCCCTTGAGGAAGTTGGCAACCCCCTGGGGACCGAAATTGCGCTTGAAGCCTTCGATCGGGTTCAACTTGTCGAGCTTGGGCTGGATTTTCTCGGTCGTGAACAGCATGCCCTGCTGGATATAGTGGCCGGCGAAGCCCGCCATGGCGAGAACCAGGACCGAAAAACCGACCGCACCGATTACCTGCCAGGCCATTGTCTGCAACAGCGTCATCATCGAGCCCGGCTCGACCGCGAAACGATGCGGTTGCTCGAAGAAGACCTCCAGAGAGCCCGCGAGCGTGCGCGACATCAGCGGGAAAATAAACGCCAGAAGCGCGAGACCGGCCGCGAGAATAAACCAGCCGGGAATTTCCTGCGACTTGGCGACATCGCCCTTCTTGCGCGCATCATCCAGCCGCCGCTGGGTCGGTTCTTCGGTTTTCTGGCTGTCGTCTTCGCCTTCGGCCATCCGCTAGCGTCCTTGTCGGGTCATCGCCCGTCTCTGGTCATTGCCCGTGTCTGCTCTGTGCTCGCTCAGATCATGTCCATCGCGAAACGCTGCATGCGCTCCAGCCAGACCGCGCTCATCGCCCCCAATGCAATGATGAGGATGATCAGACCGACCATGATATTCGATGGCATGGCAATGAAGAAGATCTGCGCCTGTGGCATCAATCGCGAGAGGATGCCCAGGGCGAGATAGAAAAGCAGGCCGTAAAGTATGAGTGGCGAAGCCAGTTGAACGCCGATCCGGAAGGCATCGATGAAGGCATTCAACGCCCATTCCGCGGCATCTGTCATGGACGGCATCCCGCCCGGCTCGAACACCTGATAAGAGTTCACAGCCATCTGCAGCAACATGTGGTGCGTATTGGTCGCCAGCAGGACGAGCAGGAAGGTCAAATTGAGAAAAGTCGCAATCAACGCGCCCTGCTGACCCTGGGACGGGTCAAAGGATTGCGCCATTGCGAGACCGGACTGCATGCCGATGACCTGTCCGGCGACAGCGGCGGTCGACATGAAGATTCGCGCGACCGCCCCGATCATAAGACCGGTAATGACCTCGCTTATGACCATGCCGGCCATGACCAGCGGTTGAGCCGGCATCGCTGGCAGGGACGGCGCGATGATCGGGCCCATGATCAGGCAGAGCAGAAGCGCGAATGCCAGGCGAATCCGGACCGGGATGGACGGCTCGCCGAAGCCCGGCAGGAGCATCAGGATCGAGCCGAGACGGGCAAAGACCAGACCCGCCGCATAGACCAGGGCCGGCAGCTCTGGAATCATGGTGTGGCGATCCGGTCGAATATGACGCCCATGAAACCGGCCATGAGACCGCCCATGAGCGGCAGGAAGATCAGTAGCGCGACGAAGATGGCAATGATTTTGGGAACGAAAACCAGTGTCATTTCCTGAACTTGTGTCAGCGCTTGGAATAACGCGATCGTGACACCCACGGCCAAGCCAACCAGCATGACCGGGGCCGACATTGCCAGCATGAGCCAGATGGCTTCTCTTGCGAAATCAAGGACTTCAGGTCCGGTCACGGGTCTCGCCTCTCACCGCATGGGGAGAATCGGTCTTACGGTTAATTATCTTTACGCATGACCGCGCAGCGTTAAGAAATAGTCAATTCTGGTAAACGGGGAAACTCCAGCCATGCGTTTTCACACCTTGCTCGCCAGCGCGAGCGCTCTCGTCCTGGCTGCGGCCTGCTCGCCAAGCGACACGCCGGAAACCGCGGATATCGAGGCCAATCCGGTCACCGAAACCGCCGCACCGGCAGCAGAAACCGCGGCGAACGAGCAGACCGAAACCGAGCGCCTCTACGCCTGGTTCCAACAGGAATTCGAAGCCGAGATCGAGTTCTCGCCCGTGGGCAAGACCTATCTGGGCATGCTGGATGATCTGGAAGCCTATGGCCAATGGAATGATCCCAGCGAGGCGGCTTTCCGCGCCGGCCTGCAGCGTGCCGCTGATCGCCAGCGCTACATGCACGAGAATTTCGACTTCGACGCGCTGACGCCGGAGGCCCAGATCACCTGGCGCTTTGCCGACTTCATCACCGAGAACAACGCCCAGCAATCGGAATTCTGGGATCACGGCTATGTCTTTTCATCCTTCTTCGGCCAGCATACCGGCCTGCCCTCGACACTGATCGGCTATCACCGGATCGACAATCTCGACCACGCCGAAGCCTATCTGAGCCGTCTGGAAACACTGGGCGATGTGCTCAATGTATATATCCAGCAGGCCGATGACCGGGCCAGGCAGGGCGTACTCGCCCCGGCTTTCGCCTATCCGATCATCATCGGTGCCTCCGAGCGCTTCATCACTGGCGCGCCTTTTGACGACAGCGGCACCGACTCGCCGCTCTGGAGCGACATCCAGACCAAGCTGGCCGGTATCGAGATTGAGGACGAGGCCCGGCAAGCCCTGCTCGACCGCGCGGAAACGGCGCTGCTCACGGGTGTCGGCCCGGCCTATGACAATCTGATCGCGACCATGCAATCGCATGCGGAGATGGCCGGCGACGCCAATAATGGCGCCTGGGCCCTGCCCGATGGCGAGGCCTATTACCGCAGCCAGCTGATGAATTACACGACCCGCACCGACATGACAGCGGACCAGATCCACCAGATCGGTCTGGACGAGGTCGAGCGCATTCACGGCGAAATGCGTGAGATCATGGAAACCGTCGGTTTCGAGGGATCACTGCAGGATTTCTTCGAGCACCTGCGCACCAGCGATGAATTCTACTATGAGGATTCCGAGGAAGGCCGTCAGCGCTATCTGACCGAGTCGGCCGCCATGATTGACCAGATCACCGAAGTCGCGCCGCAGTATTTCGGTCAGTTGCCGCGGGCCGAGCTCGAGGTCCGCGCCGTCGAGGAATACCGCATAACCACCGCGACCGGGGCCTTTTATGAGTCCGGCTCGCTCGATGGCACGCGGCCGGGCGCCTATTACGTCAACCTCGCCAATATGCGGGACAATCCGACCTATCTGATGGAATCCCTCGCCTATCACGAAGGCGCGCCGGGTCACCATTTCCAGTCCTCATTGGCCCAGGAGCTCGAGAACGCGCCGATGTTCCAGCGCCTGCAATGGTATTCTGCCTATGGCGAAGGCTGGGCGCTCTATGCCGAAAATCTCGGCAAGGACATGGGCTTCTTCACCGATCCCTATCAGGATTTCGGTCGCCTCTCCTACGAGGTCTTCCGGGCTGCCCGTCTTGTCGTCGATACCGGCATCCACCATCTGCAATGGACCGAGCAGGAAGCCGCCGACTACATGCTCGCCACCACGCCGATGCCGGAAGGCGATATTGCCAATGAGGTCCGCCGCTACATGGTCTGGCCCGGGCAGGCAGTGTCCTACAAGGTCGGGATGCTGACCATTCTCGATTTGCGCCAGCGCGCCATGGACCAGCTGGGTGATGATTTCAGCTATGGCGAGTTCCACGACATTGTGCTGACCAATGGCTCAATCCCGCTCACCCTGCTGGAAGAGCTGGTCGACGCCTGGATTGCGCGCAAGCTCACGCAATAGTGCGAATCCAGCGCGCTTGAGGTTTGACAGGCCGGGCTACGCAGAGGCTATTCTGCGCCCGGCTCATTTCATCAGCCGCCGCACCGGTACCGGTGCGGCGGCTGGATTGCTTTTGACGATGGCCCGCCTGGTCTGGGAGAGAGACCGGGCGCGCCTGGGGAGACCATCATGACCAAGCTTCCGATCTGGCTGACGACCGCCTCGATGGCCGCGCTGCTGGCCGCCTGTTCGCCCACGCCCTCGGGCGATACGGACGTTCCGCCGGAACCGACTGCGACGACATCCGGCGCTAACACCAGCGACACCGCTGCCAGCGAACAGACAGAGGGTGAACGCCTCTACGCCTGGTATTCCGAGTTGTTCGAGGCCGACCTCGCCCGCTCGCCGCAGCAACAGACAGGGCTTGGCCGGATTGACGACCTGGACGCCTATGGCCAATGGGATGATTTCAGCGATGAAGCTGCGGCCGCGGCCCAGCAGCGCCGCATCGACCGGCTTGCCCATATGCGCGAGCATTTCGACTTCGATGCGCTGGACCGCGATGCCCGCGTCTCCTGGCGCGTCTTCGAATACCTGCAGGAAACCGGCATTCGCCAGTACGAGTTCCGCGACCAGACCTATGTCTTCACCCAGATGTTCGGGCCCCATACCGGCTTGCCCTCAACCCTCATCGGCCAGCATCGTGTGGAGAGCACCGAGCATGCCGAAGCCTATATCTCCCGACTCAACGGGATCGGACCGGTCTTCGACATCCTGATCGAGCGGGCCGATGCCCGTGCCGAGGCTGGCGTCATGCCACCGCGCTTCGCCTTCCAGTACCTGACCGGCAATACCCGCGCCGTCATCACCGGAGCCCCCTTCGACGACAGCGACGCCGCATCGCCGCTCCTGGCTGATTTCACCGCCAAGGTGAATGCACTCGAGATCGATGACGCGGCCAAGGCGGATCTGATCGCCCGAGGCACTGCCGCCCTGACCGACGTCGTGGGGCCGGCCTATGAACGCCTCATCGCCATGTTCGAACGTCATGAGCAAATGACCGACGATCGCGATGGCGCCTGGAAGCTCCCGCGCGGCGAGGCCTATTACCAGAGCCAGCTGGCGGCCTTCACCACCCTGCCCGACCTGTCACCACAGGAAGTGCATGATACCGGCCTCGCCGAAATCGAGCGTATCCATGGCGAGATGCGTGGCATCATGGACGCGGTTGGATTCGAGGGCACGCTGCAAGACTTCTTCGAATTCATGCGCACGGACGAGCAATTCTATTACCCGTCCACCGATGAAGGTCGCGCCCGTTACATGGCCGAGGTCAATGATGTCTTCGACCGCGTCCGCGGTGTCATTCCAGACTATTTCGACACCTTGCCCGAAGGCGAGATGGTGGTGCGCGAAGTCGAGCCTTATCGCGCGGCGGGTTCACCGTCGGCCTTCTACAATACCGGTACCCTCGATGGCTCGCGGCCGGGTGTCTACTACGCCAATACACTGAATATGCGGAACCTGCCTGTCTATCAGATGGAAACGCTGGCCTATCATGAAGGCATTCCGGGCCATCATTTCCAGCTCACGCTGGCGCAGGAACAGGAGGGCACGCCCATGTTCCAGCGCTTCCTCTATCTCTCTGCCTTCGGCGAAGGCTGGGCGCTCTATGCCGAGAGCCTGGGCAAGGATATGGGCATGTTCACCGATCCCTATCAGGACTTCGGCCGCCTCGCCTATGAGCTCTGGCGCGCCGGGCGTCTCGTGGTCGATACCGGCATCCATTCCCTGCAGTGGAGTCGCGAAGACGCCATCGACTATCTGCGCGAGAATACCTCTTTCACCGAGGAAGAGATCACCCGCGAGGTCGAGCGCTATATCGTCTGGCCGGGCCAGGCGACCTCCTACAAGACCGGCCAGATGCGGATCCGCCAGTTGCGCGATTATGCCCAGGCCGAGCTGGGCGATGCCTTTGATTATGGCGAATTCCACGATGTGGTCCTGATCAATGGCTCACTGCCACTGGCCGTTCTGACCCAGCTTATCAATGATTATGTTGAAGAGACGCGGGCTGAAACGGCTCAATAATGAAAACGCGAGGGGTATGAAAATGCGTATGTCCAACCTGATTGTCGGCGTTTCGGCCCTGGCGCTCCTGGCCGGCTGCGGCGCAACTGAAGACGAGAATCTCGCCACCGACGCCGCTCCGGCCGAGACCGCGGCGACCGACACGGCCGCAACCGAGACCATGGCCGAGGTCGAGCAGGCTGCCGGCGAGGAAACCGAATCCGATCGCCTCAATGCCTGGTTCCAGGACGTTTTCGAGAGCAATGTCGCACGCTCGCCGATGACCCAGACCTTCCTCGGCATGAAAACGAATTACGACCAATGGTCCGACGCCTCCCCGGAATTCGCGCGCGAGGGCTTCGAACTGGGCCAGGCAGACCTCGCCCATATGCGTGAGACTTTCGACTTTGATGCGCTGGACGACAGCGCCCGGATCTCCTGGCGCCTGTTCGAGTACAATGCCGAGCGCGCCGCAGAAGGCCAGCGCTGGGTGGATCACGGCTACACCTTCACACCGCGCTCCGGTCCGCACATGAATGCGGCTTCCTTCCTGATCAATAATCACCGTGTCGACACGGTCGAGGATGCCGAGGCCTATATCGGCCGCCTGCGCAATCTGCCGACCTATATGGACCAGAATATCGCCAATTCGCGCCGCTCGGCCGAGCTCGGCGTGCTCACTCCGCTGTGGACCTATGAGCCAATGATCACCACGGCCCGCAACATCATCACGGGGGCGCCCTTTGATGATGGCGAGGCGAGTCCGCTTCTGGCCGACTTCACCGGCAAGGTTGAAGCCCTGGAGCTGGACGAGGCGGAAACCGCCCGCCTCATCGCCGAGGCCGAAGCCGCCCTCACCGACGCTGTGGCCCCGGCCTATGAGCGCGTCATCGCCCTGTTCGAGGAACAGGCCGCGGTCGCGACCGAGGATGACGGCGTGTGGAAACACCCCGATGGCGGCGAGTTCTACAATTATCTGCTCAATGGCTATACGACGATGGACCTGTCGGCCGAGGAGATCCACCAGCTGGGCCTCGCCGAAGTCGCCCGTATCCATGACGAGATGCGCGGCATCATGGACCAGGTCGGCTATGAGGGCTCGCTGCAGGACTTCTTCGAGTTCATGCGCACGGACGAGCAATTCTACTATCCGAACACGGATGAGGGTCGCGCCGATTATCTCGCTGACGCGACGGCGCTGATCGACACCATGACCGAGACGCTACCGCAGATGTTCAACACCTTCCCGCGGGCCGAACTGGAAGTTCGCCGGGTCGAGGTCTTCCGTCAGGACAGCGCCGGCAAGGCCTTCTACCAGCGCCCGGCTCCGAACGGCTCACGACCGGGCGTCTATTACGCCAACCTGCGCGACATGTCGCTGATGCCGACCTACCAGATGGAAGCCCTCGCCTATCACGAGGGCAGCCCGGGGCATCATATGCAGCTGGCCATCATGCAGGAGCTTGAGGGCGTTCCGGCCTTCCGCCGATTTGGTGGCTATACCGCCTATACCGAAGGCTGGGGTCTCTACACCGAGTATCTGCCGGTCGAATACGGATTCTATTCCGATCCGTATTCCGACTTCGGTCGCCTGGCGATGGAGTTGTGGCGTGCCTGTCGTCTCGTGGTCGATACCGGCCTGCACTATCACCAGTGGACGCGTCAGGAAGCGGTCGATTACCTGGCCGAAAACACGCCCAATCCCCAAGGCGATATCGTCGCTGCCATCGACCGCTATATCGTCTATCCGGGCCAGGCCACGGCCTACAAGGTCGGCATGCTGGAAATCCTGCGCCTGCGCGGCATCGCCGAGGAAGCCCTCGGAGACAGCTATGACATTCGCGACTTCCATGATGTCGTGCTCACACAAGGCGCGATGCCGATGTCAGTGCTGGAAGAGCGCGTGAATGCCTGGATCGCGGAATCGCAAGACTAACGCGAGACAACCCACGCATGACTAGGCCTCCGGCGCTTCGCCGGGGGCCTTTTTCTTTGCGACATCAGGTGTTTGTGACAAAGGCGCAAGCTTTCTGTCATGACTGTACCTTAAGCGACCCGTCAGGCCCTCGCAGGCCCTGTGCCCCGATCTTGCCCGCTGATCCAGAGGGTAAAGGGGACATCATGACCACCTCATCGCGCGCCACACTGCGTACACTCCTGCTGGCCGGTTGCACGGCTCTCACCGGCCTCACACCGCTGGCCATGACCGCACCGGCGCAGGCACAGTCCGAAGCCGCCGCCACAGCCCAGACCGAGACGGACCGGCTCAATGCCTGGTTCGAAGAAATCTTCATGGCGGATCTCGAATTCTACCCGACCAGCAAGACCGGCCTGGGCATTATCGATGAGGATTATGGCCGCTGGAATGACAATAGCGAGGCGGCGACACGCGCAGCGATCGCCCGCAATCGCGACCGGCTCGTCCATATGCGCGTCAGTTTCGACTTCGACGCGCTCGACCCGGTCGGACAAATGTCATGGCGCCTGTTCGAATACCAGGTCGAGCGCGGCGCCGAGGCGGAGCCCTTCCGGCGCTATGGCTATGTCTTCAATCAGCTCTTCGGCCCGCATACGGGACTGATCGCCTTCATGATCGGTCAGCATCGTATTCAGAATGCCGATCATGCCGAGGCCTATATCCAGCGCCTGTCGACCCTTGATGACACGCTCGGCCAGCAGATCGAGGAAGCCGAGTACCGCTTCGAAAACGGTATCCAGGCCCCGGCCTGGGTCTATGAGCGCGTTCTGGCCACGGTGACCGGCCTGCAGACCGGTGCCCCCTTTGATGACGGGCCGGACCATCCGCTCTGGGCCGACTTCCAGCGCAAGCTGGGCGCGCTCGAGCTGGATGAGGCCACACGCGACGATCTCCTCGCCCGGGCCCGCACGGCCCTGCTGGAGGATGTCGGACCGGCCTATGCCCGCCTGCAGGCCATGCTGGAAGATCACCGGGATCGCTCGACCACGGGGGACGGAGTTGCCGACCTGCCCGATGGCGAGGCCTTTTACAACAATCTCCTCGCCGGTTTCACCACGACCGACATGACGGCGCAGGAAATCCATGAACTGGGTCTGGCCGAGGTTGAGCGCCTGCAGACGGAGATGCGCGGTGTGATGGCGCAGGTCGGGTTCCAGGGCTCACTCGGCGACTTCTTCGACTATCTGCGCGAGGACCCGCAATTCTACTATCCCAACACGGATGAGGGACGCGCGGACTACATGGCCGAGGCGACGGCGATCATCGATGCCATGCGCGAACGCCTGCCTGAAGTCTTCGGCACCCTGCCCCAGGCCGAGCTGGAAGTGCGGCGGGTCGAACCCTTCCGGGAGAATGGCGCCGGACTGGCCTTCTATGAGAACGCGACGCCGGACGGCTCACGGCCGGCGGTCTACTATGCCAACCTGCGCGACATGGCGAGCATGCCGACCTACCAGATGGCGACGCTGGCCTATCATGAGGGTATTCCGGGCCATCACCTGCAGCGCTCCATTCAGCAGGAAATGGACAATCTGCCCCGTTTCCGCCAGTTCGGCAGCTTCACGGCCTATGCCGAGGGCTGGGGCCTTTATGCCGAGTATCTGCCCTTGGAGATGGGCCTCTATGAGGACCCTTATCTCAATGCCGGACGGATCGCGATGGAGCTCTGGCGTGCCTGCCGCCTTGTCGTTGACAGCGGCCTTCACGCCTATGGCTGGACCCGCGAAGAGGCGATCACCTATCTCACCGAGAACACGCCCAACGCCCAAGCCGATATCGTCCCCGCCGTCGAGCGCTATGTCGTCTACCCGGGGCAGGCCACCGCCTACCAGGTCGGCAAGAACCACATCATCGCCCTGCGCGAACAGGCAGAGCGGGAACTCGGTTCCGACTTCGACCTGCGCGGCTTCCATGACCGCGTCCTGGCCTCCGGCCAGATTCCGCTGTCCATGCTGACCGAAGAGGTCGAGGCCTGGATCGCCGAGACGCGCGGCTGAGCAAGCCCGCATGCGCTCAGACACAAAAAAAGCCCCGGCCAGCGCCGGGGCTTTTTCTGCTGCGTCCCGGGTCAGCTCGATCAGATCGGCATGCGCAGGATTTCCTGGTAGGCCTTCACGACCTCGTCGCGGACGGCGACGACGGTTTCCAGCGAAATCTCGGCAGCAGAGACAGCCGTGACCACGTCGATCAGTTCGGCTTCGCCGGCGGCGCCGGCCGCGGTCATTTGTTCGGCTGCCGCCAGGGTCTGGCCAGTATCGGCGACGGCATTGGTGACCATCGCACCGAAATCCATACCGGCACCGATGGATGCGGCGTCCTGGGTCGAACCCATCGAGGATTGTTGGGCAGTGCGGATCGCGGCCTGATAGGCCTGTACGGCAGAGAGGTCAGCGGCCATGGACTTTGTCCTTCACAAATCGGCTGGCGAGCGCGTGTGCTGTTCTAGCGGCGCAGGAGATCGAGCGCCCGCTCCTGCATGCGGCGGGCATTTTCGATCATGTTGAGGTTGGCTTCATAGGTCCGCATGGCTTCACGCATATCCATCATCTCCACCAGCGTCTGCACGTTGGAGTACTGGACATAGCCTTCTTCATTGGCGGCCGGGTGCCCCGGATCGAATTCGAGCGTGAACTCGCTCTGGTCATGGGCGACATCGGTCATGCGCACGGCATTGAGGCCGGTCGCACGATCAAGTTCCGCCTCGAAGACCGGGACCTGGCGGCGATAGGGATCACCGCCGGGCTCACGCGCCGTCGAATCGGCATTGGCGATATTCTCCGAGATGATCCGCATCCGGGCGGCTTGCGCCCGCATGCCGAAAGCGGAGATCTGCATCGCGTCTGAAGCGTTACCCATGGTTCACTCCCTAGCGGCCCGGCGGACGGATTGCCGTCCGCAGCAGACCAAGGCTTTTCTGGTAGAGGGTCAGCGCGCTCTCATAGCGCATGCGGTTTTCCTGGGCCCTGACCATCTGCTCCTCGATCACGACCGAATTGCCGTTCACGGTGGTTTCGCTGTCCGGGCTGTCGATCGGCTCCCAGAGCGCCGAGGCGCCAGCGCCTGAATTCGAGGCCGGGATATGTCCGGCATTCGTCGTCGCCAGGCCGATCGGTCCACGGCTTCCGGCGGCGCCAATGCTCATCTGCGAGCGCAGGGCCGCATGGAAGTCGGACTCGTCCAGATCACGGGGCGTATAACCCGGTGTATTCGCGTTCGCGACATTCTCCGCGATCACCTGCTGGCGATCAGCGTGAAAACTCATCGATTGTCGAAGCAGTCCCAGAACCGGGACGTCATCGGGTCGCATGCGCGAATCCCCTATCTCACTTGTTACCGAAGGTGGTCCCGCACGGTTAACGGCGGCTTAACCGCATCACCCCACACAGTGATCATTGATTATGAGGCCCCGCACGCGATGTCCGATATCGTCGACTGGACCAGCTATTTGTTCGCCATTTCGATCCTGATCGTCCTGTTGGGCGGATTGGGCCTGTTTGGCTATGCGATCCAGAAGGGCTGGCTGCTGCAGCAAATGACAGGACTGCGCCAGCTCGGCGGCACCGACAAGCGCCTCAAGGTTCGCGAGACCCTGGTCATCGATCCGCGCCGCCGTCTGGTCATCCTGCAAGCCGATGGCATCGAGCATGTTGTTTTGCTGGGCGCCGAGCGCGAAACCATTCTTTCGACCGGCGCGGCGCGTCCTGAAGCCGTTCGCCCCGAACCCATCGCCAGGGAGTCGCGATCATGAATGCTCGCAAGGGTTTCTGGGTCTGCCTCGGCCTGTTCCTGATCGGCATCATCACCCTGGCCGGTATCCCTGCCGAAGCCCAGACCGTGACCATTGATGCTGGCCAGGAAGGCGCTCTGACCGAGCGTGTCCTGCAGCTGATCGCCCTGCTCACCGTGCTGTCGCTGGCCCCGTCCATCGTCATCATGACGACCAGCTTCGTGCGCATCATTGTGGTCTTGTCGCTCTTGCGGACCGGGCTCGGCCTGCAACAAAGCCCGCCGAATGCGGTGCTGGTTTCGCTGGCCATCTTCCTAACCGGCTTCATCATGGCGCCGGTTTTTACGGAGTCCTATGAACAGGGTATCCAGCCCCTGCTGGAAGAAGAGATCGAGCTGACCGAGGCCTTCGACCTCTCTACCGGGCCGCTGAAGACCTTCATGCTCAGCCATGTCCGCGAGGATGACCTCGCCCTCTTCATCGACATGTCGCAACAAGCGGTGCCCGAGACACCGGAGGAGACGTCCTTTTGGGTGGTGGCCCCTGCCTTCATGATCTCCGAACTGCGTCGCGCCTTCGAGATTGGCTTCCTGCTCTTCATCCCCTTCCTGATCATCGACCTCGTGGTCGCCTCCATCCTCATGTCGATGGGCATGATGATGCTGCCCCCCATCGTCATCTCCCTGCCCTTCAAGCTGATCTTCTTCGTGCTCGTCGACGGCTGGCGACTGGTGACGGGATCGCTGGTGCAGAGTTTCGGGACATTGAGTTGACGGGGGCACCCGACAAGGTCGCCTGAACTGCGCGCGCAGTCACGCCATCACCCATGATTTGTCATCCACGACGGACGCCCCGCGAACGCGGGTAGCGGGGATGACAATTATCCGAAATTTCAGCTTGAACTGGTCGCCCTAGCTCGGCCCGCCACCATTCACGAAGCGCGCGCGGAAGGGTTCCATGAAGGCATCCAGCGTGTCGATCGAGGCAATGCGGGAGGCCATGTCGGTGAAGCGGACATTGCCCGGGGTGGCATCGTCATTGGTCAGGAGATCAAAGGCCGCGGCCTGATCGGTTTCCGACATGGCCTCGCCATAGCGCTGGCCCAAACGGACAGCCGCCTCGCTGTCGCGCGCCAGGCTGTATGCAATGGCTGCGCGCAGGAGATCATCCTGTTCGGTCAGGATCAGCGGCGCCGGATCGGAAAAGCGATTGCCCAATATCCCTTCCAGGCGCCGACCGGCATTGCGCCAGTCGCGCTGGGTCCAGGCGACATCAGCACGCAGACGGGTCGCGGCCTCGGACTGATCCGAGGCGATCAGTTCCAGCGCTTGGTCGGCACGGCCCATTTCGGACAAGGCGCGGGCTTCCAGCAGGTAGCGCTCATCGACCAGGGCCTCGGGAAGGCCGGCAATGCGCGACCGACGGATCGTATTGAGCGCGTCCTCATAGCGACGGTTCATCAGGTAGACGATAGCGAGATCCGTCGCCACGCGCGCCCGGGCCAAGGGCTCACGCAGGCGGTTATCGACCTGGTGCTGCAGGAGCTCGGCGGCGGGGTCGAGCAGATCGAAGGCGATCAGCCGGTCGGCCAGGCGGCGGATCATGCGATCGCCATCGGCGCCGATCGGGGCCAGATGCTGGTACTGATAGAAAATCGCCACGGCCTCGACCGGGTCCATCCGGTCCGCCTCGCCTTCAAGGAAGAGCCGGCGGAAAATCGACACCATATCCTCGCCGATACGGCGGCCGGCTTCGGATTCGGGGAAGCGCGCCTGGGCGGTGGCCATGGTTTCCAGACCACCGGCGAAATCGCCCGCCTGAACATAAAGCTCACCCAGTTCGCGCACCGTCTCCAGCTCGATCGTGTCGCCGCGCCAGCGGAAGCGGAGATTCTCCAGGTTCTCGATGGCCTCGCTGCGGCTGATCTGCCCCTGGTCCAATTGCAGTCGATAGAGATCAAAAAGGGCACGCGCCTCGACCTCCGGATCGCCGGATTTCGACAGCGCATCGAGGCGGCGGATCGCGTCGACAGCATCTCCGGAGCGTTCCGAGAGACGTGCGGCGACGTAATTGGCGTCAAGCCGCGTTCGCCAATCCGGCTCGCTGGCCTCGACGGCGTAGAGATGGTCCTGCGCCGCGCCGGTATCGCCAAGTTCGAGGGCGGCGCGTGCATGCGCGGCGTGGAAACGTGCCTGCCATTCAGGCGGATAGTGATAAATGGTAGCCTCGCCCGTGCTGAAGCGACGGCGCGCATCCTGCCATCGCTCCTCACCCATCGCGACCATCCCGCGCCACAAGTCTGCGGCCGGATCCTGGGCCAGCGAGGGGTGAGCCAGATAGGCGTCAGCATCGTCATATCGACGCATCATGTAACTCGCGACACCCTGCAAGGCGCGGACATGAGGATCGTTGGCCAATTCCGGTTCGACATCGAGTGCGAGATCGAGCATGCCGAGGGTTTCCGGTGCAAGATCGCGCGACAGGAGGAAGCGCGCCAGGGCAATCTGGCCATCCGTGCCGTCTTCAAGCGCTGTCCTGCGCAGACGCGCATGCCATTCATCAACGAAATGGCCCGCACCGCGCCAGGCATCAAAATACATCAGGGCGGGCGAGGATATATTGGCCAGGACGGAGCCATCCGCTTCGCTCCGGTCGACCGTTGCAGCCGGTGTCAGGTCCAGACCGCTGAGCCGACTGATCGCGACGCCTCCGCCGATTAGCGAAATTTCGATATCCTCCGCCGTCGCCTGTACGGCCGCGCCCTGGGCGCTGGGCAAGAGCGCGCCACCGACAAATTCGCTTCGCGCCGCCAGCCCCTGGATCGGCCCCATGGCTGTAATAACGCCGAGCCGGTCACCAACCACCGGATCATCAACCCAGCGAACGGTATTCGCGCTGGCCATGTCCATCAGGATGCGGCCAGGTCGCCCACGCCGGGCATCGCGCCGGACATTGATCGGACGCGGTGGCGCGTCGATACGCTCGGACAAAACCACCGACCAGCGACTGCCATCGAGGCGCGCCTCGGCTTGCGAGGTGGACGGCACAACGACCCGGGCGGCAGACCAGTCATCACCGCTGACGCCGGCAAAGTTGCGGACATGACGGCGGCTGGCGGTATCGAGCTCGCGCAAGTCCAGTTCAGCGGGACTGTCGAAGACGATCCAGATCGCCTCGCCACGCCGGAAGACCGACATGCCCAGCGGCGCAGCCCAGTCAAAGTCGATGCGAAGGTCGCCATTGTAATCGGAAACTTCAGCCCGAACGATACCATCGGCCGGAAGCGGGTCTGCGCCAGGCGCTTCAGACAGGACCGGCGACGCATCATCGTCAGGCGGACCGGAGTCCTGCGCCGGTTCCGGCACCGGCTCTCTGGGCGTCGGCGCTACTTCCCGCGCGGGCGTGGTAACGGCCTCGCTGGCGCCGGGTTGCGTTTCCGTCTCATCCGCTTGCGCCGACTCCGGCGTGGCGTTTGCGGCTTCAATGATCGCCGCAGCATCGCCGCCCAATTCGGCGAGCAGCGTCTCCGCATCAACATAGGCCGGGTCCGGCAGATCGATGGCGACACGTCCATTTTCGCCCCAGGCGCGGACGGTCACACCGGGCTCGACCTCCATGGTCAGGACAAATTCATCACCCTCGCGGGTTGGCCGGATCGAATTGAGGAAACGTGGCGGGGAGCCGACCAGCCGGCTGAGGTCGACCTCGGCCGGTTCGACGAAGCGGATTTCGGCTGTGTTGCCGGTCTGGCTGACCGTGAAATCAACTTCACGCGGCCACATCAGTTCGATCCGCGTATACTCGGTCGCCTGGCCGACCCGGTATCGAACAGGCAGGGCCTCGGCGGGCGGCGGCGGTGGCGGCGGCAGGGCCGCCTGCTCGGCCGCCAGGCGTGCGGCCTCGATCTCGCGAGCCTCGCGCGGCGACACGATATCGGCCGGGCGATCACCGCCCACGGGCACAAAATCGATCGCGACCTGATCATAGCTCGACGAGGTATAGGCATCGACCGTCTGGTTGAGCGCGATCCGCAGGGTCGATCCATCAGGGTCGAGGCGGGCACGGGCTGCCAGGCCTTCAAGCGCGCCGACCAATCCGGAGACATCCGCGTCCATCGCTTCGCTCAGGCGAGCAATCAGGACGGTATGTTCGACATCGATAGCGGCAGTGGGGAGATTGTCGGCGACGCTGTCATCATAGTCGATCAACAGTCGCAACGAATTATCGCCACGCTCGACACTGAGCGTGGCGGGCGCCTGGGCCAGCGCGGTCGACGTCAGGAGCAGCGGAATGAGGCTCCCGGCCAATCGACCCATATGTCTAGCCGCCTTCGGCAATCCGCGCCTCCAGCTCGGCCACCGTCTCCGGCAGATTCGAGCGGCTGGCCATGCGCTCGGTCAGAGCCGCGGCGGCGCCCGGGTCCATGGATGCGAGGATGGTGCCGAAAACCCGCTGGGACATGCGCGAAGCGATTTGCAGCTGCGTGTCCATATCCAGTGCACTCAGACGGGTCGCGGCCGCACCGGCGCTGTCGTTGGCCATGGCGGAATACCAGCTCACGATGACCGCCATGTCCTCATCCTCGCGCTCGGAGAGTTCGCCGGACAGGGATTCGATCTGGGTGCGCAGCTCGTCGAGCTCGGCAATCTTGGTATCGACGCGCTGTTCCATCGCCAGCATGAGCGCCTCGCGGGTTTCCAGCTCACGCTCGCGTGCATCGAGCTCGCTTGAGCGTTCGCGCAGGCGGTAGATGACGCGTTCTTCCTCGGCCGTGCGCACACCGCTGGCGATGCGCTCGGCAAACGCCGCAGAGACTTCCGACGCGGACGGCTCGGTTTCGAGTTCAACCGGCTCATTGTGTTCGGCCGGCATGATCGGCGCGTCGGCCTCGGCGTCATCACCAGTCTCGTCCTGGCTGGCTTCTGCAGCCATGGCACTGCCCTGGGCCTCCCACCACGCGGCGGCGCCATTGGCGATCGACAGGGTTTTCAGGCCCAGCAGCCCGCCCATCAGGACGGCGAGAACCGTCAGAAAGCGAAGGGGTTCGCGCATGGCGCTACCTCACATCCTTGAGATCATTGATGATGCGCGAACCGGCACCATCGGGAAAAATATCAGCAGCGCGACGGCGCGCGGCGCGGGGCTGAGCCAGGCGATCAGCCTTGCGGTCGGCATTGCCGGTCACCAGACGCAGCTCGTCAGCCAGGGTCCGGGCTTCGCCCACGCGTTGCTCCAGAACTTCGGCCGACTGCGCAGTTGCGCGCTCGAGTGCACCAAGGCTGGCACGGGCCCGGTCGGTCGCCTCATTGAGGGCAATGACCGACTCGCGAACACCGTCCTGGCCCTTCTTGAGGGCGTTGAGACGGCGATCGACCCGCCAGCACATGACGACAGCCACCACCAGCAGGGCAGCAACGAGACCTTCGAAAATCAGGGCGGCGAGTGTCATGCGAACCTCATCATCGCTTTCTTGGCACCCGGCGAGAGCGGTCCGCTCAGTCGCAGGGCAACGCTATGTCCAATGCGACCCATACGGCCGCGTGTCAGGGGGACTTGGCCGCAACGCAGCTCAACATCACTGGTCGGCGACGCGTCGAGATAGAGCGTGTCACCCACTTTCAGATTGGCCACGGTGCCCAGGGAAACGCGCTGTTCGTCGAGCACGGCCTGAACCTCCATCTTGGTCGACCAGAGCTCGGTCGCCAAATGGCCTTCCCAGATATTATCACGTCCGAATTTTTCCCCCATGAACTGCTGGAGCAGCATTTTCCGGATGGGCTCCAGAGTCGCATAGGGCAGCAAGAGCTCGATTCGACCGCCGCGGTCTTCCATGTCGATGCGCAGCTTGACGAGGATAGCCGCATTGGCTGGACGGGCGATCGCCGCGAAACGCGGATTGGTCTCGACGCGCTCGAGGTCGAAATCGACCTCGGTCAGCGGCTGGAAGGCCTGTTTGGCGTCGCCCAGCACAACCTCGATCATGCGCTGCACCAGCATGCGCTCGATCGTGGTGTAGGGCCGCCCCTCGATCCGCATGGCCGAGGTTCCGCGGCGCCCGCCAAGCAGGACGTCCACGATCGAGTAGATCAGGTTGGAGTCGACGGTCAGCAGGCCGTAATTGTCCAGCTGCTGGGCCCGGAAAACGGCAAGAATGGCCGGCAGCGGGATGGAATTGAGATAATCGCCGAAGCGGATCGACGAGATATTGTCGAGCGAGACCTCGACATTGTCCGACGTGAAATTGCGCAGCGAGGTCGTCATCAATCGCACGAGGCGGTCGAAAACGATCTCCAGCATGGGCAAGCGCTCATAGGAGACCAGCGCGGAATTGATGATGGCGCGAATGCCGGACTTGTCCGCCGCGTCATCATCGGAAAGCGAGAAGCCCAGCAGGCTGTCGATCTCGTCCTGGTTGAGGATGCGCTCGGCGCCGCCACCGACAGTGGGCAGCTCCTGCTCGTCATCATCGGCACCGACCATGGCCTCCCATTCGGACGCCAGATCGAGGTCGTCTCCGTCCTCGGCCATGGCCTCCCATTCGGCCGCCAGTGCATCTTGGTCCATATCGTCAGACATGTGCGTGCTTTCCGTTCGTCCGGGCTGTCCTAGTCGACCATGAGGATTTGCGTAATCAGGACGGCGTCGACCTGCGCCGGCTCGATGGCCAGATTCACACGGCGCAACAATTCCAGTCGCAGGCGGTTCTGGCCCGCCGAGCCGTAAATATCGTCCTCGCGCAGCTCGCGCAGGAACATCAGGTATTGATCCAGCACCCTGTCGACATGCTGCTCCAGGATCGGGCCGAGATCGTCGCGACGCGACTCGAAGGATACCGACATCTGGATCACGACAGGCCGCCCGGTCGAGGACCGGATATTGGTGACGATGGTCTCTTCCGTCCCGTCACCTTCGCGCAGATCATAATAATATACTTCATCCGTTTCGTGGGTATCGGCGGCGTCGTGACCGTCTCCGGCCTCGCCATGACCCGCGTCCGCATGCTGTTCTTCATCATCGCCACCACCGGCGAACATCATGAAACCGCCTACGCCAGCGAGCAGCAGGATAAGGACGGGCAGGCCGATAAACAGAACCAATTTCAATGGGTTCTTCTTCGGCGCCTCCTCGCCTTCGGTCTCGTCTTCGATGTCGTCAGTCTCATCAGCCATCGTCAGGCTCCCATTCAGGGGAATCGCTTGACCCCATTAACGGTCAGCGCGGTTAACGTTTCGTAGTGATCGGCCGCGACCCGGCAACTTCTTCCCAGTGCTGTGACGGTCTTTGCCGGAAAGGCTTGCCGGTCGATTTGACCGCCCACCGTCAACTTCTTGTTTTCCATGAAAATTAACCTTGGCACGCGGCATGCAGCTTGTCGGGCAACTGCCGCGCAATGACGACGGCGGACCCCAGGCTCCAGAAAGGAACCGCCCGATGGACAACGCAATGATGATCGGCCTCTCGCGCCAGATGACCCTTCGCCGGTCTATGGATGTCGTGGCCAACAATATCGCCAACGCCAATACAGCCGGCTTCAAGGTTGAATCCCTGCTGCTGGAAAACCGCGCTGCGCCCACCGCCCAACACACGGACGGACCGTCTGACGTCCAGTTCGTGAATACGTGGGGGATGGCCCGTGATTTCCGCCAGGGCGAACTCGCCTTTACCGGTCGGGAATTCGACCTCTCCATTGAGGGGGAGGGCTTTTTCGCTGTCGAGGTCAATGGCACTGAACAATACACACGGGATGGCCGCTTCCGCCTTGATGGCAACGGCCAGCTGGTCGCCGCCGACGGCGCGCCGGTGCTCGATGCCGATACGCGCGGCCCGATCCTGATCGACGCCGCTCTCGGCAATATCGAAATCGTGGACGGTGGCGCGCTTGTGCAGAACGGTCAGCAGATCGGCCGGGTCGGCGTGTTCGAGATCGAAAATCGCGCCGAGATGTCCAAACAGGGCAATGGTCGCTACACGATCCCGCCGGTCGAGGACCTCGCCGACGAACCGCTGGCCATGCTCGATCCGACAGTGCGCCAAGGCTTCGTCGAACAATCCAACGTGCAGTCGATCCTCGAACTGACCGACATGATGTCTGTCATGCGCAGCTACCAGTCGGTTTCGAAATTTCTTGAACAAGCAGAAGACCTGAGCAAGCGCGCCATCGAGCGCCTTGGCCGGATCTGATCGTAGGAGAACGGATATGCGTGCTCTCACCACCGCCGCCACCGGCATGCAGGCTCAACAGCTCAATGTCGAAGTGATCTCGAACAACCTGGCCAACATGAACACGACCGGGTTCAAGCGCCAGCGCGCCGAATTCCAGGACCTGCTCTACCAGAATGTCCAGCAGATGGGCGCCGCTAGCTCAGACGCCGGCACGATCGTGCCCACCGGTGTCCAGGTCGGCCTGGGGGTCCAGACCGCCTCGATTTATCGCATCACCGAACAGGGCGCCCTGTCGAACACCGGTAATCCGTTTGACCTCGCGGTTTCCGGCGAAGGCTATTTCCGGGTGCAGATGCCCGATGGTTCCGACGGCTTTACCCGCGCCGGGAATTTTGCCGTAAGCGGCGACGGCGAGCTGGTCACCTCCGAGGGCTACACCGTCGCGCCAGGCATCGCCATTCCCAACGGAGCACGCCAGATCGAGATCAATGTCCAGGGTCAGGTCCAGGTTCAGATCGACGGTCAGACCGACATGCAGACCGTGGGTCAGATCGAACTGGCAACCTTCTTCAACCAGGCGGGCCTTGAGGCGATCGGCGACAATCTGTTCCTGGAAACAGCCGCGTCCGGCCCGGCTTCACTCGGCACGCCCGGCTCACCCGGATTCGGTGATGTCCGCCAGGGCTTTGTCGAGACCTCGAATGTCAATTCGGTGTCCGAGATCACCGCCCTGATCCAGGCCCAACGCGCCTATGAAATGAATGCCCGCGTCATCACCGCCTCGGATGAGATGATGGCCGCTTCCTCCAACCTTCGCTAACGGGAGAGATAGATGATCCGCTCAAGCCTCATTGCCCTCGCCTGCCTCACCACGGCACCGTTGGCGACGTCTGCAGCGCTGGCCGGCGAGCCGGTCGTGCTGCGCGAGACGATCCGTGTCGACAGCGCCCATATCACCCTGGGCGATCTGTTCGACATCACCGGTACGCAGGCCGACATCGTCGTCGCCCGCGCCCCGGCACCAGGCAGCCGAACGACCCTGGACGTCAATTATATCCGCCGCATCGCGCTGGAGAATGATCTCGACTGGGCCAATGCCGGCAGTTTGCGCCGCCTGTCCATCCAGCGCGCCAGCCGCGTCGTCTCGGCCGAGACCCTGACCGACATGCTGGAAGGCGAGCTCTTCGCTTCGGAAGGTCGGGTCCATGACGTGCAATTGTCCAACTCGGCCATGGCCCTCCACGCCCCGCTCAACAGCGCCGGCGGCCCGGAGATCCATGATCTCAGCTTTGACAGCCGCTCCGGCATGCTGGCTGCTGAAATCGCGCCCTATCATGGCGCCCAGACCGTTCGCGTCACCGGCCGCGCCTATGCAACCATCGATCTGCCGGTTCTGGCCCGGCCCGTCGCGGCCGGACAGGAAATCACCGGCGACGACATCGCCTGGATCAGCCATCGCGCCGACCGCGTGCGCCCGGATGCCATTCTCGACCCGGCCGAAATGATCGGCTTGGAGACCCGCCGGTCCCTGCGCCCGAACGAGCCATTGCGCGGTTATGACCTGCAACGCCCCCTCATGGTCGAGCGCGGCGATCTGGTCACCTTGATGTTTGAAGTTCCCGGCATCCAGCTGACCGTGCGCGCACGGGCCATGGAAAATGCCGCCGACGGCGAAGTTGCGCGCTTCGTCAATCTGCAATCGAACCGTACGGTCGAGGCCCTTGTCGATGGTCCGGGCCGCGCCCGCGTCGGCACCTCGCCGGCCGCAAGCTTCTGATCGAGGAGGTCAGATCATGATCCGCAAATTCACCGCCCTTGTCCTCGTCGCTGCCGCACTGCAGGCCTGCGCCACCACCGACCGTCTGTCCTATGTCGGCCAGGCGCCGCCCATGACACCTATCCAGAACCCGGCCGATCTTGCCGGGACCGGACCGTCGCAATTGCCGATGCCGGTGCCGCGCATGCCGCAGCAGCGCTATGCACAGAACTCAACCGCCAACAACTCGCTCTGGAACGCCAATTCACCGACCTTCTTCGGCGATCCGCGGGCCGATCAGGTCGGCGATATCGTCACCGTCAACATCGACATCTCCGACAGCGCACAGCTGAACAACACGACCAACCGCTCACGCAGTTCGGCGGAAGACAGCGACCTGACCAATTTCCTGGGCGCCGACCTCACCGGCTTCTTCAACGACAATATCGACCCGTCTTCCCTGACCAGTCTCGGCTCATCGTCCTCGCTGGCCGGAAGCGGATCCGTCAACCGCACTGAAAGCATCTCGCTGACCGTGGCCGCCCTCGTCACCCAGGTTCTGCCGAATGGCAATCTGGTGATCGCCGGGCGCCAGGAAGTCCGCGTGAACAATGAGGTGCGCGAACTCCTCATCACCGGCATTGCGCGTCCGCAGGACATCGGATCGGACAATACGATCGCCCACACGCAAATCGCTGAAGCCCGCATTTCCTATGGCGGCCGCGGACATCTTTCCGATGCCCAGCGCCCGCGCTACGGCCAGGAACTCTATGACATCCTGATGCCGTTCTAGGACACGAAACCCCGCCACCATCGGGATTAACTGGGCCGTTACGCCAAGCGCGTGACGGCCCTCTTTTTATCGGGATATCAGGCAGGCAAGCAGCGGTCGTGCCGGCGAGACAATCGCCAGACTCCAAAGCCTATCTGCTCGCAATATCAGCTATCGCGGTGAACGCGTTCCTTGCGCTCGTGGCGCTCCTGCGCTTCCAGGCTGAGCGTGGCGACCGGGCGGGCATCAAGCCGGGCCAGGGAGATCGGCTCACCTGTCTCATCGCAATAGCCATACTCGTCTTCTTCGAGACGGCGCAGGGCTTTGTCGATTTTGGAAATCAGTTTGCGCTGCCGATCACGGGCCCGCAGCTCCAGCGAGCGATCGGTCTCGGTCGAGGCACGATCCGCCAGATCGGGCAGCGCGCCCATGTCTTCCTGCAGATTTGTGATCGTCGAACGGCTCTCCCGGAGGATGTCATCCTTCCAGGCCATCAATTTCCGGCGGAAATACTCTTTTTGCCGGTCATTCATGAACGGCTCGTCTTCCGACGGGAAGTAATCCTTGGGCAATTCGATCGGTTCAGCTTCGCTCATCGCTTTCCACTCAACTCAACGCGGCACAGCGCTCTCCCCCAGAAAGCGGGCCGGAGCATATGCGCCGATCCGCCCAAGTCAATGTGGAGACGCTGCTACGCCCTCATTCAGGATGAGCAAATAGCGAAAAAGCTTGAATGATTTGTGTCGAACAGGCGGTTTCAGCTGAACTTGGCCAGCTCAACAGCAGCCCGGGTCTCGACCTCGTCCAGAGCGGCTTCGAGTCGCGCATCATTTGTGGCGTCGCGCCGCGTCTGCAAGAGATCCATCAGGGCGATCAGTTTGGCCCGGGGCAGACCGCCTTCAAGAAGCGCGATCTTGAGCTCGTCGAGCATGTCCAGCATGTCGAAGGCGCGATCCGTGGCCTGCTTGCGGGCATGCGTGAAATCTTCCACGCCCTGGAGCGCGAGGATGGCATCGACCGACTGAACCGACGAGACTGAACTGGCCGTCATCGAACCCGCCGTCTTGGCCGGCGTGTCCAGCGAGAATCCCTCACCCGAAGCGCGCGATGTGGTTTTGCGCTTGCCGGCTGAAACAGAGCTGGTGGAGCTGGGTCCGGAGACTTTCATGGCGGGAATCATTTCCTCGTGATGACGCTCAAGGGATGCGGCCGGGGCGCTTAACAGAGCCTTAACTCAAGCCTCCCGATCGGCAATTTCTGCCGGTCCGGGATTGCAGGCGGCGGGATTTTCCGCCCCTGCGAGAGCCACCCTAACGACTAACGTGTTGTTTTTCAGTGTTTTATTTTATTAACCAAATCCGGCAAACTGGCACGCCACTGGCAAGGTCGAACGCGAACCCGTTCCGGAGACCGCAAAATGCGCCTGATCATCACCCTGCTTGCCGCCCTCGCCTTCGCCACGCCTGCCGTTGCGTCGTCGCGCATCAAGGACATGGTTGATGTCGAGGATGTGCGCGACAACCACCTTGTGGGCTACGGCCTGGTGGTCGGTCTGGACGGGTCGGGCGACAGCCTGCGGAACTCGGCCTTCACCAACCAGTCGCTGAACGCGATGCTGGAGCATTTCAACGTCAATACGCGTGAAGCCAACCTCAATACCCGCAATGTTGCCGCCGTCATGGTCACCGCGTCCCTGCCGGCCTTTTCCTCTCAGGGCAGCCGCCTTGATGTGACGGTCTCGGCCATCGGCGACGCGTCGAGCCTCCAGGGCGGCGTCCTGATTGCCACCCCGCTTTTCGATAGTCAGAGCCGCGCCTGGGCCGTCGCCCAGGGTTCGCTTGCGGTTGGCGGTTTTGAAGCCGCCGGCGACGGTGCCAGCATTACGCGCGGCGTGCCGACTTCGGGCCGGATCGCCAATGGCGCCCTGGTCGAGAACCCCTATGAAGGTACCGGCATTGACCCCTGGGCCGCACTCGCCAATCGCGACAGCCTGCGCCTCTCCCTGCGCAATCCCGACATCACCACAGCGCGTCGCATGGCCGATGCCATCAATGCCTATGTCGGCCCGGGTGCAGCCCGCGCGTCCGACCCGAGTACGGTTACCTTGCAGCGCACGGCCCAGTTTGACGGCGACATGATCGACCTGTTGGCCGAGGTCGAGCAGCTGCGCGTTGAAGCCGATATCCCGGCCCGCGTCATCATCGACGAGAATACCGGCACCATCGTGATGGGCGAGAATGTCCGCGTGTCCACGGTCGCCATTGCCCAGGGCAATCTGACCATCACCGTCACCGAAAGCCCGATCGCCAGCCAGCCGGCGCCCTTCTCGCAGGGTGAGACCGTTGTCCTGCCGCGCACCGACGTCTCGGTCAGCGAGGACAATATGCAGCTCGGCGTCCTCGATGGCAGCGTCTCCCTGAGCCAGCTGGTCGACGGCCTGAACGCGATGGGTGTCACTCCGCGCGACATGATCACCATCCTGCAGGCCATCAAGGCCGCCGGCGCCCTGCAAGCCGAGATCGAGGTCCTGTAAGATGGATAACTTTCTCGAACTCCAGCTTGCCAACGCGACCGGCAATGGCCGCGCCCAGGGCGCGCCGAACATTGGCGGCGCACGCAATGAGACCGAAGCCCGCGCGATTGCCGAGGACTTCGAGAGCTTCTTCCTGTCGCAGATGATCGAACAGATGTTCGCTCAGACCGGCGAGGAAAACCCGTTCGGTGGCGGCCCGGGCGAGCGGGCCTTCACCGGTCTGCTGCACGAAGAATATGCGAATGTCATGGCGCAGGCCGGTGGCCTCGGCCTCGCGGATCGCCTGACTTCAGAAATCCTGCGCTACCAGGAAACCGGGGAGATCTAGACGATGACCGAACTCGCTGCCGGCAATCCGGCTGAACGCGCCGAGGGCCTGCTCAAGCTGACCCGCCGCCTGACCGACCTCATCAATGAGGAGACCCGACTCTTCCAGGATCGCCGTCCCCAGGACGCGCTCGGCCTGCAGGACGAAAAATCCCAACTGGCCAATATCTATCGCGCCGAAGTCGCGCGCGCCGGAAAGGAGCCGAGCCGGTTCGCCGGTGCGCCGGCACCGATCAAGGCCGCACTGCGCGAAGCGACCACAAATTTCCATGAATCGCTGGCCGAGAATGGTCGCATTGTCGGGGCGCTGAAATCCGTCACCGAAGGCGTCGTCAAGGCCATTGCCGATGAGGCGTCACGCCAGCGCTCGACGGCGGGCGGCTACGGCCCCGGCGCCGCGCAACAATCCGGGCGTGGCGGCAATTTCGCGATCGCGGTAAACCGCACCGCCTGATCCGGAAGCTGATCCGGCACCAGTTCCGAACACATAAAAAGGGCGCGGAGCCAGCTCCGCGCCCTTTTTATGTGTCGTTGCTCCCTGCCCGTCTACAGGAAGAGGCTGGCCTGTCCTGTCGGGCCGGAATTCAGGCGTGCAAGCCCGGCCTGGTAATTGGCCAGCTGGGAATTGTAATAGGCTGGAACCGAACCGCCCCGCTTGCCGGCCTGCGGCCCCTTGAGCAATTCCTTGAGAGCCGGGTCCAGTGTGAGGTCGCGATAGGCGCGCTGGATCTTCGACAGGGCGTCCTGAATGGCTTCCATCGCGGTCTCCGCCGAGTCCAATTCCTTCAGGGACATGGATTGCGGCAGATCGAGCGCGAACAGGGGCGGCCCGTCAGTCGTCTTGTCGTCATCATCGAGCAGCGAGCCCTTGTTGACGATGGCACCCGGAGCAATGCCGAGTGATTTAAGCAGGTCACGCCCCTCACCACCGGCGAAAAGCTCGATCGTCGAGCCTTCGGCCGCCTTGATACGCAACATGTCGCCATCGCTGGAACGGCGCACATCCGCGCTCCCGTCCAGGACCAGCTTGGCGTTGATCTTGAAAGTCAGCGACCGCATCGTGTCATCAGCGTCGATTGAAATCTTCTTGCGACGTCCGCCGTCCACCGAAAGGTAGAAATAGTCACCATCGCGCGCCGAGCTGCGATCCGTCACCACACGACTGTCGGAATAGGCCAGCGCTCCTGTGGGCAGGCCCAACGCGTCGAGCACGCTGTCATCCGTCGTCGACAAGGCAATACCCTTGGCATCGGCCAGGCCGGCCCGGCCGGAAATCTGGGTCGACCAGTCCAGGGCCCCCGTCGTGGCATCAAGCTGCGCTGCAAACGCGTCGCGCTCGCCCACCAGGGCGTCGCCATTGATCCCGCCCAGCGTCTTGCCGGCGATATAGAGCTTGCCATTATTGACCTGAATGCCGGCCGCGCTGTCATCCTTGTCGGATCCGACAAAGGTCAGGAAATCCGTGGTCGGCGCGCCGCCATCGGTCAGCTTCATCACAAAGGCATCGCGTATGCCGCCGGCATGCGCGCTGACAGGTGCCGTAGGGGCAAAGGCATCGCCCGCTGCGCCGGTGACATAAATTCCGCTGGCATCGATGGCGAGGCCGCCGATCCGGCCATCATCGAGATTGCCGAAATCCTGTTCCCAGATCGCCGCCGACGTGTCGTCGGAGACATCGAATTTGCGCAGGACGGCGCGGCCGTCCTCTTCGCTGGCGACCACCAGATTGCCGTCCTCGGCAATCGCGATGGCAGCCACATTTTCGTCGCCGGTCGAACCGATGCGCCGGGTCCACAGGGTCGAGCCGCTGGTATCAATCGCGCGGACATAGCCGTCCGTATTGCCGCCCTCATGCGCATCATCGCCGAACGCGCCGGCGGATTTGCCGGCGACGTAAACCGTGCCGTCATCGCCGATGGCGACCGTGCCCGCCTGGTCATCCTGGGTACTGCCGAAGCGCTGGGTCCATTCTTCAACGCCACTGGCCGAATACTTCACGACCACATTGTCACTGCCACCGATCTGGGTGCTGTCGCCCAGACCGCCTTCGACCTTGCCGGCCACGACGACATTGCCGTCGGAATCGGTGGCGATCGACAGGCCCTCGGCCGTATCGGCGGCGCCGAGCACTCGGCTCCAGACGCGATTGCCGGTGGAATCATATTTCGCGAGGACCAGGTCCTGCTCGCCCTTGAGCACCTGGCCATCGGTCGAGGCGGTGGTGTGACCGACAACAAAGATGCCGCCATCATTGGAGGCCGTCGTTGCGTGGATCTCGAGCGGATTGTCTTCCTGCTTGATCCGGGTTTCGCCCTCTTCGCCGCCGACGACAGCCACTTCGGTCTGGTTCGGGTCGGCGCTGAAACGGGTCGTATAGCCGGTCTGCGGGTCGCCACTGGCCAGGTCGGTCAGCTTGACCACTTGTCCGCCGGCACTCTCATTGATGCCGGACACACCGGCAAAATAGAGCGCCGGTTCGGCGGCGCTGGCCGAGAAGGACACGGTCTCGGTCGACACGCCCTTGATCAGGAAGCCGTAATTATCTCCCGGCACGATGCCGATATCATTCTTCTCACCAATCTTGGTGCGCTCGAAGCGCGTGATCACGCCGGCCGCTTCAAGCTGCGTGTTGATGTGATCGGAGATATTGTCGAGATTGCGCGTGGTCGCGCCCATATCGGCGAGATTGATGTCGATGGTCTGGGTGACGCCGCTTTTCTTCACCGAGATCGAGAACTGCACATCGCCGGTCAGGCTGGCCACCTCGGCGTCGAAATCACCCTTGTGGATCGTGTCGGTCTTGTATTGTGAAGTGCCGCGGGCAATCGCGACCTCACTTTCGATCTTGGTCAGCTCCTCACCCTTCAGCAGGGTCAGGCCCTCCAGGTCGAGATCATCGAAGAAGCTGTCGAACTGCACCAGGCCGGACTGGAAGCTCTTGTCGAGAAAACCGCGGCGAGTGTCGGCCGTGGTCTTGTCCATCGCCTCCTCGGCCAGCGAAGCGAGACGCTTGAGCCCCTGGTGAAGCGAGAAGAGTTGTTTGTGATCGCTCGGCGCATCGAGACCGGAGAATTCACGATCGGGATCATTGAAGAAAACGCCGTTGGCGAGGACCTTGCGGCTCATCTCTTCCAACGTCATCAGGTTCGGAGAGCCGATTTCCCAGGGCGCCGGGGCCTTGGGTTCCTGGGAGCGCGCGGACGGTCCCGACGACAAGGCCGTCGAGGAGGCAAGCGAGGCGTTGATACGTGAATTGTACCACCCCGTCAGAAGCCCAACATTGAGTCCGATCACGCTCACGGCGAGAATCCTTTTTTCCTGATTGCCGAGAGTGCGCTCGAAACACGAATAAAGTGTTGCGAAACAAGGTAAATGCGACCGGGACAAATGGATGGATCGCCAATCATGACAGGCCAATCCGGCCGCCCTGCTCAGAGCGTCGAAAATCTGCTAGCCTGAGTGCGCTTTGACAGGCCTAACTCACCGTTAACCTTGGCGGCGCAGCGTCGGTCACTGGATACGAATCGCGAGGCCCAGCATGTCGAACAAGACAGCGCCCGAAACGCCTTTCGAGGAAATGATGAACCAACGCTCCTTCCTCGATCCGCGCATGCCGCTCGACGGCAAAACCATTCTCGTCACCGGCGGGACGGGGTCGTTCGGCCGCAAGCTGACCGAGACCATCTGCGCCGAATACAAGCCGAAGAAACTGATCATCTTCTCGCGCGACGAGCTGAAACAGTATGAAATGGCTCAGGATTTTTCGCCTAGCGATTATCCCTTCCTGCGCTATTTCATCGGCGATGTGCGCGATGAATCGCGTCTCGACCAGGCCATGCGCGATGTCGATATCGTCATTCATGCGGCCGCGCTAAAGCATGTCCCGATCGCCGAATACAACCCGTTCGAATGCATCAAGACCAATGTCATGGGTGCCGAGAATGTGGTGCGCGCTGCCATCAAGCGCGGGGTCAAACATGTTTGCGCGCTGTCGACCGACAAGGCCGCCAACCCGATCAACCTCTATGGCGCCTCGAAACTGGCCGCGGATAAAATATTCACGGCGGCCCAGCACATGGGCGGTGAAGGGGGGCCGGTTTTCTCGGTCGTGCGCTATGGCAATGTCGTCGGCTCGCGCGGCTCGGTCATTCCCTATTTCCGCCGTCTCATCGACAGCGGCGCCAAGGAGCTGCCGATCACCGATCCGCGCATGACGCGTTTCTGGATTACGCTCGAACAGGGCGTCAATTTCGTCCTCTCCAGCCTGTCCATGGCCCGCGGTGGCGAAATCTTCGTGCCGAAGATCCCGTCCATGAGCACAGCCGACCTGGCCCGCACCATGGCCCCGCATCTGCCGCACAAGGTGATTGGTATCCGGCCCGGCGAAAAGCTGCACGAGATCATGATCCCGGAAGACGATGCCCGCACGACGATCGAGCTGGATGACCGGTTTGCCATCCTGCCGGCACACGGCGCCAAGGTCACCGCACGCTACATGGCGTCCGGCGGCCATTTGGTTCCCGACGGCTTTGCCTATGCCTCCAACACCAATCCGGAACAGCTCACCGATGCCGCCCTGCGCGAGCTGATCGGGATGGCAGCCGCGGCTTAGCCGCCCAGCACTTCCAACAGCACCGACACCACGCGCGCCGGATCCTCATCGGCCATACCGACAAAGAGTGGCAGCGAGAGTGTGCGCGCGTAGTAGCGGCGCGCGCCGGGCATATCCACCTCGCCATAGCGGGCCTTGTAGACGGGCTGGTCGCAGACCGGGATGTAGTGGACCTGGCTGCCCACACCCTGTGCGGCCAGATCGCTCATCACCTTGGCCCGGCTCTTTCCGAGCCCGTCAAAATCGATTCTCACCGGATAGAGATGGAGGCAGGGATCGCAGTCCGGTGTGCGTGCCAAGCCTTCAATACCCTGGTTATTGCCGTTCAGCGCTATGTCATAGGCGGCAGCGAGCGCATGACGACGCGCGGCAAAAGCGTCGAGCCGCTTCAATTGCGACAGCGCCAGCGCCGCCTGGATGTCGCTGAGCCGGTAATTCCAGCCCAGCATCTGCATTTCATGCCACCACGGTTCGCCCGCCTGTCGCATGTGTTGAGACGGATCGCGTTCGATACCGTGACTGCGCAGCATTCGCATGCGCCGCGCGAGCTCGCTGTCCCGCGTCGTCACCATGCCGCCCTCACCGGCGGCAATCGTCTTGACCGGGTGGAAGGAGAAAGTGGCCGCACGCGAATGCGTGCAATTGCCGACCGGCTCACCCTGCCAGCGCGAGCCGACGGCATGGCAGGCATCCTCGACGAGGACTGCGCCGGCCGCTTCGGCCTGGATCGCCATCCGGTCCAGCGCCTCGCACTGGCCGGCGAGATGGACCGGCAGCACAGCGCGGGCCTTGCCGCCGGACCGGCCGAGCGCGTCAGCCAGCGTGTCCGGCGTCATCAAGCCGGTCTCCGGATCGACATCGGCAAACACCACTTCAGCGCCGCAATAGAGGGCCGCATTGGCGGTCGCCATGAAGGTCACGGCCGGCACGATGCAGACATCGCCCGCCCCGACACCTTCGGCGGCCAGGGCGAGGTGAAGCGCCGTCGTGCCATTGGAACAGGCCACCGCGTGTTCAGCGCCGACCGAGTCGCAAAAGGCGGTTTCGAGCGCGTCAATCGCCGGGCCGGTGGTGAGCCAGTCACCGCGCAGCACCTCGACGACGGCGGCGATATCGCTCTCGTCAATCGACTGGCGACCATAGGGCAGGAAGCGTTGGGCCATGTGTGACACTCCACGGGGCGGCGCCGGTCAGCCGGACGCTCGCCGCAAATCATGCCGGAAATGATGGATTGAGTCGCGCAAACGGAAACGGCCCCGGAAATCCGGGGCCGCGCCGTGGTGGTGGAGGTGGGTGAGCGGGTTAGCCGCCGAAGAGATTGAGGATGATCTGAGGCTGGCCGTTGGCGATCGAAAGTGCCTGGACACCCAGTTGCTGCTTGACCTGCAAGGATTGCAGCCTGGCGCTTTCCACCGCGAGGTCGGCATCCACGAGATCGCCAACCCCCTTGTTCAGCGAGTCCATCAGCTTGCCGACGAAATTGGAATGCGCTTCCAGCTTCTTCGTGTCCGAGCCGAGATTGGCCAGGGCCTGGTTGACGTTCTCAAGCGAGCTCTTGATCGCCGCAACGGCGTTGGTCGCCAGGGTCACAGTGCCAAGGCTGGCCGTGGCGGCGATTGTGATGATCGCTCCACCAATACTCATATCCTGGGATTTCAGCGTAACCGAACGGGCGGCATCTGCGTCAGCCAGGAATTCGATTCCACTGGTGATCGAGCCGTCGAGAATGTTCGCGCCATCAAATTCCGCATTTTGCAGAATACCGCTGATCTGGTCGAGCAGCGCCTTGAAGTCCGCATCATAGGCCTGGCGTGAGAACGTATCGAGCGACGGGTCCATCGCGGCCGTGGCCTTCTCGCGCATCTGGACCAGGAGATCCGAGATCGATTCGCCGGCTGCAAGCGCCACATCGCCGATCGTCGAGGCCCGGTCGAGGCCGCTCTGCACGGCTTCCAGCGCGCGGACATCCGCCCGCATTCCCTGCGCCACTGCATAGATGGCGGCATTGTCCTTCGCCCCAGCGATCTTCAGGCCGGTATTGATACGGTTCTGAACACCCAACATGTCATCATTGGTCTTGTTCAGGTTCTGAAGAGCGATCATGGCTCCGGTGTTGGTATGGACGCTCATCGTCATGCGACATTCTCCCGCGTTCTCAATCACCGCCCTTCAGCGGCTGTTCGAAACGGATAAGCGCAAAAGGCGTGCCGTTTTGGCACGCTCGATAAAAGCGTTTTAAGTCAATTGCTTGATATCAGTGCCCGGGGAATGGCTTGCGCCGTTTGACCACGCATTGCCGGGACACATGTGCCCGGGGGGTCAAAATTTGCCGGGTCAGGAACCCGGTCGGGCCCGCTCTCAGGCCTTCTGGTCGAGCAGACCGGCCGTACGTGTGCGCAGGTATTCCATGAGGTCGGCATGCTTCTCCGGCGGCCAGCGCCGGACCGTCTCGCCCGTATCCTGATCAACCATCAGATAGATATAGTCGCCGGACGTATCGTCCTGGAGGATCTTCAGGCGGGAATTGCCAAGTGACTCTGCTGCCAGGCGCTCGATATCCGCGGCGCTCTCGTTCGGACGATTGCCGGTCTGCGCGCTGCGATCGCTGCCCTGAACAGGCTGGACCCGCCGCACGGATTCGCGTGGGCGGTCGGATGAGATGTCTCTGTTCTCGTTGATGGGTGCCACGGGAACAGATCCAGGATTGAACCCCGTTTCTGCCATTTTCCTACTCGCTGACGCGGAGGCATCAGCGCCTCACAAAGTCCTCGCGCCAACCGCGGAAGCGGGTAGCGGAGCCAGGCTCCGCTACCCAATCCGTGATTAACGGAAGTATCCCAGGATCGTGCTGGGTGCCGAGTTGGCGATCGACAGGGCCTGAACGCCAAGCTGCTGCTTGACCTGCAGGGACTGAAGACGCGCACTCTCTTTGGCCAGGTCCGCATCGACCAGGTTGCCGATACCCTTTTCCAGGGCATCAGACAGCTTGCCAACGAAACCCTTGTGGATATCGAGCGACTTGGACGCGGTGCCGAGCTTGGCCAGCGATGCGTTCAAATTGTCGAGGGAGGTTTCGATCGTGGTGACGAGCGTGGACGCGTCGCCAGCCGAAGCGAAGGACGCCGCTGCGGCGACGGTCACGGTACCACCGGCCAGAGAGAAGTTCTGGTCGGAAATGGTGATCGTGTTGGAACCGTCTGCATTGGCCAGCGCCGAGATCGACGTCACGGAACCATTGATCAGGTTCGTGCCGTTGAATTCAGCATTGTCCACGATGGTCGTGATCTGGTCGCGCAGAGCCTTGAAGTCTTCGTTCAGGGCAGTGCGGGACGCCGTATCGAGCGACGAGTCGGAAGCGGCCAGGGCCTTTTCCTTCATCTCGACCAGGATGTCGGAGATGGCCTCACCAGCAGCAAGAGCGACGTCGGTCGTTGAGGCCGCCAGATCGAGCGAGTTGCCGACAGCGGCATAGCCGTTGACGTCAGAACGCATCTTCTGGGCAATCGCGTACACACCGCCATTGTCTTTGGCAGAAGCGACAGCCAGGCCGGTATTGATGCGGCTCTGGACCTGCTCGATGTCACGATTGGTCTGATTGAGGTTCTGCAGCGCAACCATGGCGCCGGAATTCGTGTTGATAGTAGCCATTTCTTGGCCCTTTCCATTCTGGTGATGTACGGACGTTCTGCCCGCTGGGTCTTCTGACCCTGTTGTGGAAAGAGCAAAGCTGGTGCCAGTTCACGCTTGACCCTGAAGGTTAATTCCGAGTCGCGTGATTCGCCGGGATGTTTTTGCCGAGTCAAACTTTCCCCGGTAACCTTTTGGTGGGCATTTATTGCCGGTCATCGGGCATAATTCGCTAGGAAAAAACTGCCGATCGGCAAGATTTTATGATTAATATCAGGTTAATGGGCGAATTTGGGCATGACTGTTCGCCAGCGCTGGCGAACCTGAAAAAAATGACCGGGATCGCCACAAGGGCGATCCCGGCCGGACGAACTTAGCCGAAGAAGGACAGGATGGTCTGCGGCGCCTGGTTGGCGATGGAGAGCGCCTGGACACCCAGCTGCTGCTTGACCTGCAGCGACTGGAGCCGTGCGCTTTCCTTGGCCAGGTCGGCGTCGACCAGATTGCCGATCCCCTTCTCCAGCGCGTCGGACAGCTTCGACACGAAGTTGCTGTGAACTTCGAGCGACTTTGAAGCTGTACCGAGCTTGGCCAGAGAATTGTTCAGGTTGTCGAGAGACGTTTCGATCGTGGTGACAAGTGTGGAAGCGTCACCAGCCGAAGCGAAGGAAGCCGCTGCAGCGACCGTCACGACACCACCGGCCAGAGAAAAGTTCTGGTCGGAGATCGTGATCGTGTTGGAGCCATCTGCATTGGCAAGTGCCGTGACCGAAGTAACCGACCCGTTGATCAGGTTGGTACCGTTGAACTCGGCATTCGAGGTGATCGTGGTGATCTGGTCGCGCAAGGCCTTGAAGTCTTCATTCAAGGCCGTGCGGGAGGCTGCATCAAGCGATGCATCAGATGCCGCGAGCGCCTTTTCCTTCATTTCGACGAGAATATCGGAAATCGCCTCACCGGCAGCCAGAGCTACATCGGTGACGGAGGTCGCGAGATCCAGGCTTTGCCCGACCACACCATAGCCATTGACCTGGGAGCGCATGCGCTGGGCAATAGCGTATACACCGCCATTGTCCTTCGCGCTGGCCACTTCCAGACCGGTATTGATGCGGTTCTGAACCTCGTTCATTTCCATGTTCGTCTTGTTCAGATTCTGCAGGGCGATCATCGCCCCAGCGTTGGTGTTGACAGAAAGTGCCATTTTTTTGCTCTCCATTCTGGATGCATAGGAAGCTGAATTTTTCAGCCTTGAGCGTTTTGCTCGCAGGGGGCATCGCAAGCCGCGTGCCGCGAACGCCCCGTATTAAATCCAATGTATTCAAGGAATTATGGCATTAAAAAAGGCACCTTCCTGAGAAGGTGCCTGATCCTGCCTGCCTGTTATTGCCGCGTCGGCAATTGTTACCCGGCGGCCTGCTCCGCGCCGGCACTGGCCTGGGGCATAAGTCCCTGCATGACGGTGCGATTGATATCGACGAGATCGTCGATCGCCTCGGGATTACGCATCGCGTGGCTGCCATGCTTGGAGACGAAGATCGACAGGGAGATGATCGCCGCCCGCAGCGATTCCGGCAGCTTGTTATCCTGGCTCGCACAATCGAGCGCGAGATTGCTCCACACACGCCGGTTCCAGTCAATGGCAGCAGCGCGATCACGCACGGCTTCGATCGGCAGGGTCTTCGCATTCATCAGCGACCGGGTGACCTGCGCAAAGAGCCGGTACTCGGTGGCACGCGGATCTTCCGCCCGCGCGGCGGTCTTCTGGTAAGCTTGAAACGACATCAGCTCAGCCTCTCGGCTTCATAGGTCATGAGTTTGCGGCAGCCCAGCAGCGCCTTGTAATGCTCGCCGGCCATCACATCGCGGCTGACATTCACGCACAGTCCCAGTATTTGGGAATCCGAAACAACGCCCATGAACTCGTTCATCCGAAGGACGAATTCGTCGTAGAGCTTGTCGTCATTCTTGTCCGACAGATACATCATCATGATCGGAAAATAGATCCGCTTGACCGGCGTATCGACGTCCTCAGCCTGCAGGATATCCTTCTCGCGGAGCACAGAAGCCTTGTTCTGCAGCACAAGATTGGCCCGCCGGTCACCGTTTTCGATAACGGCTCCGTTCAGGACAAACTTCTCGCCGGGTTTAAGCGAGATTTTGAGCGGCATGGGGTCCCTCCGGTCCACAATTCGAACGAGCCATGACGCCCGCGACCTGCAGGGTGGCAATACGGGGTGAAGAAAAGGTTTCCGCCCCACGCGCCCGCCGTCATTGGATATTAGCGAGTTCTTAAAGCGAATCCCCTGCCTTGGCTCGCAGAATCGAGGCAGGATTGATGACCATGCAGGAAGCCAGCGCGCTCGACCTTGATGCGGAAATCTCCGCAGAGGCCGAAATCGAGAAGAATGAAACCCGCGACGCCGTACCGCTCAGTGCCCAGGCGGTCCGCGTGGACTCCCATATCGAGAAAATGCCGGCGGACCGGCGGCGTGTTTTCCAGAAGGTCGCCGCCCTCGCCAAACGGGCGATGAAGACGGCCGCAGAGGGCGATAATGTTGCCGCCGCGCGCCTTGCCCACAAGGCTTACCTGCTGGCGCCCGACATGGCGCTCACCAATCATGTCCTCGGCCTGATGCTGTATAATCTGGGACGCCTCTCTCGCGCCCTCGACTTCTTCGAGACCGCCTGGAAGATCGATCCCAACGACGCTGAAATCTATCAGAAGATGGGTCTGGTCGCCTGGAAACTGAACATGCTCGATGCGGCGGAGCGATTCTATCGTCTGCAATACCGACTGGCTCCAACTGCCGTCGATGCCGCGATCAATCTGGGTGGCGTGCTGCGCGATGCGGGCAAATTCGAGGAGGCGATCGAGATCCTGCGCACCGCAATTTATGCGCATCAGGAAAACTATGAGCTCTGGAACTCCATGGGCACGGTGATCAATGACAGTGGCGACCCGGTCCAGGCCCGCACCTTCTATGAGGAAGCCCTGCGTCTGAAACCGACTTATGGTCGCGCCCACAATAATATGGCCAATATTCACGAATTGCTGGGCGAACCAGAGCTCGCCATTCCCCATTTCGACGCCGCCCTCAAGGACCCGGCGGACGCCATGGAAGAAGCGACGATGCAGCATGGCCGCTCAATGGTGATGCTGGCCGCCGGACGGATCGAGGAAGGCTGGGCCGCCAATGAGAGCCGCCTCAACCCGAACCGGGCCCAGGCGACGCTCTTCACCCTGAAAACCCCGATGTGGGATGGCACCAATCCCGAACAGCTGCGCGGCAAGACCCTGCTTTTCGTCGGCGAGCAAGGCCTGGGCGACGAAATTCTGTTCATGAACACAGTCAAGGACTTGCTGGACGCGGTCGGACCGGACGGCGAGCTGCGCATCGCCTGCGAATACCGCCTCATGCCGCTGGTTCGGCGCTCCTTCCCGACCGCGGTCGTCGGTCACCACATGTCGGCCAATGTCGAAGGCCGTGATGTCCGGGTTGTGCCAAAGCTCGAAGAGGGCGCGGATTTCTGGACACCGATGGCAACGCCGTTGCGCGCCTTCCGCAACAGCCTCGAAGCCTTCCCATCCGAGGAAGGCTTCCTGACACCTGATCCGGAGACCCAGGCCGCTTTCCGCAAGCAGATCGATGGCTTCGGCGAGGGGCTGAAAGTCGGCGTCTTGTGGAAATCGTTGAACATGAATGCGCGCCGCTCGCGTTTCTTTTCCGCCTTCGATGCCTGGGAGGGTGTGCTAAAGACTCCAGGCGTGGACTTCATCAATCTGCAATACGGTCAGGTGGAAGACGAACTCGCCCTCGCCAAGGAGCGCTTCGGCGTCACCCTGCACCAACCGAGCGACATCGACCTGAAGATGGATCTGGACAAGGTCGCCGCCTATGCCTCGGCCTGTGACCTGGTGATCGGCCCGATGAATGCGACCTCCAACCTGGCCGCCGCCTGCGGCGGGAAGGTCTGGTTCATCCATGCTCGCTCCTCGACCTGGACGCTTCTCGGTTCGGACCGCCAGCACTGGTACCCGCAGACCCGCTCCTATTTCGGGTCCGGCTTCCAGGACTGGGAGAACACCATGGCGCGCGTCGCATCCGACCTGGCCGACCAGGCCAGCAGGCAGGCCTGACCCCATGACGGCCCGGCTCGCCCTTCGCGCCGACGGCTCGAACACGATCGGACTGGGTCATGTCATGCGGTGCGGCGCCCTGGCCAATGCGCTGGTGGTCGCAGGCGCAGCGCCAATCTGGCTCACAACAACCCCGCAATACCTGCCGGCCGATCTCGACCCCGCGGTCGAGATCATCGTGCTGGAAAGCGATGACGCCCTCGCCGACCATCTCGACGCGCTGGCGATCCGCGATCTGATCGCAGACTGGAAGGTCACCGATGCGGATCGGGTCGCGACGCTCCGGCGACACGGCACTCAAGTCACCCTCATTGGCAATTTCCTGCATGATGCCATCCCGGACCTGCATGTCCGACAGGGTTTCCTGCCCGGCCTGTCCGCCTCCGGCGCGCCCGCGCTCAGCGGCCCGAAATACCTCCTCCTCGCCCGCAATTATGCCAATCTTCCTGCCCGCGAGGTCGGCCCCACTGCGGGGCGGATATTGCTCTCGCTCGGTGGCACGCATACCCCGCTCCTCGCCCGCATTCGCGACCTTCTGGCGCGCAGCTTTCCGGCGATGGATGTCGAATGGCGGGGACCGGCCCGCAATGGCCCGGTACCGCCGCTCAGCGAAGCCTTGCGGTTGGCCGATATCGGCATCCTGGCCGGCGGCACCAGCCTGCATGAAGCCGCCGCGACCGGTCTGCCGACCCTGTGCGTGCCGATTGCCTCCAATCAGCTTGATCGAGCGGCACAGTTCGAGAGCGCCGGCTTGGGCCTGTCGCTCAATCCAGACGATCCGGGCTTCGAGCGTCGGTTCGGAACTGAATTGTCGGCCCTGATCGCCGATGCCGACCGCCGTCAGACGATGGCCCGCACCGGTCAGGCTTTGGTCGATGGCGGCGGCGCGGACCGGGTCGCCCGGCATCTGCTCGGGCTGGCCGCGACGCGTTCAGCGGAATCGCAGTAAATCCTTAAGTCTCAACGGGTCCATTGGACCCAAGGCAGAATGGTGATTCGCACCAACCGACCCGACAAAGCCGAGAATCAAGGACAAGGCAGGCTCATGACCCGCGACCTCCGGACTGAAACCGGCCCGACGACCGGCGATCGCCAGATCTGGCCGAATTTCCTGGTCATCGGCGCGCCCAAATCCGGCACGACCTCACTCTATCACTATCTCAGCCAGCACCCGGACGTCTTCCTCTCGCAGGTCCGCAAGGAAGGACGTTTCTTCTCCGGGGTCGGCGATGGCTCGGTCTACTGGCCGGCCTTCTATCATTTCGACACAGCGCCGAATGTCAGCGATTATCAGGCCCTGTTCGCCGAGTATGGTGGCCAGGTGCGTATCGGTGATGTGTCACCGGACTATTATGCCTACGCCCCAATCGCAGCGCCGCGCGTGATGACCTATTGCGGGCCGGAGACCCGGATCATCGCCATTCTGCGCAATCCTGTGGACCGCACCTATTCCCATTACCTGCAGAATGTCCGCCGCGATGCGGAATTCTACTCCTTCGAGAAAGCCCTCGCGGACGAGCCGCGCCGCATTGCGGCCAATTGGGGCTTTCAGTGGCTCTACGCCGAGACCGGCCGCTATGCTGATCGTCTGCGCGAATATCGCGACCGGTTCGACACCATGCTCATCCTGCTGCAAGACGAGCTCGACCAGGACGGGCCGGGCGTTGTGAAGCGCATCTTCGACTTTCTCGAGATCGACAGCGACGTGCCGGTCACGGTGGAGAGGCGCTATAATACGGGCGGCATTCCGCGCGCCAAGATGAGCATTCTCGCGGGCGCCCATGATGATCGCGACGGTGAGAGTTTCGAGGCTCTGCACGCCGAACTGATTGCGCCCGTCACCGGTGTTGCCGGCGCGACCAGCGCCGATGGCGTCTACCCACCCATCCAGGACGCCAAGGTCTCGATCCCGCCGATGGCAGCCGAGACCCGCGCCCGGCTCCAGACGCAATTCGAGCCGGAGATTATCGCCCTGGAAGACCTGCTCGGGCGCTCCCTCGACCTGTGGCGGCCGGCATGAGCCTGTCTGAACTCTCCAGGGGCGTACTGGTTACCGGTGTCGGAGCGCCGCCCGGACTGGGCACGCTGCGCTCCTTGCGCCAGGCCGATCCAGGCCTGCGCCTCGTGGCCGCCGATACGAATGCGCTGGCCGGCGGGCTATACGAGCCAGGCATCGAGCACACCGTCCTGCCCTCGGCGGCCGATCCGGAGGCCTACCGCGTTGCGGTAAAAGCCTTCTGCGAACGCCAAGACCTCGACATCATCATCGCCGGATCTGAAGCGGAGATCGCCGCCCTCGCGCCGGTTGCCCGCGCGTGGAGCGAAGCCGGCCTGCGCGTGCCGGTCGCCGAGCCGGAGGTGATCGCCTTCGGTATCGACAAGGGCTTGCTCCTCGACCGGGCCCGCCGTGTCGGCCTGCCTCATCCGCAGACGCTGCAGCCGACGTGCGATGCGGACCTCACCGGCTGGGATGGCGGCTTTCCCTGCGTCGTCAAACCGCGCACATCGCGTGGCGCGCGCGGTGTCAGTTATCCATCCGATATGGCTGAGCTGCGTGCCGTCTGGACCGAGACTTCAGCGCAGCACGGACCTTGCGTCGTCCAGCAACTCATCCCCGGCGGCGCGGAAACCGTCTACACGATCGGCTCGCTGTGGAACCAGGGCGACCTGGTTGTCTCGACCCTGCACCGCAAGCTGCAGACCAATCCGCCCTCCGGCGGTGTCGCCATTGCCGGCGAGACGGTCGATGATCCCGAGTTGATGGCGGCCGGCCTTGCCGTCCTCCAGGCCTCCGGCCCCTGGCATGGCCTCGCCGCCGTCGAGCTGAAAAGTCCGACCAAGGACGCCCCGCCCTATCTACTGGAGATCAATCCACGCATGTGGGGCTTTGGCTATCTGATGACCCTGGCCGGCCTCAATATCCCGGCCCTGCTGGTGCGCATGCTGGCCGGCCGCGAGCATCTTGTCGGCCATATCCCGTCAACCTTTCCGCCCTATGCTCCAACGCGTATGGTTCGAACCTGGCAGGACATCGAAATCCCGCCGACCGAGGAGACATGATCGTGACCCGAACAGTCGCCGTCATTCAGGCCCGCACCGGCTCCAACCGGCTGCCAGGCAAGATCCTGGAACCCTTGCACGACGATGTGTCGCTGCTGGCCTACCAGTGCCGCCATTTGCGCGAGATCGAGGGCGTGGACGAATTGGTCATCGCGACCACGACCAATCCCGATGACGATGCGGTCGTCGCCTTGGCCGAAAGCGAAGGCATCCGCGTCTTCCGCGGCTCGGAAGAGGATGTGCTGTCGCGCTTCCTCATGGTCGCCGAACTCACCCTGGCCAAGACACTGATCCGCATCACCTCGGACAGCCCCTTCCGCGACCCCGCCGTGATTGCGCGCTGCGTTGCCGAGCATCGCGCCCAGGGTGCTGAGTATACCCGCCCGAGCGCCGGACATCTGCCCAAGGGTCTGCGTGCCGAAGTCGTCGAGACCGCCGTCCTGCGCCAGCTTGATAGCGCCGCCGAGACCACACCGCGCGACCGCGAACACGTCACTGTCTTCATTCGCGACCATCTCGACCGCTTCCGCTGTCATGCGGTCGATTTCCCGGAAGCGCTGCACCGGCCGGACTTTGATGTCTCTGTCGACACACGGGACGATCTCGCCCTGGTCCGCGCGCTCCATGCCAGCCTGGCAGAGCGCGACTGGCCGGCCGACACGGCGCATTTGTGCCGCCTGTTCGACGAGACACACGTGCTCAAATCCATCCTCACAGACCTGGCTTCCTGATCCATGACCCATATCGATGTGATCGCCGAAATCGGCTCCAACCATGGCGGCGATATCGACGAAGCCAAGCGCTATATCGCGGCCTGTGCCAAGGCCGGAGCCGATGTCGTCAAATTCCAGACCCTGTCCCGCGAGGGCCTCATTGCCCGTTTCGTGAAGGGTGCGGACGGTCAGATCGTCGAAAATCCGAAATTTTCCGCCTTCTCCAATGCCGGCCTGCCCGATGCCTGGCACGCGCCGCTGAAAGCCTGTGCCGAGGACAATGGCGTCGAATTCATGTCCACGCCCTTCTCGCTGGACGCCGTCGCACTGATGGAAGAGATCGGCGTCAAACGCTACAAGATCGCCTCGGGCGACCTCACCTTCTCGCCGCTTCTGGAAGCGCTGGGCGCGACCGGCAAACCGCTCATCCTGTCGAGCGGTGCCAGCTATATGGATGAGGTCACGCAGGCCGTCAGCACGTTGAGCCGGGCCGGCTGTCCGAAGCTGACCGTCCTGCATTGCGCCGCCAGCTACCCGCCGGCCTGGGAGGATCTCAACCTCGCAGCGATCACAACCATGCAGAAGACACTCGGCCTGTCCGTCGGCCTGTCCGACCACTCGCCCGGCGCCATGGCCCCGATCGCCGCCGCGGCCCTGGGCGCCGTGGTGATCGAGAAACACGTGACTTTCGACCGCACCACGCCCGGTCCCGACCATCCGTTCGCGATGGAGATGGACGAGCTGGCCGCCATGATCACCGATCTGCGCAATCTGGAGATTGCCCTGGGTGATGGCGTGAAAAAACCGGCCGCCAGCGAGATCAATCGCCGCCGCAATCTGCGTCGTGGTCGATATGACGCCGCAACTGGAAAGCCGGATGATGAGGGTGTCGACTGGCTGCGCCCGCAACACGCGCCGGATGACCGTGTGGAGTTTTGATCACTCCATAGGCGCCCACATCTGGGTGGTCTCGAACAGGTCTTCCCAATCGGGATTGGTGCGCTCGATCAGATTGATCTTACATTGGCGATGCCAGTTTTCAGGCGCTTCTCGCGTTCGATTGCAAACCCGAAATCCTGGTGAAATTCATACCAGACCAGACGATCGACCTTGTACTTGCGGGTGAAGGCTGACCCCTTGCCTTCCTTGTGCAGCATAATCCGCATCGCGATATTGCCCGTCACACCGATGTAGAGTGTGCCGTTGCGTTGGCTGGCGAGGATATAGACACACGGATGGCGGGCCATGCGCGAAGGGTAGCGTTGGCGTGTCCGGGCATCCGTGATGCCGGTCACCAACTGTCAATTTTCCAGCCTCCACCAACCGTCATCCTGACGAAGGTCAGGACCCAGATTATAAAGCGAGATGGTGCCCGGACTGGATAAGTCTCGCCCTTGGATCTGGGCCCTGACCTTCGTCAGGGTGACGGTAAATTTGGGCCACAACAAAAAAGGGCGCCCGGAGGCGCCCCATTTGTCGCGGCTGACACCTGACATTATTTCGTCCGGATCGCGTCGATCTTCGACGCAGAAACGCCATCAACAATCGTGCGATTGATCATCGGGTGGTTTTCGTCCTGCGGGCCGAAATCACTGTCCGGATGGTAAGCGATCACGCGCATTTCGCTATCGAAGGTGCGGAATTTGTGATGGCCTTCATAGGGGATACGGAACATCACGCCCGGTTCAAGTGGAATGATGCCTTCCGGCGTCTCGCACTCGCCGCGACCGGAGAAGACCACACCGATCCGATCGGACGGATGGGTGTGGGAGGTCTGGTCGATGCCCGGCGGGAAATAGAGCAGGTTGAGACAGGGATCGCCCATCTTGACCGGCGCGATCAGCAGGCTGTCGGTGCAGCCATCAATGTATTTCAGACGGCCCTGCGGTTCGACCGGGCCGCCGATCGAGAAGAAGGCCTGATGGAATTCGCGCGCCATGACGATGCCGCGGCCACCGGAGACGGTGAGCGCGTTATTGGCCGAGAAATACATCCCCGCGCGCAGCGTGAACTGTCCCGACGCCGTCACCAGCGTCGCCTCGCCTTCCTGGACAAAGCCGAAATAGGCCGTGTCCACATCGCCCAGCTCAAGCGTTTCGCCATCCCAGGCATGCAGCGTCGTCGGGAAATTGGGATCGCAATCCGCAACCTTCCCGGTCAGCCATTCGAAGGCGTAAAAATTCTGCGTCCGCATCATCCCGTCAGCCATGGATCGAGCACCTCTTCCATCATGCAATCACACTCGACGGGATTCGTCTTTACAGTCCCTTAATCGACGCGTGTTGGTGGCGAATACAAAATTAACGGGCAAACCCCTCTGGAGACATGCGACCAATCGCGCTAGATCGCTGGCATGCGCTTTGAAGGAACAGATCAGTACGTTGCTGATGGTGAACTGAGTGCCGCGGTCAACGCCGCGGTGGCTCTCGAGCGCCCGCTTCTCGTCAAGGGCGAGCCGGGCACAGGCAAGACGGAATTGGCCAAGCAGGTCGCCCAGGCGATGGGCATGCCGCTGATAGAATGGCACATCAAGTCGACCACAAAGGCCCGCCAGGGTCTGTATGAGTATGATGCCGTGGCGCGCCTGCGCGACAGCCAGCTCGGCGATGACCGGGTGCACGATATCAATAACTATATCCGCAAGGGCAAGCTGTGGGAGGCCTTCGCCGCGCCCGAGCGCTCCGTCCTGCTGATCGACGAGATCGACAAGGCCGATATCGAATTCCCCAACGACCTCCTGCAGGAGCTCGACCGGATGGAATTCCATGTCTACGAGACCGGCGAAACGATCACGGCGCAGAACCGCCCGGTCATCATCATCACCTCGAACAATGAGAAGGAATTGCCGGACGCCTTCTTGCGCCGCTGCTTCTTCCACTTCATCGCCTTCCCTGACGAAGCGACCATGCGCAAGATCGTCGAGGTCCATTATCCCGGCCTGAAGGGGCGCCTCCTGTCGGAAGCGCTGACGCTCTTCTACCAGATCCGCGATGTGCCTGGCGTCAAGAAGAAGCCCTCGACCTCGGAATTGCTGGACTGGCTGAAACTCCTCCTGGTCGAGGATATCGATGCCTCGGTCCTGGCCGAACGCGACCCGCGCAAGCTGATCCCGCCGCTGCACGGTGCCCTGCTGAAAAACGAACAGGACGTCATGCTGTTCGAAAAGCTCGCCTTCATGGCGCGGCGTCCCGGTGGCCCGGGCGAGGGTCCGCGCGGGCCGGGGGCGGCCTGAGAGCAATACCGGTTGCTTGACTAAAATTAACGACCGATTGCTTGACGTGAATTAATTCGACATCCCCCCTCCCGGTTGTGAGGATAAAACCGATGGATCGGGAGGGGCTTATGTCTTCGGTCAGGTTGGCAACCGCTGCGTTGGTTGTGACAACGCTCACAACTATCGCGGTCTACACGTGGGCGAACCCAACGCCGCCTGCTCAAAGCCCCATCCGCCCGTCGGAGACCGCCTCCCGGCCTCAGAGCGACGACACCAGCAACCGCCAGGCCGCAATGTTGCGGAGCGCGCGCGGTCAATCGAGTGAATACGACGCCACGGTTGATGCCCGCATGCAGGAAGCTGCATCGCTTTATGTCGCTGATGTGGATCGCGCGGTCGCGGCCATCGACGCCTATTCTCCGGATCTGAGGGCTTTGGACTGGGATGGTGTTGTTGCCGTCCTCAATCAGCTGGAAGACTGGGTCGGTGTGGTAGCTCAGTCAGAGACCCATCAACTGAACGGCGAAGAACTCGAGCGCGTCAACCGGCTCATCTTGCACCTCGCCCGCAAGCAACGCCGTTTGCTGCCGCGCCTGCGAGCGAGCCTGAACAATATCGACGACTTCTATGACGGCGTCGGGTGCTACACCACGGCCGACCGCGACCTGGTCGCAGTTTGCAGTGCCGAACGATTTCAACGATCCAATGAGATCCGCCGTTTCCAAAATCGCACCCGATCCCTCATGCGTCAGTTGCGGTTCCGGCAAGTGCTTTACCAACCGCACCAGACTACACCCGCCAATTACTACTCCGACACGTTTGACGCGGTGGAAGATGGCGCTATCGTGATGTGGAGTCTTGCAGGCGTGTCCCGCCGCTTCAGAGATTGAAATCACCATAGGCGACCGCGGCACTGTCACGGTGCACGGCTCAGACATCATCAACAGTCGGGAGGCTGACATGAACAATCGCGGCTAGTCCGCGCCTGACCGGGAGACCGGAGGCGCGTTTCGAGTATCTGAAACCCGTCACGCCCGGAGTCTGTTCATGACGACCTCAACCGATACGCCCGTCTTCGACCACCCCGCCCTCGATCCCATGAATCCGTCGCCCCTGCCGGCGGCGGCATCCATGGCCTATCTCAAACCGCTCATCGCCGGACATCCCAAGATCACGGCGGGTGATTACAGCTATATCCATTCCTTCGATAATCCGGCCCGCTTTGCCGAAACCCAGCTCAAATACGCCTTCGACTTCATCGAGGACCGGCTGGAGATCGGCAAATTCTGTTCGATCGCGGCGGATGCCAGCTTCGTGCTCAATGGCGGCAATCATTTCGCTGATCGCCTGTCGAGCTACCCCTTCCCGATTTTCGGCTGCTGGGGTGAGCTCGATCCCGGTCCCTGGCCGAACAAGGGCGGCATCACGGTCGGCCATGATGTCTGGATTGGCTGGGACGCCGTCATCATGCCCGGCGTCACCATCGGTCATGGCGCCATCATCGCCGCCAAATCCGTCGTCACACGCGATGTCGATCCCTATGCGATCGTCGGCGGAAATCCGGCCAAGCCGATCCGCAAGCGCTTGCCCGAAGCGGATATCAAGCACCTGCTCGAGCTCGCCTGGTGGGACTGGCCGGTCGAGGCGATCCGGGCGGCATCCGACGCCTTGATGAAGGCGGATGTCGACGCGCTGGAACAACTTGCGCCGAATTAATTCGGGAAATGCCTCCTCATTGGCGACACTGTGCGCTCAATGGGGAGGCCGACATGTCAGAAACCAAACTCCTGCGGGCCATTCCGGTCCTGCCATCGCTCAAGGTCAGCGACAGCCTGGCCTTCTTCAAGCGGCTGGGATTTCAGGCCTGGGGCTGGGAAGATCCGCCCAGCTATGGCGGGGTCACCCGCGACGGGGCCGAGCTGCATTTCTTCACCACCGACCGCAAGGAGGTCTGCGAATGGACGTCCTGCCGGGTCGATGTCGATGATGTCACGGGCATCCATCAACAGGCGATTGCGGTGGGATGCTTGCACCCCAATGGCAAGCTCGAAGACAAACCCTGGGGGTATCGGGAATTTGCCATCCTCGACCCGTTTGGTGTGCTGGTGACGTTTGGGCAGAATCTCGAGCGCTGACCGGCTCGCCGGATGGGTGCTCAGTCCGTCAACCGGGTGAGCGTATAGGTCCCGGCTGCCGACCAGTCGGCCTCGCTGTCAAGGCGGGTCTCGGCGTCGATCGTGACCCTGTCGTCCGTCATTGATGACCAGCGCCAGCGCGCGAGGGCAGACGGAATGAACGTGCGGAAGCCGTCATAGAAATTGGCCTGGTAAGAGGCGATAACGAGGTCAGGTGCCGTGTGAAAGTCGGCGCCCTCACCGCCCGCTCGCGCGATGGCATAGCTGTGGCGTTCGCCCGGCCTGTCGGTCAGCGAGAATTGCACCCAGTGCTGCAGGATGGGCGACCAGCTCCAGATCAGCAGGGTCTCGTGACCATCCATCATCATCAGCCCGCCGACAGCGCAGCCATCGAGCATCCGGGCGGCTTCGAAACGCCCCGTGGTGGCGGTGCCATCCGGAGCTGTGAGCGTCACCGTCCAGTTGCCGGCGAGGCCATCAAACGCGCCGTGCGGTTGGTCCGGACAGAGCAGGTCGCCGTGCTGGCCCGGCCAACCCGTTGACGCGTTCACCGGTGCGGCGTGCGTGGCGATCCGGTCGAGATCGATAATCGTCCAGGTCTGCCAGCTCGTGCCGCCATCAAACGTGCTGGCCCCTTCCCAACGGAAACTGCCCTCGTGAATGTCGGAGAAGGTATAGCGTCGCACAACCGGCGCGTCCGGCGTCGAGCGCTGGGCATCATGGCTGTAGAGTTGAACGCGATTGCGAAGGGCCGGACCCATAAGCTGATCGGTAAGCGCCAGTCCGTCGAAACCGGCATTGGGCCAGTTCTGGACCATGATCCACTCGCCCGTTTCACCGTCGAGATACCGGATCGAGATGCCACGACCGGAGGCAATGGTTGGATCCGGCTCGAGCGGCTCGCCGAACTCCACCAGGGCCTTGCCGTCCAGCATGGTGTAGACATGCTGGCGGAGTTGCGTTCCCTCGCGGACAAAGTCGAGCCCCTCGGGGTCGCGCGGCCGCCAATTCGTGCTCCATTCACCGCGCCAGAAATCATAGGCCCGGGCGTCCTCCGTCTCCATGGCCGGGGCGAATGTCTCCGAAGGCAAATCCACCCAGGGGGTTGTCGTCTGCAGGGCCATCGCCACTGCGAATATCGTGCTGGTCATTCCCTGTCCTCGAGCCGTGTGCCATCCCAGACTGGACCGGGTCGCCCATCGCGCCTGCATCGCAAGTGATCACAATCCGGTGATCCACGTGCGGCGCCCCGAAAAGGTGTCGTACGGTCGCCCGCTGCTCTAAAAACAGAAACTTTTTCCGTTTCCGATTGTCTATCACCTCCGGATATGGGAATTTGTGGCACAACAGACGGACAGCGCGCAGCAGTCTCAAGGCTCAAGTGCGGGCGAATGCCGGGGAGAAGGCAATGAAAATAACGCGATATCTGATTGTGGGCGCCGCGGCGCTGATTCTGACCGCTTGCGGCAATGGTGGCCAGGACGGCCGCGATGTCTCCGAAGCGGACCGGGACTACCAGTCCGTCCTGCTGGAACAATTGATCGACGCGCAGCCGGGCGACATCATCGAAATCCCCGCCGGTGTCTACAGCTTCAACCGATCCTTGAGCCTCAATGTTGACGGCGTGACTATTCGTGGCGCCGGCATGGACCAGACCATTCTCAACTTCCAGGACCAGATCGCGGGCGCTGAAGGCCTGATCGTCACAGCCAATGACTTTACCCTGGAAGACCTCGCCATCGAAGACACGTCCGGCGACGGGCTGAAGGTGAATGGCGGCGAGAACATCATCATTCGCGGCGTCCGCGTTGAGTGGACGAATGGCTATTCCACCGAGAATGGCGCTTACGGCATCTATCCGGTCCAGACCACCAATGTCCTGGTCGAGAACACGGTCGCGATCGGCGCCTCGGATGCCGGCATCTATGTCGGCCAGTCCCGCAATGTCGTCGTGCGCAATAATCGCGCCGAATACAATGTCGCCGGCATCGAGATCGAGAATTGCATCGGCGCCGATGTCTACGGCAATGTCGCGACCAACAATACCGGCGGCATCCTCGTCTTCAACATGCCGAACCTGCCGCAGCCGGGCTATCACACCCGCGTCTATGACAATGATATCTTCGAGAACAATACCGAGAATTTCGGCCATGCCGGCACACCGGTCGCCAGCGTCCCGGCCGGGTCCGGCATCGTCATCAATTCCAATGACCAGGTCGAGATTTTCAACAATCGCATCTCGGACAATGACACCGCCAACATCATCATCTCGAGCCTGCACTCGACCGGCTACTCCGATTACTCGGTGCAGACCGACTTCGACCCCTATCCGGAGACGATCTGGATCCATGACAACACCTATTCCGGTGGCGGCACGTCGCCGGACGGCCTCGACCTGACGGCGCTGAAAATTGCCCTGTTCGGACTCAATGGTGCCCTGCCGGACGTGTTGTTCGACGGCTATATCGATGACGAGAAGCTAGTCGATGGCGTCCTGCCGGACGCACTGCGCATCTGCGTGGCCGATGATGTCGACGTGCTCAATGCCGACGGCCCGAACGGCTATGGCTCACCGCGAGTCGAGACCGAAAACTTCCGTTGCACGCTCGATGGCCTCGCGCCGGTCGAGCTCGCTCTCGCCGACTGATCAGGACTCTCGCCGTGTTTCGCCGACTGACCCTCCTGCTGGCGTTGGGCATTGCTGCCTGCGCCCCCAGCGAACCGACGCCGCAATTCCATGCGGTCGACACGCCCCGTCTCCTGTCCGACTGGGGCCAAGTGGGGATTAGTGGCGAAACACTGCGATTGGGCGAGGGTGTTGTGGCCTATGACCTCAACACCCCGCTCTTCACGGACTACGCGCTGAAACTGCGCACAATCTGGATGCCGGAGGGGATGCAGGCGGGCTATCGCGAAGGCGAGACGCTGGACTTCCCGGTCGGCACCGTGATCACCAAGACCTTCTACTACCCGCTCGCCGACCAACCGGGCGCTGTCATGCGTGGCGACGGGCACGCCCTGATCGATGCCGATGGTGCGCTCGACCTGTCACAGGTGCAGCTGATCGAGACCCGCATTCTTGTTCACCGCGAAGACGGCTGGGCTGCCCTGCCCTATCGCTGGAATGAGGATCAGAGCGAAGCCGTCCTGCACCGCTATGGCGATGTCGTCCCGCTGACCCTGGTCAGCGCGGACGGTGACGCACAGGACTTCAGTTACGTGATGCCGGATGTGAACCAATGCGCCAGCTGCCATGCGCCGGATTCCAATACCCGGATTATCTCGCCCATTGGCCCGAAGCCGCGCCATCTGAACCGCGACTTCGATTATCCGGACGGTCCGATGAACCAGCTCGATTATCTCACCCAGATCGGCTTTCTGACTGGCGCCCCGGCCCCGGCCGAAGCCCCGCGCAATGCGGACTGGGCCGATCTGAACGCCACGCTGGAAGATCGCGCCCGGGCCTATCTCGACGCCAATTGCTCACATTGCCACAGCCCGGTCGGACCGGCCGACACATCAGGCCTCGACCTCGAACCGGGCATCCCGCACGGCCCGGCCCTGGGCATTTGCAAACTGCCGATCGCGGCAGGCGCTGGGACGGGGGATCGTCGCCATGACATCGTTCCCGGCCAGCCGGACGAGTCCATCCTGCTCTTCCGCCTCGATAATATCGAGCCGGACCAGATGATGCCGGAAGTGGGGCGTTCGACCATCCACACCGAGGGCGTCGAACTCATCCGGGCCTGGATTGAGAGCCTTCCCGGCAATTGCGACTGATCAGTCCAGATAGGGCGCGAGATAGCGCTGAAGTGCCATCAGGGCTTCGGTGAAATAGATCTCGGCATCGGCGGGGCGGTCCCGCGTTTCGAAGATCAGCACTTCCGCGGCGCAATAGATTTCTACGGTCATTCGCGCGACCACGTCCGGGTTTCCGCCATGAAAACCATCCAGCCCCTTGCGCCATCGATCGGCCAGGAATCCGGCCAGGCGCAAATTCCACGCCTCGCGGACGGTCCGAAGCTCGTGCGTCGTCAGGGTCAGGCGGAAGACGGCCCCATAGGACGGATTGCTGGCGACCAGCTGGCGCAAGCCGAAAATCATCCCCGACAGGCTGACCTTCCAGTCTTGCTCATCGGGATCCTCCATGATCGTGGTCACGATCCGGTCGGTCTCGGTCTTGAACTCTTCCAGAATGGTGCGGTGGATGGAGTAGATGTTCGGGAAATAGCGATAGACCGAACTCACCGGCACGCCCGCTTCGGCGGCCACGGTCGAGGTTGTGATCGCATCCACGTCGCCGCGCTCCAGCAAGGTCTTGGTGGCCGCAACGATCTTGGCGATTCGAACCTGGGACCGCTTCTGCCGCGGCGCGGCTCGCCTTTCCAAGTCGACCACTTCTGTCGGTGCGCGTTCGTTCACAAGCTGCCTCGTTGAATTCATTTTGTAATCTGGCACAACATTCCGGCGAGGCAAGTGTGACCCTTTTGCGTCGCCTGCCCACCTTCGTCTGCTACCGCCTCGCACTCACTTGAATAACAGAAAAAAATTCTGTTTCATTTAATTGGATATCCGGACGGAGAATCCAAGGGGAAATCGGCCCGACATGCGCAATCAGATGCGCGGCTGGCCGAAAATGGGCCCAGCGCCCAGCGGAGGAAAAATGACACGCATCCAATCGGCCCGCCGGCACAGCCTGCGCGCACTGCTTGCCTCGACGGTCGCCTGCATCGCGGCGGCACCCGCCCTGGCTCAGGACGAGGCCATGGACGAGGACGTCATCGTGGTGACCGCGCAGCAACGCGCCCAGTCTTCCCAGGACGTCCCGATCTCGTTGCAGGTCATGGACAGCGAATTCATCAGCTCGGTCGCCGCCGATGATATGGGTGATCTGGACGCCTTCGTGCCGGGCCTCGATGTTTCCAATGGCAGCCCGACCCAGCCGCGCTATTCCATCCGCGGCATCACCACCAGCGATTTCGGAGTCGGAACCGACCCGGCGGTCGGTATCTATGTCGACGGCATCTATGCGGCACGCTCGGGCGCGTCCCTTCTGGCCTTCAATGATATCGAGCGGATCGAGGTTCTGAAGGGGCCGCAGGGCACGCTCTTCGGACGCAACTCCGCCGCCGGTGCCGTCTCCATTATCACGCGCGAACCCAGCGACGAGCTGGAGGGACGCGTCGCGGTCCGTCTGGGCAGCCATAATCGTGTGCGCACCGAGGCAATGATCAATATCCCGATCACCGACACACTCGCCGTGCGCGCCAACTTCCTCGACAACAGCGCCGATGGCTGGCTGACCGATGCCGTCACCGGTGAGGATTATCGCCGCGAGGATGCCTCCGCCGACCGCATCACCGTGCGCTGGGATGCGACCCCGTCGACCCGGATCCTGCTGCGCCACAGCCGTGACAGTATCGACCAGGACGCCCGCCCGGCGATCGGCATCGTCGACTTGCCGGCCGCCCCGGGCACACCGCCATTGCCGGTCGATACCGACGCCTATCTCAACCCGTTCAACGCGCCGCTGCGCAATGATGTGGTCTTCAATCGCGAAGCCCGCGACCTGGCCGAAACCACGCTGACCATCCGTCAGGATATCGGCGAAATGACGCTGACCTCGCTGACCTCCTACCGTGAATTCGACACGATGAACCGCGAGGACGAGGACGGTACCAATCGCATCGATACCTATTTCGACACGTCCAACGTCGAAGACAATGAAGCCTTCTATCAGGAGTTTCGCCTCGCCGGCACAAGCGGGCCGGTCGATTGGCTGATCGGCGCCAGCTATTATGACGAGACCGCCATCCAGGCCTCTGAAACCTTCACCTTCACCGACACGGTGAACACGGTCCTGGGCAATATCGGCGCCGGCACGCCCTTCACCGATCTGGAATACGGATTGCTGCAGCCCTTCGGCCTGCCCTTCACCATGCTCGGCCATTCCTGGTCGGAAATCATGAGCAATGAAGGCGAGTTCACGGCCCGCGCCGTCTATGCCGACATGATCTGGTCGGCCACGGACCGCCTGAACATCTCGCTCGGCCTGCGCTATACCGAAGACGAGAAGACCTTCCAGTGGACCAATGGGCCTCGCGTCGCCAACAGTCTCGACCAGACCCTGGCCGCGCTCGACAATGCCGGCATTCTGGGCCTCGCTGGCGCATCGCCCAATGACTTCCTCTTCGACTTTGTCTTCGACCTGTCACCGCTGGCGGGCGTGGCCTGCGATAATGGCGTCAACGTCGCCGAGGGCGTGCCCTGCATCATGGAAGACAGCTGGAACAATCTCAGCCCGCGCGTCGTCGTCGACTACCAGCTGACCGAAAATGTCATGGTCTATGGCTCCTTCTCGGAAGGCTACAAGGCGGGGGGTTACAACTCCGTCGAGGTCGGCTCGCGCTTCGAGAACGAGACCGTCACCAGCTGGGAAGTCGGCTTCAAGTCGGATTTCCTCAATCCCGACCTGATCTTCAACATGTCCGCCTTCTCCTATGTCTATGAGGGCAAGCAGTCGATCCGACTGGTGGTGCCGACCGGTGGCGGTGTGCCGCAATACCTGGTCCAGACCTCGGATGATGAGGCTATCGGTGTCGACATGGAGCTGGACTGGCAGACGACTGACGCGCTGCGTCTCTACGGCAATGCGCAATGGATCGATTCCACCCACAAGCGCCGTATGGACAGCAATGGCACCGATCTGTCGGGCGAACCGACCGGTGAACCCTTCTGGAATGTCGCCTTCGGCGGTGAGTTTGTGATCGACTATGCCAATGGCAGCGATCTGACCCTGCAGGCCAATCACGCCTGGCGTGGTGAGGGCCGCTGCAACAGTCAGTCGACCTTGCAGGGCACGTGCGGCGGCTATCCGGCCTTTGCTCTGGGCGAAGCGCGTAACCGCACCGATCTGCGCGCCCGCTGGACCGCGCCGAATGGCGATCTCACGGTCAGCGCCTTCGTCAATAATGTCTTCGACAACCAGTATGTCGAAGGCGTCAACAACATCACCGCGAGCACGCTGGGCACAGCGTTCGCCTCGATTTCGACGCCGCGGGTTTGGGGGGTGGAGTTCGGTTACGACTTCTAGTCACGAACGCCATAGCGGCTGGACGGCCTCGCCTTTGGGCGGGGCCGTTTCCTTTTGGGGGTCAGATTGCACACACTCCGGCCCTTCCCTGCCGCGCGAAGCTCGCTAGATTGGGATTATGCTGCATCACTTCTTTACCGAACTCCGCGCCGCCAAGATCCCTGTCACCACACGGGAATACCTGACCTTGCTGGAAGCGCTCGACAAGGGCGTCATCGAGCCGGAGATCAAGCATTTCTACTCGGTCAGCCGGGCGGCGCTGGTCAAGGACGAGAAGGATTTCGACAAGTTCGACATGGTCTTCGGCCATGTCTTCAAGGGGGTCGAAATGCTCTCCCAGATGTTCGAGGACAAGGAAATCCCGGACGAGTGGCTGCAGGCGATGATGAAGCGCCTGCTCACCGAAGAGGAGATGGCCGAGCTCAAGGCCCTGCCCTTTGACGAGTTGATGGAAACCCTCAAGAAGCGCCTGGAAGAACAGGAAAAGCGGCATGAGGGCGGAAACAAGTGGATCGGCACCGGCGGCACTTCGCCCTTTGGTCATTCCGGCTATAACCCGTCTGGCGTGCGCATTGGCGGCGAAAGCCAGAACAAGCGCGCGGCCAAGGTCTGGGAACAGCGCCGCTACAAGGATCTCGATGGCGAGCGCGAGCTGGGCACGCGCAATCTGAAAGTCGCCCTGCGCCGCCTGCGCAAATTTGCCCGCGATGGCGCGCGCGAGGAGCTCGACCTGGGCCAGACCATCGACGCCACCGCCAAACAGGGCTGGCTCGATGTCATCATGCGGCCGGAGCGCCGCAACGCCATCAAGGTCCTCGCCCTGTTCGATGTCGGCGGCTCGATGGACCCGCATATCCGGCTCTGCGAGGAATTGTTCTCGGCCGCCCGCACGACCTTCAAGAATCTGGAATATTTCTACTTCCACAACTGCCCCTATGAGGGCGTGTGGCGGTCAAACCTGCGCCGTCGCACCGAGACCGTGCCGACCCTGGACGTGATGCACAAATATCCGGCCGACTGGAAGGTCATCCTGGTCGGGGATGCGGCCATGGCACCCTATGAGATCACCCATGATGGCGGTTCGGTCGAGCACTGGAATGAAGAGGCCGGTGCGGTCTGGCTCAAGCGCATTGTTGAGACCTGGCCGCACCTGATCTGGATCAATCCGACGCCGGAGAAATGGTGGGAGCACTCCTACTCCACCCGCCTCGTCCAGGACATTATAGGCGCCGACCGCATGTTCCCGTTGACCCTGGAAGGCGTCGATGCGGCGATGAAGGAATTGGCGCGGTAGTAGCCGGGGCCTAAGCCAGCACCGTCATCCGGCCTTCATCATAATCCAGCTCGAGCTCGTTCTCGACGCGGGCGATCCAGCTGCGGACGCCGAGGAATTCATCCAGATCGAAACCGCCCTCATCGGCGACGCGCGTATAGGCGACGAGCGCGATGTCGGCGAGGGTGAGCGTGTCACGGACAATGAAGTCGCGGGACAGGAGACGCATTTCCATCACCCCGAGCGCCCGCCGCCCCTTGGCCATGAGCTGCGGGTCAATCGTGTCGTCACTCATACCCTGAAAAGCCTTCTGGAATCGGCGCACAGCGATGAAAGGCTCATGGCTGTATTGCTCCCAGAACATCCATTCGAGCATCTTGGCCTGATCGAAGGAATCGTCCGGGACCAGGTCTGAACCGTCCGCAAGATGGAAGATAATGGCGTTGGACTGGGCCAGTATGCGGCCATCCTCACGCTCCAGGCAGGGCACCTGACCGGCCGGATTGATGGCCAGGAAATCCTCGGTGCGGGTCTCGCCCTTGGCGACATCGACCTCATGCCAGTCATAATTGAGGCCGAGCCGGTCGGCCGTCCATTTCACCTTCAGGCAGTTCCCACTGCGCTGATCACCATAGATGCGAACGGGCTGGCTCATGGACGACTCCCTTGTCTGAGCCCGCAGCATAACGCCACTGCCCGCCGGGTCATATGATGAATGCGTGTCAAGCGCATCAGCGCGCATTGGCCAGCTGTGACAGTCCGCCGCTTGGGCCTCGCCGCGAGCCCGCTTATAAGGGGCGAAACAAGTACAGGTGTCCGCCCGCATGACCACGTCCAGCCGCCCCGGCATACCCCAACCCGAAGCCTGCAAGACCATGCAGGATGTGCGCGCCGGCGTGGACGCGCTCGACCGCGAGCTGGTCGCCCTGATTGCCGAGCGGGCGCGCTATATGGAAGCTGCGGCCCGGATCAAGCCGAGCCGAGATGTGGTCCGTGATGAATGGCGGATCAATGATGTAATTGCCAAGGTCACGGCGGAAGCCGGCAAACACGGACTGGCCGTCGAAATCGCCGAACCCGTCTGGCGCGAACTGGTCGAACGCTCCATTGCCTATGAATTCAGCGTCTGGGACAGGACCCGCGAGGGCTGAAACCGGTCAGTCCGCTTGCGCGAAGGCGAGCTCGGTTTCGCGGACACAGCGCTCCACTTCCAGGCGCGCACCCGGCCAGGCCGGTTCCGTTGCGGCTTCCACCGCATCACACAAATCAGCAAGCGCGAACGCGCCGACGCCGCGGGCCGCGCCCTTGAGCGTGTGACAGGCGGCCTGCCAGGCGGTCGCGTCGGCCGGCGCAGCCATGATCGCCAGGCAGCGTTGCGCCTGATCACACATCAAGCTGAGCAACTCATCGCGCAGAGCCGCATCGCCGCCCGTATAGCGAGCGAGATGAGCGGCATCGAAGAGCGGTGATGCGGGATTTTCCATGGCGGCAATCATAGCGCATGTCTAGCGAAGGGCCCTTAACACCCTCCTTAATTTCCGGCCCGGCAAAGCCGCATCGCTCATCTTGGTGAATGAAGCGTTCAGTTTCGCGTCAGGCGCGAAATGTGAGGCTGGCAACAGCAACCGGGAGGTAAACATGATCAAGTCGGTTCGGATCATCGCGTGCGGGATTGCCCTCACGCTCGGCGCGACTGGCCTTGCCAGTGCCGCTTCGGAACGCATTCAACCCGCCAGCCAGACCCAGAAATTCGCCACGGAGACCGGTGAGAAACGACTGCAACGGCGCGGGCATCGCGATCGCCACGGATATCGCGACCGCAGATCCTCGCGCGGGCATCATGATCGCCGCCGACATCGCGACGGCTATCGCCGCAGCTACCGCGATGATCACCGTGGCGGCTATCGCCGCAATCATCGCAATGATTATCGCGCCGCCCGCCACTACCGCTCGCGCTGCTGGAGCGACAGCCAGCGCTCCCATTTCCGCGGTCGCCCCGCCCTGGTTTCGTTCCGCGTTTGCCGTGACCGCTATGGACGGACTTACACCGTGCGCGGCTCGGCCCGCCTGATCCGCTATCTGCGCGGCCATCGTCGCCACTGGTAGGCCCATGAACCGATCGGCTTGAAGGCAGGTCAGTGGCGCGATACGTCTACCGCAAGGGAGATTGATCATGCGTGACCGACTGACCCGCCTGCTTGCCGTTTCGGTATCCATCACCAGCTTGCTGGCTGCCTGCTCGCAACCCGCCCCGAGCGCGCCGGAAACGCCGCCTGCCTCCGATGACACGACGACCATGCCGGACGATACGCGTCCTGCCGATGGCGTGACAGCGCCCGACAACAGCCCCGAGATCGCCGCCGTCGACCTGCAGGAGTGGGACGTGCCCTGGGAAGGGCGCCCGCGCGACCCCTTTACGCTCGACGGCGAGACTGTCTGGTTTGTGGGCCAGGCCAATTCCTATATCGCCCGCCTGGATGTCGCGACCGGCGAGATGACACGGATCGACCTGCGCGACGGCGCCGGGCCGCACAATCTCATCGTCCAGGATGATGGCCGCGTCTGGTATGCCGGCAATCGCGATGCCCATATTGGCATCTATGACCCGGCAACCGAGAGCTTCGACTATATCGAGACACCGCGCGACACGACGGCCGATCCGCATACCCAGATGTTCGACGGTCAGGGTCATGTCTGGTTCACCAGCCAGCGCAGCAATTCGGTCAGCCGTCTGAACATGGAAACCCGCGAACTCGACACCATCATGGTGCCGACCGAGGGGGCCCGCGCCTATGGCATCAAGCTGGCGCCGGACGGTACGATCTGGGTCGCCCTGTTCGGGACCAACAAGCTGGCCTCGGTCGACCCGGAGACACTTGAATTGACCGAGCATGTGCTGCCGCGCGAGACCACCCGCCCGCGTCGCATCGGAATCACCTCCGACGGGCGCGTCTGGTATGGCGACTATGCCGACGGCTATCTCGGCGTGTTTGACCCGACCGACGGCTCGGTTACCGAATGGGAAATGCCCTCCGGCACGAATGCCCGCCCCTATGCCCTCGCCGTGGATGGCCAGGACCGGATCTGGTTCGTTGAAACCGGTGTGGACCCGAACTGGTTCGTGGGTTTCGATCCGTCCAGCGAGGAATTTTTCTCCATCACCGGCATTCCCTCCGGCGGCGGTGTGGTCCGTCACATGCAATATCTGCCATCGACGGGCGAGATCTGGTTTGGCAGTGATATGGGCACGATCGGCCGGGCCCGGGTGGAGTAGGAAACAAGGACCACGATAGGCCGGCCGGTCACGCATGGGAGATATGCGTGATCGAGCAAAGGAATGGCTTGATTTTACGCGCGGCACGCGTATTTTCCGCCGCTTCCCAACCGGCGCGCCTATAGCTCAGTTGGTAGAGCAGCTGACTCTTAATCAGCGGGTCCCAGGTTCGAGTCCTGGTGGGCGCACCAATATCCGATATTACGCTCATCATCTGCACGCGGGCCCGACAGGTCGGGGCCGGGCCTGTCAGGCATTGACGCGCGGGACCGGCTGCGTCGATCCTTGCAACTGCCTGTTCCGAGCCTTGGAAAGTCACCGTCGCAATGCGCCTGCCCTCCGCCAGTTCATGGCCTGTCCTCGCCCTTGCCCTCATCCTGCTCGCCGCATGCACCACCGCTCCGGCCCATCTGCCCATCATGCCGACGGATGTCGCGGCGGGTGTCAGTGAGCCAATCCTGATTGCGACGACGCGGACACCGAGTGCCGATCCCGACATCCGCCTGACCGCGGACCGAAGCGCCCTCTCCTTCGCCCGGGCCGATGTCTGGGTTCCAGCCAATCGCCTCGCCGGTGAGATCACCTATCCGTCACGCCAGGCCGATCCGGCGCATGAATTCGGACTCACTGGCTACCAGGCCAACATCGCACCGTCCGACTGGTCGGCCATGCTCGACCGGCATTTATCATCCATGCCGCTGGCGGAGCGTCAGGTCTTCGTGTTTGTGCACGGCTTCAACACCCCTTTCTCGGACGGGCTCTATCTCAACGCCCAGATCCTGAACGATTTCGGGGTAAGAACGGCGGCCGTTCATTATGCTTGGCCTTCGGCGGGCCAGTGGCCGGCCTATCTCTATGATCGTGACAGCGCGCAATTTGCCCGTGACGGCCTGGTCGAAACGCTGCAACGGGTGTCCGACAGCCCCGCCGTCTCGATCACCATTCTCGCCCACTCCATGGGATCATTGGTGACGATGGAGGCGCTGCGTCAGCTCAGCCTTGAGGGCCGGCGCGATGTCCTGGCCAAGCTCGACCCCGTCATTCTGGCCTCGCCGGATATCGATTTCGATATTTTCCTGAACCAGCTCGATGCGCTCGATCCACCGCCCGCGCATCTGGCGGTTCTGGTCTCGGACCGGGATCGCGTTCTGGCCCTGTCCGACTCCCTGCGCGGTGGCAATCGGACACGCCTCGGCATTGGTCATCAGCGCGACGTGCTGGTGGAGCGGGGGATTGCCGTGATTGATCTGACCGGATTGCGCGACGGCACTTTCCTGGGTCATGTCGACTTCGCGACATCGGAAACGCTGATGCAGCTGGCCGCAAGCGGCGCGCTGTCACAGGCATTGAACGGAGAAATGGGGCAATCACGCGAGAGCGGTGTGGGTGCCCTGTCCGATATCGCGGCACGGATCATCTACCTGCCGGCACGCGCCCTCGGCGAGCGCTAGCGTTTGACCTGCATCCAGACAAGAAAGCGCCCGGACCGAGGGGGGAGAAGGTCCGGGCGCTTGTGTTGCAAGGCGACATCAGGGGGGAGAGATCAGCCGGCCTCGCGAACCTCGGTCAGGAAGGTTTCCACGGTTGAGTTCAGTTTCTCGGCACGCTCGGACACGGTCCGGACCGCGCGCAGCACGTCCTGGGACGCATCGCCGGTCTGGCGGGCCGAGCGGGACACCACATCGACATTGTCCGAGACGGCCCGTGCACTGGTCGCCGCATGGGCAACCGAGCTGGAAATCTCGCGGGTCGAGGCGCTCTGCTCTTCCGCGGCTGCGGCAATCGCCGAAGCCGAGCGGGAGATCTCGCCAACCGCGCGCGTGACATCCTCGATCGAGGCCGAGGACGAGGCGGCCGCATCCTGGATCGCCTGGATCTGATCACGGATATCATCCGTGGCCTTGGCGGTCTGGGCGGCGAGAGACTTGACCTCCGACGCGACGACCGCGAAGCCCTTGCCGGCTTCACCGGCGCGGGCTGCCTCGATGGTGGCATTCAGGGCCAGCAGATTGGTCTGCTCGGAAATATCATTGATCAGCTGGACCACATTGCCGATCTCCTGCGCCGCAGCGCCGAGATTGTCGACCACGGTACGAACCGACTTGGCGCGCTCATCCGCCTGGCTGGCCATGTCCGAAGAGCCCTGGATCTGCTGGGTGACTTCGGCGATGGAGGCGGTCAGCTCTTCCGAGGCGGCGGCAACCGACTCGACATTGGCCGAGGCCTGGGCGGCGGAAGACGCCATCTGGCCGGACTGCTCGGAGCCTTCCGTCGCGGCTTGCGACAGCTGCTCGGCAATTGCCGACATGGAGGAACAAGCCTCGTTGACTTCGCCGAGCATCGACATGACTTCGGCGTCGAAGGCCTGGGCGAGGTCGTTAAGCTTGGCAGCACGGCGCTCATTGGCCTCGGCCTGGGCGCGCTGTTCCTTTTCGAGGTCTTCAGCCTGCAGGCCCTTCTCGCGGAAACGGCGCAGGCTCTCGACCACGGCGCCCAGCTCATCAGAGCGCTCAAGCGCGGCGATATCGAGGGAGTAGTCGCCATTGGCCAGGGTTTCCGTGGCCGCCGCGATTTTGCGAACGGATGCGGAAATCTGACGGCCGAAGATCACAGCGAGTGCGATCAGGGCGACGCCAACACCGATGGTCAGGCCAATGAAGATAATGATGGAATTACGGGCGCCCGCTTCGGTCGCGGCAGCATCCATGCGCGCCAGCGAGGCACCTTCCATAGCGAGATCATCAAGGTCCGCGCTGATCTCCGCAAAGACAGCATCGAAAGGCTGGAGGAAGGCGACCGAGCTGGCGAAATCGAGTTCCAGCATCTGGCCGACGAAGTCGAGCGCATCCTTGTACAGGGCCAGCTGCTCGACAAGGCTGTCAAACGTATCCGTGCCGGCCGCAATGTCAGCACCGGAAGTTTGAAGTTCGGTGATACGGGCAGAGAGACCATCGACACGCGCGCCAACCGCGTCAAACTCGGCCATGACGTCAATCTCATTGCCGGCGGCCTGGGCTGTGACGACGGCGAGAACGTCGCTATTGATGGTTTGCAGTTCGGATTTCAGATCGGTGAGTTCGAGGGCCGCATTCATTTCGCCCATCGCACGTTGCTGGCTGTCCGACCCGTTCTGCAGGGACCAGGCCCCCAGGCCCGCGACAGCGATCAACGCAATGATTGCCGCGATCGGCGCGACCGCAAAGGATTGCGCGATCGTCAGCTTGAAAAGTGAAGTAACCTTGCCCATTGAACTCTCCCGGATGACATCACCGATTGGCGGTTTTGCCGTTGCTCAGACAATCCGCCTGAATCGCTGAAGTCAGGGTTAACGCCCCGGCGCCAAATGGCACCAGGGCGCTCATTTCATATTAGAAGCTGCTCGACAGACCGAGCCAGACCCGCTGCTCCGACTGGGCGTTGGCGGATGTCACCTCGCCGTCGTCGAAATTGGCGTTCTGGGCGTTCAGCGACACAGCCATGTGGTCGTTGAAGCGGTAGCCGGCCCGGAAGGACATCGCGACATAGCCGTCAATGGCGACCTGCGTCGGCAGACCGAAGACCGGCTGCAGCGGCGAGGTGGTCTCGGAGGCATAGTTCACGAAACCGTCGAGGCTGAGCTTGTCGCCGGTCCAGCCGAGATGGGCGTTGAACAGGTGCGTCGGTGTCGCATTCTCGAAGTCCTGGACATGACCAAGGCCGAACGCACCGACGAGGTCATCCTCGGTTTCCTGGAAGGTGTAATTGGCATCCCAGGAGATCGGACCCTCCGGATCACCGGCCAGGCCAAACTCGAAACCGGCGGTCGAGGTGTCGCCGCGATTGTCGAACAGGAGGGTCGGGATGGTCACCGCCGGCGGCAGCAGGTCGGGGAAGAGACCGAACTGGCCACGGACATCGGACGTGTCCTGCAGGAAGATGGCCGCCCGCATGTCGACGGTCGGCGACAGCGCGCGATCATAGGCGATCTCATAGCTGTCCACGATGGACGGAACCATGTCCGGATTGCCCGACAGGATGATCGGATTGCCGCCCGCAGTCGTCTGCAAGGTGAAGCCCATGTCGAACGAAGTCGGTGCCTGGATGCCGCGACCCGCCATGAAGCGCATCGTACCACCAAAGGACGGACGCCAGACGAGCGCCGCATTGTAGGAGAATTCCTCGAAGGAGACCGAGTAATCGTCCTGGGTGAAGGCGTAGAGCGCTGATGGGGCGCCATCACGGCTCCAGTCGACGACATCATAGCGACCGGCCAGCGTCAGGTCCCACTCATTTGAGAATTTGTGGTTCCACATCACCGATGCGGCCATCGACTCATAGCCGAAATCACCATTGCCCGGGTCGGGGAAGGACGCGGTCTGGCCGTCACGGTATTCGGCACCGATCCGGATGGTGTCATTGGTGCCGACCTTGAAAAGGTCCTGCACGCGGAAGGTTGTCAGCTCGGCGCTGAGCGGACCGAATGAGTAGGCAATCTCGCTCTCATTGCGATAGGCCATCGCGGTGATCACACCGTAATCGGTATCGGCTTCCAGCTCGGCCTTGTAGGAACGCAGCTCGTAAAGGGCGCGGGCCGACGAATAGACCGACGTCATCTCGGACTGGTCGACATTGGTGAAAGTGGCTTCTGCCGTCAGGCTGACCTTGTCGGTCAGGGCAAAACGGCCTTCGATGGCACCGGTCTCGCGATGATAGTCCTGCAGGGCGAGCGGCTGGGCGGTCGTGGCATTCGGATGCGCCGGAAGCTCGGACGTTTCCGCATTGCCATAGCTGACGCGGAAGGCCGCGCGGTCACCGAACTGGCGAGCCGCGACGAAAGCAGCGTCAAATCCACCATCGGACTCCACATTCACGCGCGCTGTGGCGTAGTCTCCATGCTGCGGGTTGCGGGTGATGATGTTGACCACGCCGGACACGGCGTTGAAGCCGTAGAGAGCCGACTGGGCGCCCTTGACGACTTCGATCTGCTGGATCTCTTCCAGCTGGACCGGAAGGGTCGACCAGGCGGTGTAGCCATAGCTGTCGAGATAGACTTCGCGGCCGTTCACCAGCACCAGAAGGCGCGGCGAGTAAGGCGTGGCGGCACCGCGGATCGAGATCTGACCATCGCCATAGCCGTAGCGGTTGAAATTGATGCCCGCATAGTGACGCAGGATGCCCGGGATGTCGTATTCCGGGAAGCGCTCGATCTCGGCCTGGGTGATGATCACCATTGTGGCCGGAACATCGGAGGCGCGCTGCGGGGCCCCGGTGGCACCTGCAGTGACAGCTTCGCCGAACAGCTCGCTCATGGCGGTATAGTCAAGCGACTGGGCCGAAGCCGCAGCATTGAAGGCGACGCTCAGCGCAAGCACGGAGATCGACGTTGTGAGGAATTGGGTCTTCATGGCTAGTACTCTCTCAAACTCTGTTTGCGCTTAGATTTCTTCGATCATCATGGCGAAGGCCGCCGCAAAGGAGACCGACGAGCTGTCAGCGGCGCCGCGATTGACCACGATCCGCACCGACGGGGCGCTTTGCACACCCATCACGCACTGAGCGCTTTCAACGCAGCTCATATCGGTGGAGACGGTCATCACGCCGGCCGAACTGGCGGCGGAGAAGACACCACCATCACCAGCCGCCGCGCCGAGCAGGACGGCCGCATCGGCACCACCGAGCGAACCGGTATCAGCCATGGGCACGAGGCGAGCATTCAGCGTCACACGACCAGCAGAAAGACCGCCGGCCATGGCAGAGGCCAGGGCCTGGGCTTCGGCTTCGCTGCCCGCGTCATAAACGATCGCGACTGTGCGATCCGAACCGCTGGCGCCTTCGACGAAGCTCAGCGCGCGACCGATCACTTCGAGATCGCGCTGGGTCGTCTCGGCCATCGCCGGTGTGGTAAAGAGAAGACCGGCCAGCGCCGGCAGAATGAATTTACGCATTGGGGACACCCCGTCCTGTTCCATATGTCACCGCATCGCGGCGTATGGGCTGGGATTAGGGGAGGGATATTAACCCCGTATTTCGTCTGGGTAATTGGATATTACCAATACTTGTAATATCCTATGACCTGCCCGTTACTGCACGACCTGCTCAAAGCTTGTTAACGGAGAGAAGCGGAATTGACGAAATTGCGAAGTATAGTTCATCGCGCCAAAGGCGGTGACGGATGATGCAGGGGGCAGGATATCCCGGCATGCTCCAGCCCCGACCGGATGGGCAGCAGAATGCAGACGGCTGAAAATTTTCGCCCCAATGCTCTGACTACAGGCATTCTTCTGTTGGCGAGCACACTCCTCATACCGGGGCTTTTCCTGCCGGCGCTCGAAACACGTCATCTTGGTCTGTGGGATGACCAGCACAGCATCCTCTCACTGGGCGTCGCATTGGTTCGCGAAAAAGAATGGTTGCTGGCCGGCACAGTACTGGGCTTTTCGGTCGGCTTCCCGCTCACGAAGATCGTCTGGATGTGGCGCATCCAGTTGTCGAAGGACAGTCAGCCTCCGACAAGTGCCTCGCTGCGCTGGCTGGAACGGCTCGGAAAATGGTCAATGGCAGACGTGCTGGTCATCGCGCTCGTCGTGTTCAGCCTGCGTGGCAGCTTCCTAATGGAGGCCCGACCGCTGATCGGCGCCGGCTGCTTTGCCTTGTCCGCGGTACTGGCGATGATCGCAGCGGGCCGGATCGTCGATCGCGGTCGCGGCTAGTTGCCCGCCTGCCGCTCCGCGAGCTCGCCGGCCCGAGAGCGCAGGAGATCGAGAAGCCGCGCGAGTTCGGCGATCTGCGTCTCGTCGAGGCCGGTCAACAAGTCCGCCTCCGCTGTCAGGGCGACGGGCGTGATCTCCGCATAGGTCTGACGCCCTGCCTCTGTCAGATGCAGATCGCGCGACCGCCGATCCGCGACGCGCTCGGCCCGCATGACCAGACCGCGCTCGACCAAGGCCTTCACCGCCCGACTGACGGAGACCTTGTCCATGGCAGCGATGTCCGACAGGGATTGCGCTGTCATCGGCTCGGCCTCGCCCAGAAGCGCAATCACCCGCCATTCCCAGATCGTCAGACCGAAGCGGTCCTGATAGGCCCGTGCAACAAGGCGCGACACCTGGTTGGAGGTGACGGCCAGGCGATAGGGCAGATAGTCGCGCAGGCTAAGCGCAGGCGGGGTCGGATCAGTCATGCCCCAGACCTGCCGGATGCCGGCTGCAGCTGCAAGCCGTTTGTTGGCTCGACGGCGCAAGCCTTCCTCGGCTATCGATAGCGCATGAGCGATCTTGTCACCTGCCCCGCCGCGCCCCGTCTCGCCCTTGATGGCGACAGCCGCCATTTCCCCGTCGGTCGCGTCTTCTGTATCGGCCGCAATTATGCCGACCATGCCAAGGAGATGGGCGAAGCCGCCGAAGCGATCTTCTTTACCAAGCCGGCCAGTGCCGTCTCGACAGCGCCCACCCTGCCCTATCCCGGCGAGACCGAGGATCTGCATCATGAGGTGGAATTGGTTCTCGCGCTGGGCGAAGGCGGCGAGATCATTGCCTGCGGGACCGGCGTCGACCTGACCAAGCGCGACCTCCAGACCCGCCTCAAGGCGAAGGGCGCGCCTTGGGAGATTGCCAAGGGGTTTGACCGATCCGCCCCGATGGGCGCGCTGCGGCTTGGCCCACCGCCCGCGAGCGGCGCGATCACGCTCAGCGTCAACGGGACGCCGCGTCAATCGGGCGATCTCGAGCAAATGATCCTGCCGCCAGCCGCCCTTCTCCAACAATTGGCGCGCTATTTCACACTACAGCCGGGCGACCTGATCTTTACTGGAACGCCGGCCGGTGTCAGCGCCCTTCTGCCTGGCGACGCCGTATCGGCCCGCATTGATGGCCTGCCTCCGCTTGATTTCACGCTCACGGAAAGACGCTGATCCATGACCACCAAACTCTATGGCTATTGGCGTTCCAGCGCGGCCTACCGCCTGCGTATCGCGCTCAATCTCAAGGGCGTCGACTACCAGCAAGTGCCGGTCAATCTGAAGGAAGGCGAGCAGCGGGGAGCGGCCTGGCTGGATATCCAGCCCCAGGGTCTGGTCCCGGTTCTCGAGCATGACGGCGTACGCCTGCTGCAATCTCCCGCCATCCTGGAATGGATTGACGAGACCTGGCCCGACCCGGCCTTTCTGCCGAGGGACACAATCGCCCGCTGCCAGGCGCGCGGCTGGGCCTCCATCATTGCCTGCGACATCCACCCGCTGCAGAATCTGCGTGTACTGAAAGCCGTGGCGGGCGATCTCGGCCAAGGTCCGGACGGCATGAAAGCCTGGTCCCAGCGCTGGATGAAATCCGGTCTCGACGCGCTCGAGACGCTGGTTGAGGCTGCTCCAAGAACCGGCGAGCATCTCGGCGGCCAGATACCCGGCCTGGCTGACATCTATCTTGTGCCTCAGGCCTATAATGCCCGGCGCTGGGGTCTCGACATGAGTGACTGGCCCGCGCTCGCAGCCGCTGATGAAGCCTGTCGCGCCCTGCCGGCCTTCCGGGATGCAGCCCCGGAAAGCCAGCCTGACGCAGAGGTTTAGGCCCGGCGCGGTTCCCAGAAGCTATTCACGATCTCCCATTCCCCGGCCACGCGGAGCAGGAAGATCCATTCCGTCCGGTTGGCCGCATCAATGCGCGCCGCGCCGGTCATCTGGGTCGCCTCGAAAACCGTGACGGTCGACGGCGTGTCCGCCGCGCCGGTCTCATCGAGATGAATGGCAATCGTTTCCAGGGTTTCCGGCGCGAGGAATTCCCGCGTGCCACTGCGATCAACATGGCGGCGGTCGAAATCCGGATAGACAGAGGCGGTCACCGTTTCAGCATCGCCGGCATCCCAGGCCGCCGCATAGGTTTCGACGAGCTCGCCGATCATGCGCATGTCATCGGCCCGGCCCGGATTGTCGATCCAGCCATAGCCGCCATAGGCACAATTCACGAGGGTCCACTCGCCATTGATGCGCGTGCCGACGAAGAAGTCATACCAGTCCGTATCAGCTGTCAGCTGGAAGACGCCGGTATCGGCCGTGCTGTCAAAGAAGCGGACATCGACGGTTGACGTGATCGGATCCAGATGACCATCGGCATTGTACAGCTCGCCCAGAACCTGCAGGTCGCCCGGCGTCAGATTCTCGATCACCATGCGGCCACGGCCCTGGAAATTCGGACGCAGGCCCAGCTTCGACAATTCCGGGTGGACGGTCGACAAGACCTGCTCCGCATCACGTGCGTAAAAACCGCGGGCAAAACGGTCGGCCAGCGGCTCGAGCGCGGCCTCGGTGGCGGGGTCGTCAGCAAGGCTGACCGACGTCAGGCCAAGCGGAGCGAGTGTGAGGGTTGCGAGCGCGGCGAGTGTTCGGATCATCATCATGTCCCCTGGGTGATTTCGCCTACAGATCGCCATTCCGGTTGCGGCAAGCACGTTTAATCTGGGCAATCTCATTCAACTGATTGTGATCTGGGCCTAGCGCCTCAGTCGAGCAAAGCGACGATTTTCGAGGCCATCCAGCAGCCATTCCAGCGGCCCCAGCCGGAGATATCGATCCATCAACCAGACTGCCGCTGCCTGAATGCCCGCAAGAGCGAAACCGAAGGCAAATAGCGCAGCGGGGCCTAGTCGCCCGAACAAACCCATTCCGGGCAGGCCGGAGAATATCAGCGTCAGGACAATGATCTGCCCGACATAAACGCTCAGCCAGAGATGCCCGGCCCGGATGAAGAGCAGCTGGACCGGCTCGGCGATCCGGAAACGGACGGCAAGAACGACCAGGGCGGCATAACCATAGGCCATCAGCAGGGCCGCAAATGAGCGCCCCACCAAGCCCTCCCAGGCCTGCGAAGGCGCGAAGGAAACGCTCAGCGCCTGCACCGCGCTCCACCCGCTCAGCGGAAGGCCGATCCCGAGCGCCATGGCGGCACTGATCACCAGCGGCATGACCGGCCAGCGTCCGCCCCAGAAGCCGCGCTCCACCAGCTCCATGCCGAGCAGGAGCAAGCCCAGAACGCCGCCGCCGAGGAAGAAGAACTCAACCAGGTGAAATTGAAGTGCCGTGGCCATATTGTGCGGCAAACGGGCCCAGAAACCGGATTGATGAGCCGCCTCGATGGCGGCGATGCGGGCTTCGTCCAGTCCGAGTAGGTCGGGCAAGCCCATTGTGTCGGGCAAGAGCGCGGTAATGCCGATCCCGCCGAGTACGATCAGGAATGTGCCACCGACCAGCGCCACAAGAGACGCCCAGCGCGTCACAGGCCGCAAGGCCCGCATGGGCAACGCGATCATTCCCGCGATCGCCATTACAGTCAGCAATTCGCCATACCAGACGAGGTAGGCGAGACCGAGCCCCAACAGGCTGAGCCAACCCAGTCCCGACTTGGCGCCGCTGTGCTGGCGCAGCGTCAGCGCAGACCCGAACAGGACGATCAAGAGGATATTGAATACCCAGGCGACGAAGGTTTGACCGGTCCACCAGGCGAGACTGTCCAACGGGCCCGGCGTCGCAGTTTGCAGCGGCAAGAGGTCGGCCGCAGCCCAGACATGCGCAAAGCCCGGCATATTGGCAAAGAGCAGGCCAAACACCGTCACCCCGAGCATGATCAGGATGCCGGCCTCTTCCCCTTCTTCACCTGTGTCCATGCCTGCTCCTGCGGGCGCTGCCCCATTTCCGCCATCTTCTTACGAAGACTTCATGAAACTCTCATATTGTGTGAATTGCCTTCACCGTATGCAGGTCCTAGTCACATATTCAATCCTTCGGACGTTCAGGCGCACACCAGACATGGTCCAGTTTTTGATATCCCTTATCGAATGGTTCGCCATGGTGGCCCTGTCATCGGTCGGCATTGAGGCGTCCGCGCGCACCGAGTGCGGCTCCAGCCCGGCGCCGCAGCCCGCAGAGTATCGCGAAGCGGTGATGAACCTGAATGACGGCGCGGCGATCGGCTGGCACAAGGTCAGTCTTGATCCGTGCGCACAATGGACGCCGATAATCGACAATCGCGAATTGCCGGAATTGCTGTCACCGCCGCTGGTCTACAACAGCTAGCCTCCCCGCACAGACCGCCTTCCACGCGACCTTTCCGCTGCAAATATTGAATTTGCATAGATTATCTGTGTGCCTGACGCGCATCTCCCCCTATTCTCTGTCATATTGAGCCTGATCGGCCCGCCCTCGCGCGCGGACGTGCTCATTACGGATTGCAGGCAGCCAGGCCCGAAATGACCGAGACCAGACAAGACCACACGATCGAACTCGCGGAGATGACCATGGCCGACGAGGACAACCAGGCGTCGATAGCGCCGACTGACCGCCAGGCGCTGACCGCGCCCGCCGTCCGGGAGACAAACGGATCCGACGCGCCGCCGCGGGGGGGCAATTGGCTGGTGTGGCTGGGCAATTGTTTCGCACTCTGCTGGGTCGGCGGCGCCAGTGCCTATCTATGGGCCTATCTGGGCATCCAGTCCTTCGAAGCCCTGGGCCGTTACAGTTTTGGTCAGCTTACGGGCCTTTCCGTGTTTGCCCTCCTGCCAGCCCTGATCTTCATCATCGCCGGCATGATGGCCCGTGAAATCGTGCGAAGCTCTGCCAATACGCGCCGCGTCGAGCTGGCCATCCGCAAGCTGGCCGAGCCGGCACAATACGCCCGACACGAGGTCCAGACACTGTCCGATGCCGTGTCCGGCGAAGTCGAGCGGATCAATTCCGCGCTTGAGAGTGCGCTGGCACGACTGGCCGCCATGGAAGAAGTGATCAGCCACCACGCTGAGTCACTGGAACAATCCGCTACCGATGCCCGCGACCGGACCGAGACTCTGCTCAAGGGACTGCGCACAGAACGCCTGCGTCTGGGCGAGGTCTCGGAATCATTGGATGACAAGGCCGCGCTCATCGCGGCCGCCATCTCCGATCAGTCGAAAATGGTGGCCGCCGCCGCGGAGCTCGCTGCGAGCCAGGCCTCCGATAGCGAACGGCGGATCCGTGCCAGCGTCGATGGCCTCAATGAAGCTGGCAGCGCGGTAACCGAGCGCAGCGATGCGGCCGCCCTGATCATCTCCGAACGGAGCAGCCATTTGCGCGAACTGTCCGACGGGCTCAAGGAACGCTCGGAGAATCTCGACGCCGCCTATGTGAAGCATCGCCAGCGCCTCGCGGATGCCGGTGAAGCCCTGCGGCAGGAGCAGGAAAAGATCGCCGCCGCCCTCGACTTCCACAAGGCAGAACTGGAGGTCATGGCCTCGACAGCCCGCGACGGGGCAGACGCGCTCAACTCCGCCGCCTCCAATGGCGCGGTCGCATTCCGCGAAGCCGTTGAATCAGCAATCGAACGCGCCGACAGCATGGCCGGCCGGGTCCGGTCTGAAACCGAAAGTGCAGCCCAGGAGCACGAATCCGCCCTCGCGCGACTCATCGCCTCGGCCCAGGAAGCCAAGGCCGTGTCCGAAGCCGCGATCGAGGCCATCGAAGCCCAGGCCGATATTGTCGCCAGCAAGGTCGAACAGACCAATGAAGCGGCCTATGAAGCTGCGCGCCGCTCGGACGAAGCCTTCGAGCTCCGCCTCGCCGAAGCGGACAAGCTGACCAAGCGCGCCTCGGTCGCCGCAGACGAGGCCGCCGAGTCCGTCCGCAAGCGGCTTGAGGGCGTGCTTGCATCGGCCCGCTCGGAAACCCAAACAGTCGAGCGCCATCTCGATGCGATGACCGAGCGCTTGTCGGAAATGCCGGGCATGGCTCGTGACCGGGCTCAGGAAGCAGCAGACACATTGCGGCGCGGCCTGGAGGGCCTGAATGCCGCCGCCATGGCAGCCGCAGAGGAAGCCCAGGAAATCGATGCCGCCTTCCAGGCGCGTATCCGCCAGAATTACGAACTTCTCTCTGACTTCATGCTGCGCATGGGGTCCGTCGCAGGCGGTCGTCGCGCGCCTGACCTCGGCAGCAATGAGCTGCCAGACCCGTTGGCCGGTCGCAAGGCCCGGCGTTCTGACGCGACGCGTGATGACACCCCGACCGACACGCCTGATTCACAATCAGACGCCGACATGGATCGGCCTTTGGGCCATTCCGAAGCCTCCACCCAGCCACGGGCAGACAATGCCGTCGGCTTCCCGGAGCGCAGCGGGCGCCGCCCCGGCGGATCCGGCAGTGAGCCCGGCTGGCGCTGGAAAGACCTGCTCTCATCCATGCCGGACGAGGAGGAGGCCGACACATCCAAACGCGGTCGCCGCTCTGGCAAGACCGACACGGACTCCAAGGACAGCTAGTTGTTTACGGCCTGCGTGCGCCCGGCCGTCCAATCCGCGATCTCCCGGCTGGCTTCGCGCGCGGCTTGATCAAAGGCGGCGACAATCGCCGTGGTCCGGTTGGCGCTGGCGCGCACTTCCGACGTCACCACCCGCGCCCCGGCGAAACGACGGCCGTTCTCGGCAACCAGACGAGCAGCAAGACGAACCCGAATTATGGGCGCGGCGTCCTCACCACGATCATAAACAGCCTCAAATTCCTGCATGTCGAGGCGAAGCTCGTAATCCGCCCGCACACCATCATCGGCCCGAGTCGGGGCAAGCCCGGATTGACGCGCATTGAATGTGTCTACGACCAGACTCTGAAGCAGACGCGGTGCCGGGGATATCCAGCGCGCGCCATGTATATAGGCCAGGCTTGAGCCATCCCGCATGATCGCAATCTGGTCGCCCGACAATCCGCGCGGAGCATTCGGCGTGTCGATTTCGATAATGGTCCAGTTCTCGCCGGCCAGCTCGGCCGGTTCCGGCGAGGACAGGCGATAGACCGAGACCGGCTCGGCCTCGGGCAACAACGAGACGCAGGCAGAGACCGACAGGGCGCTCAGCCCGATCAGGGCAGCCCGGATGTAACGCGATCCGCTCATTGCGGCACCTCCACGGTTTCACGGGGGGCTCCGGCGATGAAGCTGCCCGGATTGCTTTCCACCTCGGACGTGATCCGTTCGAGCGAGGCCACGACGCGCCGCAGGTCAGACAGGGTCCGGTTGAGATCCTCAATGCCACTATCGGCCAGGCTTTCCAGCGCCGGCTGAAGCGTAAGGACGATCTGGTTGGTATCAGCAGCGGCCTGGTTCACGGCCATGGCCGCCAGCGTGGTCTCATTGGTGGCCAGTGTCATCTCATTGTTGAGGAAGGCCTCCGCCGTCACGCCGAACCGCTCCAGCGAGATCGCGGCCTCATTCATGCCCTGGGCGGCCGTATCAATGCTGGCGAGCGTGTTGCGCATATCTGCGATCAACGCCTCTTCCTCGGAGAGCCGATCCGTGATCTCGCGCAGATTGGTCAAAGTTGCAGAGACTTCATCCACATTCTGCTCGGACAAGAGGGCGGTCAGACGAAAGAGCGCGGTCTGCGCCGCGTCGAGCACATCCTCGGACCCTTCGACCAGACCTTCCAGCTGGGCCCGGCGCGCAAAGATGCGCGGCGGTGGACGATTGGCCGGGCTCTCCAGGCGCTGGGCCTCCGGCGTACCGCCGGTGATCAGGACATAGGACAGGCCGGTCAGCCCTTGTGGTTCGAGCTGGGCCTCGCTGTTCACCCTCACCGGCGTCTGCGCCAGCACACGGATGCGGGCGATCACCCGGCTTTGATCATCCAGTTCCAGGTCGGTGACCTCCCCGACCTGAATCCCGTTGAAGCGCACTTCACCGCTTTCGCGCAGCCCCCGGACAGGCCCATCAAAGACAATGTCATAAAAGGCGTAGTCCTCGTCGAAGGAGACCTTGCCGAGCCAGAGGGCGAAGAAGCCACCGGCCGCCAGAAGAAGGACAGCAAACAGGCCGACCAGGGCGTGATGGGCTTTGGTTTCCATGCTCTAATTCTCCTTGCCGGCCAGCGCGGCGCGCCCGCGCGGTCCGTGGAAATACTGCTTGATCCAGGGATGGGGGTTCCCCAACAACTCCCTTATCGGCGCAACGGCTTCAACCCGCTTGTCGGCCAAAACCGCAACGCGGTCACAGATCGCGTAAAGACTGTCGAGGTCGTGTGTGATCATGACCACAGTCAGCCCCAGCGCGTCGGACAATTCCCGGATCAGATTGTCAAAGGCCGCCGCCCCGATCGGATCGAGCCCGGCGGTTGGTTCGTCGAGAAAGAGGATTTCCGGATCCAGTGCCAGGGCCCGGGCCAGAGCCGCGCGCTTGCGCATGCCGCCGGACAATTCGGACGGAAAGCGATCCGCCGCGCTGGGATCGAGGCCGGCGAGACCGATCTTCATGCCGGCAATCTCCTCCATGAGCGAGATCGGCATGTCGATGTGCTCACGTAGCGGCGCCATCACATTCTCCAGCACGGAGAGCGAGGTGAAGAGCGCGCCATTCTGGAACAGGACGCCCATCCGGCTATCGATGAGACGACGTTCGGCATCGGACAGTTCCGACAGCCGCCGGTCATTGAGGAAAACGTCTCCGCCTTCGGGCCGTTTCAGGCCGAGAATGGTGTTCAGGAGCACCGTCTTGCCCGTACCCGATCCACCGACAATGCCGAGAATCTCGCCGCGCCGGACATCCAGATCTAGATGCTCATGTACGACATGGGAGCCGAAAGCGCTGCGCAGATTGCGCACGGAGATGAGGATGTCCTCGCTCATATGCCGAGCTCCAGATACATCATCGCGAACAGGGCTTCGAGCACGATCACGGCAAAGATGGATTGCACGACCGAGGCGGTGACGCGCCGTCCCAGCGACTCCACATCACCCTGCACCTGCATGCCTTGGCGGCAACCGATGATGGCGACGACGAGACCAAAAACCGGGGCCTTGGACATGCCAACCCAGAAATGGCTGATATCCAGCTCGGAATGCAGGCGCGTGAAAAACAGGGCCGGCGAAATATCCTGAGCCGACCAGGCCACCAGCATGCCGCCAAAGATGCCGGAGACCATGGCCCCGAAGGTCAGCAGCGGCGCCATCAGCACACAGGCCACGACCCGCGGCAGGACCAGCGCTTCGAACGGGTCGAGGCCGAGCACGCGCATGGCGTCGACTTCCTGCTGCATCTTCATGGCCCCGATCGAGGCCGTGAAGGCACTGTCCGATCGGCCCGCCAACATGATCGCCGTGATCAAGACACCGAACTCACGCAGAACCGAAATCCCCACCAGCTCGACAGTGAAGACGGAGAAGCCGACACTCTGCAACAGATTGGCGCCCATATAGGCCACCACAGCACCGATGAAGAAGGACAGGACGGCGACGATCGGCAAGGCGTTGACGCCGACTTCCTCCATCGCCCAGACGGTCGGCGTCAGGCGGAAGCGCCAAGGCTGAAGGAAGCAGGAAATTCCGGTCGTCAGCGTCTTGCCGAAGAAGGCAAATGTGTCGACCGCCTCCTGGTAGGCCGCCTCCAGGCCGGCGCCAATCCGGGCGAGGGCCTTGATGAAACCGAATGTCGGCACTTCGTCAGGCCCGCAGACCTGAGTACGCTGGCGCACTTCCTCGATCAGGCGGCGCACCGTCCGGTGTTCACCAACGAAGTGAAAGTCCGCGTCCGGGGTCGGGCAACGCCGCGTCGCCCGCCCAAGCAGATAGGCACCGGACGTATCGACCCGGCCAAGATGGGTAACATCAACGATGATGTTGCAGGGGTCGGTCGCATTCTCGACCGCGCGGATCGCACTATCATGACGGCCGATCGTGTCGACCACCCAATCCCCATGCGGCTCCAGGATCGTGCGCTCGCCCTCCTCGCGCACAACCAGTTCCGCCCTTGGCGATGATTCGTCCCGCATTCCCCTCATCGTGCAAATCCTAGTCGATATTTTCCCGACGCGGGAGTGAAGAAACGCGATGCAAACCCAGAGCGGCAACCAGGCCCAAAAGCCCCGGCACCATCATGAAAGCGAAGCCACCCACCCCGAAGGATGCGAAGGCATAGCCCGACAGGGTCGACATCGCTGCCAATATGATGCCACCCGACAAGGCCGAATTGAGGCCTTGTGACAGGGCGGTCTGGTCGTCCGGCATATCCTGGGCGGTGAAACGCAGGAAGCCGACATAGGTGGCGGCGAAGGTCAGGGCGTGCAAGGCCTGCAGTGGAAATAGGGCCCAGACTGGCGGCGAGAGTGCGGTCAGCCCCCAGCGAACCAGCGAGGCCAACCCGCCCAACATCATCAGACCAGCTGGGCTGAGGCGGCCGAGCCAGCCGCGTCCGGACAGCCACAGAAAGGCGATCTCGAAGGCCACTGCGGAGGCCCAGAGCGTCCCGACCATAGCGCCGCTGATACCCTGCTGGGTCCAGGCATTGGCCGAGACGACATAGTAGAAAGCATGGCCCGACTGGATCAGGGCCGAAGCGGCCAGGGCGAGCCCCAGCGGCCCGATGAGGAGGCGGCGCAATTCCCTCCACTCATCAGGTCTCGGAATATGGGCCGCAGGGCGATGCCCAGGGGGCAACCAGGCCGCAGCCAGCGCCATCAGCCCGCCGGCAATGATGACCCAGGCCAGCACGCTCTCTGTCCCGGTCCGGTCGATGAGCGCGCCAGCGGCGAAGTTGGCGACGATAAAAAGTGCCGATCCGAAAGCGCGGACCGGTCCGAATTCGAAAGCGTGATCGCGCGCGGCGCGGATGGCAAAGGCGTCGGTGACAGGGATCTGACCAAATACCAGTGCCCCGGCGGCGAAGGACAGAACGACAAGAAGCCAGGGCGAGTCGACCGGGATATGCAGGGCGAAAACGATCACGCTGCCGATGGCAAAGGCGAGGATGGGATCGCGATGACGCACCGCCCGATCCGCCCAGCGCGCGCCGATCGGCGACACCAGCGTCCGGCCGATCATCCCTGCGGCGAGGATCCAGCCAATCCATTCCGGCGACAGGCCGCGCCCGTCCAGCCAGCGCGGGAAATAGGGCAGGAAAGCCCCGAACATGAGATAGAAGGCGCCATAATAGGTCGCAAAGCGCAGGGCTGTGGGTTTGACCATCATGTCTTCCTGATCACAGGCTTCGCTGCAGCGCCGCATTTCCCGGCAGGACCGGCTTGGCGAACAATGTTCACTTCTATAGGTTCGCGGTTCAATTGCCACCGCCGGAATCACGCCTCATGGATGGACATAACCTTGTTTCCACAACGATGGAAAAGGAGAGTGAGGTCACGCCGGTGCGGCCCTTGCGCGTCCTTGTCACCGGCTACCGGTCCCATCCTCATGTCGGCGGACAGGGCGTCTATCTGCGAGAGCTGACCCGTGCCCTGACCGCGCTCGGCCATGAGGTCTCGGTTGCTTCCGGTCCGCCCTATCCCGAGCTCGATCCCGGCATCACCCTGCACAAACTGCCCTCGCTCGACCTGTTCGCCGAGGACAATGCCTTTCTCGCCCTGCGCCCGCAGCACCTGACATCCTGGGCCGATCTGTCGGAATGGCTGGCGCATAATTCCGGGGCGTTCGGGGAACTTTACGCCTTCGGGCGTCGGCTCGACCGCTTCTTGAAGGCGCATGAAGGACGGTTCGACGTCGTTCATGACAATCAGACCCTGTCGGCCCCCATGGTCCGGATCAATGCCCGCATCCCGGTCATCACCACCCTGCATCACCCGATCGCCATTGATCGCGATTATGCCATCGCCGCCGGTCGCAAATGGTGGGAGCGCCTGCTGACCCGGCGCTGGTACCGCTTCATCGGCATGCAGGCGAAGACCGCCCGCGCCCTGCCGCGCCACCTTGCCGTCTCCGATGCCGCCCGCCAGACCCATGCCGAACGTTATGGCGTCAATGCGAACCGTGTCCGGGTTGCCTTCAACGGGCTGGATCATGACACTTTCTGCCCAGACCCGACGGTCGAGCGCGAGACCGGGTTGATCGTGACCACGGCCAGCGCCGATGTGCCGATCAAGGGGCTGGATGTGCTTATCGAGGCCCTCGCCCGTGTCGCCGCAGCGCGGCCCGCAGCCCGGTTGCACATTATCGGCACGCTGCGCGATGGCCCCGCCAAGCGCATGCTGGCGGCGCATGGCCTGTCCGACCGCGTCACCACATCCTCCGACTTGAGCCGGGCCGAGGTCGCCGACCTTTACCGTCGCGCCCATATTGTCGCTTGCCCCGCGCGCTTTGAAGGTTTTGGCTTTCCCGCGGCCGAGGCGATGGCCTGCGGCGCCGCCGTGGTCGCCAGCGATGGCGGTGCCCTGCCGGAAGTCGTGGGCGATGCCGGACTGGTCTCGCCGGCCGGTGAAGCCGGACCGATGGCGGACAATCTCGCCCGGCTGCTCGATGACCCGGGCCTGGCCGATGAACTGGGCGTACGGGCCGCGACCCGGGCCCGGGAAGCGTTCAACTGGTCCAGCCACGCGCTTGCCGCCTCGCATCTCTATGTCGAGGCCTTGTCAGAACAGGTCAGGGCCTGAACCCATGCAAACCATTCAGACGGAAAGCCTGGCGCTGGAGCCCGGCATGCGCATTCTCGACCTTGGCTGCGGCCAGGGCCGGCATCTGCACGGCCTGTATTGGGACGAGACGCCCGTCACCGCCGTAGGGCTGGACCTGTGTTATGAGGATGTGGTGATCGCGCTCGACAAGTTTTTCGAGCTGCCGCCCCCCGAGCCGGCCTCGCCACTGCGCCATGCCGTGCTTACGGCCGGGACGGGCGAGACGCTGCCCTTCCCCGACAACACGTTCGACCGCGTGATCTGCTCCGAAGTGCTTGAGCATGTGCCAGACCCGGAGCTGTTTCTGGCGGAGATCAGGCGCGTCCTGAAGCCGGACGGAATCTTTGCGGCCTCGGTGCCGCGTTACTGGCCGGAGGCGATCTGCTGGTGGCTGTCCTTTGGCTATCAGAACACGCCGGGCGGGCATGTTCGTATCTTCAAGCCGAAAGCCTTCCGCCATGATGTTGAAAAACATGGTTTCCGGCGTTTCCGTCGCCACTGGGCCCACGCCTTGCACAGTCCTTATTGGTGGCTGCGCTGTGCCGTCTGGGACACGCAGGAAAGCAATGGTCTGGTGGCGCTTTACCGGCGCTTCCTGGAATGGGATCTGATCAAGCGCCCCTGGCTCACCCGGGCCCTGGAAGGGCTGCTCGATCCGGTGATGGGCAAGTCAGTGGTGATGTATTTCAGGAAGACGAGCTGATGAGCGATCTGGTCGACATTCGGGCCTGCGCCGATCATATCGCTGCCCTGCAACGCAGCGACGGCACCATCCCTTGGATCGAGGCCGGCGTGTGGGACGCCTGGAATCACGGCGAAGCGACAATGGGTCTCGCCATTGCCGGACGTGAAGGCGAAACCCGGCTCGCCCTGACCGCGTTGATGGATCGCCAGGAATCCGATGGCGGCTGGACCGGCGATCTCGGTGCTTCGGTTCCGCTCGACGACGCCAACCGACATCTCGTGCCGGGCAAGCCGAAAACGGCACGGGACACCAATTTCTCCGGCTATGTCGCGGTCACCGTGCTGCGTAGCCTGCTGGCGCTGAAAGCGATCGACCAGCTGCCTCGCTATTGGCCGATGATCGAGGCGGCGATGGACTTCGTCCTCGCCCACCAGACCCCGCATGGTGATATCGTCTGGCGGGCCCGCGGCGATGAACAGACCCTGACCGAGATCGACAGTCTGCGCGCCGGCAATGCCAGCCTCTACAAGGCGCTCGAATGCGCCAGCCTGATGGGACGCCGGCTGGGAAAACCGGTCGAACGCTGGATGGAGGCCCGCCGCAAGATCGGTGCAGCCCTGCGCGAGAATGATGCCCGCTTTGACCGCAAGGGCACCGACCGGCGCGGCTTTGCCATGGACTGGTATTACCCTGCCCTCGCCGGCGTCCTGCCGACCGATATCGGCCGAGCGCGCCTTTATGCCCGCTGGACTGAATTCGTCGAACCGGGCCTGGGCTGCCGCTGCGTCTCCGACCAGCCCTGGGTCACCGCGGCGGAAACGGCCGAACTCGCCCTCGCCTGCCAGACGGTTGGCAAGCGTGAACAAGCGCGCGCCCTGATCGCCAATCTGGCGCCGCTGATCGCCCGGGATGGCGGTTACTGGATGGGTTGGCAGTTCGAGGAGTCGATCATCTGGCCGCGCGAGCGTCCGTCCTGGACATCCGGTGCGCTGATCATGGCGGCGGATGCGATCGAAGGACTGAGCCCGGGCCACACACTGCTGGTGGCCAACCATCTGCCGGAGTATCCGGCGACTAGAGCCGCCGCAAAACTTCCAGCGTTCCTGTACGCCTGACCGGTTCGAACAGGCCCGACGCACAGGCCAGCTTCCAGATCTCGTAAGGCGGGCGTCCGCCATCTTCGGGATTAGGAAAGACGTCGTGGATGGCGAGGATGCCACCGGCGACGACACGTCCGGCCCAGCCGCGATAATCGGCCAGCGCCGCCTCCATGGAATGCCCGCCATCAATGAAGACCATGCCCAGCGGCGTGGTCCAGTTGGCGGCAATCACGGCAGACCGTCCAACCAGCGGAATGACACAGTCTTCCAGCTCGCCCCGGAACAGGGTTTCACGCAGGGCCGGCAGCGTCTCGACAGCGCCGAGCTTGGCATTGAACAGCTCGGGATCGTGATACGCCTCGCCGGGCTGATGCTCTTCGGAGCCGCGATGATGGTCCAGCGTGTAGAGGATGGTCCCGGCCTGGCGGGCGGCCGGCCCGAGATAGAGCGCGGACTTGCCGCAATAGGATCCGATCTCCAGCACGGGACCCAGACCTCCGGCTTCGGCGGCGAGTGCGGCCAGCGCTTCGCCTTCCTCGGGATCGAGGAAGCCTTTGACCTCATCGGGATGGATCATCAGGAAATGGATGGATTGAGCATCTGGCGACGCAGATCGGCCAATTCATCGGCACGATCCCGCAGATCGCTGACCCGCAGCGCCAGGAGATCCCGCTCGACACGCAGCCCGTCCAGCGCCTCGGCATCATGATGTGTGGTCAGTTCCAGCAGCGCAGCGTCGAAGACGGATTGCGCTGTCTGGGCATTGGCCATCGCCGATTCCACGGTGCCGAGAGCATCGGTCACGTCCGAGCGCGACAGGCCGGCCCCCTCGACCATGAGGGCGCGGGATGCCGCATCGATGGCTGCCGCACCTTGCCAGGTCTCGACAAGATGGATGGCGATCCGATTAAGCGTCGGCGATGCTGTCAGGTCGAGCTCAGCGGTCTCGACATAGAGCGTCAGGCCGCTGGCATCAGTTTCAGCATCCTGCCCGGCGAGCTGGTTCATCCAGCGCATCGCCGTGTCCATCGAACTGGCTTCGCGGACCAGGCCGCGCGCTCGAAGCGACGATGTGAAGGTGTCGGCCGCTCGATCCAGCTCTAGCTGAGCCGGGGTGGAGGCTGCTCGTGACCCCGGGAGGGAGGACGCGGCGATCGAGATCGGCGCACTCGCGCAGGCAGAAGCGAGACTGCAAAAACAAATGGCTAGCAGAGCGCGCCGGAATGCGATCATCACACAGTTGGTCCCAAGATCGATTTAAAGCCCCAAATCGGGATTGACGATATAGAGCGAAGGCCAATTAGGCTATGGTTTATTGTGTTTAAGACTGGCTAACGGCACAGTGGCCGACATGGATGCCTCCTACTCACGACGCCTCCTCTACCCGCCGATCCGGCCTCTTCAGGCCTCACGACTGGCGGTAGGCGATGGTCATGACCTCTATATCGAGGAATGCGGTCGCCCCGATGGGCTACCGGTCGTTACGCTGCATGGCGGTCCCGGCGGCGGCGTGTCCCCGGCGCTGCGCCGCTTCTTCGATCCGCGCCGCTATCGCATCATCCTGTTCGACCAGCGCGGCTGCGGGCGTTCGACCCCACACGGCGAGCTGAGCCACAATACGACCCAGGACCTGATCGACGACATGGAGCGCATTCGCGAAGTCATGGGCGTCGAGAAATGGGTGGTGTTCGGAGGCTCCTGGGGCGCGACCCTGGCGCTCGCCTATGCCCGCGCCCATCCCGATCGCTGTATCGGCCTTATATTGCGCGGCATCTTCACCTGCACCCAGCGCGAGCTCGACTGGTTCTACAAGGATGGCGCCAACATGCTCTTCCCGGATGCCTGGGAACGCCTGGTCGATCCGCTGAGCCCGGAAGAGCGCGGCGACATCATCCGCGCCTATTACGAGCGCCTGGCCGAACCGGACATTATTCGTCGGCGTCCGGATGCGCTGGCCTGGTCTCGCTGGGAAAGCGCCCTGATTTCAATGACGGGTGACCCGTCAGCGCCGCTCGCCGATCCCGTGCGCGCCGATGCCCTAGCGCGGATGGAAAGCCATTACTTCTTCCACAAAGGTTTCTTCGAGCGCGATGGTGAATTGCTGGAAGATGCCGGGCGCTACAATCATTTGCCCGGTGTCATCGTCCAGGGCCGGTATGACGTTGTCACCCCGCCCCAAACGGCCTGGAGCCTCGCCCGGGCGTGGCCGCGAGCGAGGCTCCAGATGATTGGCGATGCCGGCCATGCGGCCGGCGAGCCGGGCATGGTCGACGCGCTGGTGCGCGCGACCGACGCCTTTGCCGACAAGTTCGGCTAGCCGAGACCCAGCATGGCGCCAATTGCGCCGCCATTGAACTTGGCGTCCAGGCCGAGGAAGAGAATGAAGCCGATCGCCGGCGGCACGACGAACTTCACACAGAAGTGGAAGAAGGCGAACAGGCCGTTCGAGGCATGGCTCAACTCTTCGCGCATCAGCGATTTGGGAATGACCCAGCCGGCGAAAACCGCAACCAGCAGACCGCCAAGCGGAAGCAGGAAGCTGCCGGACAGCCAATCCACGAAGAGACCGCCGAAGTCCGAAGACCAGACGGCGCCCGCACCGATCATGAAGGCGAAAAAGCCGAGCAGCCAGGCGGCTGTGGGACGCGAGAAATCAGAATGCTCCTCGACAAAGGCCACGGTGCCTTCAAGCAGCGAGATCGACGAGGTAATCGCCGCGATGAAGGCCAGCGCGAAGAAGGCGCCGCCAATGATATTGCCCGCCGGCATGTCGGCGAACACAGCCGGCAGCGCGGTGAAGATCAGGCCGAGACCGGCTGCCGGGTCGATACCCACCATGAAGACGATCGGGAAGATCATCAGACCGGCAATCAGCGCGACCAGCGTGTCTGCCGAGGCGATCAGGATCGAGGACGAGCCGATATTGGTGTCCTTGGACAGGTAGGAGCCATAGGTGATCATGATGGCAGAAGCGACCGAGACCGAGAAGAAGGCTTGGCCAAGTGCGGCAACGAAAGTCTGGCCGGTCACCGCCGAGAAATCGGGCGTGAACAGATAGGCAATCGCCTCGCTCGCCGCCCCAGTGGCCAGAGAATAAATCGTCAGACCGATCAGCATCACGAAGAAAAGCGGCATCAGGAAGGTCGCGACCTGCTCAATCCCGCCTTTCAGGCCCCGCGCCACAATCAGCACCGTGATGATCATGAAGCCGGCATGCCAGGCCAGCTGGGTGAATTCACCCCGATAGAAGAGATTGGCGCCATCAGGCTGAGAGAAGCCGCCGACAAATCCGGAGGCGGAGTAGGCCAGAACCTGGCCGGCAATCACCGAATAAGTGGTCAGGATCAGGAAACCGCCTGCCGTACACACCCAACCGACAATCGCCCAATTGGCCGATTTGCCCGCCTCCTGGGCCATTTTACGGGTTGAGGAGATGGCCGACTGCTGTGCATGGCGGCCGATGGCGATCTCAGCCATCAGCACAGGCAGGGCGAACAAGGCCACACAACCGATATAGATCAGAACGAAGGCCGACCCGCCATTATCGCCCGTCTGGAACGGGAAACGCCAGAGATTGCCAAGACCGACCGCGGAGCCAACCGCGGCGAGAATGAATGCGAAACGCGACGACCAATGCGCGTGCTGACCGGCTGGTGTTGCCGCCATGAGACTCTCCCCTGAAACAGGACGCGAAGGCGCGTCCACCCCTTACAGAATTGCCGCGCACACTTCCCCAACCGGCCCAGCCGGTCAAGCGCGCGACGTTGTTGCAGTGCGGCGCAAAATCAGCCGAACAAACCGGCTCCGCGCGGCGGTTCCGCATTGCGGTGAATATGCGCGCCCAGGATCAGTCCGAAGCCGGCCATGACGGCCAGCACAACCGTGCCGCCATAGGAAATCAGCGGCAAGGGCACACCGACCACGGGCAGGAGGCGCGAGACCATGCCGATATTGATGAAGACGTAGGAGGCGAAGGTAGTGATCACGCCTATGGTCATCAGGCGCAGGAAGGGCGACTTGCAGCTGATCGCGATGATCACGCCCTGGGCCATGATCAGCGCATTCACGGCCAGGACGGAGATGCCGCCGACAAAGCCGAATTCCTCACCGAGCGCGGTGAAGATATAGTCGGTCTGCATTTCCGGCAGATAACCCAGCTTGGACTGGGTGCCCTCCAGGAAGCCCTTGCCAGTCATGCCGCCCGAGCCGAGCGTGATCACGGCCTGGTTGGGGTGATAATTGATCCCCAGCGGATCGAAATCCGGGTTGAGGAAAGCGTGGACGCGGTCCATCTGATACTCGGCAAGGATATTCTCCAGGCCGTAAATACCGACACCGACAATGCCCGCGAGGCCGAGGCCAGCCACGGCCATGATGAACCACCAGCTCAAGCCCGCCATGAAAATGACCACCACACCGGTCGCGGCGAGCAGGAGTGTCGTCCCCAGATCCGGCTGGCTGACAATCAAGATGGCAGGAATGCCGATGATCAATAGCGGCGGCAAGAGACCGGAGATCGTGGTGACCTTGGTGTCCTCGAGATCGTGATAGAAGCGCGCCAGGGCGAGAACGAGGGCCAGCTTCATGATCTCGGCAGGCTGAATGCGTATCGGACCGATATCGACCCAACGCTGGGCGCCATTGATCGTGACCCCGGCGACCTCCACGAGGACCAGCAGGATCAAGGCTCCGACATAGACCGGATAGGCCAGCCCCATCCAGAAGCGCGGCGGAAACATCGCGATCACGATCATTCCGACGAAACCGAGGGCGAAGCGGATCGCATGATTGATGGCCCAGGGCTCCCAGCTCCCTCCCCCGACCGAATAGAGCATGCCGACACCCGCCGCTCCCAGCAGAACCAGAAGCAGGACCAGGGTCCAGTTGAGCTCCATCATCTTGCCGGGAATATCGCGCGGCACGCTCTCTCGGAAAACCGCCATCAGGCGCCTCCCGGACGGGCATTGCCGAGATCGGCGAAGACGCCGGCCCGGCTGGACGGGTCGCGTGCCACGACACGGCGCAGGATGTCACGGGCAGGACGTGTGGCCGCGGAGGATCCGCCGCCATGCTCGATCACCACGACGCAGGCATATTTGGGATTGTCGGCCGGCGCATAGCACATGAAGAGACCGTGATCGCGCAGGCGCCAGGGCAGGTCTTCCTGGTCGCGCACACCAGCTTCCCGCTCGGCTGCGGTAATGGAATAGACCTGTGCGGTCCCGGTTTTGCCAGCCATCTCGATATCATCAATACCCAACCCGCCAAGCGAGAAGGACGTACCGCCCGGTTCTTCGACCACGGCCCGCAATCCGTCTCGGACACGCGCCAAGGCGTCATCACTCACGCCGATATGCGCGGCCGGTGGCAACATGGCATTGCGATACAGTGTGGGCGAGACAGAACGCCCGGATGCCACGCGCGCCGTCATCACGGCCAGCTGAAGCGGCGAAGCCGTCACAAAGCCTTGCCCGATGCCGGTATTATAGGTGTCGCCTGTCGACCAGCCCTGATTATAGCGGGACCGTTTCCAGGCCGGATTGGGCATATTGCCCCGCCGCACGCCGGCGATACCGATATCGAATTGCTCGCCAATCCCGAAGCGTGTGGCCATCTCGTGCAAGCGATCAATACCGAGCCGCTCGGCGATCTCGTAGAAATAGATATCGCAGGACGTCTTGACCGCCTCGCGGAGATTGACCGAACCATGGCCCCTGCGGCGCCAGCAGTGAAACTCCCGATCGCCCAGGCGAACAGAGCCCGTGCAGCGCACGGTTTCACCGGGCGGCGCAACGCCGTGCTCCAGCGCTGCCGCGGCAACAACCGCCTTGAAAGTCGAACCAGGCGGGTAAGTCCCCTGAATTGATTTTTGAAACAGCGGATTGCGATCATTCTCTCGCAAGGCGGCATAGTCTGCCGACGAGATGCCGCCAACAAAGAGATTGGGATCAAAGCTCGGCGCAGAAACCAGGGCAATCAGCTCACCGGTATTGACGTCCATGACCACTGCAGAGCCACTTTCCTGGCCGAGACGTTCATGGGCATAGCGCTGGATATCGGCATCCAGGGTCAATACCACGTCTCGTCCGGCATCCGGCTCGGTGGATTGCTCAGGCAATTCCCGGATCACCCGACCGCGCGCATTGACCTCGGTCTTGAGCGCACCGGCCTGGCCGCGCAAATCACTCTCGCGCGCAATCTCCACACCGGTCTTGCCAATGCGAAAACCCGGATGTCGCAAGAGCCGCTCGGCTTCGCGCGGATTATTGGCAATGTCCTCGTCATTGGGCGGCTGCACATAACCGAGCACATGCGCGAAGGCGGGGCCGAAGGGGTAGGAACGAACCTCCCCCACATCCGGGGTCACACCGGCGAGGTCGGGCGCGTTCAAATTGATCGAGGCGAAAGTATGCCAGTCAAGGTCATCGGCGACCGTGATGGCGTGGAAGCTTCGCTGGCTGCGGGCGGTGCGCAGAATTCGCTCGCGATCATACTCGCCCAGCGGCAGGAAGGGCTGAAGCCGGTCGAGCGCCGAGGCCACATCCCCGGACTGTTCCGGTACCAGCAAGACACGATAACTGTCGCGATTATCGGCAACCGCCACCCCAAAGCGGTCGAGAATGCGTCCGCGTGAGGGCGGCAGGAGATTGAAGTTGAACTGATTGTCTTCCGACATCAGCCGATAGCGCTCGGTCTCCAATACCTGCAAGGAATACAGCCGTGCGCCCAGGCCCAGGAAAGCCAGCCCGCCCGCGCCCGCCATCAGCAGGGCACGCCGGGTGAATTTGAGATCCTGTTCCTGACGGTCAGCGCGCATGAGAAGCTGTCATCACCCCCCGATAAAGCCCGAGCCGCGAGAACGGCGGCGCCGCAGGACCAGATAGGCCGGCAGCGGGAACATGAGGATGGAGGCCACGATTTCGATCACCAGGGGCTGCAGGTCGGCCATCTGCTCGAGCGCGAAACTGCCCGCAGCGAAGGCAATGCCGTGCGCCAGCAGGAGCGTTGCGCCAAAGCGCAGCAGGACCGGCGGCAGATCGCGCGGCATGCCGTCCTCGCCACGAAAACGAAAGACCGAGATCGATACCAGATAGGCCAGCGCCCAAACGCCCATCGGCGCTCCGGTGAGCAAATCCTGGGTCAGGCCGATCGCGAAGACGGCGATCGGCGGCATGAAGTGCGGCCGGACATTGGCCCACAGGAAGATCGCCATCAGCGTCCAGGTCGGCATGATGGTCAGCCCCTCGACAAGGCGTGTCGGAGAGGCCTGGATGATGAGTGCGACCAGGACCGAGGCGATACAGCCGGTCGCGGCCAGCCAGGGCGAATTGCGATCCGTTGGCTTCCTCACCGGTTATCCTCCGTCGCGGTCCCGTCGGACGCGGCTACGTCATCGCCTGCGCCATTGCCTGCACCTTGGTCAGCGTCTTCGCCCAAGCTACTTGCCTCGCCTGAGCTTTCAGCCGCAGGCTCGATCACCAACTGATCGGCAATCAGCGGACCTTCAGTTGCCGGAATTTCCGCTTCGACCTCCTGGTCCGGCGGGGTCACGCGTCGGAAAGGCCAGACCCAGACGAAATCAACCGGCGCCTGATCGGAATAGAGCCGAACCCGCCAGCCACCGTCGCGCGTGGCCACGGCCTCCCCGACGGGCAGGCCGCGCGGCAGGATGCCGTCATCACCGGAAGAGACGATGCGATCGCCCGGCTCGATGTCCGGTGCCCGGCCGACATAGTCGAGGCGCGGAAATTCCGAATTGTCACCCACCAGGATAGCACGGGCGTTGGAGCGGTCTGCCATCACAGGCACGCGAGAATTGAGGTCGGTCAGCAGGAGTACGCGTGCGGACCGGCGCCCGGTCTCATAGACCCGGCCCACCAGGCCATAAAGATTGATCACCGGATAGCCATCGCGAATACCCGCGTCGCTGCCGCGGCCAATCAGGCGCGCGCGGACGAAGGGGCCACGCGGATCGGCCACGGTCCAGGCGCCGATGCGGTCCTCGATGGCGGCGCTTTCAACGTCGAGCGCATCCTCATAGACCTCGATACGGTCACGCTGGCGGTAGGCGAGATCTTCCCAGTAGCGCGCTTCGATCAATTGCTGGCGCAACCGGGCATTCTCCTGGGCCAACTCACCCTGCCGACGCCAATAGGGACCGATATTCTTGATCGCCCGCAGCGGCTGGGCGACGAGATCGAGCAAGGGGGCGGAGACATCGGTAAAGCCGGCCCGAAAGCTGGCAAAAGGGGCTGAGCGGGAGGCCGGACGATCAAAGGCAATCAACGCGCCGGACACGACGAGAAGGGCAATGAACAGCGTCCGCGAGAAGCGGACACCCTGATCACCATCATGTCGTGTCGAGCGTCGCGACGCCAACGCCTCACTCCTTCTCCCCCGTTACGAGGTGGAGATTACACCGCTTCGGAGAGGATGGGACGCCAGATCCGAAGGTCTTCCACGGCCTTGCCACAGCCCAGCACCACGCAGGACAGGGCTTCATCAGCCAGGCTCACCGGCAGCCCGGTACGTTCGCGCAGCTCAGTGTCGAGATTGCGCAGCAGCGCCCCGCCACCGGTCAGGACGATACCCTTGTCAACGATATCGGCCGCCAATTCCGGCGGTGTGGCTTCGAGTGCCTGCTTGACCGCTTCGACAATCTGCTCGACCGGCTCGGACAGGCTGTCAGCGATCATCGCTTCGGTCACCGCGATCTCGCGCGGCACGCCATTCATCAGGTCGCGCCCCTTGATATCCAGTGACAGGCCTTCGCCCTTCACCGGCGGCATGGCCGACCCGATTTCCTTCTTGATCCGCTCGGCCGAGGTCTCGCCGATCAGAAGGTTCGCCGAGCGGCGGATATAGTTGATGATGGCTTCGTCCATCTTGTCGCCGCCGACGCGGACCGAGCGAGAATAGACAATGCCCGAGAGCGACATCACGGCCACCTCGGTGGTCCCGCCACCGATATCGACGATCATCGAGCCGGTCGGCTCATCGATCGGCAGGCCGGCGCCGACAGCCGCGGCCATCGGCTCGTCGATCAGATAGACTTTGCGCGCACCGGCGCCCAGAGCGCTTTCATGGATCGCGCGGCGCTCGACGGCGGTGGCGCCGGAGGGCACACAGATCACCACTTGCGGGCTGACCATGGCGCGGCGGTTATGCACTTTCTGGATGAAGTGCTTGATCATTTCCTCGGCGACATCGAAGTCGGCAATGACACCATCGCGCATCGGGCGGATGGCTTCGACATTGCCGGGTGTCTTGCCGAGCATGAGCTTGGCCTCGGCGCCAACCGCCTGCACGTGCTTGCGGCCCTTCTCCACCTTGTAGGCGACGACGGACGGCTCGTTGAGCACGACACCCCGGCCTTTGACGTAAACGAGCGTATTCGCCGTTCCAAGGTCGATGGCGATATCCGCAGAGAGCAAACCGAAGAGGCTGTTGAGCATGGGGGCGCTGGGTCTCGAAAAGTGTGGCGGCAAAGCCGCGATGCAACTGTTTTTCTTGTGCGATGCTCCGCGCAAGATTGCAAGGGGCGCACCACCATTCCCGGTGATACCGGGCAGGTGTTAACCAGTCTTTAGGACAGTGATCCGGGTTTGCGACCTTATCAGCCCCGATTAAGGCTCTTTGGCGGCATCATCCGGTTCAACCGCAGCCGGCGTACGATTGCGCCGCAACCAGCCACGCGCCACAAGCATGATACCGATCCAGGCCAGGGCTGCTGCCGCAAAGGCAATGCCAAGCAAGACCTTGCCCTCGCTCAACATGGTGCGAATGCTTTCGCCCATCAGCGCGACGATGAAGATTTTCGGCGCCGAGCCGAGCATCGTCCCCAGGGCGAAGGCCCAATAGGGCGTACGGGCGACGCCAAACCCCATATTGACCATGATGAAGGGCCCGGAGGGTACCCAGCGCACGACCATCGAGGCGAGCAAGCCATTGCGACCGATGAAATCGGAGATGCGATTGGCCCAGTCACCGCCATAGCGTTTGAGAATATCGGCGCCGAAAAAGCGACCGACGACATAATTCACGGCAGCAGAAAACTGGGTCGCGACAAAGGCATAGATGGCCCCTGTGGTCGGTCCGAACGCAACAAGGGACGCCGCGATCAGCCCGAATTGGGGCGCACCCAGAAAAGACAGGGCGGTAAAAACAAGAATGGTCAGCGGCAGCGCATACCATTCACTGGCCGAGGCCCGGAACCAGCTACCCGCAGCCCCCGGCTCGATATCGAGCACAAAGCGGCCGATCAGGAAAACCAGTGCCACCACAAGAAAAAGCGCCACCGAAACCCCGATGGCGCGCGCTGCGCGCGCATCCATTCGCAAAAAGAAATCGGTGAGTCGGTTCATAACGACGGAATTCCGGACCAAACGGAGACGCGCCTACCTAAGCACGCTTTGCGCACCGGGCAATCAGTCAGCGCCGTTTTCCTGGCTGGCGGGCTCACCTGTCATGTCCACCGCCTCGCCGGAGGCGATCGCCGCGAGCTTGGCGCGCTGGATGGCGAGAACCCCCAACTGCTCATCCAGAACCTTGAGAATATCCCGCGCCTCGTCCTGGTCGATCCGGCCCGGAGAGCGCTCGGTCTCGCTGAGGCTTTCCATGATGGCGGAGATATTGCGTGCATTGCGGCGGCTCGCTTCGCCGGCGAGGGCCAGCCAATTGGCATCGTCAGCCTTCTCGATCGGCAGAAATATGCCGCCCGCCAAGGCGGCCAGATGCTGGGCGGCGGCCGTCGCACCCGACTCGGTCAGCTTGGCGATGCGGGTGTAGGAAATCTCGTTGGTTGAGTCCGGATCGGCCAGCGCATAGACGCGCGTTCGGCTGAGATCGAGCAATTCCATGACCGTCGGTATCCCGCCGACTTCCTCGAAAACCCGCGCCACCACCTCCTTGGGCTCGCCATAGCGTCGAACTTTCACTGGATTGAATGACATGTTTCGCCCCCGCGCGCGATTCTGCTTCCGAATATCCCTATTACAGATGGCGCGCCTTATTGGCTATTTCGTGGCACCGTAAATCCGTCGACGCAGATCCGCCCCGGCCGCCTCGATCGGGAGAGCCCGGTCAGCAGCCCGCTCGGCCCTCATCGCATCACCCGCCTCATAGGTTTCGACCCATTTGCGGGCAAAGCGGTCGCTTTCAATGTCTGCCATCGCCTGGTCGAAAACCGCTTTCAGCGCGGGACCGGCGATCTTGCCCTCGATCTGGCGCGCGCCGAATTCGGCGGTGTCAGAGATCGCCTCATACATGCCGGCGATCCCCCGCGCCTGAATCAGGTCGGCGAGATATTTGATCTCGTGGACGCAGTCGATATAGGCCATGCGCTCGCTGACACCGGCGGCCACCAGACGCTCATAGCTCGCCTTGGCCAGTGCGACCAAGCCGCCGACCAGAACAACCTGCTCGCCGAACAGATCGGAGACCGTTTCCTCGCGGAAGGTTGTCGGGAAGATGCCGACCTCTCCCGAGCCGATGGCGGCGAGATAGGCCAGAGCCAGCTCCCGCGCGCGCCCGGACGCATCCTGATGGACCGCCCAGAAGCCGATCAGGCCTTTGCCTTTTTCATACTCCTGACGCACCGCCCCGCCCGGCCCCTTGGCGGCCGCAAGGATGATGTCGGCATCCGCCGGCGGCTCGATCAGGCCGTAATGAATGGAAAACCCATGACACAGGATCAGGGCCTGCCCGGGTTTGCGGAACGGCAGGATCGAGTCGGACCAGATCTGGCGGTGCGCCTCGTCGGCCGCCAGCAGGGAAATCGCGTCTGCCCAGGCAGCCGCCTCCGGCAGGGAGACGACCTCAAACCCGTCCGCCTCCGCCTTGGCACGCGAGGGTGACCCGTCGCGCAAGGCGATGCGGATTTCGCGCACGCCGCTATCGCGCAGGCAGAGTGCGTGCGAGCGCCCGTGATTACCATAGCCGACAATCGCGAGCCGGCACTGTCTTACAGGTTCAAGATCGATATCAGCTGTGTATAGCGGCTCACTCGTCTCCACCGTCATCGGACGACTCACTCCCGGCTGGCTCGGGCCGATAGGACGGGTCTTCCGTGCCCATGTCCAGCAGGCCGCGCCACTCGCCGTCTTCATTGCGGTGCCAGACCGTGACATAGGTCCCGCGCGCCACCGGTGCGGACGCGCTGTCGCCATCGGTATGAATGCTCCAGACACCCCAGGTGACGCCAAAATCATCGCCACTCCCGGCAAAGCCTTCCGATGGCTCCCAGTGAAGCAGGGTATCGCCGGTGAAAGCCGCGTAGAGCGGAGCGATATTCTCTGTCCCGATGACCGGCTCCGGCGTGCCGCGGACCAGGCGCCCCTCGGTCGGATCCATCCATTGTCCGAAGGCCGCTGCGGCCCCCTCTTCGGCGGCCATGGCAGCAAAGTCGCGGTCGGCCTGCAGGATAGCGGCAACCGTATCCGCCGGGCTCTGGGCCAGCACTGGTCCGGCAAGGACCATGGCCAGGGCCAGGCTCGCACTTGTGATCAGTGTTTTCATGTCGCTTCCCCCTCCAGCATCACAGCCAGCGCCTCGCGGGCAGTGACCGGATCGAGGGAAGTTATGCGATCCCAGCTGGCCGCTTGATTACGAAACCATGTCCCCTGCCGTTTGGCGTAGCGGCGACTGTCCCGCTTGGCGAGTTCCACCGCCTCGTCGAATGTCATCTCGCCGCGCAGATGCGCCATCAGCTGAGGCACGCCAAGGGCTTTGCAGGCGGGCAGGTCCGGATCGAGACCGCGGGCGGCGAAGTTGGCCACCTCATCCAGCGCGCCCATATCGAGCATGCGGTCGAAACGGGTATCAATCCTGGCGTAGAGCGCCTCGCGATCCGGCTCGATGACGATCCCGCGCCATGTCCCCGCAACCAGGGGCGCCACCGTATCAGCCTGGAAGGCGCTCAATGGACGCCCGGTCTCAATGGCGACCTCGACGATGCGCATCAGGCGCTGGCGGTCCGCAGCCTCGACGCGCCTTGCAGCCACAGGGTCAAGCCGCAGGGCTTCAGCGCGCAGGCCGGACAGGCCGGCCGCGTCCAGCATGTTGGCGACATGTTTGCGAGTGGCGTCGCTGATCTCCGGCACCGCAGCCAGACCGCGTACCAGCGCGTTGAAGTACAGACCGGTACCGCCCACCAGTATCGGCACCCGGCCCCGTGCCCGACACGCGCCGATCAGGGCCAGCACATCGCGCGTCCACTCCCCGACCGAATAGCGCACGGCCGGATCGATGGTGCCGAAGAGATGGTGTGGCGCCTGCGCCCGCTCGTGGGCATCGGGCTGGGCCGTGATCAGGGGCAAGCCATCATAGACCTGCATGGAATCGGCATTGATGATTTCCCCGCCAAGCAATTCCGCAGCCGCCAGCGAGAGCGCGGTCTTGCCCGCCGCCGTTGGGCCCGCAATCAGCAGGCAGGGCGTCACGGCCGGATCGACTGCAGCACGTATTGCCCGCCGCGATTGATCTGGAAGCGAACCGGGCCGCCGCCATGGCCATCCACGATTTCGCGGATCGCGGCGACACTGTCGACACGCGTGAATTCGACTTCCTCGATCACATCACCCGGACGGACCTTGCCGGCCGCATCGCTGGTCGCATCGACCTCGGTCACCAGCACACCTTCGGCATCGGGATGGACGCGGAAACGCCGGCGCGACGCCGTGTCCAGCGTCCCGAAAGTCATGCCCATGATTTCATTGCCATTGGCCGGTGTCGGCGCCACGACTTCGGCATTGGCGGTGGCGCCGTCATCATCACCTTCGGAGAGTTCACCGATGGTGACAGACACGGTCATCGGCCGGTCACGCCGAATGATGTCGAGTTCGACCTCACGGCCGATCTCGGTCTCGGCGACCATACGCGGGAAAGACCGGCTGTCGCGCACGCGGCGACCGTCGAACTGCAAAACGAGATCGCCATTGCGCAGCCCGCTTCCGGCAGCCGGACCATCTTCCTCGATGCGCGAAACAATGGCGCCATAGGGCGTGGCCAGATCAAAGCTTTCCGCCATTTCCGGCGTCACGCGCAAGACCGAAACACCCAGCCAACCCCGGCGGGTTTCACCGAACTCAACCAATTGATTGACCACGATCTCCGCGAGATTGGAGGGGATGGACAGGGAGATGCCAACACTGGCACCGGTCGGCGACAGGATGAGCGTGTTCACACCCACAACTTCACCATCCATGTTGAAGAGCGGCCCCCCGGAATTGCCCGTATTGATGGCGACATCGGTCTGGATATAGTCGTCATAGCGTCCGCCGGCCTCACGACCGCGTGCCGAAACCACGCCCGCCGTCAGCGTGCCGCCAAGGCCGAAGGGATTGCCGATCGCAATCACCCAGTCACCAACACGGGCGCTGTCACTGTCGGCAAAGGCCACGAAGGGCATGGGTTCATCGACGTCCATGCGCAGCACAGCCAGATCAGTGACGCTGTCGATTCCGACAACTTCGGCGCGGAAAACACGGCCATCAGGCAGCGCGACCTCGACCTCATCGGCACCGTCAATGACGTGATTATTGGTCACGACCAGACCGGACGGATCGATAATGAAGCCCGAACCGAGCGAATTGGCGATGCGCGGCGCATTGCCAAAAATGTCGTTGAAGCGCTCGAGTGGCGAGCCTTCCGGGAAATCCGGGAGGCCGTCGCCGCTGTCCAGCCGCTGGGCCGCGGAAATATTCACGACAGCCGGCGATAGCCGCTCAGCCAGGTCGGCGAAGCCGTCCGGCGCCGGGTGGGCCTGCAATGCGGGCGTCACAGCCACGCAAAGTAGAGACGCCAGGAAAGTCGTTAGGACAAGGAAACGCTGCATCATGGTCCGCCGTGCTGGATCGTTAAGTCGGGTCGCTGCCAAAAGCCCAAGCAAATTCCGGGCAAGTTCAAGCCTGACAAGGTGAATACCGCTTCGCGAGGGTTCACCGCAACCGCAGTGTCGCAATCGTCATGCGCATGACGCTTTCGTCACCCGCGGCGATGATTCCTGCCAGGCCCCGGAACGAACAGGGCCCGGCCCGCCTGCGCGGTACCGGGCCCTGCCCTGCCAGATATCCGTCAGCTCTCGACTATTCGCCGGTCTCGCTGCGGAAATAGCGGAAGAATTCCGAGTCCGGCGGAATCACGATCGGCGTGCCTTCCTGGACCGCCTGCTCATAGGCGAGCATGGAGCGATAGAAGGCGAAGAACTCCATGTCGCGATTATAGGCCTGTGCGTAGATCTGGTTCTGACGCGCATCACCTTCACCGCGCAGGCGCTGGGAGTCCGCGCGAGCCTGGGCTTCGATGATCGAGGCCTGGCGATCAGCGTCGGCGCGAATCTCGGTCGCGCGCTGCTCACCCTCGGCCCGGATCCGGGCGGCTTCCTGTTCACGCTCGGAGCGCATGCGCTCGAAGACGTTGTCCGCGATCTGCGACGGCAGGTCGGCTCGCAGGATGCGCACATCGATGACCTCGATGCCAAAGCTTCCGGTGAGGACCTGAGCCTCAACCGCCGCCTGGACCCGTGTCATCAGTTCGGCACGCTGACCAGAGATCACATCAGAGGACGGGATGGACGCGATCACGCCGCGCAAACTGTCATCCATGATCTGCTCGAGGCGCACCCGCGCCCCGCGCTCGTCACGGAAGGTCTGGTAGAAGCGCAGCGGATCCGTGATCCGGTAGCGCAAGAAAGCGTCGACGATCAGACGTTCCTGATCGGAGGCAAGGATTTCCTCGGCATCCAGATCGAGTTCCAGATTCCGCTTGTCGAAAATCAGGACGTCCATGATGAAGGGCGGCTTGAAGTGCAGCCCGGGATCAGGCTCGGCGGATTCATTGACCGCATCCACCGGCTCGCCGAGACGCAGGATCAGCGCCTGTTCAGTTTCCGAGACCGTGTAGACACTCTGGAGGCCGACAAAGACGGCGACGACGAGAATGATGATTCCCAGTGTGCGAATCATTGGTTGCCTCCTTGGGTACGGACCCGGTTCTGACCAAGCTGATCAAGCGGCAGATAGGGCAGCGCACCTGCCTCACCGTCGAGGATGATGAGTTCGGAACTCCCCAGCACACGCTCCATGGTTTCCAGATACATGCGGCGGCGGGTGACATCCGGCGCGCGCGCATACTCCTCATAGATCGCCACGAAACGGTCGGCATTACCCTGGGCTTCGGCGATCACGCTGTCACGATAGGCTTCAGCCTGTTGGGTCAGTTGAGCTGCAACACCCCGTGCCTCGGGGATAACCCGGTTGGCGTGGGCCGTCGCGTTCAGCTGGGCCCGCTCGGCTTCCTGCTGGGCAATGTCGACACCACGGAAGGCGTCGATCACGCGCTCGGGCGGTTGCGCGTTGCGCAAGTTGACCTGCAGGATTTCAATCCCGGCTTCATACTCGTTCAGTGTTTCCTGCAGAATTTCACGCGTCTGCCGGGAAACTTCAGCGCGGCCTTCGGTAATGATGAATTGCAGGTCGGAGGTGCCGACAACTTCACGCATCGCGCTTTCGGCAACATCGGCAACCGTGCCTTCCGGATCGCGGACATTGAAGAGAAAGTCGCGAACGCCTTCCTGGTAACCCAGATCAACACGCCACTGCACGGCGAAATCGATATCGACGATATTCTCGTCCCGGGTCAGCATCTGACCGGCCGGACCCTGACCGATCGTGATCGAGTTGGTCGTGGTCACTTCCGGCAGCATCACGGTTTCGATCGGGCTGGGCAGTTTGAAGTGGAAGCCCGGAGTTGTCGTACGGCTGTACTCGCCAAAGCGCAGCACAACACCGGCCTGGTTCGGGCCAACCTGATACCAGCCGGAGCCCGGCATGATGAACCAGACACCGACCAGAATGAGCAGGATCAGGCCGAAGCCGAACGCGCCGGCACCCTTGCCGCCGCCAGAGCCGCCATCCTTGCCGGAGCCGCCGCCAAACATGCCGCGAATCTTGCGCTGCATGTCGCGGACGACCTCGTCGAGATCGGGACCGTCCGGTCCGCCACCACCCTGGGGACGCTGTCCCCACGGGTTCTGGCCGTTATTATTGTTTCCGCCGGAGCCCCATGGGCCTCCGCCGCCTCCACCCTGATTGTCGTTCCACGGCATGTGCTGGATCGATCCTCTCAATTTCCGTTGTGCCCTAAATGAACGTATGCGCGTTGCGGTTCAAGGGTAATCGGACGGGACGGCGCAGCAGCGCATCCCCCCTTTGCCGCGCGAGCACCCTGTGTCAGGCGCGCTCGAGTGTGCGCAGAGCAAAGGCATGGTCATCGCGCTCGCCGGCCGGATGCGCTTCGCGCGCCACCTCGTGCCACTCGCTTTCGATGATCTCCGGCAGGCGGGCATCACCTGGCGGGCTGGCCTCGACCTCGGTGAGATAGAGCCGTTCGGCCAAATTCATCATCGCGCCGTAAATCTGCGCACCTCCGATCACACAGACCTCGTCGACACCGTCCTGCCGGGCCTGGTCAAACGCTGCCTTGAGGGCCTCGCCCGGATCCGGCACCACGCAGGCACCCTCGGCCTGATAATCAGCCTGGCGCGTAATGACGATATTGAGCCGACCCGGCAGCGGTCGCCGCGGCAGGCTCTCCCAGGTCTTGCGACCCATGATAATCGGCTTGCCGCTGGTGATCGCCTTGAAGCGCCGGAGGTCAGACGACAGCCGCCAGGGCAGGTCACCGTCCGCGCCAATGACGCCATTGGCACCGCGCGCCACAACGAAGGCGATCCTGGGAATGATGGTGACCATGACTCAGCCCTCCCCTTTGGCGGCCTCGTTTGGCTCGATAACCGCGCTGTCGCGTTCCAGCCAGTGCAGCCATTTGTCCTGCATGGCCTGATCCATATCGATGCCTTCGGCCTTGGCCATGATCAACAACATGCCCAGCGCGTCGGCCATTTCCAGCGCCAGCTGTTCGCGCGCCGCTTCGTCGGCGGGACGGCGGGTGCGGCCGGTGGTGGTGAGATAGGCCTGGGTCAACTCACCGATCTCCTCCTGGAGTTTCAGAAGCGGCCAGTCGCCCGAGCGATCAATCCCGAAATGTTCGGCATAGATGTCGGAGACCCGGACGATCTTGTCGGCCAGCGCATCGAGTGGTCCGGACATGCCCGCCGCCCCTAAACGGCAACCGGGGCGGCAATCCGCGGATGCGGGTCATACCCCTCCAGCGCGATATCCTCGTATTCGAACCCGAACAGATCCTTCGCCTCCGGATTGAGCTTCAGCTGCGGCAGGGCGCGCGGCTCCCGCGAGAGCTGTTCGCGGACCTGGTCCATATGATTGGAATAGATATGGGCGTCGCCGAAGGTGTGGATGTATTCGCCCGGCTCGAGCCCGCAGACCTGTGCCACCATCGCCGTCAGCAGCGCATAGGAGGCAATATTGAAGGGCACGCCGAGGAACATGTCGGCCGAGCGCTGGTAGAGCTGGCAGCTCAGCTTTCCGTTGGCGACATTGAACTGGTAGAGCGTGTGGCAGGGCGGCAGCGCCATATTGGGCACATCGGCCGGGTTCCAGCCCGACACGATCAGCCGCCGCGAGGACGGATTATTGCGGATCTGCTCGAGAATGTTCGACAGCTGGTCGATCTCGGTGCCGTCCGGCCCCTCCCAGCGGCGCCACTGCTTGCCATAAACCGGGCCGAGATCGCCATTCTCGTCCGCCCACTCATCCCAGATCTTGACCCCACGCTCCTGCAGCCAGCGCACATTCGTCTCGCCGCGCAGGAACCAGAGGAGTTCAATCGCGATCGACTTGAAATGCACCTTCTTGGTGGTCAGGAGCGGGAAGCCCTTGGAGAGGTCACAGCGTAGCTGGCGCCCGAACACCGAGATCGTCCCGACGCCGGTCCGATCGGCCTGCTCGGCGCCGTTTTCCAGGATGTCACGCAGCAGATCGAGATAGGCGCGCTCGACGTCCGATCCCGCCGCACCGGTGCGCTCGGCCGCAAAGCTCTCACTGTCGATAACCGCCATGTCGCTCTCCCGGTGATTCTGCCGCCCGCAGCATGCCAGCGAAGCCATCCGGGTTGAACCAGCGAGCCCAGATCAGCCGGGGATAGTCGCGGCAAGTGGTTGGTGGCGTTGCGGTGAATTGGGCGTGGCGTGGCGGGCAGCCTGCCTGACGGCAATGCCTCCGCTTTCCCGGGGGCCCATCACTTTGCGGATGGTCTCATGGGACCCGGGTCTTCGCCTGGGGGAGTAGAGAGTGTGACGCGAAACAGGCCATTCACGTGGCGCTTCGGCGCACGCTCAACCATAATTCGATTGCCAAGAGAAGGCCGTGTTCCGGTCAACCCTGCTTCAGACGCCTCTACCCGGCATCAGCTTGTCGCTCGAAGCGCCCGGTCAGGCTGTCAGGGAATTCCGGGAGCGATGACGGGCGTCGGTCCCGGGCCAGCAGGACAGGCACAACAAAGAGCGCGCAAGCGATCTGGATCAGACCGCCAAATCCGGACCCGATTTCACCCACATGATGACCAAGGGAAAACTCAGGCGCGACAAAGACGGCCATCACGAATGCCAGAGCAAAGACCGTGACGAGGGTCAGGACGGAAACAAAGGCGAAGCTCCACAAGATGAGGCGCGCAAGGCCTTTATGGGTCGGCAAGAGGGCCAGTCCGAACGCCAGCGGCGTGAGCCAGCTGAAGAGCGCCTCGGCCGGATCCTGTCCGGTCACGACCTTGGCCCAAACGGGCACAGCCATCACCACCACGAAAATGATCGCGCCCAGCGCGCTGCGCGCCACCCTGCTTCTTGCTTCAGTCATAGCCACCTCTGATGGCAGCCTAGCCAAATGCACACTCGGCGTCCATCGCAGATTCGGGACGACCGGTCGCGGGCGATCGCTCGGCAGGTATGGGGGAGAGACGCGAGATTTGTCTCGTCTGCCGCCCCCCCATCGTCCGTCCTACGCCTTGGCCTCGGAGGGCCACTTCCCCCGCCGGGCGGGGGAAGGTCCGTCTGCATCGGTCCCGCAGCTTAGCCGCCCATACAGGACACATTCAGCTTGTTGCCGTTCGGGTCACGGAAATAGCCCGCATAGAAGGTGTCGCCGAAATCTCCGGGGACACACACCGTTTTTCACCAATGCCCCTCATCGACCCGCGCCGACAGCGCAATCCCCGCCAATTTCCGCTTACCGAGACCCCCGCCCCACGATGTGCGGAGAAAAAGCCCACGCGACCGGCCTGTGGACCCTGCCGCCCATCCTGAACGCTTATCCCCCGCCCTCCGCCCCACACACCGTCATCCTGACGAAAGTCAGGACCCAGTCTCGCAGGCGCGGATTTCCCAATCTTGGCAATAGCTTGCGTCGAAGACTGGGTCCCGGCCTGCGCCGGGATGACGGTGTGTGGGGCGAAAAAGTCAAAAACTTATCCCCACCCCCTCCACCTCAAGCGATAATACCCGTGGTTTTCGGGATGGGAGGCACGGGCCCTGTCACTTGTGCCCGGAAACGAGCGGAGCCTGTCCGCGTGTCGGGGATGACATCCCGGCGCTCCGGCAGGGCGTGCGACCAGGTCGCGGGGCACTAAACGACCGACCCCATCTACCTGGCGCATTGGAATCGGGGTGGAGACAGCCCGGGAAAACTCCGCAAGCGGGATGCCGAGGACACCACGGACACCGCAGACCAGCCA
>Ga0189274_100073_pt1 | contig 117070 bp, 114 predicted proteins | sample N5B1minimetaG_FD_130323 | JGI IMG/M metagenome (GOLD analysis project Ga0189274, IMG submission 130323) | Marine microbial communities from the Costa Rica Dome - N5 B1 mini metaG | ecosystem: Environmental > Aquatic > Marine > Oceanic > Photic zone | place: Costa Rica: the Eastern Pacific...
AGAGCCAGAGCCAGAGCCAGAGCCAGAGCCAGAGCCAGAGCCAGAGCCAGAGCCAGAGCCAGAGCCAGAGCCAGAGCCCGAATTACCGCCGACTCCGGAACCTGAACCCGTCATCGAGCCGGTTGAGATTCCCGAACCTGAACCGGAGCCGATTCCGCTGCCGGATCCGGAACCATTGCCGGAAATCGAGCAGGTTGCTGATGAGCCGTTGCCGCCTGTCGAAACGCCAACGGAAATCGTGATCGAGGATCCAGTCCCGGAGCCCGAACCTCTCCCCATCGCGGTGGAGGAGGAGACCCTGCCGGAGCCAAGCCCCGGACTTCCGGTAGAAGAGGCGCCGGAAGAGCCTGCCTTGCCAGAAATCGAGGAGTTGCCAGAAGACCTTCCCGACACGCTCGAAACGCCGGTCGAGGATGCGGAACCGGACCTGGAGACCGAGCCCCTTCCGGATGAGCTGCCCGAACTGCCGCCGGAAATGCCGGTGGAGGATCTGCCGGAGACGCTTCCCGAGGAAGAGCCCGAAGATCTCCCAGAAGAACAGCCGATCCCCGTCGAGCCGGAGTCCGACCCGCCTGAAGAAGACCTGCCCATCGCACCGGAGTTGGAGATTGAACCGGCCCCAGAACCGGAGCCTGATCCCGAACCTCCTGTGGTGCCAGTTGAGGAGCCTGTCGAGGATGCGCCGCCGGAAGAGCTGGAACCTGAAATTGAACCAGAGCCGGCCCCCGCCGAGGAGGCTCCGCCCGAGGTCGACCTGCCGGATGTTGAGTCGCCTGAGCCGGACCCCGAGGAGGCGATCATCCTGCCGGAGCCTGCGCCGGAGGCAGCCCCGGTACCTGCGCCAGCCGACGACATATTGCAGACAATCGCGCCACCTGTGCGACAACCGGCGACAAGTGCGCGACCTTTCGCGACACCGCGCGACACGGGGCGACGGCCTGCGCCAAGTATTCCCGGCATAGAATTTGCCCTGCCACCCCCGGCAATGGGGGGCGGAGGCGGGGCCCTCAGCGCCCTGATGTGTCATAAACTGACGGAAGAACAACGCATTAAGGCGAAGTGCGACCTTGAGGCGACCCGCGAGGCTTATCAGGATGCCGCCAATGCCGGGCTAGACCGCGACGAGCAGAGCCGCCTCGACGGCGCCTACGACACCCAGCTCCGCTCAACCCTCCCCAACGACACCGCCTTTGAAAGCTTCCTGAAGCGCAATGACGGCGTTCAGAAGTACATGCTGGACGGGATAGACAACACAATCTTCATGGATCGCAAGCCCGAGTCTGAACGCCAGCATGACCAATTGATGCGCGGCGACAAGATGGATTGGGAAGACGAGGTCTTTGACGCCCACAATGACGAGGAATAGGGCCTGAAGGTCTATCGGCTTGACTCAGATGTGCGACTCCGCCAACGGCTGAATTCATGAAGAAAGTTACCGTCTCTGTCCGCCCGCTGGCGCATTTTGAAGGGCTGGAATTGCCCACTTATGAAACGGTCGGATCGGCCGGAATGGATGTGCGCGCAGCCGTGCCGGAAGATGACCCGATCCTGTTGCAGGCGGGTGAGCGGGCCATGATCCCGACCGGCCTGTCAGTCGCCATTCCGCAGGGCTACGAGATCCAGGTGCGCCCCCGTTCAGGGCTAGCCGCCAAGCATGGCCTGACCTGCCTGAACACGCCTGGTACGATCGACAGCGACTATCGCGGCGAGATCAAAGTGATCCTCATAAACCTCGGCCAGTCTGCCTTCACCATCAATCGCGGGGAACGGATTGCCCAATTGGTGCTTGCCCCTGTAACGCAGTTGGCGTGGGAAGAGGTGGACGCGCTTGACGAAACCGAGCGCGGCGAAGGCGGCTTTGGGTCAACTGGCAAATAAATCCGGTTTCTTCTTGAACAAGCATTCATCGCTCCTTACATATTGAATATCGATAAGTTCAGGAGAGCGGTGCATCCGGCGAATTGCGGATCCATCCAATAAACGGGGGAGCTCCAAACGACTGGCTTTCGACAAGATTGCTGAGTCAGAAAAGGAGCCCAAACCGTGTCATTCTTCGCTTTTATCCTGTTTGTCCTCGTGATCATCATGGTCGCCCGGTCGGGGCGCTCGAACGCGCCACAGGCACGTGCGGAAGATGATCGCATTGGTGAACTGGCCGAACGGGTCAGGACGCTGGAGGCCATCATTCTTGACCGCGACCGTCGCCTGCGCCGCGAGATTGACGGTTTGAGGTAAAGGAGGGGCACCAGCGGGAGAAGATATCTCCTGTACGGCCTGCCCAATGCTTAGTATTCAAAAGACATTTAGAGGAGTGCCCCAATGGACCCGATCTTGATGGTCGTTCTTATTGTGCTGATTTCGGTCGGTGCCGGTGTGGTGAACAATTACCTGAAACTGAAGGCAAATTCGGCGTCAGACATTGCGTCAGATGCTGATTTTCAGAAGGTTCTGGGTGAGGTCGACCGCCTGAAAGAGCGTGTGCGCGTCCTGGAAAAGATTGTGACCGATCAGGAGCGTCAGCTGTCAGAGGAAATCCGGAAACTGGCCTAGTTTCCGCCGCCGCCAGGAATGCGCATCTTGCGGCGTTGGGCTGCAATCTGAGCTTGCGTCTTTTTGGTGGGCGAGCTGCCGAGATCGGAGCGGAGCAAGACCCTGCGCTGACGGCGTTCGTTGATGGCTTGCATGGCGCTCGCCCTTTCGGTTGGTTTCTGAATGCTCATCACACGGAAACAATGCGTCAGCTTTATGATCGTTTCGTTAACGCCGCATTAGGGGATTGGATTACGATCAGGCCATGATGCAGACGGTCAAAGCAACTGGTCTTCGGCTGTCGCGAACTTGGCGAGCAGGTAAGCGTCCGTATCCTCAATCGTGTCGAGTTTTCCGAACGCGAAGGCGTCGCGATCAAGGACCAGGTCCCGAGGGCGTAATTCCCGGCTGATAGATAATCCATCCAGTGAGCGTGCGCGGGAAAACGCGACATAGGCCTGCCCATGCGCGAACATGCCGGAGTCGAAATCAATGAACACCTTGTCCAGCGTCAGGCCCTGCGCCTTGTGGATGGTAACGGCATAGGCGAGCCGAAGCGGCATTTGCTTGAAGGTGCCGACAACTTCACGTTTCACCTTCTTGGTTTCGGGGTCCAGTTCGTAGCGGTATTTCTCCCACGCGGTGGGCTCGATCTCATAGACATGATCATCGATTTCCACGATGACGCGGCTGCCGGAAAAGCCCGCGACCGTTGCCAGCGTACCGTTTACCCAGCGTCCTTCGGGATCATTCTTGATCAGCATGACCCGCGCGCCTTCCTTCAGTTCAAGGTCGGCTTCGGTCGGGAAGGCCTTCTCCTCGAACTGCCCCTGCACATCGGCTTCGAAAATTTGAGAGCGTGTGTTCAGACCCTCCAACCTCGCTTGGTTGATGCGGTAGGCATTGGCGTTGTTCGGCGTCAGCACGACATGGGTTTCGGATGCCTCGACAGCAGATTTCGAACTGACGAGACCGCGCAGAACCGCCTCATCATTCGGGGTGACGCGGCCCGTGCGCAACGCGCCAAGGAGAGCCAGGAAGCGGGGTTCGGCCTGCCGGAAGACATGTTTCAACGCCAATAGCGAGAATTCGGCGTCCTTGAAGGCCGGGGCGTTGAAGAAATAGCTACCGCCATATCGCTCCCGGAGAATTGGTGTTTCTTGGCCGGAAACAACCGGGGGCAATTGGTGAAGATCGCCCGACAGGATCATGCGCACGCCACCAAACGGGCGCTTAGAGGCGCGGTTCAGCTTCAGGCTCTTGTCTATGGCGTCAAGCATGTCCGAACGAACCATCGAGATCTCGTCAATGATCATCGTGTCGATCGCTTTCACCAGCCTGGTTGAGCGCAGGCGTTTGATGTCAGTCGGTTCGATCAGGCGTGGCGGGAATTTGAAAAACGAATGGATGGTCTGCCCGCCAGCGTTCATCGCAGCCACACCGGTCGGGGCCAGAACGATGGCCTTTTCGCCAGCGCCAGCCAGAAACTTGCGAAGCATTGTGGTCTTGCCCGTTCCGGCCCGGCCAGTGAGGAACAGGTTGCCTTGGGCGCCCGTGCCGGAGGCGACCCATTTGGCGGGCGCAGCATAGATGGAGTCGGGAGTGTTCTCGGTGGTCACGTTTCTGGCTTAACGGCGTTTTACAGGGAAGGCGAGGGCAAGCGCTGCCGGGAAAGGAAAAGCCCCCGAAGAATGACTTCGGGGGCTTCCTGTCAGCCATAAAGGTGCGTGCCGGGCTTAGCCAGCGATACGGCGGACATAATCATATGCGCCCTTGCGGCTCTCACGCTTGCGCGCGGGCTGGAACGCCACTTTCGCATGCTCAGAGCAGTATGGGCCGCAGTCCGCCTTGCGGCCGCAGAAGGCGAATTTCGGATCCGCAGGATCACCGATTGGCCATTTGCACATGGAATCCCGCAGCGTGAGGATGGAGGCTGGCTCGCCGTCGGCCTGTTGCAGCGGCGGCAGGGGAGCCATGACTTCGGTGCGTTCAGCAGCGGGACGCACTTCCGGCGTCTCCGGTGCGGCCGGCGCCGCGACCTTGACGCTGCCGTCTGGCAACACGCGTGGTTTTGGACGGGCCAGGCGCGGCGGGCGTTTGACGGGGCGCGACGGTGTTGCGCGACCCGACAGGCCCAGACGGTGGACTTTGCCGATCACCGCATTGCGGGTGACGCCCCCCAATTGTTTGGCAATCTGAGAGGCTGAATGGCCCTCTGCCCAGAGTTTCTTCAGCACGCTTACCCGTTCTTCGGTCCAGGACATGGTTGGTCTCTCCCAGCTCGGATCAGGATCGTTAACACTTTCGATCCATCAGCCCCAATATATTGAGATGGCTTGGTACGCGCCATCCGCTCAGCACCTAGATATCGTATCAGGAGCGTAACGAAACACAACATGCTGAGAAGGCTTTCCACAGGCTTTCTACATCTTGTGGTTAACTGCGTCAGCCTGTGGACAAAGTTTGTGCATCGAAATTTGCGTGCTTTTTCCGAGTCTTGCCCCTCGCAGACTCAGGCAAAGACGCCTAAATACCGCGCATGACAGATACTGCGACCGAACAGACTTCCGCCCGCCGCCAGGTTCGCCAATATGGCCAGTTCAACGGTTTGGGCCTGTGGACCCTGTTCAAGCGTGAGATTGGCCGCTTTCTGAAAGTGTGGATGCAAACCGTGTTTGCGCCTGTCGTGACCACGCTTTTGTTCATGACCGTGTTCAAGCTGGCGTTCGGTGACCGCGGTCGACTGATGGGTGACTTTGAAGGGCTCAACTACATTGAGTTCCTCGCGCCGGGCCTGATCGTCATGGCGATCCTTCAGAATGCCTTTCAGAATACGAGTTCCAGTCTGGTGCAGGCGAAGTTCAATTCCACCTATGTCGACTTCCTGATGCCGCCATTGTCGCCGATGGAACTGACCATCGGATTCATCGGTGGCTCGGTTGTGCGCGGCCTTCTGGTGGCCCTGATCTCGGCCATCGGCATCCAGTTGAGCGGACTGGCCGACCTGACCGTCGTTCATGTCTGGCCGATCCTCTGGTTCAGCATCACATCCGCGATTGCCCTCGGCGCGCTGGGCGCCATTGGAGGCATCTGGGCCGACAAATTCGATCATCTGTCCGCCGTGACGAATTTCGTGATCGTCCCGCTCACCTTTCTGTCGGGCACCTTTTACGACATCAAGGTGATGTCCGAGCCATTCTACACGATGGCGCTGCTGGACCCCTTCTTCTACATGATTGACGGGTTCCGTTATGGTTTCCTCGGGGTTGCCAACAGCTCTGTCATTGTGGGGGTCTGGGTAACCGGATTGTTGGCGCTCGCTGGCATCCTCGCTGTCTGGCTCATGTTCCGGTCGGGGTACAAGCTCAAGGCATAGCGACTCCCCTCAGGCGGGAGCGGTATTGACGCTCCACTTCTGCCCCCCTTGAATAAAGCCAAAATTGGCTGGGGCCAGAAATGGAGACCATAATGGGTAATGGAAAAATCCTCGCAGGGGCCGCCTTGTCGGCCATGATGCTGGCAGGTTGCCAGATGATACCGGCGGAGCAGACCGTCGCGCAGTATTGCGCGGATCCTGACAAGGCCACTGAGGCCGTCTGCAAGCTGAAGCTGGAAATCGACGGAAACACGACCGCGCTTGCCGATACGGACATGCGCCTCTCACAGGCCCGTTCAATGGCCGATAATGCGACCGAGGCCGCTGCGCGTGCGCAGGCCAGCGCTGATGCCGCACAGGCGCAGGCTGATGCAGCACTCGCAATGGCAGAGGAAGCCAACAGCAAGGAAGTGCAGTGCGAGACGCGCACCATCCAGAATTCTGACACGGGTTCATGCCGGCCGGGCTATGCGCTGACCAGCTGTACGCAGACGCGCTACACCTACCGGGCAGGGGGCATGTCCATCCTGCGTGAGATCAATGACGAGCAGTGCCGGTTCAATAGCCGTGTGCTCGAGATGCAGGTGCGTTGCTGTGCTGTGTCCGGCTCAGCCCCTGAGCCGGAAGATACGCTGGTCGAGAACGAAATTCCGCCGCAGCCACCTCAGCCAGAAGCGCCAAAAGAGCCTGTGCCGGTTAGCCCATAGTCGGCGCGACAGCCTCAAAATGATGACGCCGCCAAGACCTGTCTCGGCGGCGTCGCTGTTTGGCGCGCTATGTCGCGTATTGTCACTGATCGTCACATAGTGTCGCCGGATGTCGCTATTCGTCGTCCTGCAGGAAGTAGAAGTCGCCACCCGTGGTGCCATCGGTATAGACCGGTCGCTGTTTCTGACCTGTGCGGGCAGCCACCGCATCCTGGACCCGTTTGAAGACGACGTTTGCCGGGTCATCGAGCGTGCTGATCAAATTGGCGAGTTCTTCGGAATAGATGCCGTCATCGGCCGCCGTCTTGCCGGGTTCCGTGGCGAACGCCTGGAAGACGCCGGATGCCCAGCCGACCGGACTGTAGGCGCGCATCAGGCCGCGGCTCTGATCATCCATGACTGTCCGGCAGGCATCAAAGACGATGAAGGAAGTCGGCGCAACAGTTGTCGATACGCGGTTGAAGATCTGTTCGAAGCTGACGCCGAAGTCACGAATATCCTCCGGCGAGGCGCCCGGAATGTCGGTGGGCAAGATGAAGTTCGTGCCCTCAACATTCACGCCATGGCCGGAATAGTAGAAGAAGGTGACCGGGTAGGCACCGGCATCCTTGCGGGCTTTCGCCATGCGCCCGAGAAGGCTGAGCGCGCGCACCGTTTGTCGCTGGCCAAGGTCTTCGCATTGCAGGACCGAGAAGCCGACATCCGTCAGCGCGGCGGTGATGCGGTCGCCATCCTGATGCGTCACGCTGAGGCGACTGACGGGAGGCGAATAGGCCAGATTGCTGAGCACCATGGCCTGCCGGTCGGGGTTCGGCCCGTTGATCCATGTGCAGCCAGCGATTTCCGTATCCGGCAGCAAGCCGCTCGCAGCGTTTGCGATTTCTGCCGCGCTCATCGCGGACGCATCGCTTACCCCCGTCGGCGGGGCAGACAATGTGCTGGTCAGGGGCGCAACCGGATCGCTGTCGCTTTCAACGGATCTGTGCGCGCTGATGCTCGTATCCGGATCAGGGCCGGGATCGGCAAGAAGCGTATCCAGCGAGACGACCTTGATTGACAGCGGAATGGTCTTCACGGCCTTGGCCATCTTCTGGCCATTCACCTCAACCTGCTGGGACACTGTGAAAGTGAGGTCTGGCGAGCCTTCCTGAGTGGGAACGACTTTCCATTGCCAGAGTGTTGGCTCGCCCGGAATGAGCGGCTGTTCCTCCGGCGTTGTCGCTGTCAGGTCATATCCGTCGCCGACGATGGATGCCATCATCACGCCACTGGCGCGCACCGTATCGAATTCCAGCGACAGTGCGTCCTGTGTGCTGTCAGGCGCGAGACCTGTGCCCATGATGGAGCGCAGAGATTCATCAATCTCTGCCTCGCTCGTGTCGCGCTGGATCGGTTGAATGGCCACTTCAAGGAAATAGGGCTGGCCCAGCACCATCTGCTCTGGTGCGTGATGGGCGATCCGGCCACTGTCAAACGCATTCGCGGACTCGGCTGCCAGTTCCGAATAGCGATAGTCCCATTCCGGGCAATTCATGACGAATGCAGAATCGTCGATTTGGATGGTCTCGCTCCAGAAACAGAGCTGCTTGTCCATCAGTCCGGCTTCGAAGCCTTCGCCGGCAAGGTCCTTGGCCAATGCGTCCAGCGTCTCCGTCAAATTGCCCTGGATGCGATGGGTTGCCTGTTCGAACTCGCCAGAGCCGCCCTTGTCACATGTGATCAACAGGGTGCGCGGCGCAGAGATTTCCGCCTGGCATATTTCGACATTCTCAGCGCCGGCGGCCGTCTCGAGGTCGCTCAGATCGCCGCCTTCGGCCAGTGCGTCGAGCCATTCCAGCATGTCCGGGTCGTCGGCATGCAGCTCGCGCAGTTCGTCGAGATCTGTCTCGCTGCCAAACTCCAGCGCGAGACCTGGCTCTTCTTCGGCATAGTCGTCGCCTCGAACCGGATCAGGTTGATCCCGGCCGGGTCGGACAGGGCGGCCGGGATTTGGGCTGGAGCCGGGGGCGGCCGCTCTGGGCGGTTCGGGCTGGACCTGAACGGGTGCAGGTGCGGGCGGAGGCGGGGGGGCAGGCTCCTGGTCGATCGGGGCGGGCTCAGGCGCTTCCACCGCTGGTTCGGGTGGCGCGCCGGCGGGCTCATCCATCGCATCATATTGGGCGCTGCAGGCGGCGAGGAGCGCGGCCAGCACAATTGCGCCGAGGCCTGTCATGAATGAGTTGATCCGCATCACCATCCCCTTGGTTCCTGTGGTTAACAGGAAGTTACACGGGATTGGATGGCCTGCCAATTGAATGCGGGTTCAACCGGGTGGCGCAGGGCGCAGGCGGGGCGATCAGGCGGGCGTCAGCTGGAACCGGTACAGCATGGGATAATGATCTGATCCGCAGGGGCGCAGGCGGTGGATGCCCAGCAATCTGAAATCATCCGTGACAAAGGCATGGTCCAGCGGCCAGGCCAGAAACGGGTTTTGCGCGCCATAGGAATTGTAGAGGCCGCGTCCGCGTTTCGGATCGCAGAGGCCGGCATGTTGCTTGAACTCCTTTACCATCCAGGACCAGCCGACCTCGTTGAAGTCCCCGATCACCATGGCGGGGCGGTGTTGCTCGCGCAGTTCATCGGCGACGATCATCAGCTCGTCATCAAGGTGCTGGGTGTCGTCGCGCGGGCGGGGCGGGCGCGGGTGGATGCAATAGAGGCGCACTTCGCGGCCGTCCAAATCCATGTCCACGGTCAGGGAGGGGACATGGTCCTGACAGAAATACCGTTCCTGCACTTCGCTGACGGGATAGCGCGAATAGAAGAGGAGGCCGTTATGGGCTTCCTTGTCGAGAAGGTATGTATGGGGATAATCTGCCTCCAGCGGAGAGAGGGCCTCTCGCCAGCGGGCATTGGTTTCCGAGAGGAAGACCACATCGGCCTCACTGTCACGGATGCGGGCCAGCACGGCGGCATGGTCTTCATTCTCCTGCAGCACATTGATCAGCAGCACGGAGAGCGGCGTGCCCGGCATGCCCGGCCGGGCGCGGCGCAGTTCGCGTTTTCGACCGGGCAGGTAGGGCCAGATATCCAGTGCACAGATGACCAGCGCGACCGCATAGGTCATCAGCAGGGTGGCATTGCCGATCTCGCCTGCCGGATACAGCGCCAGATAGAGCAGCAGCGCGGCGAGCAGGATGAGGCAGGTTTGCAGGCGGCCATAAATCCAGACGCGCATCCACCAGATTTCGGTGCGCAGCTTTGGCGCGATGGCGGCAAACAGGCCCCACACGCCGATCAACACAAAGACAGGTTCGATCAGGGCGAGCATGGGGAAGGGGCCTTTCCGGGCGGCGTGTGACGGGGTGTGTTGCCCTATCTACGCGTGAGACCGGAAGAGAGTTGCGTGCCCGCCGCACGATCCGGGGGCAGATCACGCAGGTGTGATCTGTGTTCCCGTCAGCACAAACATCCGGACTGGCGCACGCCATCCGGGTATCCCGTATTCCCGGCCCCTGATGGAACCGACAGCGCGGCGGGCGCCGTGGCGCTCCGCCTGATGATTTGTAGATGGCTACGGAGTGGAGCGTTACCGCCCGCCGCGCCGGAGATGCGGAAATGAGGAGAGTTTGTCATCCCGGAAAGCGCCTCGCGCTTATCCGGGACCCACCCCGCAAGAAGGCACCCATGCTGCTGGGTCCCGGATATTTGCTCACGCAAATTCCGGGATGACAGGCACGGGAACCCCGTGGGGCGGGTCATGACCCGCCAGCCCGCCCTACCGATTGCTGAGCGCGCGAGGCGATCACCACGCTGACCCTGCAGGGCCATCACGCCCTTCGCCGACAAGGTCGGCGGCTTTCTGAAGGCCGAACAGGCCGCCCTCCCGACCCTCATCCAATGGTGCCACGCGAACGGGTATGGGTATTATGGTGATGTGTAGGGAAGGAAGTCAGAATTCCAAGAACACTTAGTTTATTCAATCAAACAACGGGAGGGTGGAATCGTCTTTTGTTCTGATATTTGTTTCGATCTCCTCTCCGATGATTATGGCTCGAAGGATTTCACCGCGTCGAATTCTGTTTTTCCGGTCGTTTGCAGCTTGAACAGAAGCGCGATCGAAAGCTTGAGCCATTCGGCTGTTCTCAAACATTCTGGTTGAATCTAGAGTAAGAAAAAAGTCGTCTAAACGCTCGTAGACAAGGTTGGGATTTAGTTGAATTGCTTCGAGGTTCAACAACTTGTCGAGTTCGACAATTACGTTCAGAAGATTGTTTTGCTGCCAAACTTTACTAGTTTCAGCAAACCCGCAGCTCTCAATAAATTCTACCACATTTTCGAACCGATTTCGAATTTCTGCCTCGTGAGGAAACTCATCGTTGTATATCTCTAAGTACTCTTGAAGCCGATCATCTCGGTTGAAGTATCCCTGCATCATTGTGATGATCAGAGTCAGAGCATAGCGTACATCTCCCATTCGCTTTAATTGTGCCGGTTTGAAGAAGCGTCGCGTTGCGAAAATATCGTTGAGAACTAATTGCTCTGCAAATGTCTTCAAAGGGCCGTCGTAGATCGCATTATTTATTTCCATCGCATTGAGGTTGTAAGAGGTGATGTTAATACGGCGGAATATTTCTACGATTTCCTTCAAAGGCGTATCTCCAAGATTTCTCACCACAACCGGGTACTCCAGAAATGCTCGTTTCTGGCTGTCGGTAAGATCTTTGTACGGAGGTAAGTCTGGAGGCAGTTTGAAGTCTGATGAGTCAGAAAAGTACTCAACGATTGTGGAAACTCGTTGTTGGCCGTCCACGATCATCGTCGTGCCTTTGCCCGTGGCGGTATCAATTTCGCCGTTGCAAAAATAAATCTCAGGAAACGGATAACCGAGTAAAATTGTGTCGATAAGTCGAGCTTTGTCTTTCTGTGACCAGACCTTCCTCCTCTGAAATGCAGGCTTCGGGACTAAGCTGCCATCCTGCACATCTTTGATAATTTCATGAATTCTCTTACTTGATGTCACGATGTTCATATTAGTATCCACTCATCATGGTGTGTTTCGTGCCTTCCAGCTTTCTCTTCATAAAATAGTCGTTACGAAAAAGAGCGACAGAAACTTCAAGCTTTGATCCTATTGCATAGTCAGAAATTGCTACACTTTTCTCGCGCCATCGACGATACCATGGGTGACGGAAGGGTATTTGGTCTGCTCTCATCCAGCCACGATACAGGAATTCACTAAATTGGGAGAAGTCGCGAAAACTATATTTCCGAAAATACGGAAATCGGTCGTAAACGTCTTGCCAAATCGTATCGAACAGCTGGGTAGATATGATCGTGATATCTACATCGGATTCTTCGGAGAAGGGGCGCCCCGGGAGCTTTATGATCTCACCGTTCAAGAGCTTAGGGGTCGGAGAGAAACCATATCTTGCAGATCCCATAATGTGTACGCAATCTTCGTCAACTCCAAACTGTCGGGCGGTTTCAGAAACCAGCTCATCACGCTCTTTACCGAAGATTCCAACGTCGCGGTGATTAATTGTCCATTCAAGGAAATCAAAACCTTGATCGGAGCTGATCACTTCCTTCAGCGATGAATAGGAAATTAGGGCCTCGATTGGGGTAGAAAACAAGATCGGCAATTCGTTCGACTTTAAAATGGCATATTAGATGGCAACGATGAAAAGTCGAAAACAGGATTTACCAACATCTACAGCCCCAGCTCCTCTTCCCTGAGCCGCTTCACTTCGTCCCTCAGACGCGCAGCCTCTTCGAACTCGAGGTTCGCGGCGGCTTCGCGCATTTGTTTTTCGAGGTCCGCGAGGACGGCTTTGAGGTTGTGGCCGGATTCACCTGCAAGTGGCAAGGCTTTTGTTTCCGCGACGCCGCGCGTCTTGCCTTTGGCCTTGTCCTTGCCGCGGCCGCGCGCGCGGGGCGTGTCGGATTTTTCGCCGAGCTCGCCGAGGATGTCGGCGACGGCGCGCTTGATCGTGGTCGGCGTGATGCCGTGTTCCTCATTATAGGCGATCTGTTTGGCGCGGCGGCGTTCGGTCTCCTCCATCGCGCGCTGCATGCTGCCCGTCACCTTGTCGGCATAGAGCACGACGCGGGCATCGGCATTCCGCGCCGCGCGGCCAATGGTCTGCACCAGGCTCGTCTCTGAACGGAGGAAGCCCTCCTTGTCCGCATCGAGGATGCCGACAAAGCCACATTCGGGAATGTCGAGCCCCTCGCGCAGGAGGTTGATGCCGACCAGAACATCAAACTCGCCAAGGCGCAGATCCCGGATGATCTCGATCCGCTCGATCGTGTCGATGTCGGAATGCATGTAGCGCACCTTCACGCCATGCTCGTTGAGGAAGTCGGTCAGGTCTTCCGCCATTTTTTTCGTCAGGGTCGTGATCAGGCTGCGATAGCCCTTGGCGGCGACATCCTTGACCTCTGCCATGACATCATCGACCTGGTTGGCGCCATCCTTCGAGACGGGGCGCACCTCGACCGGCGGATCGATCAGGCCGGTCGGGCGGATCACCTGTTCCGTGAACACACCGCCGGTGCGGTCCAGCTCCCACGGGCCGGGCGTCGCCGAGACGTGCACCGTCTGCGGGCGCATCGCGTCCCATTCCTCGAATTTCAGGGGGCGGTTGTCCATGCAGGAGGGGAGGCGGAACCCGTATTCGGCCAGTGTGGATTTGCGGCTGAAGTCGCCTTTGTACATGGCGCCGATTTGCGGCACGGTCTGGTGGCTCTCATCGGTGAAGACGAGGGCGTTGTCCGGCAGGTATTCGAACATGGTGGGCGGCGGGTCGCCCGGCTTGCGCCCGGTGAGGTAGCGGGAATAATTCTCGATGCCGTTGCAGCTGCCCGTGGCGGCGAGCATTTCGAGATCATATTGCGTGCGCTGCTGGATGCGCTGGGCCTCCAGCAATTTGCCGTGCTTTTCGAAATGGTCGATCGTCTGCTTCAGCTCCGCCTTGATCTTCTCGATCGCCTGGTTGAGCGTCGGGCGCGGCGTGACATAGTGGCTGTTCGCATAGATCTTGATCGCAGGCAGCTTCTGCATGGTGCGGCCAGTGAGGGGGTCGAACTCGGTGATGCTCTCCAACTCGTCGCCGAAGAAGGAGAGCTTCCAGGCGCGGTCCTCGAAGTGGGCAGGGTAAATGTCGACCACGTCGCCCTTCACGCGGAATGTGCCGCGGACGAAGTTCATGTCATTGCGCGTATACTGGTTGGCGACGAGCTGTTCGGCCACGGTGCGCGGGTCAATGCGCTGGCCTTCTTCCAGTTTGAACGTCATTGAGGTGTAGGTCTCGACCGAGCCGATGCCGTAGATGCACGAGACGGACGCCACGATGATCACGTCGTCGCGCTCAAGAATGGCGCGGGTGGCGGAGTGGCGCATCCGGTCGATGGCCTCGTTGATGGAGGATTCCTTCTCGATATAGAGGTCAGAGCGCGGCACATAGGCCTCGGGCTGGTAGTAATCGTAGTAGGAAACGAAATACTCGACCGAGTTCTCGGGGAAGAAGGATTTGAACTCGCCATAGAGCTGGGCGGCGAGCGTCTTGTTCGGCGCGAGGATCAGGGCCGGGCGCTGGGTCGCCTCGATGATCTTGGCCATGGTGAAGGTCTTGCCCGTGCCCGTCGCGCCGAGCAGCACCTGGTCGCGCTCGCCCGCGCCGATGCCCTCGACGAGTTCGGGGATCGCGGTGCGCTGGTCGCCCGCCGGCTCGTAGTCGGAATGCACCTTGAAGCGCTTGCCGCCCTCCAGCTTGACCCAGTCCCGGTCAGGCCGGTGCGGGGTCCAGTTGTCAGACGGCAGGGCGCCCGCAGCATCGCGCGCGAACCCATCAAGCGAAAACACGCTGGGCGCTTCAGAAACGCCTTTCGGGGGAGGGGGAGGAGCCATGCCGCCAGATATGGGGCGAGCGAGGGGAGGTGTCTAGGGTGTTCTTGTTGTGTTCGGCTATGCGGAGGCGAAGTTTGCATCACGGCGCCGTTGCCGTTTTATGCGTTCCAGCATTTCGGGTTTGGTCAGCTTAGCTGGCAAAGTAGAGCGGGTTTCAAACAGTTCCTTGAAGATTGCCTGAAGGTCTTGCTTAGTGACTTTGCGGGCAAGAGCATTCAATTCGGCGTCGAACTTTGAGGGCTCTGCTTTCAGTTCTTTCAACTTTCGGGTCAAACTAACATAGTCTTTCGCAGCAGAAGGCAGCTTCTGCTTCTTTAGGAATGCGCTGAACTCCAAGATAGACATTGCGCCAAACCTCTTAAGTGCTTTCTCAAGAGCCTCAGCGTCAGCTGTACTGATTTCTAGAGTGTTAATCTTTCCAATCAGTTCTGTAATTTTCATCTTTTAGTCTCCGCAGAAGAATACCAGTAGCACGTTTGAAAACGCGTCTTGCTTCGCCGCTGACATAGTAGGCGATTTGGTCAGAATGCTGTGAGATAGATGACCGGTCTGGGATTCGTGCATTTCTAAGAACGAGTCCTTCTCTATGCCATGTATCTGAAACGGCATCTTCCACTGCCTCCAACTGCTCCAGTTCGGAGGGTTTGAACTTTGGAACTCGTCTGTTCGGTGGGTCTTGATCTATCATCGTGGGAATAACTCCCAAAAGGTTCAGGTAGGGGAAGAGTTCTGCGCGGTGTTCCTCAAACTCCTTTGATAGGTACCCGACAGCCTGCGCCGAGGGCTCATCTAATATCACTGGTATCACAACGTGCGTGGATGCGCACAAGGCGTTTATGGTGCTCGTGGTAAATCTGGGGCCGCAGTCAATAATTATGATATCCCAGTCATTCTGACAAAGGGGGTCGTGCAAAATCCGCTTCATCGCGAAACGAATATCGTAGGAGGACCCATCGGCTGCCCAATTTGCAAATAACTCCATCTCATCACGGAATAAAATGTAGTGAGCAGCCAATAGGCCTATGTTGGGGTGGCCGTCGAAACGGTGAATGTGCTGTCGCACCTCGGAGTAGGGGCGATCTTCCAACAATAGATACGAGTTTGCATCCAGGCGATCTTTATTCATTGAGGAGGCTACCATTAAGGAAAGCGTGCCTTGGTAGTCGAAATCTACGAAAAGTACTCTTGCGCCTTTGGTTTCAAGGTGAGCTCCCACGTTAGCGGCTACAGTAGTCTTTCCTACTCCCCCCTTCATGTTGATGAATGAGATTATGGGTGTGGAAACATCCGGCTTTTCCATTGGTTCTATGGAGCCCATACTCCGTTCGCGCAGCCAAACTTCTCTAAGTACTCGAGCCCGTTTTGGTGCGAGCACACTTGATCGCGTTTTGGTTCCAAACAGGCTTTTGAAAAAGCTTGTGAATCCGAACCAAGCGGACAGGATCCTTTGCAGTAGACCGCCAACAATAAGTATAGCTGCTAGAGACAACGATATAATGGGCCAATAGGACTCTGGAATGAAAGATGCGTACTGTTCGAGAAATTGAATTATGTTGTGCTGAATATCTTCCATATGCTCCCCCACTAGAGGTAGATAAGCATCAAGAAGAGTTCTCGTGAAGTACTCTGTGTAGGTGAAAGAGTATGTTTCGAACTCGCCTGATGGCGATTACACAAAATTGAGGCGAGCTAAATGCCCCCCCTCACTCAATCCCGTATCGAGACTGTCCGTCGTCATATGGCGTTGGAGGTGACGCATGACTGGGACGCGGTTTTGGAGACGTTTTAGCATCTGCGGTATGAGATGCATGGGGGCGGGCAGGTGTTTGACGGGGCGGAGGCCGTGCGTCGCTATTTCGAGCTGTCGCGCACGCCCTTCCCGGACCAGGACAATGAAATCATCTCGATTGCCGCCGATGAGGCGGCCGACACGGTGCTGGTCGAATTCTGGTTAACCGGCACGCATACCGGCCCATTGAGGGTGGGGGACCGGGTGATCCCGCCCACCGGGCACAACTTCAGGGTGCGGATGGCGGCCTCGTTCGAGTTCGCCCCTGGCAGCGACAAGATAATTTGCGAAAGACCCTATTTTGATCAGGGCGCAGTTCTACGTGGGCTAAAGCTTGCATAAGTAACTATGCCCTGTACACATTCGTTAAGGGCTGGAAACCACTATAACGTCAAGCGTTGGACCCTGATGACCGACTTCGCAAATTTCAACCCTGACTTCGGTCGGGGCCTTCCTGAATTGCCACACAATGATGTTGTGCAGGATAACGTATCCGCCTGGATCGTTCTGGACGACTACACACAGGCCCGCAGCGTGCAGGTGCGCGATATCTGCGCAAAGGGCGCGTGGCTGCAAGTCGGGGGCTGGGGCAACCTTCCCGACACGTTTTACCTGCTCGTGAAAACCACACCGGGCGATGCAAGTTTCCGCGTCGAGTGCGTTCAGCACTTGCGTCAGGATGAAGTGGTGGGCGTGAAGTTTCGCCGCCCCCTGTCGCCGGCATTGCTGGCCGGAGTGGTGCGGCAACAGCCGGAAGACCTGTAGCAGGACAGGCGAGGGCCACGCCCTGCGAGGCGGCGCTTATGCGCCGTCTTTCTTGGCCTTTTCCTTCTTGCGCAATTCCCGCATGAGATCTTCCAAACGCTGTGATGGCGGGGCTTTCAGGCTGTCTTCAAAGGATTTTCTCAGCGCTTCGCGCAGAATCTCGTCCGAGCGCGAACGGCCCGTGCCATCACTATCGAAGTGGCGATTTCTCTTCGTCAGGATGAGTCTCTTCCCCGAGTTTCTTGCGCTCCCCCAAAGGGATACCCTACGCCAGATGAAGCTCAGCTGACTAGAAAGTTTTCAAAGCTTTGTCGATGCGGGTTTGCGGATTTTTTTTCCGGCTCTCGCAATTGTTATGCTCGACGGCTGAAGGCGGTCTCTCGTTGCAAGCGCACTGGCGCGCATGCGGTCGCGCGAGGGGCCTCGAGGTTCAGACTCGGTAAGCTTTGTGTTCTGTTTTGGTTACTACAGAACACGTACTTTCCAGAATTGTGATTCAACTGTCAGGGGACGGTTAAAGTAGAGGTTCCCCTAACACGCGAGTTGAAACGTTCGGACACAAAGCGTGAATGATGTTCCATATGCCCGGGGCTGGAAAATTTTGCATCAAATTTGACCGATCCATTCAACGGGACTTCCACCTCAGTGTGTCAGAACGGGGCGTAACGATACGGGACGAACCTGTTCCGCTTTGTGTCAGACAGTGAATTTCACGGACCGACGAGCAGGTCGGGACGGGGGCATGGAAGGGTAGTATTTGCTATGGCAAAGACGGTTTTGGTAATTGATGACGATCCAACCCAGCGGCGGCTTTTACAAGCAGCAGTTGAAAAGGCCGGCTTCGCGTGTCGCACGGCTCCGGACGGTGAAGCGGGGCTTGCGCTCGCGTCGGATCCGAAGGACGGCATTGATGTGGTCCTGCTGGACCTGACCATGCCGGGCCTGTCGGGCATGGACACGTTGGAGCGTCTTTCGGCCAAACGGTCGGACCTGCCGGTGATCATGCTGACCGCCACGAGCGGGATCGACACGATTGTCCAATCCATGCGTCGCGGTGCGGTCGATTTCATCGTGAAGCCCGCCAACCCCGAACGCGTCGTTGTCTCGATCCAGAATGCGCTGAAGCTGCAAACCTTGTCGGGGGAGGTCAAGCGCCTGTCCCGCAAGGCGGAAGGCGGCATGAGCTTTGACGACATGATCGCCAGCGCGGCGCCGATGCGTCAGGTAGTTCGCCTGGCTGAACGCGCAGCGAGCTCTGAGATTCCGGTCCTGATCCTGGGGGAAAGCGGTGTGGGTAAGGAAGTCGTTGCCCGCTGTATCCAGGGCGCGTCCGGCCGGGCCGGAAAGCCTTTCGTGACGGTGAACTGCGGCGCCATTCCGGAAAACCTGGTTGAGTCGATCCTGTTCGGCCACGAGAAGGGGGCCTTTACCGGGGCTGTATCAAAGTCGCTCGGCAAGTTTGTCGAGGCCGATGGCGGCACGCTGTTCCTGGACGAGGTCGGGGAGCTGCCGCTGGATGCGCAGGTCAAACTGCTCCGTGCCCTGCAGGAAGGGGAGGTGGACGCTGTTGGCTCTCGCCGCCCGACCAAGGTGGATGTGCGGATCATCTCGGCCACGAACCGAGACCTGTCGCAGCAAGTGTCCGAAGGCACGTTCCGCGAAGACCTGTTCTATCGCCTCAATGTGTATCCGATCGACATGCCGGCGCTGCGCGAACGGCGCGATGACATTCCGGCGCTGGTCGATCATTTCGTCAGCCGCTTCAATGCCAGCGAAGGCGCAAAAGTGTCCGGCGTTGCCGACGACACGATGAAGATGCTGTACGCCTATGACTGGCCGGGCAACGTCCGCCAGCTGGAAAATGCTGTCTTCCGTGCAGTGGTGCTGTGTGATGGCGATCAGCTGCGCCCGCAGGATTTCCCGCAGATCTCCGGCCAGATGCCGGATGTGTCCATGTTGCCGCAAACGCCTGCCGGCGTCATGCCAGCGGCTGCCGATACGGTGCCCCAGACCGGCGGTAATGGTCCGGTTGCCATTCAGGATGAGGTCGGAGAGATTCGTGCGTTGAATGATATCGAGCGCGATATCCTTCAGTATGCGATTGATTTCTATGAGGGGCATATGAGCGAGGTGTCACGTCGCCTGGGCATCGGGCGCTCAACGCTTTACCGCAAGGTACGTGAGTATGATCTCGACGTGCGGGACGAGCGCAAGGCAAGCTAGGCCAAGGTGCAAAGGGAGTTTCCGGCCAAGACCGGACGGAAAGCCTCGCCACATCGGCGGGGCTTTTTAGTTGGGGGTTGGCATCGCATAGGACATGGTCACATCGCAGCGTTCATAGCGGTGGCCATAGCGGCGCATGATTTCCGCGTCATGCCGAAAGCCGTACTTCTCATACAGGCGGATGGCCGCCTCGCATTTTGAATTGGTCAGCAGGAACAGGTCCTGCACCTTCATTTCGCGGGCGCGTTTCAGGATCTGGCGCATCAGGAAGTCTCCGGCGCGGCGCCCCCGCGCGGAACTCAGGACGCCCATCTTGGTCAGTTCCACGCCGCCATCTTCCATAGGCATCAAGGCGCAGGTGCCAATGATGCCCAACTCCGGGTCGCGGACAAAGAGAATGGTACCGCCCTTGTCGATCACTTTCGCGCGCGGATTTTCGATCATGGCGATGTCTTCGGCCTCCAGCCGGAACATCTCTTCCACCCATTCGCGCGAGATGCGGTCGAAATGCGGGGCGAGGTCATCCGTGAACTCCACGATTTCCAGCCCAGCGGGGTTGGCGACATGCTCGATCCGGGCAGAGAGCGGATGCTCGGCAAGGCGCGATTCCACGAGGCTGATTTCGGCAAGCAAGTCATGGTCCGGAAACGCGCAGAGCTGCTGCGCGGCGTCGCGTACGGCGGGCCAGAAGCTGGCGCGCATTTCGGCGATGAGCGCCTGACCAGCGGGTGTAAGGAATATTTCCTTCTGGCGATTGTCGCCCTCAACGGCTCGCGTATCGGTCAGGCCCATGCCCTGCAAGGCATTGTGAATGCGCGTAATGGCGGGCTGGCTGACGCCGGTGGCCTCCACTGCGGCGGACACGCTGAGCGGCCCGCTCGCCTCCAGTGCGGCGATCAGGGGAAAATGCGTGGTCTGGATCGGATAGGCGCGATTGTCGAACACGCTGACCGCTTCGGCCTGTAGCCGGTCGGCGAGGCGTTTCAATCGGCTGGCCAGACCCAGATAGCCAACCTGTTCCAGAATATCTTGCGACATCGAGTTAATCCATAATCAGTTATATAACGCGTTATCTAATAGCCCCCGTGCCAGGAGGCGTCAATCCTTACGCCGTGACGAAAACTGGGGCAGGGGACTAATGGTGCGTGGCGGCTTTCACGATTTCGCCGATCTTCCGGGCGTCGGCCTCTCGGGGACTGCCGGTGCGCCAGGCGATGCCGATCTGTCGCCCAACAACAGGGTTCACGAATTCCCTGAGCGCCACGTCTGGCCCGATATTCAGGCCATTGTTGGTCGCCAGCTTTGGCAGCAATGATACGCCGAGGCCGCCCGCAATCATGTTGACGAGGGTGCCGAGCGATGTTGCCGCAACCTGTTCGGTCGAGTTGCCCGTCTTCATGCGGCAGATGGACAGCGCATGGTCGCGCAGACAGTGCCCGTCTTCCAGCAGCAGCATGTTCTCGCCAGACAGGTCTTCAGGCGACAGTGCATTCTTGTGTGCCAAAGGGTGAGAGGCGGGCGCGGCAAACAGGAACTCATCGTCGAATAGCGGCAGCATTTCGATTCCCGGCACGTCCCAAGGCAGGGCGATCAGGGCCGCATCCAGCGTGCGGGTCCGCAATTGGTCGATCAGGCGCGGGGTCTTCTCTTCGTGCAGGTACAGTTTCAGGGCGGGGAATTGCTCGCTGAGGGCCCGCACCGCTGCGGGCAGCACGAAAGGCGCAATCGTCGGGATGGCGCCGAGATGGAAGGGGCCTGTCAGCAAGGCGCCAGCGCTCTGAACGGATTGCACGAGGGAATGCGCGTCATTGATCAGAGCATTGGCGCGTGAAACGGCGAGTTCACCTGCATGGGTCAGCTTCGCGCCGCGAGGTTCGCGTTCGGCCAGTTTCACGCCGAGCAGGTCTTCCAATTCCTTGATGCCAGCCGACAGGGTAGGCTGCGTCACATGGCACGCTTCAGCGGCTCTGGAGAAGGATCCGGTCTCTCCAAGGGCCACTAGATACTGCAGTTGGCGGAGTGTGGGTATAATCATAGATTCCATCTATACCGGGAATGGAAATTATCAATTTTTCTTTTTGCCGCATCTGCGTAAAGGCAGCCCAACCGGGCCCACCGTCCCGGCAGCAAAAAATCTTACCCAGGAGAATCACTATGCTTGGCATTGGCGAAAAGCTTCCCGAGTTCACTGTCACCGGCGTAAAGCCGAAATTCATGCAGCATGAGCAGAACGGCGAGAGCGCGTTCGAGCCGATCACGCAGGATTCCTTTGAAGGCAAGTGGAAGGTCATCTTCTTCTACCCGAAAGACTTCACTTTCGTTTGCCCGACTGAAATTGCTGAATTTGCCCGTCTGGCTGGCGACTTCGAAGACCGCGACGCGGTTGTGCTCGGCGGTTCGACTGACAACGAGTTCGTGAAGCTGGCATGGCGCCGCGACCACGCAGACCTCGCAGAACTGCCAATCTGGCAATTCGCTGATACGCGCGGCGAGCTGGTTGACGGTCTGGGCGTGCGCGAGCCGTCTGAAGGCGTTGCCTATCGTGCGACCTTCGTTGTCGACCCACACAACGTCATCCAGCACGTTTACGTCACCAATCTGAACGTCGGCCGCAGCCCGGCAGACACGCTTCGCGTGCTTGACGCCCTGCAAACTGACGAGCTGTGCCCATGTAACCGCCCGGTCGGCGGAGAAACTTTGGAACCAGCTGCCTAGTTCGCGCATATAATGAGCGCACGCTGATACTCCCGGGAAGATGCTCCTCTCCCTCCCCCACCCCTAGGAGCGTCTTCCCATCAGCGTGACGCATGGCCCGGCAGGCCCATCGTCCACCCAGTTCCACGGACGTTGGCACTCCCCTCCCACCCAGCCTTACAGGCTTGTCGGGCCACTTCGCTCCCGTCACATCGAAATCTAATTACTGATCCCGGAAGGATGAGGATTCATGTCTATCGAGTCCCTGAAATCTTCGCTGCCTGACTATGCGAAGGACCTTAAGCTCAATCTCGGTTCGTTGATGAACGAGCAATTGCTGAGCGACCAACAGAAATATGGCTGCTTCCTGGCCTGCGCCCATGCCGTGGGCGAGCCGCAGACGCTGACCGCGCTGCAGGCCGAAGCGGAAGAGAAGCTGAGCCCCGAAGCGATCAAGGCAGCCAAGGCGGCCAGCGCCATCATGGGCATGAACAATGTCTATTACCGCTCGATCCACCTGATCAGCGCACCGACCTACAAGACCCTGCCAGCCAAGCTGCGGATGAATGTGATTGGCGCGCCGGGCATCGAGAAGGCAGACTTCGAGCTCTATTCGCTGGGCGTGTCGGCCGTGAATGGTTGTGGCATGTGTCTCGACGCGCATGAGGCCGAGTTGCGCAAGCATGGCTTGTCGGCGGAGCAGGTGCAGGCAGGCATCCGTATCGGCGCGGTGGTAAATGCCGTGGCGCGCGTTCTGGCTGCAGAAGCTGTTACAGCGACCGCGCCAGCCTGATCTCAGTCAGGACGCTTTTGCTGATTACTTGAAGGCCTCGAAGCATTGCTTCGGGGCTTTTTCAATGAGGGCAAGCATTGCGCGAGTGAAAAGAGGCCGGTGTGCCCGATATCAGGTCGCTTGCGAAACGAACTGTGGAATTCATCAAAAAATGACATATCCGGCGTGATCAGGTCTGGCGGACCGGGCAGGGGGCTTCAGGAACCTGATTCACAACGGAAATTTTCGCAAAGCCCATACTGGCCCATCCGCAGGTTCTGATTTGTTCTTCTAATATTTGTTATTTGTTCCTGCGCTTAAGGTGTGTGGATACTTCGATTCATCCACAGCGCCCATTGAGGCCCATACTGTCCCATGATACTCCACGTTAATACATGGTTTACCCATGTGGGGTTGAGGCATTTCAAGACAGGGTTAGCGGGTGTTTGTTTCCACCTATGAAAGCGCAATTGATGCTAAAGGACGGGTGTCCATACCCGCACCCTTTCGCGCGGCGCTGGGTGGCGGAAATCGCATCTTCCTGTGGTCGGCACTGGATGGTTCAGGCTGTCTCGAAGGCGGCGGTGAAGCCCTGATGGCGATGTATCGCGCCACGCTGACGCGCCTTGCGCCCCACTCCCCCGCACGCAAGGCCCTGGTTACCCGCATCATCGCCGGATCGGCTGACCTCAAGATGGATGACACCGGCCGGATCAAGCTGACGGAAGAACTGATCAAGGCGGCTGGCCTCGACGGCCGCGTGAAGTTCGCCGGCAATATGGATAGTTTCCAGATCTGGAATCCGGATCGCCATGCCGAGCACTTCGACGCGATGGCTGCCGAGGCCGCCAAGGAAGACACGCTTGAGGCGTTGGGCCAGGCCTATTCCGAAGTGCTGATGCAGCAAGCCAATGGCGGTGCAGCATTGAAGCTTGTTGATGGGGGAGAGGGCTGATGGCGTCAGATTCCCCAACCCTCCCTGCGGCGGACAGTGGCCACAAGCCGGTCATGCTGGATGAAGTGGTCGAATGGCTCGCGCCGCGCGATGGTGACGTGATCATTGATGGCACATTCGGTGGCGGCGGGTACAGCCGCGCCATCCTGACCGCCGCGAACTGCACCCTGCTGGCGATTGATCGGGATGAAGACGCCATTGCCCGGGCCAAGGCGCTTCAGGCGGAAACGGAACGACTCGTTCCGTTACTCGGATGCTTCGGTGACATGGATGAACTGGCCGAGGCGGCAGGTCATGAGGCTGTCGACGGCGTGGTGCTGGACATTGGCGTGTCCAGTTTCCAGATCGACCAGGCTGAGCGCGGCTTTTCCTTCATGAAGCATGGTCCGCTGGATATGCGCATGGGGGCAATCGGCCCGAGCGCTTCGGACGTGGTCAATCAGATGGCTGAGCGGGATCTCGCCAACATCATTTTCCGTCTGGGCGAGGAAAAGCAGTCCCGCCGCATTGCGCGGGCCATTGTTGCGCGCCGCGCCGACGCGCCATTCGAGACAACAACGCAACTGGCTGAAACGGTCGAGATCGCTGTGGGCGGGCGCAAGGGCGCGCGCATCCACCCGGCGACGCTGACCTTCCAGGCGATCCGCATGTATGTGAATGACGAGCTGGGCGAGCTGGCCCGCGCGCTGCACGCTGCAGAGCGGATTCTGCGCCCCGGTGGGCGGCTGGTGATCGTCACCTTCCATTCGCTGGAAGACCGCCTCGTCAAGCAATGGCTGAAGAACCGCGCCGGCAAGGCGGGCGGCGGGTCGCGTCACATGCCGGTCGCTGAGCAGGGGCCGGGGGCGACCTTCGATCTCCCGGTGTCAAAGGCGATCCTGCCCGGTGCTAACGAAGTTGAAGGCAATCCGCGCGCACGGTCTGCCAAGTTGCGGGCCGCGATCCGGACCAGCGCGCCTGCCATTGAGGATGAAGCCAGCGACGGCATGAATTTGCCGCCCATCTCGGATCTGGAGGACGCCCTATGAGTCGCCGCGCATTCCTGTTTGGACTGGTTGTGATTGGCCTGCTGATTGTCAGCCTCTATCGGGCAAAATACGGCGCGAAGGATACCGCCGCCGAATTGATGGCCATTGAAGCCCAGATCGAAGCCGCAGAATCCGAAAAGGCGCTGCTTGAGACGGAGCTCTCTCATATGAGTCGTCGCGAATGGATTGAAGAATACGCCCGCACCGAGCTGGGCATGGCGCCGCCGAAGCCGGAGCAGATGGCCTCTGAGGGCGATCTCGACGCGCTGGTGGGCGAGCCCAACAGCCTGGCTGTGAAGCCCCCTGAACCCGATCTGGACGGGGAGGCGCCCGAGTGAGCGAAGCCTCCCGGAACCGGACACGGCTGGTTGGTCTTGCGATCGGCGCGCTGTTTGTCGTTCTGGCTGGAAAGGCCGGCTATCTCTCGCTTGCGGGCGAGAAGGCCCCTGCGCGCGGCGAAGGCCTGAAATCCGAGCGTGTGGTGCGCGCAGATATAGTGGACCGAAATGGTGAGCTGCTGGCGACATCTGTTAGCGCCTATTCGCTGGTCGCCAATCCGAAACTGATCTGGGACGGGGCTGAAGTCGCTGAGGCGCTGGCGACCGTGTTGCCGGACCTGGACGTCGAGGACATGACGCGCCGCCTGTCCGATCAAAGCCGGGAGTTTGTCTGGGTCGAGCGCGGCCTGACCCCGCGCCGCCGCCAAGCCGTTTTCGATCTGGGCCTTGAGGGCCTTCGCTTCGAAGAGGAAAGCCGCCGGGCCTATCCGCGCGGCACGCTGGCCGGTCAGGTGCTCGGCTATACGAACATCGATGGCGTCGGCGCAGGCGGCATCGAATACAGCCAGAATGAACGCCTTGCCGCCGGTGGTGAGCCGGTACGCCTGACCATCGACAATGGTGTGCAGGCCGCGGTGGAAGCGGAACTGGCAATATCTGCCGTAGAGCATGAGGCCGAAGGCGGCGCGGCGATCCTGATGGATGCGCAGACCGGAGAAATCCGCGCGATGGCCAGCTGGCCGCCCTTCGATCCGAACCGATCCATCGACATCTCCATGACGGACCCCTCCCGCCTGAACCGGGCAACGGGCGCCGTCTATGAGCTGGGCTCGATCTTCAAGCCGTTTACCGTCGCCGCCGCGCTCGAAGCGGGTGTGATCCATCCCAAGGAGATGTTTGACGTACGCAAGCCGCTCGAAATTCGCGGCTACAAGATCGAGGATGACCACCCGCTCTATGGCGATGCGGATGTCACGCACATTATTTCCAAGAGTTCGAACATCGGCACGGTGCGGATCAATGAGAAGCTCGGTCCGCGCCGCCAGCAGGATTTCCTGCGCCGTGCTGGCCTGATGGAACGGGCAGCCATCGAACTATCCGGCAGCTCGGCGCCCATCCTGCCGGAACGCTTCGATGATCTCTATTCTGCAACCGTGTCCTATGGACACGGCATTGCCGTGTCGCCCATGGCGTTCCTTGCGGCCTTCTCATCCTTTGCAAATGGTGGAGAGCGGGTTCAGCCGACCCTGATCATGGATGCCACGCGCGAACGGCCTGAGCCTGTGCGGGTCATGTCCGCCCTGACGGCAGAAATTGTGAACGTGATGATGCGCGAAGCGGTGGTCACCGGCACTGGCAAGAATGCCGAAGTGGCCGGCTATCGCGTCGCCGGAAAGACCGGCACCGCAGAGAAGCCGGTTGATGGCGGATATTATGATGACCGCAATGTCACGAGCTTTGCGGCAGTCTTTCCCTATGATCGCCCCCAATATGCCCTGATCGTCACTCTGGATGATCCGAAGGCCGGATCGGAGATCGGCGCGACGGCGGCGTTCAATGCGGCTCCGGCAGCGGGACGGATGATCGAGCGCGTGGCTCCGCTTCTTGGGCTGGCCCCACGCTTCGAGGATATCCGCCCGGCTGGCGCAGCCCTCCGCTCCGGCGAGGAGAAGAGGAGTTCCTTGTGACCAGTTTGAAAGACCTTTTCCCGCTCATCGAGCAGGGCGATATCGAGATCAAAGGCATGACGGCAGACAGCCGCCGTGTCGCGCCGGGCTATCTGTTCGCCGCGCTGAAAGGCACTGTGTCGGATGGGCGGGACTACATCCCGCAAGCTATCGAAAAAGGCGCCGTGGCAGTCCTGTCCGAGGGCGGTGTGGATGTCGCGGGCGCAGCGCACGTTATTGCAGACGAACCACGTCGGGCGCTGGCGCTGGCGGCGAAACGGTTTCATGCCGCGCAGCCGAAGACGATTGCCGCCGTGACAGGAACGAATGGAAAGTCGTCCACGGTCGATTTTTGTCGCCAGATCTGGGCCAATGCTGGGCTGTCTGCTGCCTCGATGGGCACGCTCGGGGCCATCGGCCCGAAGGGCAAGATTGATGTTGGCCACACAACACCAGACCCGGTGACCATTCACGAGACCTTGTACGAACTGGTCGGGCAGGGGGTGAGCCATTGCGCGATGGAGGCCTCCAGTCACGGCCTGGAACAGCATCGCCTGGATGGTGTGGACTTGTCGGCAGTGGCGTTCCTGAATTTCACGCAGGACCACCTCGATTATCATGCGACGATGGAGGAATATCTCGACGCGAAGCTGCGCCTGTTCCGTGATTTTGGCGGTCAGGGTATGCCGGCCATTGTCAATGCAGACAGCGACCATCGTGACGTGTTCGAAAAGGCCGCGACAGATCATGGCCTTCAGGTTGTGTCGTTTGGCTGGCGCGGGGAAGACCTCTGGATTGACGAGATCATGCCGCGCGCAACCGGACAGGTGCTGAACCTGTTCTGGCGCGATGTGGAATGGAAGCCATTTGAACTGCCCCTTATTGGAGAATTCCAGGCGCTCAACGCGCTGGCGGCGGCGGCAATCTGCCTCTCGCTCGGCATGGAGCCGGAGCAAGTGGTCGACGGGCTGATGAAACTTAAGCCCGTAAAAGGCCGGTTGGAACTCGTCGGCAAGACCGAGGCAGGCGCGGGCGTGTTCGTGGATTATGCTCACACGCCGGATGGGCTTGACGTATTGCTGCGGGCTGTTCGTCCGCATACGGCCGGGCGCCTGAAAGTGATTTTCGGCTGCGGCGGGGACCGGGATGCGAAGAAACGTCCGCTCATGGGCGAGATCGCCGCGCGCCAGGCCGATGATGTGATCGTCACGGATGACAATCCCCGCTCCGAAGACCCGGACCAGATCCGGCATGCCATTCTCGAAGCTGCGCCGGACGCGCGCGAGATTGGTGATCGCGGCGAAGCGATCCGCACGGTGATCGCAGAACTGCAAAAAGGCGACACGCTTGTCATCGCTGGCAAAGGGCACGAAACCGGCCAGGTCATCGGTGCGGACGTGATCCCGTTCTCTGATCAGGAAACGGCGCTTGACGCCCTGAAGGGAGTTGCCGGATGAGTGCGCCGCTCTGGACATCTTCAGACATTGCGCTCGTGACGGGCGGCGCTGCGACAGATCCCTTCGCGGTGACCGGTTCTGTGTCGATCGACACGCGCAGCCTGAAGCCGGGCGATTTGTTCGTTGCCCTGACGGACCAGCGCGATGGCCATGACTTCGTTGAAGCGGCGTTTGCCGCCGGGGCGGCGGGCGCGCTTGTTTCGCGCCGGGTCGGTTTGGGGCCGCAAGTCGTGGTCGAAGATGTGCTTGCTGCGCTGGAGCAGATGGGCGTGGCCGCGCGGGTACGCTGCGGCGCCCATCGCACGGCGGTAACGGGCTCGGCTGGCAAGACCAGCGTCAAGGAAATGTTGGCGCAGATCTATCGTGCCTTCGGCCCGGCGCACTGGAATGTCAAAAGTTTCAACAATCACTGGGGCGTGCCACTGACGCTGGCGCGCATGCCGGAAGAAACCACCCGCGCTGTCTTCGAGATCGGCATGTCGACGCCGGGTGAGATTGCGCCGCGTAGCCAGATGGTTCGTCCGCACACCGGCATCGTCACCTGCATCGCCGGGGCGCATCTTGAGGGGCTTGGTTCACTCAGCGCCGTGGCGCATGAGAAGGCCGACATTTTCAGCGGGCTGGAAGCGGGCGGCACGTTTATCCTGCCCGCGGATGACGAATTTTTTGAATATCTGGCCGGGCGCGCGCGGCGCTTTTGCCCAACCGGGAATCTCGAAAGCTTTGGCCGCAGCGCCGAGGCCACGGCTCGCGTCGTCGGCTATGAGACCGATGGCAATGAAAGCCGCATCCAGTTGGACATCGTCGGCAAGCCGGTTCTGGTCACCATCAACGCTGTCGGCGAGCATTGGGCGATGAACGCGGCGGCAGCCGTGTTGGCGGCCAGCCAGTCCGGGCTTGCGGTCGAGGATTGCGCAGAGGCGCTGACAGGATACACGCCGCCCCCGGGGCGCGGCACGGCCGAACAGATTACCCTACCACAAGGCGGTGCGGTCATGCTGATCGACGATGCCTATAATGCCAACCCGGCCAGCATGCGCGCCTCGCTGTCAGCCCTCCAGCGGCGCAGTGGCGGACGACGCCTGATTGCGCTCGGCGAGATGCTGGAAATCGGCGATACATCGGATGCGGAGCATGCAGGCCTGGCTGATCCGGTGGCAGATACCGGGCCAGCTGCCATATTCCTGTCAGGCGACAAAATGACTCATCTGGCGGACTCACTTCCGCCCCAGTTCGAGCCGATCTGGGCACGCAATTGGGAAGAGCTGTGGAATCCTCTGCAAAATGCACTCCGAGATGGAGATGTGCTCTTGATCAAGGGCTCGAATGCGTCCGGGATGGCGAAACTAGCTGACCGACTTCGCCAATGGAGCGAGTTGGCAACGGGTAAGATGGAAGGCGGGGCAGAAGGCACCGCGAAGGTTGGGTGATGCTGTATGAGTGGCTGGCCGCAGACAGCGGTATATTCAATGTTCTGAACTATATCACCTTCCGCTCGGGAGCCGCCGTGGTGACGGCGTTCCTTGTGACGGTGATGTTCGGCGACGCGATGATCAACTTCCTCCGTGCCCGGCAGGGTAAGGGGCAGCCGATCCGCGACCTGTCATTGGAAGCCCAGCTCTCGAAGCAGGGCACACCAACCATGGGCGGCTTCCTGATCTGGTTCGGCCTGGTCATTGGCGTATTGCTCTGGGGCAATCTGAAAAATCCGTACATCTGGGTCACCCTGTTCGTGACCCTGTCCTATGCCTTTCTCGGCTTCCTCGACGATTTCGCCAAAGTTTCCAAACAGACCGATGCGGGCGTCTCGGCCAAGCTGCGCCTACTGGTCGGCTTCGGCATTGCGGCGCTGGCTTGTGCCTTCATCATGGGGCTGCACGGCGCACACACACCGGCGGGCCATGCCGAATGGGGCCCGCTCAACGATCTGGCAAAGACCATCGCCAGCCTCGCGCCAAAGACAAGCGTTGAGCCTGCTGACCCGGCCTTTGCAGGCGGTGTGGCCGTGCCCTTTGTGAATGACTATTTCTTCCCGCTTGGCGCCTTCTTCATCCTGTTTGGAATGATCGTTGTGGTCGGCAGTGCGAACGCCGTGAACTTCACCGATGGGCTCGACGGGCTGGCCATTGTGCCGATGAGCTTTGCCGCCGCCTCCTATGCGCTGATCGCCTACCTGACGGGTAACTTCGTGTTCGCTGATTATCTCGGCATCCAGTTCACGCCCGGCACCGGGGAACTGGCCGTTCTGCTTGGCGCCATGATTGGCGCGGGCATGGGCTTTCTCTGGTACAATGCCTACCCGGCCAAGGTCTTTATGGGCGATACCGGCTCGCTGGGCCTCGGCGGCATGCTGGGCGTCGTGGCGGTCGCGGCCAAGCATGAGTTCGCGCTGGTCATCATCGGTGGCCTGTTCGTGCTCGAAGCCTTGTCGGTGATGATGCAGGTCGGCTGGTTCAAGATCACACGGAAACTGACCGGCGAAGGCAAGCGCATCTTCCTGATGGCGCCGCTGCACCACCACTTTCAGAAAAGGAACTGGCCAGAGACGCGCGTCGTCGCCCGGTTCTGGATACTGTCCGTCCTGTTCGCCCTCGCGGGCCTCGCAACCCTGAAGCTGAGGTAAGTGGAGACTTATGATTCCGATTACTGAATATGCGGGAAGAGATGTTGCAGTGTTCGGCCTTGGCCGGACAGGCCTCTCGGCTGCCAAGGCTCTGAAGGCTGGCGGCGCGCGTGTTCATGCCTGGGATGATAATGAAGAGACCCGCGCCAAGGCAGAGGCCGCCGGCCTGACCTTGTCGGACATCAACAAACGCGACTGGCAGACCTTCGCGGCGCTCGTGCTGTCGCCGGGCGTGCCCTACAAATTTCCTCAACCACACCGCATCGTGCGCATGGCGGAAATGACCAATGTGCCAATTGTCGGTGACATGGAGTTGTTCGCCCGCGCCGTGCAGGCATTGCCGGAACGCGGCCGCCCGAAGATTGTCGGCATCACCGGCACGAATGGCAAATCGACCACGACGGCGCTGATCGGACATATCCTGAAGCAGGCAGGCCGGGATGTGCGCATCGGCGGAAACATCGGCACCGGCGTCCTGGACCTGGCGCCCCTGCATGCCAATGCGGTCTATGTGCTGGAGCTGTCGTCTTACCAGCTGGATTTGGTGAAGAGCCTGCATTGCGACGTGGCCGTCCTGATGAACATCACACCGGACCATCTGGATCGTCATGGCGGCATGGAAGGCTACCAGGCCGCGAAGATGCGCATTTTCCAGAACCAGACAGAACGCGATGTCGCTGTTATCGGGTTTGACGATGTGATTACCCAGTCCATCGCCATCGGTCTGTCGGCAAATGGCCCGGCGCGGGTCCTGCAGGCCTCGTCCACCTATGCGCTTGGCCGAGGCGTCAGCGCCGTGGACGGACGGCTTTACGATAGTTGCAACGGGCAGGCCCAGTACATTGGCAATCTGCGCGACTGCATGGCCCTGCCCGGACGCCACAACCATCAGAACGCTGCGGCGGCCTATGCGGCCTGCCGGTCGCTTGGCCTGGACCAGCAGGCGATCATGGACGGCCTGCGCACCTTCCCTGGTCTTGCGCATCGTCTGGAAATGGTCGGCGAGATCGATGGCGTGAAATTCGTCAACGACTCCAAGGCAACCAATGCCGAGGCAGCCGAGCAGGCGCTGAAGGCCTACAAGAACGCCTACTGGATCGCTGGCGGCGTGCCCAAGGCCGAAGGTATCAAGCCGCTCGCGCCCTTGTTCCCGAACATTACGAAAGCCTATCTGATCGGTGAGGCCGAGGAGCCATTCTCTGCCACGCTGAGAGGGCAGGTTGCTGTTCAGTCCTGTGGCTCGCTCGAAAAAGCAGTCGCGGCTGCATTTAAGGATGCAAAAGCGGTCGGAGACGAAAATCCGGTCATTCTTCTTTCACCTGCCTGTGCGAGTTTCGACCAGTTCCGCGATTTTGAACATCGCGGAGATGTGTTCCGGAGCATCGTTCAGTCCATGATGCCGCAGGAGATAAAGGAGTTGGCTTGACCTACGTATCGTCCACCCCACTGCTCGCACGCTCGGATATGTCCTGGCTGACCGAGTGGCGGCGGACGCTCGATTGGGGCCTGCTCGGCGGCGCATTCTTTCTCATGGCAATTGGCCTGCTCCTGTCGCTCGCGGCCGGGCCATCGGCGGCGACGCGCATTGGCTATGACGATCCCTATTTCTTTGTTCTGAGGCAGGTCTGTTTTGTCGGGCTGGGCGCGATCATCATGGTTGCGGTCAGTATGCTGGACCGCGCCTGGGCCCGGCGGTTTGCCACATTCGTATTCGTCGCCAGCCTCGCCTTGATGTTCTTCATCCTGCTCTACGGGCATGAAGCCAAAGGCGCGCAGCGCTGGCTGCGCATTGCCGGCTTTTCGCTCCAGCCGAGCGAGATGGTGAAGCCGGCCCTGATCGTTCTGGGTGGCTGGCTATTGGCGCAACGTGAACAGTATCCGGATGGTCCCTGGGCGGTAACGGCTTTCCTGTTCTATGCGGTCACGCTCGGGCTCTTGCTGTTGCAGCCGGATGTCGGCCAGTCGGCCCTTTTGACGGCGGCCTTCGTGGTGACTTTCTTCGTCAGCGGGCTTCCGTGGAAATGGGCGGCCGGGTTCGCCATCGGTGGCTTGGGGCTTGCGACGTCCCTTTACACTTTGCTGCCGCATGTGCGGTATCGGGTGAACAGTTTCATCGATCCCAGCTCCGCAGACACCTACCAGATCGACCGGGCTGCAGAGGCCATCGGCCGGGGGGGCCTGTTTGGCGTCGGTCCGGGGGAAGGCCAGGTGAAGATCCATCTGCCGGACGCGCACACGGATTTCATCTTCGCGGTCATGGTCGAGGAATTCGGTCTTGTGGCTGCACTCGTGCTGATGGCCATTTTCGTGTTGCTGATCCTGAGAGGCTTCCGCGCCAGCTCTCGTCTGCACGATGGGTATGCACGGGCGGCAAGTGCCGGACTCTTCACGCTATTTGGCCTTCAGGCTGCCATAAATATCGCGGTAAATCTGGCTCTGATACCGCCAAAGGGCATGACACTGCCTTTTGTGTCCTATGGCGGCTCGTCCATGATCGGGACGGGATTGACACTGGGCCTTGCGCTGGCACTTGTGCGCGGACAAGGTACGCGCACAAGGGGCCGGTATGGCTGACACGAAAGACAAGCTCGTCATCATCGCAGCAGGGGGAACCGGGGGGCACATGTTCCCCGCACGCGCCTTTGCGGACGAGATGCGCGCGCGCGGCTGGCGGATCGGCCTGATCTCTGACAAGCGCGGCGCGAAATATACCAAGGACTTCCCGGCAGACTGGCTGGAGCAGGTGCAGGCCGCCTCTCCGAACTTCCGCAAGCCCTGGACGTTGCCGAAGGCGGCCATGAAGATCAATGCGGGCATTAACCGCGCCAAGAAGCTGATGTTCGAGTCGCGTCCGATGCTGGTGGCAGGGTTTGGCGGGTATCCGGCCTTTCCAGCACTTGCAGCGGCGCGGCGGATGAACGTGCCGATCATTATTCACGAACAGAACGCTGTCCTGGGCCGGGTGAACCGGCGCTTTGCGCGGCAGGCCAAACTGGTGGCAAGCGGGTTCGAGCGGCTGGACAAGCTGCCATCCTGGAGTGCGCATCTGGCGGTCGGTAATCCGGTACGAGAAGCCATTCTCGCGCGGCGCGATGATCCGTTCCCGTCTACGGACGACAAGCTGACCATTTTGATCACTGGCGGCAGTCAGGGATCAAAGATCATTGGCGAGACAATTCCGGCGGCGATTGTTGATCATATCCCGCCACCGTTGCAATCGCGCCTGCGCGTGATCCAGCAGGTTCGCAAGGAGCAGTACGCGTTTGTCGGCAATATGTATCGCCGCGCGAAGATCGAGGCGGAATTGTCGCCATTCTTTTCCGATATGCCGGAGAAGCTGTCGCAAGCGCATCTCGTCATTGCACGGTCCGGCGCGGGGACGGTGTCGGAGATCGCGGCGGTAGGTCGGCCCAGTATCCTGATCCCGCTGGCCATTGCCATGGATGACCACCAGGCCGCCAATGCCGAGGCGCTGACAGAGATTGGCGCGGCAGACATGGTGCTGGAAACCAATCTCTATCCGCAATTGCTGGGCGGGCTGATCACAGCGCGCTTGCAGGATACGGACGAACTGAAACAACGCGCAGCCAAGGCGAAAGCGTCGGCAAAGATAAATGCGGCCAAGGAACTTGCCGACATGGCAGAGCGGGTGGCGGAGCTTTAGGCCACCCGAGGGGCGCAGGCGTGCGTCCTGTGCATCTTCGCGTCGCGCAGCCATTCCCAACCGAAAGCGGTGTCGGAATCGCCATGCTCGCGGCGATGCGCAAGGCGCTCCATCGCTTCGTCCAAGGTTGGCTGGTGGCCTTCCGGCACCCACCACATCACGAAATGCATATCCCGCATCATCTCGAACCATTCAGTCCGGCGCTCATAGAATTTGCGGTGAATGGTGCCCCAGACGAAGGTTTCGAGGCTTTTGACGTCTTCCCAGACGGTCAGGTTGGCGACGAACTGCGGGTCGTCGCCGATTTTCGCCTCGGTGTTGCCCTGGCCGGGCTCGCCTGAACCTTCCATCATCCAGACGAAACCCGGCATGGATTTGCCGATCCCGTTGACGAGGTCGAGATTGTCCATGAACTCCTTGACGCGTGGATCATCAGTCGGGGCGGCGAGGCGGCCGACATTCAGCTGGGCCAGATGCATGTTCATGATTGAGGCTCCCAAACCGTTGAAGCACTCGAATCGCGCCTCATTCCAGTCATGTTGGGACTGCATCTTCTGGGTTCAAGAATATCGCTGGCAGGTTTCATGAATGCGTCGTGCAGAAGCAGCGCTTGCTTCCCGCTCCCGCGTCACGGTATCGCTAGGCGTTCCCGCTTTCTTATCTGGACGATCACGCATGACCTCTCCCACTCCTTTTGACCTTGGCCCGGCGCATATTGTTGGCATCGGCGGCATTGGCATGTCCGGCATTGCGGATGTGATGATCACGATGGGCTATGAGGTTCAGGGTTCGGATATTCGTGAATCCGACAATATCCAGCGTCTGAGAGAGCGCGGCGCAAAGATCTTCATTGGCCACAAGGCCGAAAATGTGAAGGGTGCCGGGACCGTCATCATCTCCACGGCGATCAAATCCGGAAATCCCGAAGTGGACGCCGCCCGCGCTGCCGGCATTCCGGTTGTGCGCCGTGCCAATATGCTGGCAGAGATCACGCGCCTGAAATACACGGTCTGCATCGCCGGAACGCATGGCAAGACGACGACGACCAGCATGGTCGCGGCGCTGCTGGATGGTGCGAACATCGACCCGACCGTCATCAATGGCGGCATCATCCATGCCTATGGCTCGAACTACAAGGCGGGCGAGAGCGACTGGATGGTGGTCGAAAGCGACGAAAGCGATGGAACCTTCGCCAAGCTGCACCCGACCTGCGCCGTGGTCACGAATATCGACCCTGAGCATATGGACCATTATGGCAGCATGGAAAAATTGCGCGAGGCGTTTGATACCTTCGTCGAGAACTTGCCTTTCTACGGATTTGCCGTCCTGTGTACGGACCACCCGGAAGTGCAGGGGCTGGCCGCGCGGGTGACAGACCGCCGGCGCATCACTTATGGCTTCAACCGCCAGGCAGATGTGCGGGCCATCAATTTGAACACCGACCTGTCCGGCGCGCATTTCGATGTCGCCCTGCGTCGTCCGGGCTCGGCACAGCCACGCATGATTGAAGGGCTGACCCTGCCGATGGCGGGTGAGCACAATGTGCAGAACGCCCTGGCAGCTGTGGCCGTGGCGCTGGAGCTGGGTGCGACGGATGAACAGATCCGCACTTCGATGGGCCAGTTCGGCGGGGTAAAGCGCCGCTTCACCCAGGTTGGCGAATGGACGCCCGTCGAGGGCCAGCCACCTGTGCGCATCATCGACGATTACGGGCACCACCCGGTCGAGATCTCAGCCGTGCTGAAGGCCGCGCGCGCGATGCAGGGGCAGGGCCAGCTGATCGCCGTGTGCCAGCCGCACCGCTATACGCGCCTGCGCGACCTGTTCGAGGATTTCTCGCGCTGCTTTGACCAGGCCGACCATGTTCTGGTCGCGCCGGTCTATGAGGCGGGTGAAAGCCCGATCGAAGGCTTTGACCATGAAACGCTGGTCACCAGCATTGCACGCAATGGGCATCGCGGCGCTGCAACGATCGAATCTCTCGACGCGCTGCCGGCAGTGCTGAAGGGTGTGGCAGAGCCCGGCGCAATGGTGGTTTGTCTCGGCGCAGGCGACATCACCAAATATGCTGCAGACCTCGCAGAAAAGCTGTCAGGCTGACGCAGCGACAGCCGCAAAACCGCTTTCCCTTCCCGCTCGAATGTGCACGCTAGGCGACAGATGCCGGGAAACGGCACTTGGGAGGACAATTCATGACCGAGACATCCATTTCGCCGGGGCAGGATGAGGAAGCTGCAATTGTGGCAGCACAAGGCACCCACACGGCAGGGGAAGGTGGAGCGCTCGGAAAGACCGGATTTGCCTGGGCCTGGTTCGAATGGGCGCGCAATCCGTACTACATCCTGATCATCATCTATGTGTTCGCGCCATATTTTGCGCGAGACATTATCGGCGCGGACATTATGGCCAGTGGCGAGCTGGAGGGCATGGACCCTGAGACCGCGCGGCAAGTGGCCGGAGCGAAGGGGCAGGCGGTCGTCGCGTCCCTGTCGAAATGGGCTGGCGCCATTGCAGCGCTGACGGCGCCCTTCCTCGGCGCGGCATTTGACCGGGGATTGCGGCGAAAGCCCTTGCTGGTCCTGTTCCTGGGCACGTTGTCTGTGCTCAGCTTCCTGCTCTGGTGGGCGGTGCCCGGCGAGGCGGGCTTCTCCACGGGCACGGTCATCGCCATCCTGATTGCCGCTTATGTGACCTATACGTTCAGTGAAGTGACCCACAATTCCATGTTGCCGGATGCGGCGCGGCCCTCTGCGTTGCCAGCGGTGTCAGGGCTGGGCCTGGCGCTGGGCAATGCAGCGGCGGCGCTGTTGTTCGTGGCGGTCATCGGCATGTTCGCCCTGCCTGACATGTTAGGCTGGCCGTTCGCTGAACCGCTGTTCGGGATCGACACTTCGAAGTATGAGCATTTCCGCATCGCCGGTCCGATCTGCGCCGTGTGGCTCGCCGTGATGATTATTCCTTTCTTCCTGTATTCCAAGGATACGGGCGTGAAGGGAACACCTTTCTTCCCATCGGTGAAGCAGGGGGCCTTGGGCGTCATTCGAACTGTGCGAAAGGCCGCGCAGTATCGTGAAGCGTTCAAATTCCTGATCGCGCGCACGATCTATGCTGACGGCATGTTTGCGTTGCTGGCATTGGCGGCTGTGTATGTCAGCCTGTTCCTCGGCTGGGGCATCGTCGAGCTGACGGTATATGCGATCTGGGCGTCTATCTGGGCTGCAGTTGGCGGGGTGGCCGGCGGATGGTTCGACTCGAAGCTCGGCCCGAAGAATGCGCTTTTGATGGAGTTGATTGCCATCGTGATCATCTTGCTTTTCGGCTTGTCTGTCACGCGGGAGTCCATCCTGTTCGGCCTGATTGAAAACCGCGAGCTGTGGAACGCTCCAGTCTTTTCCAGCCTGTCGGACGTGACGTATCTTCTGAATGGTGCCCTGATCGGTGTGTTTGCCACGGCGAACATCTCTTCCAGCCGCTCCATGCTGGTGCACATTGCGCCGACGCATATGCGGGGAGAATTCTTCGGCCTCTACGCGATTGCCGGCACGGTCACAGTCTGGATCGGACCCTTGCTGATCGAACTGTTTACGACCTGGTCAAACAGCCAGCGTGTTGGCATGTCCGCCATTGGCTTGCTGTTCTTCCTGGGCTTTGCCGTGCTGACGACCGTGCGCGTGGGCAAGGCACCCGCGGATTGATGAACCCGGGGGCTAGCTGGTCGGCCCGAACGAGTCGCCCCCGCCATCCGTGACGCGCGCGATCTCGTTCACACGACGCGGGCGCAGATAGAATTTGTCATCAATGGTCACGTCAGATTTGAGGATGCCGCCAATCTGGCTTTTGTAAGTGTAGACCACTTCCGCCATGATCACTGACCCAGGAGAGGATACGATACCGTCCGGTACCGTCACCCGATCCCCCTTTGCATAGGCGGGCATCAGATAGGAATCCGACCAGTCTACGCGCGTCCGGCCATCGCCATTGTCGACGATACTGGTGATGCGCATAGTGGCTTTTTCCGCGTCGTAGGGTTGCATCATCACGACAGCTGCCGCGAACATCTCTTCCATATCGTCATCGGTCACCGTGGCGAGACGTGCCGTTAGATCTCCCAATCCAGCCGTGGTAGATGTGACGCGGCGGTCCACACGCATCAGCAGGCTGAGCTCGACCGCGCCGAGATAGATCAGCAGCAACAATGGCGCGATCAGCGCGAACTCGACAGCGGACACGCCTTCTTGGTTATAGCGAATGCCGCGCACGCCGCGCCATTTGAGACGGGGGTTAAGCCGGGAGAGAAGTGTTTTTCTCGACATCGTGATCAATCTCCAAAGGGCTCGTTGCGGAAGACGGCATTGGCCTGAAGCAGGTGGCGGTTGTTTGGAAGCGTGGACAGCGGCGCAGATACCCACGGCGTCATAAGTTTCCATTCGTACATCACACGCACGGCGACTACGTCATTGGCCGCACCCGGATCGTATTTGAAGTCGCTGTCATCGATCTCACCATCCCCATCGAGCGGGGAGGTAAGGTCTGCCGCGCTGAAATTGTCCAGCGACCGGACGTCAATGTAGAGTCGTTCGTCGCACTCCAGCATGTTGTAGAAGTTCGAACAGACCTCATTGCGGAATTCGATTATTGTGAACCGGTTATCCTGTGCCTGACCTGTACGGATCTTCCGGGCCGCTTCGCCCAGCGCGTGTTCCAACACGGTGGACAGGATGAAAACCATGCAGACTTCCATCAAACCGAAGATGAGAAAGAAGAAGGGAGCGGCCACAATGGCAAACTCCACTGCTGTAGCTCCGCGCCGATCCTGACACCAGCGTTCAAGCTTCGCGCGCAGGCGCGGTGCAAATATTCCGTGTTGCAAAGCCATATTCATCACCCGGACAGGCCCCCTTGTCAGAGGGTACCTATACAGGAGTTCGGTTTGCACGCTGTTGATCAGAAAGATCGAATTTTATCGATTTCGTCGAGGGGCGCGAGTTCGGACTATCAATCGTCAGTGATTTGCTTGACGCCTATGCGCTGCTGGATCTGCTCGTCGAAGTGTCCAGAATCGTCACCGACGCTGATTGTCGGGCGACAATTGGGCACGCAGTCATATGTGAAATTTGATCCGGACCGATTGACCGTAACGAGGTTGGCCTCATCAGCAACCACGACAATGTTAGATGAATATATCTGGCGACCGGCCTTATCAAAGACGAGCAGGTTGGTCGTGCCAAACGATTTACCTGTCACGAAAAGCAGGTTCTCGTCATGGACGGCGACATCGGCAATAGAGGGACTGCCCAGCACAACGCTTGCGGCGGTTCCGCGGAGGTGGACCGGAATGGTTTTGTTGAGTTCAACCGACAATGGGCCGGCAATCGCCGCCTGGCCGAGGCCGATGGCGACCACGGACAAAGTGCACATTTTCGAAAACATTCTCATTCGCCGACTCCACGGTTTTCAGCATGGGCACATTAGTATGAAGAAGGTTGCACGTTTCCTAACTAGGTTACCGCCGTGTTTGTATTCTATATATATAGTGGTTACGCGCGACCCGAACAAACGGAGCGCGAATCAGAAAAAGACCAATATTTGCAGGTCTTCAGAAGGTTAATAGTTCCCTCATTCGCCTTCACGGATTTTCTCTTTTCTTTCATGTGATGTTGAGAATGGTCGGGTAGGGTTGATCATGTTCCGGGTAGAGGATTTTGCCGGGGCAAAAACAATTGCATGATGGGAGTTTCCAAATGTTTGCACGTTTTCTGAAAGACGAGTCTGGTGCTACGGCTATTGAATACGGCCTGATCGCTGCTCTGATCGCAGTCGCTATCATCGGTGGCGCTACTGCTCTTGGTACGTCGGTCAACGACAAGTTCACCAACGTTTCCGGCAGCATCGACGGTGCTGGTGCAGAAGCTTCAGAATAATAATTTTCTGCGCTTTCTTTAATTAAACGAAGCCGCTGGGACGTCCCGGCGGCTTCTTTTATTCTTGAGGCGGATTGTCTCAAAACTTCCTTCAGCCTTTTGTGTCACAAGGCCTGCATACAGAATTGAAGGAAGCCCTCCATGATCCTGGCCATTCTTTCCAGCGCATTCCTGGCCCTCTGCGTCTTTGCAGCGATGCACGACGTCAACCGGCTGACCATTCCCAATTGGCTCAATTTGACGCTTGCCGGCATGTTTGTTCCGGCCGCGGCGGTGTCCGGCGTTCCAATGGAGATCATTGGTGGACATGCTATGGCAGCGGGCTGCGCGTTCCTGATCGCCTTTGGGCTCTTTGCCTTCAATATCTTTGGGGGAGGGGATGCCAAGATGATTCCCGCCGTGATTCTCTGGCTTGGGCCAAATGCAACGATTCCGTTCGTATTCATGATGGCTGTGGCGGGTGGCGGCTGTGCACTTCTCATCCTTGCGGTAAGAAAATATATGCCAGCCGAGGCGCTTCCGGGGGCCATTCGCGCGCCGTTCGAAGAGAAGGCGGGTGTGCCTTACGCAGTGGCCATTACAGCGGGCGTGTTTGCAGCGGGAGGCAGTTCTCCATTCCTTTCGGAAATCTTAAACCGGATCGGTCTTTTCAGTTAACGATGCTTTAGTGGCCTTGTGAAAATGTCCGCTCTGACCGGGTGAATCTGAATGCGTCAGATCATCCGAGGTGTCTTGAATTCCGGAGGAGTGGGGCCTCATGTCACCAGTTCGGCTGATTATCCTGATCGGCGCTGCCATCGCCGCCATTGCAGCGGCGTTTCTTGTCAGAAACCTCGTTGATGCAACGCCATCGCAGCCAGTCCAGTCGACTGTGGTCGAGACGGTCGAAGTTTCCGAAACGAAGGTTCTTGTGGCAGCGCGAGACCTGATGATCGGTGATGTTGTGACCGTAGATGATCTTGAATGGGCTGACTGGCCTGAGGACAATGTCGTTGAAGGGTACCTGACCGAAGAGTCTTCTCCCGAGGCGATCGAAGAGTGGGCCGGTACGGTAGTGCGTATCCCAATGTTCGAGTTGGAACCCATCCTGACGAAAAAACTGGTAGCCAAAGGTGACACCGGAACGATGGCCGCGCTCGTCAAGCCGGGCATGCGGGCGATATCTGTCGAGATTTCTACCGAATCCGCTTCGGGCGGATTCATCCTGCCAAATGATTATGTCGATGTGATCATGACCTACCAAATGACCTTTGTGGGCCCGGATGGCGCGCCTGCCGAGCAAACGACCAGTGAGACAATACTCCAGAACGTACGGGTGCTGGCTATAGACCAGATCCACACCAAGGACAGCGAGACAGAAGGGCCCTATCAGGTCGGGAACACTGCAACGCTGGAAGTGAACAACAAGGAAGCCGAACTGATAGCCCTGGCCGAGCGAAAAGGGCGTCTGACCCTGTCGTTGCGCCCATGGTCTGATGTTGGCGACACATTCGAGCGGGATGCGCGGGTCGACCTGCTCGAAACGGGGGGAAGCAGCAATGGCGGTATCAAGATATATCGTAGTGGCAAGGCGACCAGCGCCGGGCCAGGGGGTAGCTGATCGTGGGTAAGCGGAGTTACATTTCAGGTATTGCTGCGCTGACTCTGGCGATCGCACCTTCAGCAGTTGCTGCGCCAGAATCAATCGGGGCGAACATCACCTATCCCGGTGAGTCAAACTATAGTGAGCGCGTCACACTGGGCCTGAACAAGTCCATGATAGTCGAGCTGGACAAGCCAGCCGCAGACGTTGTGATTACCAATCCCGAAATTGCAGATGCCGTTGTGCAGACTGCCAAGCGCATCATCTTTCGCGGGGTCAATTTCGGCCAGACAAATGCATTCGTCTTCGACCGGGCAGGAAACCAGATCCTGAACCTGGAAATCGGTGTCGAGATGGATATGGCCAGTCTGGAGCAGCTTGTCGCGCGCCACGTTCCGGATGCGAGAGTGCGGATCGAAGGTGTGAATGGCAGCGTCGTGCTGACCGGCACGGCCGACAGTCTGTCTGCATCGAATGCGGTAGAGCGGCTGGTCTCTGCCTATGTTCGGGCGGGTGACGAAACGCAGGTCATCAATATGATCAACATTTCCGCGAAGGACCAGGTCATGCTGGAAGTTCGCATCGTGGAGATGCAGCGCAACGCGGTCAAACAGCTCGGCATCAATCTGACCGGCTCGCCTGGTTTTGGCGATCTGTCGCGTCTTGTGGAGCGCCAATTGTTTACGGACAATGGCAGCGGGACCGTAGTGGATTCGGGCACAACGACGCTGGCGCCTGGCCTGCCATATTCTCTGAATGCTGACATTGGCAGCTCGCTCAGCTTCCCGGTGCAGGGCCAGAGCCTTGGTGGTTTTGGCGGCACCATAGGTTACCAGAATTACGTTGGATCAGATCTGCAATCGAGTATCGGCGCAGAGATCAATGCGCTGGAGCGCGTCGGAATCGTTCGGACACTGGCAGAGCCAAACATCGTTGCCATGTCGGGTGAAAGCGCCAAATTCCTCGCGGGCGGTGAGTTCCCTGTCCCGGTCGGGCAAGACAACAATGGTCGCATCACGGTTGAGTTCAAACCCTATGGTGTCGGCCTTGGCTTTACGCCGGTTGTCCTCTCCGAAGGGCGGATTTCACTGAAAGTGTCGACCGAAGTTTCCGAACTGACATCTGAAGGCGCGTTTCAGGGCACCAGTTCCACGACGACCGATGCGGATGGCAATGTCTACACGGTAGAAGGCGCAACTCTGCCCGCTCTGTCTGTGCGGCGTGCGGAATCAACCATCGAGCTGCCGTCCGGCGGATCCATGATGATGGCCGGCCTGATCCAGACCCGGTCGCGCCAGACGCTGGACCAGGTGCCTGGTCTCAAGAAGTTGCCCATTCTGGGTGCGTTGTTCCAGTCACGGGACTTCATTCAGTCGGAAACGGAACTGGTTGTGATTGTCACGCCATATCTGGTGGATCCGACATCGAAGAATCAGTTGCGGACGCCTGCGGATGGCTTTGCAAACAGCTCTGACGCCAAGACGATCTTCTTCGGCAAGCTGAACGAACAGTATGGCAAGAACGGCGCGAAAGTGGATGCAGAATCCTATCGTGCGCCTGTTGGCTTCATTGAGGAATAGGGGACCGGGAATGACCAGATTGAAGACATCTTCTTTTGCATTTGCCGCCATTGTCGGCGTGGCAACTGTCACAGCCTGCGCGAGCCAGGCCCCGACCGCAGTGCCAGCGTCCTATCTTCAGGGGACGCCGTTGGACCGAAACCAGATCGGTGTGGCAAAGCGAACCGAGTTTCTTGAAATCGATATTCATCCGGCAGCCAGTGAGCTGAGCCTGAGCGACAAGGCGCGGATCCAGAATTTCGTTGCGGCCTATCGGTCCGCAGGACACGGACCGCTGATCATGTCATTGCCGGAATCCTCACAGAATCCTCAGCTGGCCGTTACGGCCGTTGTTGAGGCTCGCGCGATCGCCTGGGAAAACGGGGTCACTTATGAGGAAATGTCCGGCAGCAGCCATGGCGCTGACTCAGAGATTTCCGAGCCGCTGATCCTGGCGTTCCAGGCCTATGAAGCCATTGCACCGGATTGTCCGTCGCTGGCCAGCCTGGATATGGCAGACATTTCTTCGAACAATGAACTGCCGACGTTGGGCTGTGCGATCCGCACGAATATGGCGGCAATGATTGCGGACCCTGCTGACCTGCTCGGCCAGAGGCCGCTTGAACAAGGTGACGCGCTGCGTCGCAACACGATCCTGACGAAGTTCCGGGCCGGGGAAGCAACCGGAGCAGAGCGCAGTGAGGATGAGTCCGGCCAGGTGTCGTCTGCGGTTGGCAACTAGGGCTGAGGGAAGAAGGTTTGGTAGAGCATGTCTAACGAAAAAGCACTGTTTGACGAAGACTTTGAAGACGTCTTTTCTGACGATCCGCTGGCTGATCTTGTAAGGCCGTCTGCGGCAAATGACGCAACGGATGAGCAGGATGCAGTCGCTGAAGATGCTGCGTCCGGGGCTGCGCTTCACAATCCGGTCGAGCAGGACCTCAGCGCGTTCGGCCACGGCGAGCCTTCGGGTGGCGACGTGATGCTGCCGGCCATCTCCATCAAGCTGTTCTATGAGCGTGAAGAGACACGCGGCATGCTTGAAGTGTGTTCCCACGATCGGCGCATGGGGCGCGCAACGGTCGAGTGCATTCCTGGCGGCATTCCGGCGGCGATCGCCTATATGAGCGAAAACCCGACGCCAAACCTGCTTCTGATCGAGTCCTCGGATTCGGCAGCTCAGGTCTTGCGCGAAATTGATGCGCTGGCGGAGCATTGCGACGAGAACGTCAAAGTGATGGTGATCGGTGCTGTAAACGACATCACGCTGTATCGTCAGCTGATCGCTCGGGGCGTTAGCGAATATCTTGTTCCACCCTTCCAGCCACTTCAGATCATCCGGTCCATCGGCGAGTTGTTCGTCAATCCGGAGTCGCCGTTCATCGGCAAGCAGATCTCCGTGGTAGGTGCCAAGGGCGGGGTAGGGGCCTCAACCATTGCGCACAATCTGGCCTGGGCATTGGCCGAGAATGTGAAGGTCAATACGACGCTGGTAGATCTGGATCTGTCATTCGGGACCACGGCGCTGGATTTCAATCAGGAGACGCCTCAAACGGTAGCCGACGCCTTGTTGGCCCCGGAGCGCGCAGATGAATCCGTCATCGAGCGCTTGCTTGCCAAGCCGACAGACCGGTTGTCCCTCTTCACGGCGCCGGCCACGATCAACCAGATCATGGACATTCCGGATGAAGCTTATTCCACGGTAATTGAAGGCGTGCGCCGCAATGTTCCGTATCTCGTGCTGGACCTGCCGCACATGTGGTCCAGCTGGATGATGAGCACGCTGATCGCATCAGATGAAGTTATCATTGTTTGCCAGCCGGATCTCGCATCGCTGCGCAATGGCAAGAACATGATCGACCAGATGAAGGCCAAGCGCCCGAACGATCATCCGCCACGCCTAGTATTGAACATGAGCGGTGTGCCGAAGCGCCCGGAGATTCCCGCCAAGGACTTCTCCGCAGCGATCGGCGTAGAGCCGGACGTAATTTTGCCATTCGACCCTGAACTGTTCGGCACAGCCGCGAACAATGGCCAGATGATTTCCGAGACAGCGCCTGAATCCAAGTCATCTCAGGCCATCGATCATCTCGCCTCTACGCTCAGCGGACGCGCTGTCGTGCCTCAGGAAAAGTCATTCCTTAAGAAGTTGCTGGGAAAGTGATCCTGGGGAGATCTCTCGTATGGCCTTTGGAAAACGACCTGCCAGCAGTCAGACGCTGACGCCAACCTCAACACCTGCGCCCAAGCCGACACCGAAACCGGTGCCAGTGGCTGAGGCGAAACCCAAGCCTGCGCCGAAGAAACCTCCGGTACCGGAGCCTGTGCCGGTAAAAGGCGCGCCCAAGCCGATTGCGAAGTCGAAACCCGCAAGCCCACCGCCGGAGCCCAAGCCGGAACCCGTGCGCAAGGTCAACCAGCAGACAGATCAGTACTATGCGACGAAGATGACCATCTTCAACGCGCTGATCGACACGATTGACCTGTCACAGCTCGCGCAGCTTGACGCCGAGAGCGCGCGTGAGGAAATTCGCGACATCGTTGTCGAAATCATCAGCATCAAGAATGTTGTGATGTCGATCTCAGAGCAGGAACAGCTGCTCGACGATATCTGTAACGATGTGCTCGGCTATGGTCCGCTGGAGCCATTGCTGGCGCGGGACGACATCGCCGACATCATGGTCAACGGCGCCGACACCACATATATCGAAGTGAACGGCAAGATCGAGCGGACGAATATTCGCTTCCGCGACAATGCCCAGCTGATGAATATCTGTCAGCGTATCGTGAGCCAGGTGGGTCGCCGCGTGGACGATTCCTCACCCATATGTGACGCGCGCTTGCTGGACGGCTCACGGGTGAACGTCATCGCGCCGCCATTGGCGATTGACGGTCCAACCCTCACCATTCGTAAGTTCAAGAAGGACAAGCTGCGCCTGGACGATCTCGTTAATTTCGGGTCGATCTCCGAAGCTGGCGCTGAAATTCTGCGCATTATCGGTCATTCGCGCTGCAACGTCCTGATCTCTGGCGGTACGGGTTCAGGAAAGACAACGCTGTTGAACTGCCTGACCGGCTTCATTGACCCGACCGAGCGCGTCATCACGTGCGAAGACTCTGCGGAACTTCAGCTCCAGCAGCCGCATGTCGTGCGCCTCGAAACGCGCCCGCCGAACATTGAAGGTTCTGGCGAAATCACGATGCGGGATCTGGTCAAGAACTGTCTGCGTATGCGTCCTGAGCGGATCATTGTGGGCGAGGTGCGTGGACCGGAGGCATTCGACTTGCTGCAGGCCATGAACACGGGCCATGACGGCTCAATGGGAACACTGCACGCCAACAGCCCGCGCGAAGCCCTGAGCCGGGTTGAATCCATGATCACTATGGGCGGCTTCTCGCTGCCCGCGAAGACGATCCGTGAAATGATCGTGGGGTCTATTGATGTGGTTGTGCAGGCCTCTCGCCTTCGGGATGGTTCCCGCCGGATCATGAACATCACTGAGGTGATGGGGCTGGAAGGGGAGACCATCGTGCTGCAGGATGTGCTGAAGTACGAGATCGAGGGTGAAGACGAAGACGGAAAAGTCGCAGGCACGCACCGCGGCACGGGCGTGGGTCGTCCGCGCTTCTGGGAGCGGGCGTCCTATTACAATCTTGAGCGCGACCTGGCTGTGGCTCTCGACGAGCTGGGGTCCTGATAGATGGATAATTCACTCATCATCTATGCAATCGCCGGGCTTGCCTTCCTGACCATTGTCGGCGTGGGCCTCGCCTTGACAGGCGATAGCGCCGACGCGGCTGCGAAGAAGCGCGCCAAGGCGATCGGCACCGGCGGGTCCGGGGCTGGCAAGCGCGGGAAGGCGATGGACGAAACCGCCAAGCGCCGCCAGAAAACCCAGGAAATGCTGGACAATATGCGCAAGCAGGACAAGGAGCGGCGCAAGGCGATCCGACCGCAGAACTTGAAGTCCCGCTTGACGCAAGCCGGGATGGATATTCCCGTCGCGGCGTTCTGGATGCTGTCACTCGTGCTGGGCCTCCTGATTGGAGGTCTGGTTTACACGCTTGGTTTCGATGGCCTCGTGATTGGCGGCGTGTCCCTGAAGAGCCGTCTGATTCTGGTTGGCTCGGCATTCTTTGTTGGCGCCGTTGGCTTGCCGCGCATGATCCTGAATTTCATGACCAATGGCCGAAACAAGAAAATGATCAACCAGTTCGCTGATGCGCTGGATATTATCGTTCGGGGTGTGAAGTCCGGTTTGCCGTTGAATGAAAGTGTCCGGATCATCTCTCGGGAATCCCCTGAGCCACTGCGGACTGAATTTGCTATGCTGTCAGACAACCTGGCCATGGGGGCAGGGCTCGAGCGGTCGCTGAACACATTCTACAAGCGTGTGCCGCTTCAGGAAGTGAACTTCTTCATGATCGTGCTCATGATCCAGTCCAAGGCAGGTGGTAACCTGTCTGAGGCATTGGGTAATCTGTCGAGCGTCATTCGTGCCCGGAAGATGATGCGCGAAAAGGTAAAGGCCATGTCGTCCGAGGCCAAGGCCTCGGCCATGATCATCGGCGCGTTGCCCTTTGTGGTCGGTTTCCTCGTTTACATGACCACGCCCGCCTATGTGATGCAGCTGTTCACGACGGATACGGGCCATCTCTTCCTGACCATTGGCGTGGTCATGATGATGATGGGCGTTGCCGTTATGCGCAAAATGATCAACTTCGACATGTAGGGGCGACAGATGGGAGATATTCTTACATCACTCGCCAAGCCTGATGCGATTGCGGCTCTTCTGGTCGCACTCGCCGTGTTCGCGACCGTGATTTCTGTCCTGCTGCCATATCTGCAGACGGACAAACTGGAAACACGCCTGAAGGCGGTCACGGAACAGCGCGAGAAACTTCGCAAGCAGAGCCGCGCCGCACTGGACAATCCGAAAGGCCTTCGCCGGACGGATGATTCCATGGTCGGCAACATTTCGTCGAAGCTGAATCTGGCCAAGGCGCTGGAAGACCCGAACATTGTCGACAATCTGTCCAAGGCCGGTCTGCGGGGCCCGGGGCCATTGTCAGCCTTCTACTTTGCGCGGATGACGCTGCCTTTCGCTGGCGCGCTGCTGATGTTCTTCTACATCTTTTTCGTCAATGATCACGGCTTCTCGCCGATGCTGAAATATGGCTCGCTGCTGTTTGGTGCCGCAGCAGGTTTCTATGCACCGAACCTCTATGTTTCGAACATGGCCCAGAAGCGCCAGCAATCAATCATGCGAGCCTTTCCGGATGCGCTGGACATGCTGCTGATCTGCGTTGAGGCGGGTATGTCGATCGAGCTTGGCTTCTCAAAAGTGAGTCAGGAAATCGGATCTGCATCACCGGAGCTGGCGGAAGAGTTCGGCCTGACCGTGGCGGAACTGTCTTACCTGCCAGAGCGTCGTCAGGCATATGAGAACCTCGCAAAGCGTACCGGGAATGACGGTATCAAGGCGGTCTGTATGGCGCTGGGACAGGCGGAGCGCTACGGTACGCCGCTCGGCGACGCCCTGCGCATCATGGCCAAGGAAAACCGCGACATGCGCATGGCGGCTGCTGAGAAGAAGGCGGCCGCACTGCCTGCGCAGCTGACGGTTCCGATGATTCTGTTCTTCTTGCCGGTTCTGTTCCTCGTCGTGCTGGGGCCAGCCTATATCGGGTTCAAGGCATCTCAGGAAAAGAACCAGGCATCGGCGCCGCCGGCAATTGAGACAACGCATTCAGACTGGGGCTGAGGTCCGGGTGACTTCAGAAGGGGCGCTCATCGGCTTTGGCTGATGGGCGCTTTTCTTTGTGCGGCAGAAGTATCAGCCCGGTGTCCGGCGAAGTCTCAGGCCAGCCTGTGCAGGGGCAGGGGTGTCTTCCTCCGCTTCGGAGGGGCCAGCAAGGCCGACAGCGGACTGATCGACGGGCTGCGTTGGGGCGGCTTTCGGCGGCTCTGCCAATTCAGCGGGCGGTTGAGCTGGCACGGAGGAGTCCTCCTCGAGCGCTTCCCATGACCGCACGGGCTGTATCATCTGTTGCAGCAGCGCCGTGTTCTTCTTCACGATGCTCTCTGGTGCAAAGCGGCTGGAAACGGCGGCCATCTCATCATAGCGGCCCTGAAGCCCCAGGATCAGCGCGAGGTTCTCGGTCACTCGCAAGTCTGCATTCGGTTGCTCGGCTGCAAGGCGCAGTTTGGCCTCGGCGGCGGGCAGATCACCCTGCAAGGCCAGCGACAGACCATAATTCGCCAGCGTTGACGTGCGTGTCGGCTCCAGCGCCAGGGCCTTGTCATAGGCCGCTTGCGCCATGTCATGGCGTTCCATCTTGTCCAGAGTGATGCCGAAGGCAGACCAGGCTTCGGCCCGGTCAGGCGCGACAATGGCCGTCTTCTCGAACGCGCGTGCCGCGCCCATCAGGTTGTTCTCGGCGGAAAAGACCCGTCCCAGCGTCATCAGCACGTCCGGATTGTCCGGATGCACGATCAGGGATTGCGACAGCACTTCGATGGCGCGTTCATTCGAGCCGATGCCTCTGAGCGCAGCGACGAAGGTCAATGCAACGTCCAGGTCTTCGGGGCGTTTGGTGTATTCATTCGCCCAGAAATTGGCCTTGGTCAGCGGATCTGAATTGTTGGCCGCTTCAATTTCTTCTGCCGTGGCAGGTGTCATCGCGTCTTCGATGGCGCGTGCCAGTTCGGCCTGAGCCTCCGCCTCCGGGTCCGGCGTCGTCGCGCAGGCTCCCAGTGCGAGGCACAGTGCAGTCAAAGACGTTTTGGCTCTGGACATGAGCGGGCTCCGGGTCAGTATCTGGCCTAATCCTGCGTGAATCTTGCCGACAGGGCGTCAAGGATCGGTTAACGCCCCGGCAGATTTCATTAACTCTTCGCCTCGAAAGGCCCGAATTCCATGCATAAGAGCTTCACCGCCGACCCAAAGGGCGCCGTTGACGTCTTCCTCTACACAATTGCTGCCTTCAAAAAGCTGGAGAACGATCCGTTCCCATCTGCGCGAGCGCTGGCCAAGGCACAGGAATTCACAGGAGCGGCCGGTCAGATCGTGCTGGTGCCGGGGGAGATGGGAGAGCTGTCACGCGTACTCTATGGTTTGGGCAAGGGCACGGATGCGCTGGCTGTTGCCGGCCTGTCGGCGAAGCTGCCCAAGGGGTCGTATTCTGTCGCCGAAAGTGGCGGCATGCCTTTCAAGAACATCGCTGCTGGCTGGGCTGACGGCGCGTACCGGTTTGACCACTACCTCAAGGACAAGGCGACCCCACCAAAGCTCGTCATGCCGGAAAGCGAGGATGCCGACGCGCTGAGCCGTGAGGCGGATGCCTGCGCTTTGCTGCGCGATCTGGTCAACACGCCTGCGGCCGACATGGGCCCACAGGATATTCAGGCGACAATTTCCGACATGGCTGAACGCTTCGGCGCGAAACTGACGACGATTATTGGCGACGATTTGCTGGCCCACAACTATCCAATGGTCCACGCTGTGGGCCGCGCCGCTGTGTACGAACCGCGCTTCATGGAGCTGGAATGGGGCGACCCGTCTCATCCGAGCGTGGCGCTGGTCGGCAAGGGCGTCACCTTCGATTCCGGCGGTCTCGATATCAAACCCGGTTCCGGCATGCGCATCATGAAGAAGGATATGGGCGGTTCCGCGCATGTGATCGCGCTGTCGCACCTGATCATGAGCGCGAACCTGCCGGTGCATCTGAAGCTGTATGTGCCATCGGTCGAGAACGCCGTTGCGGGCGACGCTTTCCGCCCGGGAGATATCCTGTCCAGCCGCAAGGGGCTGACCGTCGAGATCGACAATACGGATGCGGAAGGCCGCCTGATCCTGGCGGACGCACTGACACGCGCCTGCGAGGAAAAGCCGGATCTGCTGATCGATTTCGCCACTCTGACCGGCGCAGCCCGCGTGGCGCTGGGGCCGGAACTCGCGCCTTTCTATACTGATGACGAAAGCCTGGCCGAAGGCATCGAGGCGGGCGCAAAGGCAACGGGCGACCCGGTCTGGCGCATGCCGCTCTGGGACCCATACCTCGCTGATCTCAAGAGCCCGATTGCCGATCTTGTGAACTCCGGCGGCCGGTTTGCCGGGTCCATCACGGCGGGCTTGTTCCTGAAACAGTTCGTCGACGCGCCGAGCTGGATGCATTTCGATGTCTGGGCCTGGCGGCTCGGAAAATATGGACGGCCAGAAGGCGGCGCACCTTGCGGCCTGCGGGCGGCCTGGGCCATGCTGCAATCGCGTTATGGCTGATCTCTGAAAGGGGCCCCTCATGATCCGGACCTGCTTATTCGCACTCACGCTGTGTGTCGCCGCGATCCCGGCTACTGCCCACGGGCAGGGCATGACCCGTGTTCCTGCGCAAGTGGACGAGGGGGCGATCCCGCTCATTGATCCGGAGGCGGTCGGTGCGAATACGGAGATATGGACGAGCATCGGCACAGAGCGCTGGGTGCGCAACGTCAATCATCCCACATTGCTGCCTGTCCTGCCGGACCCGGAGAAAGCGAATGGCGCGGCGGTGATTGTGGTGCCCGGCGGTGCATTCCAGTTCGTGTCCATCGACAATGAGGGCTACCCCATAGCGGAATGGCTGGCAGAGCAGGGGGTTGCGGCCTTCGTTCTGAAATACCGCACAATGCAAACGCCGGTACCTGAGGAGGAGCTCTCGGAACATATCCAGCGTATCTTTGCGCCGACACCGGATATGGAGCCGATTGATGCCATGCAGGGCATTCCAGCGGCCGTGGAGGATGCGCAAGCGGCGTTGCGATTGGTCGAGGCCCAAAGCGAAGACTGGGGCATCGATACAGACCGTATCGGCATGCTCGGCTTCTCAGCCGGGGCGATCACGACGATGGCGGTCACCCTTGATGAAAGTGACGCGCCCAAGCCAGACTTCATCGGGCATATTTATGGACCGATGACTTCGGTCGATGTGCCGGCAGACGCGCCGCCGCTGTTCACAGCTCTGGCGGCGGATGATTCCCTGTTCGGGCGGCAGGGCTTTGGTCTCGTCGATTCATGGGTCGCCGCAGGCAAGCCGGTCGAGCTGCATTTCTACGAAAATGGGGGACACGGTTTCGGGTCGTACAAGCGCGGCTCAACAGCGGACGCCTGGTTTGACCAGTTCGTGGGATGGATGACCGCCCGGGGCCTGATGGCTCTGCCAGAGCCGGAATAGGACTGAAACTCAGTCCACAATATCCGGGCTGAGTACACGCACTTCGGACAGGCGAATGGCCTCGCGCACACGCCCACGCAGGACCAGCGTGTCGATGTTTTCCGGATCGGCAGCCATGGCGGCGTCTATATCCGTCATGGCGAGGTCCAGCTGGTCGAGATTGAGATGCGCTTCGGCGCGAAGCTGGCGCGCAATGGCCATGCTTGGCGCGCGTGACAGGGCGCTGTCGAGATCAGATTTGGCATCTTCCCAATTGCCGAGCATCAAATGCGCGCTGGCGCGGTCGACCAGAAGGTCCGGCACGCCGGGCTTCAGTTTCAGTGCGTTGGTGAACGTCACGATGGCCGCTTCCGGTGCGCCGGCCTGAAGCCAGGCATTGCCCGATTGGGTCAGGTATTCGGCGCGTTGCTCTATCGTTCCGCCATCCACGGAGTTGGCGAGTTGTTCAAGGCGCGCCGCCCCCTCATCCTCACGGCCCAGCGCGATCAGGGCGAGGGCGGTGCACTGGCGCGCGCCGGGGCGGTTGCCCTGATAGGTCCAGGCGAGCCCATCCTCATAGGCTTCTTCAGCGTCCACCTCGATTTTGGCGACACACGCCTTCAGCCGTTCTGCCTCGCGCGTGTCGACTGTGGCGCTGGCTGCAGATTGCGACAAGGCGAAGGAAGCAACGGCCAGGGCAAGGATGGACATGGATCAAAGGCTCCGGAAACTGTAGTACGGGGTCTTAGACCCGACAGGAGCGGCCAGCGCAAATGACAGATACGACATCTCTGCTTTTTGTTTTCGGGCTGGGCTATAGCGCCCTGAAGCTGGCAGGGCGGCTGAAATCCCGTGGAATTGGCGTTGCGGGCACCGTTCGCAGCGCGGAAAAGGCGGCGGCCTTGAAAGCAGATGGTATCGCCGCGCAGGTCTGGGACGGGCAGGGCCTGCCGGACATTCCCGAAGGCGCGCACTGGCTGGTCACCTTGCCGCCGGATGCAGACGGCTGCCCCGCCGCGCGTGCGGCGACCTACGCTGAGCCCGGCGCGGCCAGCGTTGCCTATCTCTCCACAACGGGTGTCTATGGAGACCTCAATGGCGGCTGGGCGATGGAGTGGAGTCCGGTCAATCCGGGATCTGACCGCGCCCGCGCGCGCGTTCTGGCAGAGCGGCAATGGATGGACGCGACGGACGGCGCGGCGCGGATTGTCCGCCTGCCGGGCATTTACGGGCCGGGGCGGTCTCCCTTCCAGAAATTGCGGGACGACAAGGCGCATCGTGCGGTGAAGCCGGGACAGGTGTTCTCTCGCGTGCATGTCGACGATATTGCGAGCGGACTGGACGCGCTGTTTGAACGGCCGAATCTGCACGGCATCTTCCATCTGTGCGATGATTTGCCTGCGCCGCCGCAGGATGTGACTGCCTATGCGGCCGAATTGATGGGCATCGCGCCGCCCCCGGAAGTGCCATTCGAAGAGGCGGGGCTGAGCCCGATGGCGCGGAGTTTCTATGCGGAATGCAAGCGCGTTTCGAATGCGCGGGCGAAGTCTGCGCTTGGCTGGCAACCGGCATTCCCGACCTATCGGGAGGGGTTGGCGGCCGTCTGGAAATCAGAGGACGGAGCATAGAAAAGCCCCCTCATTGAGAGGGGGCAGGTCAAGGGGATTCGTTTCTGTTATGCGGTGACCGAGTCGCGCTGGCGCTCGTGCTTGCCTTCACAGATTTCTTCAACGATCTTCGCGTTGAAATCTCCCAGATCGTCCGGGGAGCGGGAGGTGACCAGTCCGCCATCGACCACGACGGATTCGTCTCTGACGATACCGCCTGCGTTCTTCAGATCCTGCTGGATCGCCGGGAATCCGGTGACCTCGCGGCCATTGACCAAATTCGCTGAGATCAGGACTTGTGGGCCGTGGCAGATGGAGAAGACGGGTTTCTCCTGGTTGAAGAAGTCCGATACAAATTGCTTTGCCGTCTCGTTCGTGCGCAGAGCGTCCGGGCTGAACAGGCCGCCGGGGATAAGCAGCGCGTCGAAGTCTTCCGCTTTGGCCTCGTCCAGCGAGAGGTCAACTTTGTATTTGTCGCCATGCTCGCGGTGCTGGTTGGCGTGGATGAAGCCTTTTTCCATCGATACGATTCTGGTTTCACCGCCTGCGGATTCAATGGCTTCCTTCGGGCTGGTCAGCTCGATTTCCTCAAAACCGTCTGCGGCGAGGATTGCCATTTTTCGACCTTGTGCGCGTTGGTTTGACATGAAGCATGTCTCCTTGATCTTGTGTTGCAACCACGCTGCGACCCGTGGTGAGGGAGCGCGGGCGGACGGATCATCCCGTCCTGCACAAAATCAATGTTTGGCCGCGGCCATTGTTCCGATTAACTCGGGGAAAGGTCAGTCGATGAGGGCCGCCGCAATATCGCCGCATGTCGCTTTCAGTCGCGCAATGTCCTGAGCGCGTGACAGGCGGTGGTCGCCATCCTTGATCAGGGTAAAGACGAGGTCGTCGCTCGTGATCGCGGTGACCAGCCGTTCGGCATGTTTCCACGGAACATCCACATCCTGCATGCCCTGGAGAATGCGTACCGGCACATTCAGTTCGATCGGCGCGTCCAGGATCTGCCAGGTGCGGCCATCCTCGATCAGGGCGCGGGTGATGGTGTAGGGCTCGTCATAATCGGACGGGCGCAGCGTGAAACCTTTTTCCATGATCTCGGCCTGCGCCTCAGCGGAGAATTCCGGCCACATCAGTTTTTCGGTAAAGTCCGGCGCGGGCGCGATCAGGACGAGTCCCGCCACGCGGTCCTTGCGGGCGAGGGCAGAGAGCAGCGCCATCCAACCGCCCATACTGGAGCCGACCAGAACGACCGGCCCGGCGCTGTGCGCGTCGATTGCGGCGAGCGCATCGGCGCGCCAGTCAGAGATGGTGCCGTTCTCGAATGCGCCATCGGACTCGCCATGACCGGAATAGTCAAAGCCGAGAAAGCCGTGTCCGGCTTCAATGGCCCAGCTTTCCAGCTCGGTGGCCTTGGTGCCGCTCATGTCGGATTTGAAGCCAGACAGCCAGACAAAGGTGAGACCGGATCGGGAAGGGGCCGTGGCGCGATAGGCAAGGCGTCGGCCTTCGGGTGAGGTGAAATAGGACGTTGTCATTCTTCTCCCGTTCCTCCATCTGTTTCGCCTGTCAAGCGAGTGGAGGGAATTCGCCTTGCCCGATTTTCCGGACCTGACCGGCAAGACCATCCTGCAAGTGGCCCCCGAACTCTCTGCCGGTGGGGTAGAGCGGACTGTGCTGGAAGTCACCGAAGCCATCATTCAGGCGGGCGGGCGCGCGTTGCTGGCCAGCCGGGGCGGACGGCAGGAAGCGGCGTTCGAGGCGCTGGGCGGGGAACTGATCCGGATGGACGCGAAATCCAAGAATCCGATCACGTTGAAACTGAATGAAGGCAAGTTGAAGCGCCTGATCGCGCAGGAGCATGTGGATCTGGTCCATGCCCGCTCGCGTGCGCCAGCCTGGAGCGCCTATTGGGCTGCGCAGGCGATGGGCGTGCCCTTTGTCACCACCTATCACGGCGCCTATTCCGGCAAGACCAAGCTGAAGAAGCGGTACAATTCCGTGATGGCGAAGGGGGATCTGGTGATCGCGAATTCGCAATGGATTGCCGAGCATGTGAAGACAGAGCATGGCGTGCCGTTTGAGAAGGTTGTCACCATTCCGCGCGGCGTGGACCTTGAGGCATTCGACCCGACCGCGGTGCCGGTGGCGCGGGTGAAGGCTATCCGCGAAGGGCTCGGCCTTGTGGACGATCCACGCATGATCCTGTTGCTGCCAGGACGGCTGACGGAATGGAAAGGCCAATTGGTCGCCATTGAGGCGTTGGCGATGCTGGCGCCAGACGAGCGGGAAAAGCTGGTGCTTGTGCTGGCGGGTGATGCACAGGGGCGCAAGGGCTATGTCGAGCGGCTGGAACAGGCTGTGGTCGCGCATGGGCTCGACCGCGGTGTGATCATGTCGGAGCATATTTCGGACATGCCGGCGGCCTATCTGGCGAGCGATATTGTGCTGGCCCCCTCCGTGCGGCCTGAAGCCTTCGGGCGTGTGGCGGCGGAGGCGTCTGCGATGGCAAAGCCGGTGATCGTCTCAGATCATGGCGGCGGGCGCGAAACAGTGATCGAAGGGGAGACCGGCGCGCGGGTCGAGCCGGGCAATGCGCAGTCGCTGGCAGGGGCGATCCGGGCGCTGTTGTCGGTCGGTCCGCTGGCCCGGGACGGCATGGGACGGGCCGGTCAGCAGCATATTCGGCAACATTACTCAAAACGGGGGCTTCAGGCCGCGACCCTCGGGGTCTATAAGACCTTGCTGGAATAGGGGAAATCGAGGCCCGAATGGCGAAATCGGTCAAATCGGCCAGTCCGGTCAATCCGGGCGAGGCTGCCGAGAATGTTCTTGTGATCAAGCTCAGCGCGCTGGGCGATTTCGTGCTGGCCCTCGGCGCGATGAAAGCTGTGCGTGAGCATCACCCGAAAGCGCGCATCACGCTGCTGACCACGCCCCCCTACAAGGGATTTGCCGAGCTTTGCCCCTATGTCGATGCCGTGGAGACGGATGGTCGCCCGGAAACGATGAAGGCCACGGCGGCTCTGATCTCGCGCATTCGCAAGGCAAGGTACGATATCATTTATGATTTCCAGACCAGCGGCCGGACGAAGAATTATTTCACTGCCCTGAACAAGACCGGTAAGGCACCGCTCTGGTCCGGCCATCATGAGAAGGCGGCCTTCTTTCATGACAATGCCGAGCGCAAGACGATGCACTCAATTGACCGTCTGGCCGAGCAGCTGGAAGTGGCGGGCGTCGCACCGGATGGCCGCTGGCTGGGCAATAGCGCGCCCAAGCCGGACCTGTCCTGGGTGCGCCCGAAGCTGAGAGATGCGCCGCGCCTTCAGCCGGCCTATTTCAGCCTGGAAGAACCCTACATGCTGCTGATTCCCGGCGCTTCCGCCCATCGGGAGGCAAAGCGCTGGCCGGTCGAGAACTATGCTGAACTGGCGAAACGGGTTGCAGATGCGGGCATCACGCCGGTCATCATTGGCGGCAAGGCCGAGGGCCAGCTGGCCCATGAGATCGTGCGCAAGGAACCGCGCACCAAAAGCCTGACCACGCGCACGGACCTGTTCCAGATCGTGACCCTTGCGGAGAAGGCGCTGTTTGTCGTGGGCAATGATACCGGCCCGATGCACATGGCCGCAATTGCCGGGGCGCCCGGCGTCGCCCTGTTCGCCCTGACAGAGAGCAATCCCGACCATGCCGCCCCGCGCGGCGCGAAGACGATCATCATCAATTCCGCGCCGACGCTGGCCGAACTGAGCGTGGATGATGTGTGGCAGTCGGTCCGCGCGCTGGGTGTGCTGCCATCTTGACGTGGCGGCTGAAGTGTAGAATGGCCGTTCGCCTTGAAGATCCCAACAATAATGGGCATATTCAGCATAACTGAAACAGCGACAAAGGAGATTCGCCATAGCTCGCAGACCAGACACCGGGGGACCACAGAAGTCCGCCGGCCCACGTATCAATGATGACATTCGCGCCGCCAAGGTTCTCTTGATTGATGAGAACGGTGAAAAGCAGGGCGTGATGCCCCTGACGGCTGCGCTGGACGCAGCCCGGGAAGCCGCAATGGATCTCGTGGAGGTATCTCCCAACCAGGAAGTGCCCGTCGTCAAGATTCTCGACTATGGCAAGCTTCGGTTCGAAGAGCGCAAGAAGAAGGCCGCTGCGAAGAAAAAGCAGAAGTCTTCCGAACTCAAAGAGATCAAGATGCGCCCGAATATCGACACGCATGATTATGGCGTGAAGGCTAAAGCGATGGCGCGCTTCTTCGAGGCCGGCGACAAGGTGAAAGTCACCCTGCGCTTTCGCGGACGTGAAATGGCGCACCAGCATCTCGGCATGGAATTGCTGAACCGGGTGAAAACCGATTTCGAGGAAACGGCGAAAGTGGAACTGGAGCCGAAACTCGAAGGCCGTCAGATGACCATGGTGCTCGCACCACGCTGATTGCCGCTGACACAAACCAGCACGAAAAGCCGGACGGGCCACCAGCCCTCCGGTTTTTTTGTGTGTTGCGAGCGGAGAGACGAGGCCGCGAAACAGGAGGTAGTCAGGAAGTATACAGGTAGCGACCCTGTCTCTTCCGCTCACCGGGATTCGTCAAATCCCCATTCCGATGACGCCAGGCACCGGAATGACGGGGACAGAATGCACGACGCGAATGGCTGTCGGATTGGGAAGGCGGGATCGCCGGTGACGCTTGCGTTCAGGCCGGGGACAGGCAGGCAGCCCATCCCCGGTCTGACGCGCATTTCCCGCCTGGACTACTGACCGGCGCGGATGAAGTCCCGCACGTCATCGGACAGTTTCTTGCCGTCGCTTTCGGCGAGATACATCATGTGGCCGGAATCATAATAGTCGAACTCGACCCGATCGAGCACGACGCCATTCTTGCGCAGGGACATTTCTGCTCCGAAGAATGGCGTGGCCAGATCATACCAGCCGGAGGCCAGCAGGACGCGCAGATCGGTGTTCTCCCGCATGCCCTTGCCGAGCCAGGGGGCAACATTGACATAGGATGGCCAGCCCTGCTGGTTGACGCTCCAGTTCCACTGGGAGCCTGGCTCGCCTGTCAGCACCTTGTACGGACGGGTGAAGTCCACTTTCAATTCACGGGTCAGATAGTCATTGATCGCGGCGACATAGGCGACATCCATGCCGTAGCCGGACGGATCATTCTCTGGCGTCTCGCCCGTGCCTTCGCTGTCCACGCCCTTGTAGCGGCTGTCGAAGCGGCCAACCGTATAGCCTTCGCGGCGCAGGAGTTCCTTGCGGAAGCGATGCGGATCAACGCGCAGATTGGCAAGGCGAATCCATTCCGGTGACAGGCCGATGAAATCGCTCATTTCCTCCGCGATGCGAATCTCGTCGGCTTCGCTCAGCGTTGAGCCACGGATCAGGGCAGGGGCCAGCGTATCGGTGGCATAATTGCGCGCGTCTTCGATGAAGGTGTCGAAATCATTGTTCCACTTGGCCTTGTTGGCCTTGCCATGATGCCAGGCGGTGGCGGCTTCGGTGGGGAAGAAGGCGAGGTGGGCGGTGTCATTGCCCGGCGCAAAACGGGCGGTCTGGAAATCCAGGATTGCGGAAATCAGGATCACGCCGTTCAGGCCGATGCCGTTCCAGCCGCCTTGCAGCTTTTCGGTCAGTGCGGCGGCGCGCGTGGTGCCATAGCTTTCGCCGGCGAGGTATTTCGGGCTGTTCCAGCGGCCATTCTCGGTCAGCCAGATGCGGATGAATTCAGCGATGCTCTCGGCATCCTCATTCACGCCGTAGAATTCCTTGCCCTCCGTCTCACCCAGTGGGCGGGAATAGCCCGTGCCGACCGGATCAATGAAAACGAGATCGGTGACATCCAGCAGGGAGTTTGGATTGTCCCGCATCGTGTAGGGCGGCGCGCCCACATCAGAGGCATCTGACGGGGTGAGGACCTGTTTCGGCCCGAAGGCGCCCATGTGGAGCCAGAGCGAGGCAGATCCCGGCCCCCCATTGAACACGAAGGTCACCGGGCGCTGCGCAGCACTGGTCGTGCTGGTGTCGACATAGGCGACAGAAAAGACAGAGGCCGTCGGCTCGTCCTTTTCGTTGCGCAGATAGGTTTCGCTGGCGACGGTCCTGTATTTCACGGTTTTTGAGCCGAGGCGCAGCGAGTGGTCAGACGTGAACACCTGCGCGTCCGGAATGTCGGCAGGGTCTGTCTTGCCATTGGCGGTGTCGTCGGCAAGGCCCGGCAAGGCGAAGACCGCCATACAGGCGGCGAGGAGGAGTGTGCGCATGAAATCTGCCCCTGAAACTTTATAACAAGGGTGGACCTTACGGTTGCTGGCAAGTTGCGGCAAGCCATATGCGAAAGCCCCCGCAGTAACAGCATATTGGCCTCTTGATTCTCCGGTCCTGATCCGTCATAAGCCGCCTCTTCCGAGCGGTTTGGGCGAACGGCATGCCCTCCAGCTCATGAACCTTGGGCCGCCTTTACGGTGAGAGCTCGCATACAGGAGACATGAAATGCCGAAGATGAAGACCAAAAAGGCCGCTGCAAAGCGGTTCAAGATCACGGCAACCGGAAAGCTGAAGCACGGCGTCGCAGGTAAGCGTCACCGCCTGATCAGCCACAATTCCAAGTACATCCGCCAGAACCGCGGCACGAAAGTCGCTGCGAAAGCTGATGTGGCTCGCGTTGTGAAGAAATTCCTGCCCTACGGCCTCTAGGCCCGTTTCCGTTCAGATCTTGATTTAGGAGGCCTAGATGCCCCGTTCACGTAACAAAGTTCCCGCCCACGCCCGCCACAAGAAAATCCTGAAGCAGGCAAAGGGTTTCCGTAACCGCCGCAAGAATACGTTCCGCATCGCGCACCAGTCTGTCTGGGAAGCCGGTCAGTACGCCTATGTCGGCCGCAAGGTGAAGAAGCGGAAGTTCCGCTCGCTCTGGATCCAGCGCATCAACGCCGCTGTGCGCATCCATGATGACGAGATGAACTACTCCCAGTTCATCAACGGCCTGACGAAAGCCGGCATTGAGGTCGACCGCAAGGTCATGGCCGATATTGCCGTGCGCGAGCCGGAAGCATTTGGCGCCCTGGTCAAACAGGCCAAGGCTGCCCTCGCTTAACCTGCCTTAAAGGCACAAGTGACAAAGCCCGGCCGTCAAAGCCGGGCTTTTTCTTTAAGGGCGTTTGCATGCGCCGCCGAAGCGCCTAAAAAGCCCGCTCGAACAGTAAAGGGAAGCGACCCCAGTGTCCGATATCACGACGATCGAGAAAGAGGCGCTCGCCTCAGTTGAGGCAGCTGCCGATCTTGCCGCGCTGGAACAGGTGCGTGTGGCCGAGCTTGGCAAGAAGGGCAGGGTGTCTGGCCTGATGAGTTCCCTGGGCAAGATGAGCCCCGAGGAGCGCAAGGAGAATGGCCCGAAGCTGAACGCGCTGAAGACTCGCGTTGATGCCGCGATCCGCGCCCGCAAGGAGACGCTGGAGGCCGCGGCGCTTGAGGCCCAGCTGGCGAGCGAGACGGTTGATCTGTCCCTGCCACCGAAGGCTGGCCCGGTTGCCGGCGCGCTGCACCCGGTGATGCAGGTGTTCGAGGAAATCGCCGCCGTGTTTGGCGATATGGGCTTCACCGTCGCCGAAGGGCCGGACATTGAAGACGACTGGCACAATTTCACCGCGCTGAATTTTCCGGAAGGCCACCCGGCGCGCGAGACGCACGACACCTTCTTCATGCATGCACTGGAAGGCGATGAGGCGAAGGTTCTGCGCACGCACACGTCTCCGGTTCAGATCCGCACGATGATGAGCCAGAAGCCGCCGATCCGTATTCTGGTGCCCGGCCGGGTCTATCGGAATGACTGGGACGCGACCCACACGCCGATGTTTCATCAGGTCGAAGGGCTCGTGATCGAGAAGAACATCCATATGGGCCATCTGAAGGGCTGCCTGATCGACTTCGTGAAGGCCTTCTTCGAAGTGGATAATGTCGAGGCGCGCTTCCGCCCGCACTTCTTCCCCTTCACCGAGCCATCGGCAGAGATGGACGTGAAATATACCCGCAAGGGCGAGACGATCGAGATTGGTGCCGGCGACAGCTGGATGGAGATCCTCGGCAGCGGCATGGTGCATCCGAACGTACTGCGCAATTGCGGCATCGACCCGAACGAATATCAGGGTTTTGCCTTCGGCATGGGTGTCGACCGCCTGGCCATGCTGAAGTACGGCATGCCGGACCTGCGCCCATACTTCGAGGCTGACCCGCAATGGACGCGCCACTATGGCTTTGCGCCGTGGAGTACGCCGAGCGTCAGTGGCGGCTTGAGCTGAGGACACGTCCATGGGCAATGGCAACAAGGTTGAGATGCTGATTGCGATTTGCGCGGTGCTGACCAGCGCGATTGCCGTCTTCATCGCTTGGGACCAGGGCCGCGTGATGCGCGCGCAGCAGCATGGCGCCGTCTATCCTGTCGTACAGATCGAGGGTTTTGTGTCATCTTCCCCCGAGATGGTCTCAATGGGGCTACGCATATCGAACAGCGGGGTTGGCCCGGCTTTGATCGAGCGTGTTGATGTGTCGAAGGGCGGGGTGCCCGTCAAAAGTCTGACCCCGTATGCAGACAAGTTTCCATCTGGATACCAACAATCCTGGTCAAGCCTGATCGGCAGGGCCATAGCGCCGGGTAAAGAAGTGATCCCTCTGCGGGTGGACTGGTCTCGCGAACGCGTATCCGTCGCCGACCGCGATGCGGCCGCGTTGGCCTGGAGCGCGCTGGATGTGGAGATTTGCTATTGTTCGGTGTTCAACAAATGCTGGACCGCGACCGGCCTGAACATGGGGACGACCATGTCGCGCGCCGAGCCTGTCAAACGCTGCGAACGCAGCGACGAAGATGTCTTTGAGGCGTTGGCGAATTACGTGCCCAAGCCCGAAACCGATATGACCGCTGAAGTGGAATAGACGATGAAATTCACCCTTTCCTGGCTGAACGACCACCTCGCCACCAAGGCGACGCTGGACGATATTCTGGGCCTGATGCTGAAAGCCGGTCTCGAAGTGGAAGAGGTCGAAGACCCCCGCGAGAAGCTTGCCGCCTTCACGGTTTGCAAGGTCAAGGCTGCTGAACCCCATCCGGATGCGGACAAGCTGCGCGTGTGTACGGTCGACACGGTCGATGGTGAAAAGCAGATCGTCTGCGGCGCGCCGAATGCCCGCGCTGGCATGACGGCAATCTATGCACCGCTTGGCACGTTCATTCCGGGGCTCGATTTCGCGCTGGACAAGAAGCCGCGCAAGATTCGCGGCATCGAAAGCTACGGCATGATGTGTTCCACCAAGGAGCTCGAAGCCGGGGAAGACCATGACGGCATCGCCGATCTGGACGAGTCCATCGCGCTGGGCACGCCTGCCGCAGATGCGCTGGGCCTGAATGATCCGGTGATTGATTTTGAGGTGACGCCAAACCGTCCCGACTGGCTGGGCGTACAGGGCATCGCACGCGATCTGGCCGCGGCCGGGGCAGGGCGCTTCCTGCGCACGGAGCTCAAGAAAGTTGTTGGCACCAAGCCATGCCCGGTCGAGATCCAGCTGGACGCGCCGGAGGCTTGTCCGGTCTTCGCGGGCGCCGTGATCGTGGGCGTCAAGAATGGTCCGTCACCGGACTGGATGCAGCAGCGTCTCAAGGCCGTTGGTATTCAGCCGAAATCCCTGCTGGTCGATGTGACGAATTACATCTCGCTTGATCGGGCTCGTCCGCTGCATGCCTATGACGCCGCGAAGCTGTCAGGCCCGGTCGTGGCGCGTCTTGGCCGCAAGGGCGAAAAGCTCGCCGCGCTGGATGGCAAGACGTATGACATCTCCGAAGAGATGTGTGTCATCGCAGATGATAGCGGCGCCATCGGTCTGGGCGGCGTGATGGGGGGCGAGTCCACCGCCGTGTCGGATGAGACGGTCGACGTGTTCATTGAGAGCGCATGGTTTGATCCGCTGCGCACAGCCCGCACGGGCCGCGCAACCGGCATTCATTCCGATGCGCGCTATCGTTTCGAGCGCGGCGTAGATCCGCATAGCTGTATGGACGGGCTGAACCTCGCCATTGCGCTGATCGTGGAGTATGGCGGCGGCGTTGTGTCGAAGCCGAACCTGGCTGGCGAAGCGCCGGTCAACACCAAGAAAGTCACCTTCTATCCAGCAGATGTCGAGCGCCTGACAGGCCTCAGCGTGAAACCGGCCGATATGCGGCGGATGCTGAAGGATCTGGAGTTTGGCATCGAGGATGCGGGAGACGCCTGGTATCTGACGCCGCCAACGTTCCGCTTCGACATGGAGCAGTCTGCGGACATTGTGGAAGAAGTGGCTCGGCTGGTCGGGTTTGACCAGTTGCCGACAACATCGCTGCCAGCGCCTGAAGGCGGCGTGAAGGCGATCACCACACCGATGCAGGCCCGCGTGCGTGCGGCCCGGCGGGTGATGGCATCCCGAGGCTTCCTTGAGGCGGTCAGCTGGAGCTTCATGGCGAAGGATGATGCGGCGCTGTTTGGCAAGACAAGCGATGCGCTGGTCGTGGCCAATCCTGTCGCCAGCGATCTCGACTATATGCGCCCCTCCGTGCTCGGAAATCTGGCCAAGGCGGCGCAGCGCGCGGCCAATCATGGTGAGCGCGGTGTGCGCCTGTTCGAGGCCGGGCCGATCTATCTGGGCGATGGCCCGAAAGACCAGCGCACCGTTGTGGCTGCGCTGGTGCGTCCGTTCAATGAGCGCCACTGGCAGGGCACGCCGGCGGCCTATGATTCCTATGCCGCGAAGGCGGATTTGTTCGCGGTGCTGGATGCGCTGGGCCAGCCGGGTGACCGGTTCCAGGTTGCCGCGCCCGCCCAGCCGCACTGGCATCCGGGGCAGGCGGCGAGCCTGAAGCTCGGCCCGAAAGTGACGGTGGCGCATTTCGGTCAGTTGCATCCCGGCGTGCTGAAGGCGCTGGACGTGGATGGGCCGGTCTATGGTTTTGAGCTGAATTTGAACGCGCTGCCGCAGATGAAGGCGAAGAACACGAAAACCAAGCCGGTATTCGAGCGCGCCGAGCTGACGCCGATCCGCCGGGACCTTGCCTTTGTGGTCGACCGTGCCGTGCCGGCCTCAGACCTGGTGCGCCATGCGCAGGGCGCGGACAAGAAGCTGATCACCCGCGTTGACGTGTTTGATGTCTATGAGGGCACAGGCGTGCCGGAAGGGCAGAAATCGGTCGCGTTCGAAATGACGCTGCAGCCGCAGGAAAAGCTGAAGGATGAAGACATCCAGGCCCTGATGGACAAGGTCGTTGCCTCGGTCGCCAAGGGCACAGGCGGCGTTTTGAGAGGGTAGGAGAGGCAAGGCGCTGCTTCCCGCAAGGGCGCAGCGCCTCGGCCTGACTAATCCTGCGCCTTCGAGCCGTTGGCTTCGGACTGGAGCATTGTGTAGCGCTCGATGCCGATGCGCTCGATCAGGTCGAACTGGGTTTCCAGATAATCGACATGTTCTTCCTCATTGTTGAGGATCTTGCCGAACAGGTCGCGGCTGCCATAGTCGCGGACGCTTTCGGCATATTCCATTGCGTCTTTCAGCAGCGGGATGGCGTCGTTTTCGAGTTTCAGGTCGCATTCGAGGATTTCGTGGACCGATTCCCCGATGCGCAGCTTGCCGAGATCCTGCAGATTCGGCAGGCCGCCGAGGAACAGGATGCGTTCGATCAGCCAGTCGGCATGCTCCATTTCTTCAATGGATTCCTTGTACTCATAGTCGCCCAGCTTGCTGACGCCCCAATCGTGCAGCATGCGCGAGTGCAGGAAATACTGGTTGATTGCCGTCAGTTCGTTCTTCAGGCACTTGTTTAGGAAGTCGATGACCTTTGGGTCGCCTTTCATGGGGGAGCTCTCCTGCGTGGATTATGTTTATGGGCCAGCACCTAGGGTGATTGTGCCACCGGATCAAGAAAAAATCCAATAAAAACAATTGCATGTGAAAGTGCGACACAATTGCAGCGTCCTGTCATGCGCTGTCGCGGGGCGTGTCTGCAGGCGTCGCCGTATGTCGCATCGTGTCGCGATCTGTCGCGCGATGTCTAAAAGCGTAGCGATTTCAAAGGCAGGTGTCGGTCTATTCCGCGGCGATCAGGGCCGGGGCGACCGGGCGGCGGTCCATCTCTTCGGAGATGATTTCACCGATCGAGCAGCTGCATTTTCCGCACTGGAATTTGCACCCGTGATGCGCCTGCACAGCCTTTGGGCTGCGCGCACCGGCGTCCACGGCGGAGCGGACGCTTTTGCAGTTGATACGGTTGCAGACGCAAATGATCATGCGAACCATTTGCACGAAGATGCGAATGAATGTCAATCAGGTTTTTGCGCTTTGTTGCACATGCGGAATGGCCCGTGCGCCATGCCGCGAACTGACTCAGGCTGCGCTGTCCAGAATGACCCGGTTGCGGCCAGAATTCTTGGCGCGATAGAGCGATTTGTCGGCGCGCAGGATGACATCCTCAATCGGACTGCGCGGCAGGGCAATGGCGACCCCGATACTGGCGGTAATCGCGTGCAGTTTGCCTGGCTCGGGTTCAAAGCGAATGGCGTGAATGCCCTGGCGTATGTCTTCGGCGCGTTCCTGCGCGGTTGTCTCATCCATGCAGCCCGTCAGGAAGACAGCAAACTCTTCGCCCCCAAGCCGCCCGACAAGGTCTGTTGGTCGCGCTTTACTGGCCAGAGCCTTTGATATTGCGCGCAGGGCATCATCGCCGGCGCCGTGGCCGAAGGTGTCATTGATCGTCTTGAAGTGGTCGACATCAATCATCAGGATCGCGCCGTGCGTTTCCAGACGGTCTTCGACCTCAGCCAGGAATGCGCCGCGATTGAGCAGGCCGGTGAGCGCGTCCACGCGAGAGCGATGGGCCAGTTCGGCATGGGCGGCCGCCAATTCGTCCAGTGCATCCTGCAACTTGATACGCCCGCGTTGCAGCAGGATGGCAATCGGAAAAGAGACAACGACCGGGATGACCGTGGAGGAGAATGCCGTCCAGAACCAGAACTCGTTCAGAATCGCCTGGTCGATATGATCGTAGGTTGTGCCGAACGGGTTCGCCAGGATCGAAAACCCGGTCACCGCCCATGTCGCGAGCAGCGAAATGAGCGCGACCATGGCCGCATTCGCATAGGAAACCCGGTTTCCCGCTGGCTTGTTGATCCCGAGAAAGCTCATGCCTGAACGCTACCGCATCTTGGTTTCGGCGCGTCTAAATGGATCGGTGAAATTTGATCTTTGTGTCCCGAGGGGTGGTCAGCTTTCGGCCGTTTCGTCCCATTGGAACACGTCATCGAGGCTGACGCCGAAGACCCGCGCGATGCGGAAGGCGCTTTCGAGGGAGGGGGAGTAGCGGCCCTGTTCGATGGCGATCACGGTTTGCCGCGTCACGCCGATCTCTTTGGCCAGGGCCGCCTGGCTCATCCCGTCATGGGCCTCTCGCAGGGCCTTCACACGGTTCAGGATAGGGGGGCGTTTGGCCATGCTTACACGCCCCGGCGATAGAACAGGATGGTGAGAGCATATTCGGCCACTTGCGACGCGATCAGGCTGGCCACCGCGATGTGGAACAGCATGTTGCCATCGGCGAGGAAGTAATAGTGCCAGAGGCCCGCGAAGATGCCGAAGCCCAGCACATAGCCGGATATATTGCCCGCGCGGCGCAGCACCTGCTTGTCGCGCTCATCCTCTACGTCATTGGCCTCTTCCGGGCTGCTGGCCGCGATGATGATGTGGCTGATGATGGCGCCGAAGACCAGCATGCCGGTCGCCACGGCGATCAACACGATGTTGGGGCCAATGGTCTCGCCCAGCGCCTCTGACCGGCTCCACACCTGATTGATATACCAGAGCCCGGTGAGCGAGAGCAGCAGGCCCATGATCCAGGCCGATTTTTCGTGAAAGGACATTCGATGTCTCCATGTCAAAAATTTCTTACATGACCCATATGGTCAAAAACTTTTGACATGTCAAATATTTTTTACTTCCTTGGGATTTCGGTGTACTGATCGAACACGATTGTGATTTTTATGTAAAAGCAAGCCAGCAAAGTGATACGTCGTGGAATACATATCCTGCATCGACACTGGAAGAGCTCGTAGAAGACAACAAGTGGCATAAAGAGCGAAGTCTTCGCATATAGGCTGCGCTACAACGTAAATGATCTGAGCACCGACGAAGGAAGAGCAACTTTCAACGGAACAAATTCAAACGAATCGTGCTAGTCAATGGTAGAATAAAAAGAAGCGATAAAGTGGAATGCCCAGCGATATTGCCGTTGAGTTTGCTCCTGCGGAGGAATCCATTGAGTGGGCGAACCGTGCAATCGCTGAGTTGGGCGATCAAATTAGTAAGTTTTTTTCAGGTGGTGTCGCAGAAGTTGTCACCCATACCAATGCAGACACAAGCCAAAACGTTCAGAAGCTGAAGTTGACGACCGATATCCCAAAGGACTTTAGGCGCAAGGCGACCGAAGCTCTCAACAATGCAAGGCATAGCTTTGATCAAAGTGTTTTTGCTGCCCGCAACATACTGGCAACTAAATCGAACAAAGGGATAAACTACCCTTGGGCTCGTGATCCCGATGATTTGGATCAACTCTTGGATCGGCGCAAAATTGATTCGCGTCTCTGGGACACTATCAAGTCTCACGAGCCATACCGCACTTCAGACAAGTATTCCGGGGGCAATGATTTGATTCGATTGCTCGCGACTATCGCAAACAACAAGCACACAGTCGGCCTTACGGTTGATGCGGTGATCGCTAGAACTAGGTATCCCACCATCACTGGTGGCCCGATCCAGAAGCTAGAAGTGCTTCGGCCCGTGTGGAATGCGCGTACAAAGGAAGCCGAACTCATAAGGTGGATCGGCGAAGCAAAAATTGAGGGTGAATACGAATTCAACCTATTGATGTGTCTTAAAGATTCTAGGCTGCCTCAACCAGTAAGTGCTGTGGACGCGCTTAGTGACTTTACAAAACATGCAACGGATGTGTGTGAGAGCATAAAAGCTAAGTGTGTGGAACTGACTCAATGACGAAGCGAGATGCGTCTGGCGTCCAGATTCACACGCCTGTGTTGTGCTGCACAACGCATCAGATATTGCACTCATCCACTCCCCAGCTTGACCGCGCCCCCCGTGGCCTCTAGGTCCGGCGGACCTGTTTTCACTCAAGCATGACTGACATTCCCGATGACCGATCTTTCCGCGCTCGCCCAATCCGCAAAGGCCTGGCCGTTCGAGCTTGCCCGCAAGCTGGAACAGCGTGTGGAGCAGCAGATCAAGGCCGGCCAGCGCACGGCGGATGACCCGGTCACGTTCGAGACCGGCTATGGCCCGTCGGGCCTGCCGCATATCGGCACGTTCGGCGAAGTGGTGCGCACGACCATGGTGCGCCACGCGTTTGAGGCGCTGACCGGCGGCAAGTACACAACGCGCCTGATCTGTGTCTCCGATGACATGGACGGGATGCGCAAAGTGCCCCCGACCGTGCCGAACCCGGAAAGCCTGGAAGCCTATCTGCAACAGCCGCTGACGGCTGTGCCGGACCCGTTTGGCACGCACGCCTCCTATGGCGCGCACATGAATGCGCGGCTGTGTGCCTTCCTCGACCAGTTCGGCTTTGAGTATGAATTCCTGTCGGCCACGGAATGCTACAAATCCGGCCGGTTTGACGACATGCTGCGCGAGGCCGCGCGCAAGTATCAGGACATCATGGATGTGATGCTGCCGACGCTGGGCGAGGAGCGGCAGGCGACCTACAGCCCGTTCCTGCCCATCCATCCGGAGACGGGGGAGGTGCTCTATGTGCCGATGAAATCCGTTGACGGAGAGAAGGGCACGATCACGTTTGACGATGAAAGCGGCAAGGAATTCACGCTGCCGGTGACGGGCGGCCATGTGAAGATGCAGTGGAAGCCCGATTTCGGCATGCGCTGGGCCGCGCTTGGCGTCGACTTTGAAATGTTCGGCAAGGACCATCAGGCCAATGCGCCGATCTATTCCAAGATCACGCGCATCCTGGGCAAGCGCCCGCCGGAGCAATATGTCTATGAGATGTTCCTGGACGAGAAGGGCGAGAAAATCTCCAAGACCAAGGGCAATGGCATCTCGGTCGAGGACTGGCTGAAATATGCCCCGGATGAGAGCCTCAGCCTGTTCCAGTTCCAGAAGCCGCGCGTGGCGAAGAAGCTGTATTTCGATGTCATCCCGAAGGCCGTGGATGAATATCTCACCTTCCTTGAGAAGTATCCGGCCGAAGCGCCCGAGCGGCAGATCGAGAACCCGGTCTGGCACATCCATTCCGGCAAGCCGCCGGCAGAGACGACGCCGGTCAGCTTTGCGCTGCTGCTGAACCTCGTCGCCGTGGCGAACCCGGAAGACCGGAGCCAGCTCTGGGGCTTCATCTCGCAATACGCGCCGGAAGCCTCACCGGAGACGCACCCGCTGCTGGACCAGCTGGCGGGCTATGCGATGAGCTATTATCGCGACTTCGTCCTGCCACAGAAGACCTATCGCGCGCCCTCCGATGCCGAACGCGCCGCGATGGAAGACCTTTCCGCGCGGCTCAAGGCCTTTGACGGAGAGCGCACGTCTGAAAACCTCCAGACGCTGACCTTCTCTGTCGGGAAGGATCATGAGTTCGAGAATCTGCGAGACTGGTTCAAGGCGCTGTATGAAGTGCTGCTCGGCCAGAGTCAGGGCCCGCGCTTCGGCAGCTTCGCCGCGCTCTATGGCGTGGAGAACACCGCGCGGCTGATCGACGAGTCTCTCGCGCGGGGGTAGGGCCTTTTTTGATCGCTCATCTCGGATCCGGCTGGGTCCCGGCCTGCGCCGGGATGAGCGGATATGTTGTAGGTCCGGCGCGCAATGAGCTGACCAAACCGTAACCTCGCTTCAACACTCCTCTGGTTTAACATGGCGCGAGCCTTGAGGAGATTTCGCCATGCCTGTCCTTCGTTTTGTGCTTGTTGCGGGCATGATTGCCACCCTGCCAGCCTGTCTTGCCACCAAGGTCGTCACCGTGCCTGTCGGCGTGGCGGGCGATGTGGTCGAGGGCACGGCCAAGGGCGCCTACAAGGTCGGCTCCGGGGTGGTGAGCGCCACGGGCGATGCGCTGGACGGGCCGGAACGCGACGTGAAGCTGACCGTCAAGGTGAAGAAATTCAGTGGCGGCACAAAGACCTATACGCGCACGGTCGAGTCCGACGACATCGAGAAGACGCTCGAAAAGCTCGGCAAGAAAGGCACGATCATTGATGTGCGGGTGGACGAAGTAGACTAGGGTCTACTCCGCCGCCGCGATCAGCGTGGTCTTTGCCTTGGGCATAGTGCCCTCCGGCCAACCGGCCCAGAGCTCTGCCTCTTTCGCCTTCGCAACATCGACCGCCGCGTCCTTGACGTGGCCATAGCCGCGGATCTCGTCCGGTATTTCGGCGAGCGCGATGGCAAGGGTATGGTTCTGTGCGGTAAGTTCCTGCGCAATGCGGGCCAGGCCGGCGAGATACTCATCGCGCAGCTGGCGCTCCATGCGGCGTTCTTCCGTGTAGCCGAACAGGTCGAACCGCGTGCCGCGCAGGCCCTTGAACTTCGCCATCAGCTTGAAGACGCGGAACATCCACGGGCCGAAATGCTTCTTCTTCAGATGGCCTTCGGCATCCTTCTTGGCGAGGATCGGCGGGGCCAGCATGAGGCGCATCTTGCCGCCCTTGAACTGGCTGGCGACATAGTCGGCGAACTTGCCATCCGTGTAGAGACGGGCGACTTCGTATTCATCCTTGTAGGCCATCAGCTTGTAGGCATAGGTGGCGGCGGCGCGGGTCAGCTTCTCACCCAATCCTGCGGCATGTTCTGCGGCGCGGACCTGCGCAACGATGCTGCGGTATTTTTCCGCATAGGCGGCGTCCTGATAGGCGGTCAGGCGGCTGGCCCGATCCTCGATCAACTCGTCGAGGGTTTTTTCCTCGATATGGCCGCGCGGGTCTGTCTGGGGCAGAAGACGGTCCGGATCAGCGGCGGCGATACGGCCAATGTTGAAGGCGGACATGTTGTCTTCCACCTTCGTTCCGTTCAGGCGGATCGCGCGGTAGAGCGCCCGCAGGCTGATCGGGACCTGGCCTTTCTGCCAGGCGTATCCGACCATGATCATGTTCGTATAGATCGCATCGTGCAGGTAGCCGACAGCCAGCGCCTCGGCATCAAATGCGCCGAAGTCACGGGCCTGACGCTTCACGCGCGCGGCCAGGAGGTCGCTCTCGAAACGCTTTGACCGATCCCGGATGAACTCGCTGGTCGGGGTGACGTCAGAATTCGCATAGGCGGCGGTGCGGCCAACATCCATCAAATTCAGCGCGTCCCCGCCCGCCGCCACGACAAGGTCGCAGGCGATGATCAGGTCTGCGCTGGCCGGAGGAACCTTGCCGGTGGAGATCATCTCCGGCTCTTTCGCGAAGCGGATATGGCTGAGCACCGGACCGCCCTTCTGGGCAAGGCCGGTCATGTCCAGGCTGGAGGCGGCGTTGCCATCCACATGCGCGGCCATTGCCAGCACGGCGGCGACGGTGGTGACGCCCGTACCGCCAACGCCAGTGAACAGCACGTTCCAAGGCTCCGACAGTCCCGGCGTTTCGGGCAGGGGCAAGCCCGCATCGTCAAACTCCGGACGCGGCTGGTCCTGCCAGGCCGGCTCGCCATCCTGAATGGTCACGAAGCTCGGGCAGAAGCCCCGCAGGCAGGACAGGTCCGTGTTACAGGTTGACTGGTTGATCCGGCGCTTGCGGCCAAGTTCGGTCTCGACCGGCTCAACCGACAGGCAGTTCGATTTGATCGAACAATCACCACAGCCTTCGCAGACTTCGGTGTTGATCACGACGCGCGTGCGGTCCGGTGCGCGCAGGCCGCGCTTGGAGCGGCGACGTTTTTCCGTGGCGCAGATCTGGTCGTAGATCATGACGGAGACGCCCGGCGTTTCGCGCAACATCTTCTGGACCTCGTCCAGCTCCTCGCGGTCGTAGATCTTCACGCGGCGCGGAATGTATTTGACGTTGGCGTAGCGGGTCGGATCTTCGGTGACGATGACAATGGTTTCGACACCTTCGGCTTCGACCTGCTGGGCAATCTGAGCCGGGGTCTGGCCGGATTCCACATGCTGGCCGCCGGTCATGGCGACGGCGTCATTATACAGAATCTTGTAGGTCATGTTCGCGCCGGAGGTGACCGCGGCGCGGATGGCAAGGCTGCCGGAATGGGAGTAGGTGCCGTCGCCGAGATTGACAAAGACGTGCGGTTCGTCCGTCGCCCAGTGCTGGCCGACCCAGGCGATGCCTTCGCCGCCCATCTGGCTGGTCATGTCGGTTTTCCGGTCCGGCATGAAATTCGCCATATAGTGACAGCCAATACCTGCCAGCGCGCGCGAGCCTTCCGGTACGACGGTGGAGGAATTGTGCGGGCAGCCGGAACAATAGTGCGGTGTACGGAGGGTTTCCGTCGCATTGGTGCGTGCGGCTTCCCCGGCGCGGCCGATGCGGTCGAAATAGGCATTGGCCCGTGAGGTATCCCAGCCTTCCGGCAGGATCTTCATCAGTGCTTCGGCCATTTCCGGGATGGAGATGGAGGCAATGTCGGAGAGGAGGGGGCGGCCTTCGCGGTCGCGCTTGCCTTCCACCGTCGGGCGCTGGCCATCTGGCAGGTCATACAGCACAGAGCGCAACTGGTCTTCGATCAGCGGGCGCTTGTGTTCGATCACGACCACGCGTTCCAGACCTTTGCAGAACGCCCGGATCCCTTCCGGTTCCAGCGGCCACGGCATGGCCACCTTGTACACGGAGAGACCCAGGCGTCCTGCATCCTGCGGTGACAGGCCGAGCGCCGCGAGTGCCTCGAACACATCGCGGGCAGCTTGTCCTGTCACGACAACACCGACACGGGGTTTCGGCGAAGGCAGGATGACCTGGTCCAGCTTGTTGGCGCGCACATAGGCTTGTGCTGCGGGCAGCTTCACCTGACGCAGGCGGCGTTCCTTGTCGAGCGGGCTGTCGCCGCGCCGCAAATGCACGCCGTCTTCCGGCAATTGGAAGTCGGGCTGGATGAAATTGAAGCGGTCGAGATCGACGCTGACGACCGAACCGGAATCCATCGTGTCAGCGAGGGCTACGAGGCCGGTCCATGCGCCGGAAAAGCGGCTCATCGCCCAGCCATGAATGCCGTAATCCAGCACATCCTGGATCGAGGCCGGGTTGAGGACGGGGATTTCGGCGTCCGCCATGGCGTATTCTGACTGCGAGGGAAGAGTCGAAGACTTGCAATTATGGTCGTCGCCGATGATCGCCAGCACACCGCCATGATCGGAGGCGCCGGCAGCGTTGGCATGTTTGAACACGTCACCTGTGCGGTCGACACCCGGGGCCTTGCCGTACCAGATGCCGAACAGGCCATCATATTTTGCGCCGGGGAACAGGCCGAGCTGCTGGCTGCCCCAGACGGCAGTTGCGCCAAGGTCTTCGTTCAGGCCTTCCCAGAACTTGATATCGTGCGCGTCGAGCCATTTTTGCGCGGCACGCAATTGCTGGTCGTAGCCGCCCAGCGGCGAGCCGCGATACCCGGAAATGAAGCCGGCCGTGTTCAGATTCTGACGCAGATCGAGACGTTTGCGATCAAGTGGTAGGCGGACCAGCGCCTGAATGCCGGTCATGAACGCTTTTCCCTCGACAAGCTTGTATTTGTCGTCCAGCGTAACTTCACGATGTTGCATGATATGCCTATGAAATGAGGGTTTAGGCATATTATTGGGTAAATTAAGTGAAATTGCTTGCCTATCTTGCGCGATATTTGCTATTGCGGGGTTAAATTTACCAAGATACGCAAGAAAGTGAGCAAAGATTGCCCCAAGAACTAGATGCCGTCGACGCGCGAATCCTGGACATTGTTCAGCATGACGCCGGCCTGTCCGTTGCCGAGATCGCCGACCGCGTAGGCCTGTCTTCATCACCCTGCTGGCGCCGCATCAAGCGCATGGAAGAGGCGGGCTTCATCACGGGCCGGGTGACCCTTCTGGACAATTCCTCGCTCGGACTCAACTTTGAAGTGATGGCCAGCGTCAAACTGGCGTTGCCGAGCCGGGAAAACCTCGATGCGTTCGAGCAAATGGTTCAGGCGTGGCCCGAAGTGATCGAGTGCATGACCGTGACGGGCGCGGTGGACTACATGATCCACATCATCACGACAGATATGCACGCTTATGACAATTTCCTGCGGGACAATCTGCTCGGCTCGGCGCTGGTGTCAGATGTTCAGTCCCGCATCGTAATTCGCGTTGCAAAACGCACAACGGCGCTGCCGCTGGACCTGGTTGAGGATATCAAGAAACCGACCTCAGCCTGATTGGCGGTGCGCGCATGCGGAGGTGCGCGACATGCTGAAATGCCTGGTCTCATTCTTGTTTGCGCTGGCATTGGTGATGCCTGCCTGGAGCGAGTCGATGTCGCCCGAAGACCTGACTGCGAAGCTCGAAACGGTGCGCGACAAGGCGGGTCTCGTCGCGCTTGGCGCAGTGGTTGCGGATGCGGATGGGCAGATCCTTGCGCTCGCCGTGACGGGCGATCGCGTCCGGGGCAAGGGGGCCGCAGCGCAACCGGATGATGCCTGGCATATCGGCTCCAATACCAAGATGCTGACCGCTTTGCTTTATGGGCGTCTCGTTGAGCGAGGGGAGGCCAGATGGGGCGCGACGCTGCCGGAATTGCTGCCGGACCTGGCTGATGAAATGGATGCGGCGTGGTCGGACATCACAATTGAAGACCTGTTGGCGCATCGCAGCGGGATGGCCGCCAATCCGGGCGTGACCTGGTTCCTGACCAGCCGGGCGTCTTCAAACACGGTGGAGGCGCAACGGACCAGTTTGGCAAGGGCTGCACTCGCCAAACCGCCCAAGACCGAGCCGGGCAGCTTCACCTATTCCAATTACGGATACATGGTGGCCGGCGCGGCGCTGGACCGTATCGCTGAGCGCATGGGACATCAGAATTACGAATCCCTGTTCCTGGCAGAGCTGGTTCCGTCTGGCGAGGGATGGGGCTTTGGTCCGCCGCCAGAGGGCATTGAAGGCCACCGGAAAGGCCTGTTCGGCGGGCTGAAAGGGCAGGGCGCTGGTCTGGATGCGGACAATCCGCCTGCGCTGGCCCCGGCGGGCACGTTGCATGTACCATTGGAGGCGCATGCACGGCTGCTCAGCCGTTTCCTGACGCCGGATGAAACAGTAGCGAAGCTGCTCATGCCCTATCCGGACGAGGCGTCGGACTATGCGCTGGGCTGGGGCGTGGTTTCCGACAGTCCATCTGGCGCTGCGCTTGGGCACAGCGGGTCAAACACGATGTGGCTGTCTACGGTGAGGCTCTACCCGGATGCAGGAGTGGTCGTGATCGTCAACACGAACAGTTTCAGCGAAAAGGGCGTGCAGGCCCTGAATGGTCTGGCAGAGGATCTCGCAGCGGCCTATGGCGCAGCCTCGCAGGACTAGTCGCCCACAACGTCAATATAGGTGACGTGACCATCTGATTCGTTCAGTGTACGTGCGCTGCCATCCGGCCAACTCTGAAGCCGTGTTTGCATGCGCGGGGACGTGCGATCGCCTCCGAACAGGGATTCCGGTTCGAAACATAGCCAGGCGAGCGGCGCGTCTGCCGTGGCCGCCGCGCCCGCCTCCTCGATCAGCCGCATGATGCGGGCGATGTCCTCCTTGGGCGGATAGACGAGGAAAACGGAGTGATAAACGACGGTCAGCCCTTCCGCCGGGCGGTTTGCGAGTCGATCCGTCAACCAGTCGACAGCGTCGGCCTGTTCGATCCGCACGCCCCTCTGGCGGGCAAGGTCGGCAGCTGCATCGAGCCGCGCAAGACGCCCGGCCTGGTCCGGCCAGGTATAGGATTTCAGGCGCAGATAGGCGGCTTCATCAGACACATCTATCGGGTTCAGATCGCATCCAGCGCGGGATTGGATCAGGGGCGCTGCTTCAAGGTGGGCAGGGGCGGGGCCGTTCCAGACGGTGGAAATGGTAACATCGCTGGGGCCGGGCTTTTGCCACGTGCCGCCATCATAGGTGAACCGATCCCAATTCTGGTTCAGGCCCGCGCTGGCGCCCAGTTCCAGCAGGTGCATGGGCATGCGAAATTTGGTGGCCAGCTCCAGAAAGCCGGGCAGAAGCGCGATGGACCGGCGCGTTTCATTCGTCTGCGGAGGGCTCTTCAGATAGGTGCGCGCATCCTCCGGATAGTTCTCCAGCCACGTTCTCGCCTCTCGCCAGACCGTATCCATGTTCCAGTCAGGTGACGCGGCGGGATAGGTGGCAGCGAGCGCCTTCGCCGTACCTGTCAGGACGGCGTGGTGCAGGTACCCGGTCAGGCGCAGGCCGAGCGCATCCTTGCGGGGATTGCCGCTCCAGTCGCCGCAGATGTCTGCAACGGGGCCGCCTGCGTCGAAATCGTCTGCAAACCGCCGGAGCAGCGCAGCGGTAAACGGTGACCCCAGATCCTCGCACCAGCGCGCCTGCTCGGCGAAATGGTCGAGGATCCGGGTTTCATCCAGCATATGGCCGCCCTAGTAGCGTTCCAGCGCCATGGCGATGCCTTCGCCGCCGCCGATACAGAGGCTGGCCATACCCTTCTTCAGGCCACGATCTTCCATCGCGGCCAGCAGGGTGACGATCAGGCGTGCGCCGGAAGCGCCGATTGGGTGGCCCATGGCACAGGCGCCGCCATTCACGTTCAGCTTCTCGTGGGGAATGCCCAGCTCTTTCATCGCGATCATCGGAACCACGGCGAAAGCTTCATTCACTTCCCAGAGTTCAACTTCGTCGATGCTCCAGCCAGCCTTTTCGAGCGCCTTTTTCATGGCGGGCACGGGCGCGGTGGTGAAGTATTCCGGCTCATGCGCATGGCTGGACGAGGAGACGATCTTGGCGAGCGGCTCAAGGCCGCGCTTCTTCGCTTCGGATTCGCGCATCAGCACCAGCGCTGCCGCACCATCGGAAATGGCGGAGGCGTTGGCCGCGGTCACTGTGCCGTCTTTCGAGAACGCCGGACGCAGGCTCGGGATCTTGTCCGGGCGGGCTGTGCGGGGCAGTTCGTCAGTGTCGACAACCGTCTCGCCCTTGCGGGATTTGATCGTGACCGGGGCAATCTCGCGCTTGAACTTGCCGTTTGCTGTCGCTTCCTGGGCCCGCTTCAGCGTTTCCAGCGCGTAGGCGTCCTGTTGCTCGCGGGTAAACTGGTACTCTCCGGCAATCATGTCGGCGAACTCGCCCATGGGGCCGCCCTTGTAAGCATCAGACAAGCCGTCCAGCGCCATATGGTCTTGTGCGGCCATGGTGCCATATTTGTGGCCCTTGCGGACCTGCATCAGGTGCGGGGCGTTGGTCATGGATTCCATGCCGCCAGCGATCACGATGTTTGCATCGCCTGCGAGAATGGCATTGCGTGCCATGACAGCGGCCTGCATGCCGGAACCGCACATCTTGTTGATCGTGGTGGCTTCAAGGCCCTTGTCCTGACCGGCCTTGAACCCGGCCTGACGGGCAGGGGCCTGTCCCTGGCCGGCAGGAAGGCAGTTGCCCATGATGATTTCATTGGCTTCGCCGGGGGCGAGCTTGGCTTCGCTGACGGCCTTCTCGATCGCGATGGCGCCCAGTTCGCTGGCTGTCAGGCCAGCAAGGTCGCCGAGCAAACCACCCATGGGCGTGCGGCCCATACCGACGATAACGACGGGATCTTGATCAGACATGGAGTTTCCTTCCGGTTCGGTTTTTTGCAGTTGCGAACACAAAGCGCTTCCGGGCCGGACTCGTCAAGAGGATCGCGAAGACGTGGTGTTCGACGGATATCAATTTTGCGAGATGGCGTTCCGGTCAGCGCACGCGTTGCGGGTTGGTTGCGTCCAGCCGGATTGCTTCGGCAACGATCTGCTTCACTGTTTCATCAACGTCTTCGACCGACCGGACCTTTACATGCCGCAGGGCCTTGCCAGTGCCTTCGATGCGATCTGGCGATGTGTTGGTGAGCTGCGCGCCATAGAAAAGCTGCAGATTGCACCGGTCCTTGTACGCGGCGATCGAGAAGATTCGCTCATTCCCGCTCCAGCATGGAAAACCCCATGCCAGCTGGCAGGACAGGGCAGGGCCTGTCTGTTCGATCAGGGCCTTGAGCGCGTTTGCGATTTCGCGCTGTTGAGGCTCAAGGCCCTCGAACCAGGATTCAACGGTTTTTGCCAAATGGGCTGCGTTACTTCTTCTTGCGCTTGGCCTTGTCGTCAGCCTTCGGCGGCATGACTTCGAACGTCATCTGAAGATTGACGCGGTATTTGTCGATCTTGCCGTTCTTGATGGTGGTGTACATCTCGTTGACATAGGCCGAGGCCAGACCTTTGACCGTGGCGTCAAATCGCGTGACGGCAGTCTGAATCGCATCCTCGAAGGATTTGGTCGATTCCGACATGATCTGTTCTGATTTCATGATAGCCATTTTGCGTCCCTTTCCTTTGCGGAAAGGGCATTGAAGACCCTGAAATCAGGTTTGCCAAGGGATTCCGCCAAATTGGCGCGAAAGAGCTTGGGCGATCAGACCAGCTGAAAACCGGCCTCAGAGCCCTTTTGCCATACGACCCGGGCGGGGCCGACAATTCCAACGCCAATGGCGTTGAGTGTTACAAATTCGGGCATGCCCTCATTCGTGGGAAAGCGAAGGCGCACGCCTGTATCAGAATGATCCAGTACGATGCCGCGGCGCTTGTAGCCTGTGTCATAGACGACATTGGCCTCGCGATAGACCGATGCGCGCGCTGGCCGGGGCCGTTCGCGGGATGGGGCAACCATTCGCTCAACGCGCTCAGCCGCAGGGGCAGAGGCAGCAGATTTCTTCGATTTGAACAAATTGTTGAACATGTTTTTCCCAGACAGGATTTCTTCAAGAACACCGATGCAACCCATGTGCCAGTTTCGGCGCTAACACGGGTGTACCGGAAAAATCCTTCAGAACACGTAAATGGCGGCGCCCGCAGGCGCCGCCAACTGTAATAAAACCTACGGTTTACGAGATTTACCAGATCCGGATGCGTTGTTCCGGTGGCAGGTACATTTCGTTATCCTCGGTAACGTTGAAAGCGTCATACCATTCGGCGAGGTTACGAACCACGCCATTCACGCGGTAGACCGGCGGAGAGTGTGGGTCGGTCAGCAATTGGCGACGCGTGGCTTCCTCACGGTATTTGGAGCGCCAGACCTGTGCCCAGGACAGGAAGAAGCGTTGATCGCCGGTCAGGCCGTCGATCACGGGCGCTTCCTCTCCTGCGCTGATTGTGCCGTCGCCATCGGTGTCCAGGCTCAGCTTGTAGGCCTTGTAGGCCATGGAGAGGCCGCCCAGGTCGCCAATGTTCTCGCCGAGGGTAAGGGAGCCGTTGACGCAGGTTTCGCCCTCGTCCAGCGGGCAGAGCGCGTTGTACTGTTCAACCAGCGCACCGGTCTTGGCCTTGAAATTGGCCTCGTCTTCGGCGGTCCACCAGTTCCGCAGCGTGCCATTTCCATCAGATTTGGCGCCCTGATCATCAAACCCGTGACCGATTTCATGACCGATCACGCCGCCAATGGCGCCATAATTCACGGCAGGATCTGCCGTCAGGTTGAAGAAGGGAGGCTGAAGGATTGCGGCCGGGAACACGATCTCGTTGCGGTTCGGCGAATAATACGCGTTGACCGTTTGCGGCAGCATGAACCATTCGGTGCGGTCAATCGGCTGGCCGAGCTGGGAGATCATGTCCTTCCAAGCCCAGTCATTGACGGCCATATTGTTCGCAAACGCGTCGGGGCCGACATTCAACTGTTCATAGGTCTCGAAATTCTCGGGATAGCCGATCTTCGGTGTGAACTTCGCGAGCTTGTCACGTGCCTCGACCTTGGTTTCCTCGCCCATCCATTCGATCTCGTCGAGATTGCTGTTCATGGCCAGGCGCAGATTGGCGACGAGTTCGTCCATGGCCGCCTTGTTCTCGGCCGGGAAGAAGCGGTCCGCATATACTTTGCCAACAGCTTCACCGACGGAGCCTTCGACGGTGGATACGGCACGCTTCCAGCGCTCACGCTGTTCTTCCGCGCCGCCAAGGGTCTTGCCGTAGAATTCGAAGGTCGCCTCATCGAGTCGCTTGGGCAGCACGTCGGCATGGTCGATCAGGAAGTGCGCGGCAAGGTAAGCCTGCCAGTCTTCGAGAGGTGCCGTCTGCATGATCTCGAACAGGCCGGCAATGCCGCCGCCTGAAACCTTCTCGACCTGTTCCGGCGTCAGGCCGTTCTCCTCGATTTCTTCCGCCGTTGGCGTAACCTGACGTACGACGAACGCGTCTTCGCCGTTCAGGCCGAGATCCATCAGCATGGTTGCCAGCGGGAAGTCTCCGGCCAGGGCTTCAAGCTCGGCGCGGGTCATCTTGTTGTAGGTGAGGTTGCGATTGCGGCCAGCTGCGCGGTCCCAATGCGCCTCGGCCATGCGGGTCTCGAGCGCGATGACGCGATCGGCAGCCGCCTCGGGATCGTCGTAACCAGCCTCAGTCAGAAGCGTGGCCAGCATGGTCTTGTAAGCTGCGCGGATCTCGAGATTCTTCTCGCTATCTGTCAGATAATAATCGCGGTCTCCGATGCCGAGTCCGGATTGCGTGACATAGAAGATGTACTGGTCGGTCTGTTTGGAATCGACATCGACCCAGCCCGCAATCGGGGAGGAGTACCCAGTGGCGGCAAACAGCTTGGCGAGGTCTTCGCGGCTGGACAGGCCTTCAATCTTGCTGAGGTATGGCGTGGCAGGCGCCAGACCGGCGGCCTCAATCCCGCTTGTGTCCATATAGGCGTTGTATACGGACGCAACCTTGCCTTCGAGCGTGGATGGATCAGGCTCGGCTTCGGCAAGTTCCTGGATAATGTTCAGGACGCGCTGCTCGGACTTTTCCGCCAGCAGGGTGAAGGCACCGTACCGTGTGCGGTCGCCCGGGATGACAAAGCTGTCGAGCCATTTGCCGTTTGCGTATGTGTAGAAATCATCGCCCGGATCAACTGTTTCGTCCCGAAGGGTCAGGTCGACCCCCCAATCGCCCCAATAATCAGCGGCAGACAGTTCCAGCCCTTCGGGCGTCACATATTTTCCGTCTGCGTTGGGTGTTGTTGCAGATGTGGATGTCGCCTCCGTTGCCTCGGCGGGAGTGGCGGTTTCTTCCTGAGCGGCCGGGCCGCATGCTGCGAGCAGGGCGATCGATGCGGCCCCGAGCATGAGTTTCTTCATCAAGGTCTCTCCAATAAAAGGATGCGGCCCAGCGCGCATGCGGCCAGGCCCGTATCCAAGATTGATCCCAGTCTATTCGGCTGGGGCCGCGTGGCCAAGGGTGCTATCGCGGCTGGTTCCGATCAGTTCATCTTCGTCAATGGTGACCTGACCACTATAGGTTTCGCCAATCTGGCGGAAAGGCTTGCCGCCCCATGTCCACCGGAACACGCGCCCAATCTCTACGCCTACGGCATACAGTGTCGGAACCATGAGCAGGGAGACAAACAGGGCAAAGGCAACGGCAGAGCCAAGCGACACGACCATCGGTTTCAGGAATTGTGCCTGAACAGACTTTTCCGCAATCAGGGGCAGGATGCCGACGAATGTCGTGACTGATGTCAGCAGGATCGGACGGAACCGCGAGACGCCGCCATCGACCAGGGCCTGAACCGCGCCTGCGCCTTCGTCGCGCCGGCGGTTCACATAATCGATCAGCACGAGGTTGTCGTTGATCACGACGCCTGCCGCCGCAGCGATGCCAAAGAAGGAGAACATCGCCATAGGCGTGTTGAAGGCCCACAACCCAAAGACAGCACCAGCATATGCGAAGGGCAGGGCCATCATCAGCAGGAGCGGCTGGGCATAGGAACGGAACGCGACGGCCAGCAGGATATACATCGTGCCGATGGCGATCAGGATAAGGCGACCGATTTCGCTGAAGAATTTCTGTTCTTCCTCAAAGCCGCCCGCTTCGCCGCGTTGCACATCCGGGAACTGGCGGGCGAAATCAGGCCAGAATTCCTCTTCCATGGCGGACATGATCTGACCGCGCCCGCCTTCGCCCATCACTTCGGAATAGACGGATACGGAACGTGTGCGGTTGCGCCGGACAATGCGGTTGATGCCGGGGGCATAATTGAACTCTGCGACCTGGGTGATGGGGATTTCGCGGCCGTCAGATGTCCGGATGCGAAGAGTGTCGATGCTGTCGAGATCTTCCCGAGCCGATTCTGGCAGGCGCACCATGACGCGCACGTCTTCCCCATCTCGTGGCAGGCGCTGAACCTCTTCACCATAATAAGCCTGTCGGAGCTGGTCTGACACATCGGCTAGCGTGATGCCCAGTGTTTCGGCGCCGGGCTTCAGCGAGATACGGATCTCTTCTGCTGCGGACGAGAGATTGTCCCCGATGTCGTAGGTGTTAGAATAGGTCGCAAGCTGCGCCTTCACGGCTGCGGCGGCTTCCCTCAGGCGGTCAAGATCATTGTGGTTCAAGGCAAAGCGAACGCCGCTCTGTTCATCATTGAACGTGAAGTCGAAGCTGATTTCCTCGGCATCCTGAATTTCGCCGACATAGTTGCGCATCTGCTCGGAAATGTCCTTTGAGCGCACGCCCTGCGGACGTTCTTCCGGTGGCAGCAGGCCGACCCATGCCTGCACCCGACCATCCGCGGCAACAACAGAGGCGTCGGTGACAAGCCCGCCTTCAATGTCCGGATACTTCGCATCCGTGACTTCCTTGGTCTTCTTGATACCGGCCTGTAGCTGGTCCCGAATCTGGATGAGGCGGGAATAGGGGGTGCCGTCCGGCATATCGATGTCGACCTGAATGAGGTCAGCCTCGATTTCCGGCATGAATTTGAATGGCACAATGCCCTTTCCGGAGACCTGTGTTGCAAGGAAGAACAGGCAGAAGAAAAAGACCACGGTCGCATATCGGAACCGGATCGCGAGTTCGAGTACGGGTTTGTAGATGTTGTTCGCAAACCAGAGCAAACTGTCCGCAATGCGACGCTGGATTTTCAGGAAGCGCCCCGACGGCCCGTCAAACTTCTGCTGCTTCATGTGCGCCAGATGGCTCGGCAGGATCAGCATGCATTCGATAATCGAGAAGATCAGTGCTGCGACAACCACGAAGGTGATCTGCTGCGTGAACATGCGGGTCGGGCCTGTAATGAATGCCCAGGGCAGGAAGGCGATGATGGTAGTGAGAACACCGAAGATCACCGGTTTCAGGACCAGTTGGGTGCCAACAATGGCCGCATCTAGCCCTTCGCGTCGCCCGCTTTCGATCTCTCGGTGAATGTTTTCACCCACAATGATCGCGTCATCCACGATCACCCCGATCACCAGCAGCACGGCGAAGGTGGACAGGATGTTCCATGAGACGCCGAAATAGGGGAGGAGAAGAATGCCGCCCGCAAAGGCCGTCATGATTCCGATGGTCACCCACAGGGCAACAGTCGGCCGCAGGAAGAGGACCAGCACCAGCATCACGAGCACGGCGCCCATCATGGCGGATTCCGTGATCAAATCCATCCGCGCCTTGAATGCCTCGGAATCGTCCCAGAGAATGTCGATCTTCACGGCTTGCGGCAGGATGCCGTTGGATGGGTCGTTGGCCTGCTCGGTGTATTTCTTGAAATTGTCCGTATAGTCGACGATGTGCATCGTATCCGGCGAACGGATCATGACGAACGCTGTCGGGTCGCCATTGAACTGTGCGCTGAATTTGTCGGTCACGAATCCATCATCGATCTGAGCGACATCATCGACGCGGATCGTGCCGTCCTCGGTGGTCTGCCGGATGATGATGTTGCCGAACTGGTCAGCTGTATCGGCGAGCTGCCGCGCCGTGATCGACACATCACCTGTCGATGATTCAATGCGCCCACCCGACGAGTTCAGGGATGACCGGCGAATGGCATTCGCCACATCACTGAAGCTAAGGCCATAGCGACGCAGGGCGTCTTCGGACACTTCAATATTGACCTGTTCGGAGATCACACCCTGCAGTTGCGCCAACTCGCCGCCGGGAATATTCGCGATGTCGTCGCGCACATTGTCTGCGAGGCGTTTCAGCGTGCGGGGGTCAACGTCGCCGTGAATGGCGATCCCCATGAAGGCATTGCGCTGCTCCCAGCGTTGAACCTGAGGTTCGAAGGCGGCTTGCGGAAGGTTGTTGATCTGGTCGACGCGGAGTTTCACCTCGTCGAGGAATTCCTGCATGTCGATATCGTCGCGGCCTTTGATATTGACCACGCCCATGCCTTCATTGGCGATGGATGTGATCCGGTCGAGGCCGTTGATGTCGGCAACGGCTTCTTCGATCCGCGTGACAATCTGTTCTTCAACGTCTTGTGGTGACGCACCATTCCAGGAAACGGAAACCGATGCACCGGTGATGTTCACCACCGGGAACATTTCCTGTTCCATCTTGGTGTAACCGAAGACCCCGCCGACGAAGGCGACGATCATCAGGAGGTTTGCGGCAACCGCGTTGCGAGCAAACCAGGCGACAATGCTGCTCATTGCGCTGCTCCCTCACCGGTCGATGCGAGAGTTGGGGAATCGCCGGACATTGTCTCATCTGCCCGCTTGGGCTCGTAAACCTTGATCGTGCCATCTTCCATGCGCTGCATGACCGTAATGTTCATGCCGTTGAAGGGGGCCTGGATGGGACTGACAATGGCCAACTCGCCGGGCTCGGCACCGGAGGCGATATAGGCACCATCGGCATCTGAATAGATCAGGTCCACATTGCGGATGGACAGCTGGCCTTCATCCGGGAGGCCAATGAACAGGCGGTCCTGTCCGCGCAGGGCACCGCGTGGCGCGACCAGCACATCGTTCAGGGTTTCGCCCTGTACCGTGGCACTGACGAACAGGCCGGGGGCCATTGGCGCATCACCATCCGCACCCGCACCATAGGGATCCTGAAGTTCGGCAATCACATTGATCTGACGGGTCTGGGAGTTCACCGCCGCAGCCGTCCGGACAACCTGACCGTGCCATTCACGTTCCACACCGCCAACAGTTGCGCGGAAGGTGACATCCGGGCCCGGCTTCTCCTTCGTTGAGCTGAAGGCAAGTGGCAGGCCAAGGCGGCCCATTTCGGCGTCCTTCAGAGGCAGGGCAACTTCGACAACGTCATTGGCAAAGATCTGGCCCAGGGACTGACCGACTGACACGACTTGTCCGATGTCCACATTGCGTTCACGCACGCGGCCAGCAAACGGCGCATAGACGGCGGTCCGGTCAAGCGCGAGCTGGGCATCTTTCAGTTGTGCCTTGGCAGATTCGAGTGACGCGCGGGCTTCGGCCAGCTGCGGCTCGCGCCGGGCCAGGGGAGAGGCGTCCGAGATGCCGAGATCCAGAATGTCCTGACGGGCGAGTTCGGCCTCCGCTTCTTCGCGGGCAAGTGCCTGCTCGGCGCTGGCGACAGAAGACTGCGCGCGGACAACTGCAAGCTCATAATCCGCCGCTTCGACACGTACCAGAAGCTGGCCCTTGTTGATGAAGCCGCCATCGATGAAGTCTGGCGAGACATATGAAATGCGACCGGATATCTGCGGTGCGACAATGATTTCGCGGCGCGGTTTCACTTCGCCCTGGGATTCCACGACAAGCGTCAGATCCGTCCGGCGAACGGGTTCGGCAAAAACGTTGAGCCCGCCGCGCGCCTCTTCAGCCTTTTCCGGCTCCGGCTGGATGGCGGACAAGGCGATCATGCCGCCGACACCGACCACGGCGAGGATGCCGATTGGCAGCAGAACTGAAATGACGCGTCCCATAGTTTATTCTCCTGCCGCTATTCTGCGGCGTTATCTTGAGGGGCTTGTGTTGGAGTTGCGGCGGTTTGCACGGGGAGACCGCCGCCGAGGGCGAGGTGATAGGAAACCCGGTTCGAGGCACGTGACGCGCGGGCGGCCACGAGCTGGCTTTCAGACGTCAGCCTGCGGGTTTGGGCATCGATCAGGTTGAAGATGGTGATCGTGCCGCTTGTGTATTGGCGCTCGGCCAGCTCTTCGGCCAGACGCGCTTCTTCCAGCGCGCGAAGCAGGGCATCTTCCTGCTGGGCGATATACGTGTCCGCTGCGATGGCATCTTCCACTTCACCCCATGCCGTCAGCGCCGCATTTGCGTAATTGGCGATGGCAGATTCGGCTTGGGCGATGGCGGTGTCGCGCTGCGCATCCAGGCGACCGCCGGTGAACAAAGGCTGGATCAGGCTGGCGACTACGCGCGCGGCGATGCGTTCGGGGTCTACCATGTCAGCGAATTCGGATTCGCTGGTCGAGAACGTCCCCGTCAGGCGAAGGGAGGGGCGCAACGCAAGCCGCGCCTGTTCAGCCCTCAGGCCGGCGGCGACGACGTTGGCTTCGGCGCTGGCGACGTCCGGACGACGGGCCAGAAGGCGCATCGGATTGCTCTCAACGATCAGCGGGTCAAGCGCTGGCAAATCGGCAGTGGCCTCGATTTCAGTGGCCGGGTAGCGACCCAGCAGGATTTCAAGCCGGCGAGCGGCTTCTCCCGCCGCCTGGCGACGCTGGGCGATATCGGCCTCGGCGCCGGCGACGGTGCTGCGCGCGGTGCGGACATCCAACGCTTCGGCGAGGCCGCGCTGGAAGCGGCGCTCGGTCAGAATGCGAACGCGGTCCCGCGCTTCATAGGTCAGAACGGCGACGCGTTCCTGCGCGAGAGCAGCATTCAGATTGATCCATGCGGTAGCGGTTTGCGCGCTGATGGACAGTTCTGCTGCGGCGAGGTCGGCTTCGCTCGCGGCAAGGTCTGCTTCCGCGGCGGCGATGCCACGCCCGAGACGATTCCACAGATCGGCTTCCCAGCTGGCGTCGAGGCCAAGGCCGTAAATACCGTCGGTCGACCGCTCAAGATCGTTGCCGATCTCGAACGCGTTCGAGGTGACGCCGGTGCTGATCGTGCCGTCGACGCTGGGCAGGCGTTGTGAACGCGCCGTACGGATGGATGCTTCTGCGGCGCGCACAAGAGCGGCGCGGGATTCCAGGGTAGGACTGTTGGCGAGCGCCTCGCGGACAAGGCTTTCCATGATGGGGTCATCGAATTGCGACAGCCAATCACCTGTTGGCGCTGTGCCCACGACGCCGGTGTTCGCCCATTCCGCCGGTGCATCTGGCGCAACGGCAAAAATTTCCTCACGATTGCCGTCAATTCCGGGCAAATTTGCCTGTGAAGATGCGCAAGCGGTCAGAATTGCCGAGCTGATAAGAAGAATTGATCGTGTCATGCCGTCGGCATCGCTCCCTGTTCTGGTTGTCGGATACGCCTGCCCTAGTCGACTGTCAATGATAAATTATCGTTTTTCGATAATCTACTGTAGTTGTATAATGATCGCACTTCTTATCGATACGCGGCGAGGGGCTTGGCAGATCTCTGCGCGCGTATTAGCGGCTTCCGAACAATGTGTCTTTGGGCAGTTTGTTAACAGGAGTATGAATGAGCGACGGCCTGTCAGCGGAGGAAAAGCGGTCCACCCGTACGGCTCTTTCGCGTCGGGCACGGGACTTTGTCACTCTGGTTGGGTGCTTCTCCTTCATCCTGTTGCTGATGTGGATCACCGGAGCGGTCGGCCTCATTGAGGTGATCGCGGCGATCCTTGTGGTCGTGTCGGTTGCCACCGCCATTTTTGTGGGGACTGCGAGCGTACTTCCGCTCAGTCCACGACTGGCGGTTGAACCACTGTCCACAACGCCGAAAACGCCGGAATCAGCCATTTTGCTGGATGCTTTGCCCTTGCCGGCATTCGAGGTGGATGACGATCAACGCATCGTCACCATGAATGAGGAAGCCGAATTCATTTTGCGGCTGGATGGACGGGTAAATCCCCGTGCCAGCACCGTGATCCGTTCGCCGGGCCTTCTCTCTGCCATCGAGAACGCCATCGAAACCGGTACGGTCGAACCCATGACGGTCGAGGTTGAAAGTGGGCCGGATGAAACCTGGCGCGCGCATGTTTCACGTCCGGGCCGGGCCAAGCGGACGCTTGTGGTGCTTGAGGATCTGACACCTGTTCGCCGTGCCGCGCGGGCGCGATCTGACTTCCTTGCCAATGCCAGCCACGAATTGCGCACGCCGTTGACGGCTCTGTCGGGCTTCATCGAAACCATGCGTGGGCCCGCCAAGGACGACAAAGATTCCTGGGATCGTTTTCTGGCCATCATGGCGGGTGAAACGGAACGCATGTCGCGATTGATCGCCGATTTGTTGTCCTTGTCGCGTATTGAGTCCTCTGAACATGTGTCTCCGCGCGAGCGGGAAGAGTTTCGACATATCGTGTCGGATGCAACGCATGCCTTCAGCGCCATTGCGGCGGAGAAGGGGGTCAATCTGGTCGTTAAATCCGATGAGGGGCCGTTGCCCGTGATCGCCCACCGGGACGAGATGATCCAAGTGGTGGAAAACCTCGTTTCGAACGCGTTGAAGTATTCGAAGGCGGGCGGGCAGGTCACGCTCAGCTTCGGCATGGCGCCGGGCATGGCGGACGCGCGGATCAAGGCGGCTCAGAGCTGGGCCAGCAGCGAACGCATGACGCTGCTCCCTGCGGCGGGACGGCCGGGCACGCAAGAGCGGGCGATCTGGATGCGGGTCGAGGATCAGGGGCCCGGCATCGAGCGCGAACACCTGCCGCGCCTCGGCGAGCGCTTCTATCGCGCAGATCAGAGTCGCGGCGGCAAGATCACCGGCACGGGGCTCGGTCTCGCCATCGTGAAGCACATCATGGCGCACCATCGCGGCGGGTTTTCAGTTGAGACCCGGATCGGGGAGGGGTCTGCGTTCGGAGTCTGGCTTCCGGCCGCACGAGAAGACGAGCCGTCAGACTAGGGTTTGCCCGTGCCCCGGCGTGCGGCGTCGAACCAGTCTGTCACCATGTTGCCCGGCATGGCGTGCAGTTCATGCATCCAGTTTGGCAGGCGTTGCAGTGCGCCAGCCGTATCCTCCCAGCGGCGCAAGTTCACATCCGCAGCGATCTGGAACGCATCCCGCAGAGTGTCTTCAGTCACGGGGGTGGCCACGCCTTTTGGGGCCAGAATGGACGCGCTTTTCTGCGCAGCGATCATGGTTTCCAGCGTTGCGGCCGTCATGGATAGCCCGGCGCGCCAGGGAGTTAGCCAAAAATCAAGCATGATGTTTCCTTATGGTCCTGAACCAGACATACCCTTTCATGCTGCGCTGCACAACAAGACTCGTGCCAGAGCGGCTCCAACGCCCCGATTCCGCCACACCAACATGCCAACACCGAATACCTAATGGCCATTGATGCTCTCCCCCCGAACTTCGTTCCGTCTCCCGCGCGTGGGCGGGTGTTGGTGTTCGATTCCGGCATGGGGGGATTGACCGTTGTCGAGGAAATCCGGGCGCTTGGGCCAGCATTGGGCATCCATTACTCGGCAGACTCCGCCTTTTTCCCCTATGGCGACAAGTCGGACGATGCCCTGCGTGAGCGTTTGCCGAAGGTTGCCAAGGCATTGTGCGACCAGGTCCAGCCAGACGTTTTCGTCATTGCCTGCAATACAGCCTCAACGCTCGCATTGGCCGACGTGCGGGCGGTGTTGGATATTCCGGTTGTCGGAACGGTGCCGGCCATCAAGCCAGCGGCGCAATTGACCCAATCCCGCACCATCGGCCTGCTTGCAACGCCCGGCACGGTGCGGCGAGCCTATACGGCGGAGCTGATCTCTCAGTTCGCCCGGGATGTTGACGTTGTGATGCATGGCAGCATCGAACTGGTAAAGCTGGCCGAGGCACATGCGCGGGGCGAAGATCTGCCGATTGATGCCTTCGCAGCTGCGCAGGCGCCCCTGTTTGATGCAGAGGGCGGAGACCGGATTGACACGGTGGTGCTGGCTTGCACGCATTTCCCGCTCGTCCGAGCGCAACTTGTGGCGAGCGCGCCGCGACCCGTCAGCTACATTGATTCAGGCGCGGCGATCGCACGGCAGACGATCCGTGTTCTGCCTCCGGAGACCGAAGCGCGCGGGATTGGTGGACATGCCTGGCTGACCTCTTCGCCTGAAGACGTGCCGGATCTGGCGCTTGTCCTCAGGCGATACGGGTTTCCAAACGTTCAGCGTGTGCCGGACGCGCCGATCGAGATCACTTCTGCGCCAACCGCATTGTAGAGGCTCGGCCAAGGAGCATCATGGACGCGGGCAACTTCGGTTGCGCCGAAGCCATTGAAGCGGCTGGACATGGCGCGGCCATAAGCGCCGAGGTTTCCGAATTCGACATAGTCACCTTCCACGAGGCCGGCGGGCAGCCAGACCTTTGCCGGGAACTTGTCAGTCGAATCGCATGTCGGTCCGTAAACGGTGTACTCCACCAAGCGGCCAAGATTGCGTCCGTCACCGGGCAGGGCCCGCATCGGGAATGACCAACGTTCGTGCACAGCATCGTAGAGGGCACCATAGGAGCCATCATTGATGTAGATCGCGTCGTCACGAACCTGCTCGATACGGGTCAGCAGGCTTTCGGATTCTGCGACCAGCGCACGGCCGGGCTCACACCACAATTCAGCGTTTTCAAGAACGTACATGTTCTCGAAGGCCTGCTCCACCATGGCGGCATAGTCTTCCAGCGACGGGGGCGGATTGTCCGCATAGATCGATGGGAAGCCGCCGCCAACATCCACGATGTCGACCGTGACGGATGCCGCGATGATGATGCGGGAGACGTCCGCCATCGCGGTCCACCAGGCGGTGGGTTTCATGGCCTGGCTGCCGACATGGAAGGACACGCCCAGCTCATCCGCATAGCGGCGGGCTTCGCGCAGGATTTCTGTCGCATCTTCCGCGCTCGCCCCGAATTTTCCAGCCAGCGGCAGAGCTGCGCCATCGCAGGATACAGCAATCCGTACAATGATCGTGAGGTCTTTGGCGTAGCCGGTTTCCTCAAGAATCTTGTAGAGTTCCTGCATCGTGTCGGTGACGAAGATGCGTACGCCGAATTCATGATAGGCGCGCTGAATGGCGCGGCGATTCTTCACCGGGTGAAGGAACGCCATGCGGGCGCCCGGGAATTTGCGGTGGATCAGTTCGATCTCCGGCAGCGAGGCCGTGTCGAAACTGCGTACACCAGCTTCCCAAAGGGCTTCGAGCACATGCTCGCCCGGATTGGCTTTCACCGCATAGAACGGCTCGCCCGGGAATTTCTCCCGGAACCATTTCGCAGCAGCCGTTACACGCTCTGGGCGGAAGCACCACACAGGCAGGTCAGGCTGCTCATCGGCAACAATATTATAGGGAGTAGCATAGGAGTGCATGACACCTAACCTCCAAAGGGCTTTTAACCAGCTTTGGGCGTTAGTACAGGGGGCCCCCAGTTTAAGGGTTGGCCCAGATGTCCGCCACATCGATTTCGAAACGGGCATGTAGGGGACTCTTTTTCGGGACGCAAGAAAAAATTTTGTGTCGGCTGAAATTTCTGTCACCGACACATGCCATTGAACGAATTAGGGCCTTGATTTAAGGCCAGTACAGCCCCTCCTACGCGTTGTGGGGTCCTGCTTTTGCTACCGGAGTTTGTTCCCGAATGATTGCCAGATACGGCCACTGTCTTGTCGCGCTTTTGCTGGTCGTTGTGGCGGGCTGTGGGCGAACCGATCTCTCCGAGCTTGAGACCGGAGACGTTATCCCGCCGCCGCCGATTGCTGCGGACGGGACGCACAAGATCCGTATTGTGGGGTCGTCCACTGTTGCGCCGTTTGCGACGACTGTTGCCGAACGCTTTGGCGCCACGACGCGGTTCCCAACGCCCATTGTCGAAACAACAGGGACAGGGGGCGGCTTCAAGACATTCTGCCAGAAGATAGGGCCGGACCGGCCATCCATTTCGGATGCCTCCCGCTCGATCACGGAGAGTGAGCAGGCGCTGTGTGCGAGTAACGGGATCACGGATGTGACGGCTTTGTCCGTCGGATTTGATGGCATTGTGCTGGCGAATGCGCGGTCTGCGCCCCCGCTGGAGCTTTCCAAGAAAGACGTCTTCCTGGCGCTGGCGGCGGAGGTGCCGGATGGGCAGGGTGGTTTTCAGGCAAATCCCTATGAGAAGTGGTCTGCGATCAATCCCGACCTGCCGAATGAACCGATCATGGTGCTGGGACCGCCGCCAACGTCAGGCACTCGGGATGCCTTCGTTGAACTGGGCATGGAGCAGGGGGCGTTGGCCTTTCCTGATCTTGTCGCGCTGAAGCAGTCAGATCCTGATGCCTTCAAGCTGCGCAGCCATACGATCCGTACCGATGGCGCGTGGATTGATCTTGGCGAAAACGATACGGCGATCATCCAGTCTCTCATCAAGACGCCAACGGCCGTAGGCGTGCTGGGCTATTCATTCCTGGAACAGAATGGCGACCGCGTTCAGGCGGCCCGGCTGGATGGCGTGGAGGCTTCGTTCGAAGCGATTGCTTCGGGCGAGTATGGCTTGTCGCGTAGCATGTATATCTACGTGAAGGACCAGAATTTGCCGCTAGTTCCCGGCCTGGCGGAATTCGTGCGTGAGTTTGTGTCAGATCAGGCCATGGGCCCAGATGGGTATCTGCTGGAGAAAGGCCTGATTCCGCTCCCGGACGATGTACGTATCGCGCAACAGGAGATTGCCGAACAACTGGCTCGCAAAAGCAAGCGCGAGACACGTTAGCCCCTTTTAGATCGTCGGCAGGACCGGCTTCTTCTTCCGTCGCAGCCGCAATTTCTGCCAGAATCGTTTGCGGGCTGGCGCGGGCAGTGGCTGCAGGTTTTCGATGAAGGCTTCTGCGCAGGCTCGCCAACTATATGTCTCGGCATAGGTGCGGCAGGTTTCGCGGCTAAGCGCCAGGCACGCGACAGCGCCCTCGGAGAGATTTCCTCCAACGGCGGTAATCGTTCCGGCATTTGAGCCGGGGATCACATCGCGAGGGCCGGTCGCGTCGTAGGCTGCGACGGGTGTGCCCGATGCCATGGCTTCCAACACTACCAGACCGAACGTGTCTGTCAGGCTTGGGAAAACGAACACGTCTGCGCTTGCATAGCATGCGGCGAGTTCCTCGTTGAATTTCGCCCCCAGGAAAACAACGTCCTTGTAGCGTTTCTGAAGCTCTTCGCGTTGCGGGCCGTCTCCGATGATGACTTTTGTGCCGGGCAAATCCAGTTCGGCAAACGCTTCGATATTCTTCTCTACCGCCACGCGGCCGACATTCAGGAAGATCGGACGTTGCAGCCCTTCAAAAGGATCTCCAGGCTGGCCTTCCTCGATACGGCGAGACGGGTTGAACATCTCGGTATCGACGCCGCGGCTCCAGGCGACGAGATTTATGAAGCGTTGCGCTTCCAACTCTTTCACCATGGACGGCGTCGGCACCATGACCTTGCCCGAATACTTGTGGAACCAGCGCACAAACGAATAGCCAGCCTGTGTCGGGATCGGCAGACGCGCTGAGACATACTCAGGAAAGCGTGTGTGGTAGGCGGTCGAGAAGGGGTGTTTCACGGTCAGGCACATGGCCCGCCCTGCCATACCGAGTGTGCCTTCTGTCGCGATATGTATCGCGTCGGGTTCGAACTCGTGGAACCGATCCTCAATCCGGCGGCGGGCGAACAGAGCCAGCTTGATCTCCGGATAGGTGGGCAATGGCATCGTCCGAAACCCCTGGCCGGGATGCACGATCTCCCAGACATGGCCCATCGCCTCGGTTTCCTGGATCACGCGCTTCATGGTGCGCACGACACCATTAACCTGCGGATCCCAGGCGTCGGTTACGAGCATGATGCGCATGAGCGCTCCTTCAACAGCCCCAGCAGTCGGGCGCCAATGTGACCGCGTTGGCCGACTGCGTAAAGAGGCGCCTCTGCGTTGAACTTCTCTCGCATTGGGACATTTGAAAAGATATACAAATTTCTGAGTGGGCTCGGATCAGGGCAGAACTTGCCCGGTTTGTGTCGATTCAGGCTGAAAATTGATCTCTCGCCCAAAGGCTCACACGAACTGAACCGGATTCTTTATGGCTGACACGCTCGCGCTAGACAAAATCGACTGGCACTCCCTCGACCGTATCAAGTTTGCTGACGAGGAGGCCCTGCTGGAGGACCTGCTCAAACAGGTGCCACTCTCAGACGATTTGCGACAGGCGACGATGCGTCGGGCGCTTGAACTGGTTGAGACAGCGCGCGCCCGCGGCCGTGACAAAGGCATGATGGAAAGCTTCCTGGAGGAGTTCGGCCTGTCCAATGCGGAAGGCCTCGCGCTGATGTGTCTAGCCGAAGCCTTGCTGCGCGTGCCGGACGCCGAGACGCGCGACGAACTGATTGCCGAGAAGATCCGTTCCGGCGACTGGAGCGCCCATCAGGGGCAGTCGGAATCCTGGCTGGTGAATGCCTCCACATGGGGTCTGATGTTGACCGGGCAGGTGATTGGTGTGCCCGCCAGCCTGAAAAAGGGACCAGCAAAATTCATTCAGGGACTGATCCGCGAAAGCGGTGAACCGGTAATCCGCGCCGCCATGATGCAGGCAATGCGCATCATGGGCGAGCAATTCGTACTCGGTCGCACGGTGAAAGACGCTCAGAAGCGCGGGCGCCGGATGGTGAAGGCCGGGGATGCTGCGCATTTCAGCTTTGACATGCTGGGGGAGGGTGCGCGCACGGAAGACGATGCGATCCGGTATCTGAAAGCTTATCAGAATGCGATTGACGGCGTGGCCGCTGACAAGGACCCGTCAACGCCGCCCGAACAAGCGAATGGCGTTTCCGTTAAAATGTCCGCGCTTCACCCACGGTATGAAGCGGTGAACCGGGCCCAGATCATGGATGAAATGTATCCATCCGTACTCGAATTGTGTGAACGTGCTGCGAAGGCGAATATCAATCTCTGTCTCGATGCAGAGGAGGCAGACCGTCTGGTTCTCAGCCTGCAAATCCTTGACCGACTGGCGCGCGAGCCATCACTGAAGGATTGGAATGGTCTTGGTCTGGCCGTTCAGGCCTATCAGAAGCGTGCGGGCGATGTAATCGAACGTGTGAAAGATCTGGCCGCCCAGACAGGGCATCGCTTTATGGTGCGCCTGGTTAAAGGGGCGTATTGGGACAGCGAAGTCAAGCATGCGCATATCGAGGGGTATGCGAACTTTCCGGTCTTCACAACGAAGGCGGGCACGGACTTTCATTTCCTGGCCTGTGCGCGAAAGATGCTGGAGGCGCAGGATGCGATTTATCCTCAGTTCGCAACCCACAATGCACACTCGGTTGCAGCAATTGAGATGCTGTCGGAAGAGATTGGCAATTCGGCGTTTGAATTCCAGCGCCTGCATGGGATGGGCGAAGCGCTCTACGGCGCGGCCGGACTTGGTCGCCGTGTACGCGTCTATGCGCCGGTCGGAGCCCACAAGGATCTGTTGCCCTACCTCGTACGGCGCCTGCTGGAGAATGGTGCCAATACCAGCTTCGTTCATTCCTTCCTCGACCCGGACGTGCCACCGGAACAGGTTGTCGCCGACCCGATTGTGAAGGTTGAAGTCGGGCCCCGGCGCCATCCTCGCATTCCAACTCCGCCGCGCCTCTACGGTGCCGAACGCCGCAACTCCTCTGGCCTGGATCTCAGCCAGCGCAGCGTGCGAGATGACATGGCCGCAGCGATCAAGAGCTTCCGCGACAGCCCTGCCATTGCCGCTGGCCCGATCGTTTCCGGAAAAGCCGTGACCGGCGGCGGTGATATGGTCCGTGTGCCGTTTGATACCGAAACGGTTCTAGGCAGCTGCCGAGAGGCGCAGGAAGACGATATCGACAAGGCACTGGACACTGCGGTGAAATTCCAACCGGCTTGGGACGCGCTTGGAGGCGCCGAACGAGCAAAGCATCTGCGCGCGATGGGGGATATTCTTGAAGAGAATGCCGAGCGCCTTATCGCGCTCATGGCACGCGAAGCAGGCAAAACGCTCGCTGATGGAATTGCCGAAGTGCGGGAGGCCGTCGATTTCTGCAGATACTACGCCATGCAGGCTGAGGCCGAGTTTACCACTGCCCAGAAACTGCCGGGACCAACAGGAGAGACGAACCATATCTCCCTTCACGGCAGGGGCGTCTTCTGCTGCATCAGCCCCTGGAATTTTCCTCTCGCCATTTTCACAGGGCAGATAGCGGCGGCGCTCGCGGCAGGAAATTCGGTCGTTGCGAAACCAGCAGAGCAGACCCCACTGATCGCGTTTGAAGCGGTGAAGTTGTTTCAGAAGGCTGGCTTGCCTGTTGAAGCGCTGCACCTGTTGCCGGGCGGCGGTGAGAGTGTGGGTGCAAAGCTGATCAGTGATCTTCGCGTGTCGGGCGTTTGCTTTACGGGCGGAACCACGACGGCGCGCATCATCAACAAGACATTGGCAGACCGTGACGGCCCGATCATTCCGTTGATTGCAGAGACGGGCGGTCTCAACGGCATGTTTGTGGACACCACCGCGCTTCGCGAGCAGGTCATCGATGATGTGATCCAGTCAGCTTTCGGTTCAGCTGGCCAGCGTTGCTCGGCACTCCGCATCGTGTTCCTCCCGGACGATACCGCTGATGAGCTGATCAAGGGACTGATCGGTGCGATGAATGAGCTGATCGTGGATGATCCCGGGTTGCCCCGCACGGATCTTGGGCCAGTGATCGATGCCGAGTCACGTGCATCGCTGCAGGCCTATGTTCAGACGATGAAGGAAGAGGCGACCGTTTTACACCAGATTCCGGCCGGAAAGATCGGCGAAACGGGATATGGCTTCGGCCCGGCCTTGATCGAGCTGAAATCCATCGACCAGATTTCCGAGGAGAAGTTCGGACCGATCCTTCACGTGCTGCGCTACGACCCGGACGATATTGCTGAGGTTGGCGCTGCTCTGAAAGGGAAGGGCTATGGCCTGACACTTGGTGTCCACTCGCGTCTCGAAAGCTTCCAGCGTGAAGTGCGCGAAGCGTGTCCGGTCGGCAATACATATGTGAACCGCACGATGACAGGCGCAGTTGTGGGTGTTCAGCCATTCGGCGGCGAGGGGCTCTCTGGCACAGGCCCGAAAGCGGGCGGCCCTCACTACTTGCATCGGTTTGCAACTGAGCGCACTCTGACGGTAAACATCACCGCGCAGGGCGGAGATGCCGAACTGCTCAGCCTTTAACGGAGGTCCCGCATGAAGAAGCTTGTTCTGGCAGCACTGACAGGGGCTGTCCTGCTGACGGCGGGATGCCAGAAGAAGGTTCGGGATCTTTCGGATGTGTCCGAAACTCAAGATGGCCCAGGTGAGGCTGGCGGAGATGATGCGTCGCTCGACGTGGCGACCATTGCATCGGTCGATGATCTGCCGCGTGAGATTATCGTCGAGGAAGATTTTCTGCTGGCCGAAGTCGAGATTGATGAGGCGGCCTTTGCGAAGGCGCCTGCAATCGGAATGGATCTGGTCGAAAGTGCCCAGATCAGGATCGAGGCCATGTCCGAAGACGCCAAGGCTTATCGTGAAGCCGATCCGGACTATTTCCGGGCCTATGGGCTCCGCATAAAATGGGATGTTGTTGCCGAAGCTGGAAACATCATGAGCCTTGAAGGGTTTCATTACACATTTACCGGCGGCGCCCATGGCAACTATTTTACCGATGGCCGACTGTATGATGCCACGACGGGGGAGCCGATGCGCCTCAGCCGTTTCTTCCAGAAACCGCAGGCCGCCATTGAGGCTCATATGCCTGTCGTCTGGCAGGAGATCGCCAAGCAGAAGGCCGCCAAGAGTGGCAGCGTGTCACAGCTTGAACGTTTTGAGGCCGAAGCGCGGGAGTTGGTCAGTGCAGATATGGTTCTGGCCGGTGAGACAAGCTTTGTGCCTTCCGACAAGCCCGGAAAATTTGGTGGGTATGCCGTTCACTTTGCGCCCTATGATATAGGGTCGTATGCGGAGGGCGCTTATCATGTCACCATTCCGCAAAACCTGTTCCGGGATACGCTAAAGCAGCAATACATGGCCCTGTTCGATGGTGAGCCGGTGAAGGTAGAGCGTCTCGGCGACTAAGAGCCAGACCCGCCGGAATTTTCGTCAATTCACACAGGACTGATAGGCAAAATCGCGGCGGTTGGTGCCATCCTCCAGCGCGATGTGGGCGTGCAGTTCGTCCCCCAAGCGCTGGTAATGAATCAATTGGGGATAATCGTGCGCGCCGTTGATGAACGTGATGGATTGGTCGCCTTGAAGGCTTTCGACGAATTTCGAGGGACCGATCCCCTTGGGATAAACATTCAGCACATAGAGCGGACCGGGCTGGATGCGCATCTGTTCGAAGAAACTGACGCCTCCCTCTTTAAGCGTAACCGCATAGCCGAACAGATACCCCGCTTCGGCCTCTGACCAAACCTCTTTGGCCGCGCCGCTTTCGCTGATCCAGCAGTCGGTTATCCACTGAAGCGGGTGGTCTGGAGGAGCGGCCGGCGAGGCAGCCTGCAACTGAGTGGATGTGCATCCAGCACTAAAGGCGAGCGCTATTAGCGCATGTTTCATGACCAGTTCGCCCTTCGCTTCTGATGCACCCTAGTCTCCTGATACCATGAAATGCGCCATCAGGGTGGTGACGGGTTTCGAGCGCTCATCCTGCCATGCTTCGGCACGGACGGAACACATGCGGCGGCCCATCTTGGTGATCTCTGCACGGGCGTAGAGATCCTTGGCGTGGCCCTGGCGCAGGTAATCAATTGTGAGATTGATCGGGCGAGGCGGGCGCAGCAGATGCTCTGTTACGAGGAAAACCTGGGCCTGAGACGTGATCTCAAGGAACGCTCCGATAGCGCCGCCATGAATGGCCTTGATCATGAAGTTGCCGATCAGTTTTTCCTGATACGGCATGATCATCGTCATCTCATCGCCCATCACTTCACAGCGCAGGCCCATTTCCTGCGCCAGCGGTGTGCGTTCCACGAAAGCGCGGACTTCGTCTGCCCGGCTGGCTTCGGTCAGCTTCATATCCTCCGCCATCACATGGCCCTCATACTGTCGAGCGAACGCGGCTTGTTGATTGCAAACGCGCCTGCGGCTGTGGCGATCACCCGGTCGCGGCTCTCATGATAGGCCCAGGCGCGTGTGAAGCAGATATTGCGGGTCTGGTGGTAGCATTCGGCCTCGCCGATGATGTCCCGACCCTGTTCGGCAGGGCGCATATAGTCGATCCGCAAATCGAGCGTGGCGACAAAGCGCGGTTTGGACAGCGCCGAGCTGGCGGCGGTGCCGCACAGATTATCGAGGAATGCCGTAAGGACACCGCCATGAATAACGCCCGTATCCGGATCGCCTACCAAGCGCTCTTTCCAGGGCTGAATCCCCCATGAGTGCCCTTTTTCGATCTTGGTGAAGCGGAAGCCCATGCGCCGTCCCCACGGGATACCGCCGCTCAGCATTTCGATGTTCTCTTGCATCAGTTCCCAAGGTTCGGGAGGTGACGTGGCGTCATCGCTCATATTGGCCCTCATTCATTTGACGAGTCGTTCTGCCCGAATAACATCATCAGGAAAAGAGCGAAAACAAAAGGCTCACCTGGAGGAAAATGAGATGCCATTCGACGGAGCTACAAAGCCAAAGACCTGTATCATCGGAGCGGGATGTTCCGGGTTTACGATGGCCAAGCGCCTCAAGGATTATGGCATCCCATATGACTGTTTTGAGATGTCGGACGATATTGGCGGGAATTGGTACTACAAAAACCCCAATGGTGCGTCGTCCTGCTATCAATCCCTGCATATCGACACGTCCAAGTGGCGACTGGCCTTTGAGGACTATCCGGTGCCGGAGGATTGGCCGGATTTTCCGCATCATGCGCAGCTGCTTCAGTACTTTCACGACTATGTCGATCATTTTGGTTTGCGGGAGACGATCACGTTCAACACGGCCGTAACCGATGTGGAGGATTTGCCGGGCGGACGCTGGAAGGTGACGCTGTCGACCGGCGAAAGCCGGGAGTATGATGCGGTAATCGTGGCAAATGGCCATCACTGGGATCCGCGCATGCCGGAATATCCCGGAAGCTTCGACGGGTATCAGGTCCATTCCCACAATTACACGGATCCATTCGAGCCTTTCGACTTCCGCGGCAAGCGGGCCATGGTGGTTGGCGGTGGAAATTCCGCCATGGATATTTCCTCGGAACTTTCCCAGAAGCCGCTCGCGGATAGGTTGTTCATTTCAATGCGCCGCGGCGTATGGGTGATGCCGAAATACATGGATGGCCAGCCAGCGGACAAGGCCGTGCTTCCGGCATGGTTGCCATCGAAAATCGGGCGGGCGCTTGCCCGCAAGAAGATCAAGAAGACGATTGGCATGATGGAAGACTACGGACTTCCGAAGCCGGATCATGAACCGCTGGATGGTCACCCCTCCGTATCCGGTGAATTCCTGACGCGGGTCGGCTGTGGAGACATTTCTCCGAAACCGGGTATTGAACGCCTTGATGGCGATGGTGTTGTGTTCACGGATGGTACAAGAGAGAAGATAGACGCGATTGTCTGGGCGACTGGCTACAATGTGACCTTTCCATTCCTGAAGCAGGATGACCTGACGCCTAAGGAAAACGTCTTCCCCCTGTTCAAGCGGATGGTGAAGCCGGGACGGGAAACCATCTTCTTCCTGGGTCTCGCACAGCCGCTGCCGACACTCGTGAACTTCGCTGAGCAACAATCCAAGCTCGTCGCGGCGGCGCTGAATGGGGATTACGCATTTCCGTCAGAATCGGAGATGGACCGGATTACCGAAGAGGACGAGAAGCAGCATCTTGGTCATTTCTACGACAGTCCGCGTCATCGGATGCAGGTCGATTTCAACCTTTATTGTCGTGACCTGATGAAGGAAATCGAGCGGGGCGCGAAGCGAGCCCGCGTCGTTGCCTGATGTTAACCGGTTTCAGGGCATAAATGGTGTCCATGACCCGTTTGCCCCTGATTTCTGCGACGCTTTTCCTGGCTGCCTGCGCATCTCCGGCGCCGGTAAAGGTGCATTACCCTTCTGAATCCACGGTTTCGCGCCCGCAGCCTGCGCCGGCCCCTGCGGCCGGAGCAGCCGCACAAGGGCCGTTTGAGCCGAACGCGTATCTGCGGGCCTGCTATGGCATTCGTGTCTCCAATTCACCGCTCGTGGATGAGGATGGCTGGGTGATAAACTACAAGCCTATTGTGGTGGTGAACGGTGTACCGCTGGCTGCGGCGCCCGCGAATGATGTTTGCCTGACATCGGGTTTCGGCCAGCGGTTCGGGCGTCGTCATGACGGGATTGATCTGCAGTCGCGTCCGGCGAGCACAATCTACGCGGCTGCACCGGGGCGGGTCATCGAAGCGCGGGTCTCAACCGGTTATGGCAATATGGTGCTGATTGATCATGGCAAGGGCGTCTACACGCGCTACGCCCATCTCGCTTACATTCAGCCCGGCGTTCAGAAGGGTGGAGAGATCGGCTTTGGTCAGCCCGTAGGTTTCATGGGATCCAGCGGCAACGCGACAGCCATCCATATCCATTACGAAATCCTGACGGGCAATTACAACAATCCCAGGGGCTCCAAGGGTTTGTCACCGCGCGACCCTTTCACATTTCCTCCCTATGAGTATGCTCAAGCCTATTAGGGACGGGGAGACGAGACATGAGGGGACTGTGGATAGCCGGAGCGGCATCTGTGATGATGCTGGGTGCATGCGCGACGGCCGAAAACCCTGCAGCGGCGCCGGTTTCAACAAGCGCTCCGATCATTGAAGACAGTGCGATCGCCAGCGAGTTCGGCATGCTGGCCAGCCTGGTTGGCACGCGCTGGTATGGTGAGCCGGGTGACGCCGACAAGGCGCAGGGACAGCCTGCTGATTATTCTGAATGGAATTGGGATCTCGGCGGCTCTGTTCTGGTGAATCGCCATGTGCTGGCCGATGGGTCCTATGGTGGGGTCACCTATGTTCAGAAGAATCGCGCTTCGGGCGAACTGGATTATGTCTACATTACCAGTGCCGGCTTCAGGACGTCCGGCAGTTTCACGCTGAACGACGATGGTAGCTGGACGGCATACGAGACGGTCACCGGCCTGAACGACATCATCGGCGTACGCTCGACAGGGCGTCTGACGGAGGATGGGGCGCTCGTCTCGGTCTCGGAGTTCGAGACACGTGATGGCTGGAAGCCGGGGCATGAGTTCCGCTACGAGCCGACGATCGAGCCGATGCCTGAACTTGTTCCGAGCCTTGAAATCGAGTGAAATTTTTCTTCGATCCAGACCTGATCGCGCGGACCTATCGCGACCCTCTGGCGGTGGCGTCACTGGTCGTTGACCTGTTGCCGATTGTCGCCGTTCTGGTCTTTGGCTGGGGGGCGACGCCGCTTGTCGCGCTCTATTGGCTGGAGAATCTGGTGATTGGATTGTTCACCGTGTTGCGAATTGTCGCCACCGGCTTTGCGAATGTCGCGAATGTATTCGGCGCAATCTTCATGGTGCCGTTCTTCACCGTTCACTATGGCATGTTCTGTTATGGCCACGGCGTGTTCCTGCGCGCCTTTGCAAAGGATGGCGGTGTGGGAAGTCCTGGCGTCGGTGACTTGATTTCCTGGGCCCTCGGGTCCGGGCAGGGGATGGCGTATTTCGTGCTCGCAATCCTGATCATGAATGGCGTGTTCTATGTCAGCGATTTCCTGATACGCGGCGAGTATCGCAATGCCAATCTGGCGACAGAAATGTTCTCTCCGTATGGGCGTATCGTCACGCTGCACGTCGCCATCATTCTCGGCGCGTTGCTCGCCTTTGGCTCGGATGAGCCGCTTTTTGGGGTGCTGTTGCTGATCCTGATGCGGGTCGTGTTCGGCATCGCCTTTTCTGCCTATCGCCAGCACAGGCGAGACCGCGAAATCGGTGCGGGAATGGATGAGCTCGGCTCAACTGTCTAAAAAGTTGACGCGTGATGACGCCTTGGCCATGATGCGGGGCTTCCTCAAGGAAAAGCGTGTATGACATCGATTGCAAAACCCCTGTCCGGCGTGTCGGGAAAACGTGCCCGGTCCAAGGCTGCAAACCGCCGGGCGATTCTGGAGGCCGGGCGCCGTGTATTTGCGCGGATCGGGTTCGAGGCAACGACGGTGCGCGACATCATCCGTGAAACCGAGCTCGCGGCGGGCACCTTCTACAATTACTTCAAATCCAAGGAAGAAGTATTCGAGGCGATTGCCGAGGATTCCACTCATCGGTTCCGGTCCCGGCTGCAGGATGTGCGGGCCTATGCGACGGATTTCGAGACCTATGTCCATGACGCCTACCGGGCCTATTTTGGGTTTATCGCCACAGAAAATGAAGAGCCGATCCGCAATGGCGCGCCACATCTGGCGCTGATCGGTGTTCGGGTGGACACGCCGGAGATGCTGGCGGTCGCAGATGAGATCCGGGCCGATCTGGAGCATGTCCTGTCTGGCGAGGGCGGCCCGAAGATCGACACTGCGTATCTTACGGCGGCTGCTATCGGGATCGCGCGCGAAATGGGCGAGCATATGCTCATGCGACGCCCTGTGGACGTTGATGGTGCAACACAGTTCGCTACCGCCATGCTGCTGGCGGGGGTACGGGAGATTGCCGCAAAGTAAGGTCAAACGCCCCTTGGCGTGAACCGGCAGACAGGTCTAAGCTCCCGCCGACGAGACAGGACGGGAGGCGACCATGAGCCTGCAGCAATTGATCACCAAATTCATCTTCAAGCTTCCGGACGGATTGCTGGTACGCATGGCAGGCGGCAAGCCGGTCGAAGTGCGCGGCCGCGTATTGGAGCCGCAATTGCAATTGGTCGCCTGGAATGGGCGCAATGCGCCGCCCATGTCCTCTCTGGATGCAGAAACCGTGCAGGCCGCCGTGCGAGACCAATTGGCCATGATGGCTGCGCCGCTGGAGCCTGGCGTTTCGACTGAGGACTTCACCATTCCGGGTCCGGACCGGAACGAGATTCCCGTTCGCCTGTATAAACCCGCCGGACAGGATGCGACGGTCCCTCTGCTCGTCTACTATCATATGGGCGGCGGCGTCGTCGGCGATCTGGAAACCTGTCATGCCTGGTGCTCTATCCTTGCATCGGTCGCGCGTGGGCCTGTCCTGTCGGTTGATTATCGCCTGGCACCACAGCACAAGTTTCCGGCCGGGATCGACGATGCCATCGCGGCCTATGAATGGGGCGTTCGCCACGCCGGCGACTATGGTGCGCCGGAAGGTATGGCTGCCGTGGGCGGGGATAGTATGGGTGGCAATTTCTCAGCGATCATCTCGCAGGAAATGCAGCGAGAGCACAAGCCGCTGCCGGTCTACCAATTGCTGATCTATCCAGCGGTCGACATGGTCGAGGAGCTGCCGTCAAAAACCGAGTTTGGCGAAACCTTTTCCCTCAGTACCGACACAATGAACTGGTTCATGGAGCAATACCTGCCGGATGATTTCGATATGGCAGATCCGTTGCTCTCTCCGGGCCAGACGGCGGAGCTTGACGGTCTGCCGCCCGCTATCCTGATCACTGCGGGGCATGATCCGCTCTGTGATGAGGGTGATGAATATGCCAAGCGTCTTGGAAAGGCCGGGGTTCCGGTCGTGCACAAACGCTATGATACGTTGCCGCATGCGTTCACCGCTTTCACGGGTTTCTCTCCCGGTTCGCGCAAGGCCTGCCTTGAGATTGCAAGCATGGTGAAAGACCTCGTCTCCAAACTATGAGAGCGCTCGTCTGTGATACGCTGACGGACGACTTTTCAGGCCTGTCCCTGAAAGACATTCCGGTTCCGGAGGTCGGAAAGGGGGAGGTGCTCGTTCGCGTCTCTGCGGCGAGTGTGAACTTTCCCGACCTCTTGATGAGCCAGGGCAAGTACCAGATGAAGCCCGAACTGCCCTTTACGCAGGGCATGGAATGCGCAGGTATTGTGGAGGCGGTTGGCGAAGGCGTTACTGAGTTTGCGCCCGGCGATCGCGTCGTGGGCGGCAACAAGACAGGTGCTTTCGCGGAACACGCTGTGCTGCCGGCGGCGGGGCTGTCCCGTGTTCCAGAGACAATGGAACTTGCAGAGGCAGCGGCCTATCCAGCGGCATACCTGACCGCTTATGTGGCCCTGGTACGCCGGGCAAACTTGCAGGCAGGCGAAACATTGCTCGTGCACGGGGCAAGCGGCGGTGTAGGCATGGCGGCGGTGGATGTGGGCAAACTGTTGGGCGCAACGGTGATCGCCACATCAGCTTCGGACAAGAAGCTCGATACCGTGCTGGCACACGGCGCTGATTATGTGATCAATGTCAGCCAGGGGTTTCGCGACAAGGTGAAGACATTGACTGCTGGGCGGGGGGCAGATGTTATCTTTGATCCCGTCGGGGGCGATGTGTTTGATGAGAGTGTACGCTGCATCGCATTTGACGGGCGGCTTCTGGTGGTTGGTTTCACATCCGGACGTATTCCGGAGGTGAAAGTGAACATGCCGTTGATCAAGGGGTTCTCCGTGGTCGGTGTAAGGGCGGGTGAGTATGGCCGTCGCTTCCCGCAGCGCGGTAAGGAGAATATGGAAGCGATCTGGAAATGGGCGGCAGAGGGCAAGACCCGGCCACGCATTCACGCTGAATTGCCATTGGAGGAGTGGCGCGAAGCCTACCGATTGCTCACGGACCGTGAGGTCGTGGGCAAAGTCGTTTTGCGTCCCTGATAAACTTAGAAGGAAGGAAACTGGATATGTCGACATTGCCTGAAAAAGGGCTGCAAATTCGCACGCTGATCAAGCCGGAGGGCGAGTTGGAGCTGTCACTGGCGGAAGTGGAGATTCCTACGCCGGGCCCGACAGATATCATCATCAAGGTCGAAGCCACCCCGATCAACCCGTCGGACCTTGGCCTGTTGGTTGGGGCGGGTGATATCAGCACGGCTGTGCAAAGCGGCACTGCGGACCGCCCGGTCATCACCGCGAAAGTGCCGGAAGCTGGCATGCGCGCCATGAAAGCCCGGATCGGTGAGTCTCTACCGGTTGGAAACGAAGGCGCGGGCACCGTGGTCGCGGCAGGAGAGTCCGAAGCGGCTCAGGCCCTGTTGGGCAAGCGCGTTACCGGGCTCGGCGGGGAGTTCTACGCTGAATACCGCATGCTGAATGTTGCGCAGGTGATGGAGCTGCCAGACGGCATTTCAGCCGAGCAGGGCGCCTCTTGCTATGTGAACCCGCTGACGGCGCTGTCCTTTGTCGAGACGATGCGGAATATGGGGCATGAATCTCTGGTCCATACGGCGGCGGCGTCCAATCTGGGACAGATGCTCAACAAGATCTGCCTCAAGGATGGCGTCCCGCTGGTCAATATCGTCCGCAAGGAAGAGCAAGCCGAAATCCTGCGGGGCATTGGCGCGAAGCATATCGTCAACTCGACCTCACCGACGTTCATGGAAGACCTGATCGCAGCGTTGATGGAAACGGGCGCGACACTCGGCTTTGATGCCATTGGCGGCGGGCCACTGGCTGGTCAATTGCTGATCGCCATGGAAGCGGCCGCAAGCCGCAAGATGAAAGAGTATTCGCGCTATGGCTCCGGTCAGGAAACGCAGGTCTTCATCTATGGTCGCCTGGACATGTCGCCGACGCTCGTGCCGCCGGGCGTGGGCTTTGCCTGGAATCTCAGCGGATACTTGCTGACACCATTCCTGCAGAAGGCTGGCAAGGAAGTTCGTGCGCGCATGTACAAGCGCGTGATTGACGAACTGACCACGACCTTTGCCAGCCACTACACCAAACGCATTTCTCTGGCCGAGGCCCTGAATCTCGATACGCTGAAAGCCTACGACGCCAAGGCCACCGGCGAGAAATACCTCATTACGCCGAACGCATAGAAAGCCCTAGCCGATCCTGTCATGCGTGATGCGTATGGCATGATCGGCATCTTTCAACACGATGATATCGGCAGTCTCTTTCAAGGGGGCGATATGATCGCGCAGGTTTGGCAGATTGATCCGATCCCAGACCGATGTTGCAAACTCTACCAGCTCTGTCTCTGACATGTGCAGGAAGTTTGCGTAGAATGAAGTCGGGTCATCTTTTGCGGCGTGCCAGAGGCGCTGAAAGCGCTCCAGGTACCAGTCGAGCAGGTTTTCCTCACTGGCATCCAGATAAACAAGGTAATCCGGCTCGCGCGCTGAACGGGGGGGTGCTGAGAGGGGCTGAAAGCCGAGGCCTTCGAGAATAAGAATGTCCGGCTGGGTAATCGTCTGCGTCAATGCAGGGTCTATGTCATAGGTAACATGGCTGTAGCCGGGAAAGTCTGCTGCGCCATTGGAGAGGGCTTCGATCGCATCTCCCAGCGCAGCGACATTGTACGTCTCCGGAAATCCCTTGCGTAGCGTCAGTCCGCGCGCCTCCAACACATCATTCGGAAACAGGAACCCGTCCGTCGAGACGGTTTCCACGGCGTGCGCGTTCGCCAGAAACGACGCGACCTTGTTGGCCAGCGTCGTCTTGCCTGATGCGACGGACCCAGTCAGTGCAACAACTGCGCCCTCATGTTGGCGACTGAGCTCGGAAAGTCGTGCGCCGAGCGCCGTAATTCCAGGCGCATGGGGGACAGTGGGGGAGTCGGGCATGATCGGCTGGCTCCGTGAAGGAAAGAGACTGCCCGGAGCCTAGCCAAGTCACCATGCCTGTCCAGTTGAAACGAGTCAGACCGTGCGCTTTGCCTTGTCTTTCGCGTTGGTGGCCTCAATCGCATCGCGTGCGGCCTGCCACTCGGCATCGCCCCAAGCGGTCAGCTGCGCAAAATTGCCACCGGACGCATTGTACATCGCGCCGTCGATGGCGATGGTCTGGCCGTTCACATATTCCGCGCCCGGCGCGATCAGGAAGACGGCGAGATTGACCAGTTCGTGCATTTCTCCGACACGGCCCATCGGGTTTGCAGCGCCGGAATCCATACGCTTTGCCCCCTCAGCATCCGGAGCGAGCCGTTTTGACATGCCTTCGGTTGGGAAGGGGCCGGGGGCGATGGCGTTGAAGCGCAGGCCGTAGCGTCCCCATTCGACTGCGAGCGATTGCGTCATTGTGTTCACAGCGGCCTTGGACATTGCAGACGGCACGACAAACGGCCCCCCATTCCAGACCCAGGTCGTCAGGATCGAGCAAACGTTTCCGCGATGGCCTTCCTTGATCCAGCGTTTGCCGATGTCGTGCGTCATGTAGAACGTGCCACGGAAGACGATATTGGAGATAGCATCGAAGCCGCGGATCGAAAGGTCTTCGGTCCGGCTGATGAAATTGCCTGCAGCATTGTTGATCAGGCCGGTAAGCGGCCCGTGCTTTGCCCAGATGTGATCATTCATGTCAGTGATCGCTTCGGCCACGCGGATGTCGCAGGCATGCGGTACGACCTTGCCGCCATGTTTTTCCATCAGTTCACTGGCGGTATCTTCGCAGACTTGTCCGCGTCGCCCGCAGATATGGACCTCTGCGCCCAGCTTCAGGAAGCCTTCCGCCATCTCCTTGCCGAGGCCCGTACCGCCGCCGGTTACCAGAACGCGCTCGCCCGCCATCAGGCCGTCGCGGTACATCAGTTTCGTCGTGTCCATGTGATTCCTCCCATTGTGATTTTCTGGTAAGAGTATAGGGCGCTGGAGGAGGGAGGCACCCATGAATCGTTTGCTTTTGTCGATTGCCGTCGCGGCATTCTGCACGGGAGGGGCTCAGGCGGGTCCATTGGACGTGTTCGGCACATTCGTGACGCAGAAGGAGGGCTCGCACATCCGCATCTCTGACTGCGGTGACGGGACGCCTTGCGGTGTCATTGTCTGGATCGATCCTGATAGCGTTTCCGAGGGTATGACGCCGGAGACGGCCACCGATGCGAAGGGTGACAAGATCCTTGGCCTGACCATGCTTGAGGGCTTCAAGCAAAAGGCCAGTGGCTGGACCGGCGGAACCATCTACAATCCGAAAGAAGGCAAGACCTATGGGTCGAAGATCCGCTTGCTGGAGGATGGAGTGCTGGAGGTGAAGGGCTGTATCGGTCCGATCTGTCAGACCCAGCTCTGGCCACCTGCCGACGCTACTTCCTGAATGGCAGGCTGACGAGCCGCCACAGAATCCAGATCGGCATCACGACGGCCGCGCCGGCCAGTGCTGGTTTCCAGAAGTTCTGCATTGCCCATCCAAGAGCCGCCAGGGCGGTGCTGGCGACATTCGCAATTGCTGCGCCCATGTCCACGTCCGGGTTGGCGGGATTGAATTGTGACGCCAGCACGAAGAAGCCCACGAGAATGCACAGCGCGAGCAGTTTCAGTGACCCCCATATCGAGATGCCAAACAGGCGCACCAGAAGCGGTCGGGGCGGCACTTTCACCGGCGCCCGAGGCGGAGGGGCCTCGGGTATCGGCTCAACCTTGACTTCTGGCAGCTCTGAATTGGGATCTGTCGACATGGTGATGGGGTCGGCCAACTAGTCGTTGGCAGCTTGCTTCTGGATTTCGACCTGGTGCGGATACGGAATGGAAATTCCCTCGCGATCGAAAGCTTCCTTCACGGCTTTGGTGAGATGGAATTTCACATCCCAATAATCGGCGGCCTGCACCCAGCTGCGGCTTGCGATGTCGACGGAGCTGTCGCCCAGATTGACAACTTTGACGAATGGCTCGGGATCGCGAAGAATGCGGCTGTCGGAATCGATAACTTGGCGGATGATGGCGATGGCCTTGTCCATGTCGTCATCATAGTCGATGCCGAAGGTGACATCTGCACGCCGCGTGGGGTAGCCGGAATAGTTTTCGATCACGCCATCGATCGCCTGGCTATTGGGGACCAGAACCTTGACGTTGTCCGGTGTGGCCAGAACCGTCTGGAAGAGATTGATGTCCTTCACCGTGCCGCCAACGCCGGCGGCCTCAACATAGTCGCCCAGCTTGTAGGGGCGAAACAACATGATCATGACGCCGGACGCGATGTTTCCGAGCGCGCCCTGCATCGAGAGACCAATGGCCAGCGTCAGGGCACCGAGTACAGCCACGAAGCTGGTCGCCTGCACGCCAAACACTTGCAGAACGGCGATGAGAACTGCCGCCGTAATGGCCCAGCGAACAATCGAGGCGAAGAAATTTCCCAGCGTATCATCAATGCCTTCGCGCTTCAGCGCTTGGGTGCGTACCAGGCCGGCAAGCCACCCTGCGATGCGAAGACCGATGATCAGGACCAGCAGGGCGCCGAGCACTTTCACACCGAATGAGATGATGAAGGGGCTGTATTCGCTCCAGATGGTTTCGAGCGTCAGGTCTTCGGGCATGTAGTGACTCCTTTTGTGTGGAGGGATTAGTCTTCAGTATCTGTAATGTCTGATTGTGACGCCTGTTCCGAGGTGTGCTGCGCTGGCGGGCGGTAGGCCATGTTGACCTGATGCGGAAAGGGAATGCTGATACCTTCACGATCAAAGGCCTCTTTAACGCCTTTTGTGATGTCCGCACGGACCTGAACGAACTCTGGTGTGGCGACAAACGCCCTTAGGCGGAGACGCACGCTCCAGTCCGCTAATGCGTGTACCCCGACCCAGGTTTCGTCCTTGGCCAGCACACGCGGATGACCATTCGCGACGCCCAGCAGGGTTTCCAACGCGTGGTCCATATTGTCGTCATAGGAAATATCGAAATAAAGATCGAGACGCCGCCTTGTCTGGCGTGTGTGGTTGACCAGAGGATCGCCCCACACCTTGTCATTCGTCACAGACACGACCTTGTTGTCGATTTGTTTGAACGTGGTGCGGAAGGGCGTGATGTCGGTGATCTCACCTTCCATACCTGAGAGCGTTACGTAGTCTCCGATACGAAACGGTCGGAAAATCGCCAGCATTACACCAGCAGCGACAGCTTTCAGCGTGTCCTGAAGCGCAAGACCAATGGCGAGCGCCGCGCCGCCCAGCAAGGCCGCGAGCGACGCCGTGGGAAAGCCAAGCTGCGTCAGTGCCAGTACAATTGCAATTGCGAAGATGACGTATTTCAAGAGGGAGGCAGAGAAGGCGAATAGCGTATCGTCCGCGCCGTGCCTCATATGCGCCTGATTGCCCATCTTGCGCATGGATCGTGCGACCCAATTTGCGAACAAGACCGCGATAACAAGGATGGCTATTGCCGCGAAAGCGCCCGGCCCACGCCGATTGATGATGGCTTCCCAGTCATAGCCGGCAAGGCCCAAGGGCAGGGGCGACAAAAAGATCAGCGCAAAGACGCGCGCGACCGAGCTTGCAATATCCCAGCTTGAGCCTTCGAAAGACTTGTCCTTTGCTGTGACGCGCTTTCCGAATGCGACGACCAGTTTCTTGACCAGGCCCGATACGAACCAGACCAGCATGCAGGCGAGAAGGACCAAGCCCCATTTTTCGATGAAGGGCCAAGACGCGGCCAGCCAGACGGGCCAGTTCGTCGTATCTACATCCGGCAGGGTAATGTCGTTGAAGTCCATGTCGAACCGCTCATCCACTGTTGTGCAAACAGAGCGTCAGTTTGCACGCCCTGTCCAGCTGTTCAGACCGGTATGACCGATCCGTCTGCCCCGCGAAAGAGGCGGAGGCAGATTGTAATCGACAGAACAATTGCGCTCATGATCGCCAGCCAGTGCATGCCGGTGACAAGCCAATTGTTGAGAACGATACCCATCACACCCCAGGCCAGAGCGATAAAATACCACCAGCTGCGGCTGATATAACGGGCAAACATCCATGCCGCGAGGCATGCTGTGACAAGCGTGATCCAGAGCATCTGCCACGGGAAATCCGTTGCGCCGATATCGGTAAAAGTTCGAAGGGTCAGGGGAATGGAAATCGCGACGGCGACAGTGATCCATCCCGACAGCATGGCTGAAGCAAAATCCGCAAGCGCTTTCTTGGGGCTCCACCCCATTTCGCGCAAGCTATCCGCCCGCCACGCGGCTATCCAGGCTGCGATTGCAATTGGAAACAATAGCAGGAAATCCAGGGGCTGAGATGCGATGAGCTGCGCACTGAGCATCCAGACAATGTTGAAAAGACCAGCCCAGGCAAGCGGAATAGCGATTCGGTCCATCCAGGGTTCGCCAGCCCGCCAATAGGCGAGTCCAAACAGAAAATAGCCCAGAAAAATCACGCTCCAAATGGAAAAGAATACAGGAAGCGGCTGTTCCGGCAGGGTCATGTCCCGGGTGGCGTTTCCAATAGGAGTGCCAATACCCAGTGCAGGCGCAAGCGCTCCGGATAGTGGCTGAAGGATTCCGAACAGAAGAATGATCAGGGGCAGATGCTTTTTCATGCGTCTCATATGAGGCCTTTTTCAAATGGGGCAAATTGGCGGCGTATGAAAAAAGTGGGATGCAGCCTGCATTTTTCGCGTTATAGGGCGCGGTCTCTGCGGAGACTCACAAGAGGAATTTGCTCATGGCAAAAGCACCTGCGGCCAAGAAGGCCGCTGCAAAACCGGCCGCCAAGAAGGCGACCACTACGGCCCGTAAAACCACTGCAGCAGCGAAAAAGCCTGCTGCAAAGACCGCTGCCGCGAAAAAGCCAGCCGCCCGCAAGGCAGCTGCGCCGAAAACCGCTACGCGTTCTACGGCTGCCCGCGCGACCGCTGCAAAGACACCAACCACGGTGACGATGCGCCAGCTGTCCGCTGAAATGGCAGAGGCTCACGGCCTGACCAAGAAGCAGTCGGAAGAGATCTTCTCCGATCTGGCTGACCGGATCACGAAGCGCCTGAAGAAGGGCGAACGTTTCCGTCTCAACGGTCTCGGCACGCTGGAAGTGCGCAAGCGCCCGGCACGCATGGGCCGCAACCCGGCAACGGGTGAATCCATCAAGATCAAGGCGTCGAAGAAAGTTGCTTTCCGCGTCTCCAAGGAACTGAAAGAGTCCGTCTAGGGATTTCCTGTTCCAGTGAATTTTGAAGAGGCCGGGTGCATGTCATCCGGCCTTTTTTGTTTTTGCTCGAGGCTGTTCTCGGCTTTCGCCGCGGCCTCTGCGCCTGCGCCTTGCTTGTGGAAGCGCTCTATTCCTGCAACATGGCCTCAAGTGTCTCCAGGCGGTCCGCCTCGTCTGCGGGCTTGTCCCATCGGATACGGTTGATCCGGGGAAAGCGCATCGCGATGCCGGATTTGTGACGCGCAGACCGTTGAAGCCCTTCGAACGCAACTTCCAGCACGAGAGACGGTGTCACCGACCGAACCGGCCCGAAGCGCTCAATCGTGTTTTCACGGACGAATTTGTCAAGTTGCTTCAGTTCGTCATCGGTGAATCCGAAATAGGCCTTTCCGACCGGGGTTAGCCGGTCTTCGCCGTCTTCATCGCGCCAAACCGCAAAGGTGAAATCGGAATAGAAGCTGGAACGACGGCCGTGTCCGCGCTGGGCGTACAGCAATACGGCGTCGACGAGATAGGGATCGCGCTTCCATTTGTACCAATGCCCCTTCACCCGGCCGGGCAGATAGGGGCTGTCCCAGCGTTTCAGCATCAGGCCTTCAATCTCCGGCGCCGGGGGTGCCATGCGCTGGGCGTCCAGGTCCTCCAGCGTTGTGACCGGGACAAGGGGAGAGAGATCAAAGCGCGGGCTGGCTGTGGCGGCGATAAACGCCTCAAGTCGTTCGCGCCTTTCCCGAAAGCTCAGCTGGCGGACATCCTCATCTCCATCCTGCAGCAGGTCGTAGGCACGGATAAAGGCCGGGCGCGCATCCATCTGTTTCTTCGAGACGGTCTTGCGGTTCAATCTCTGTTGCAGCGCATTGAACGGTGCCACGCTTTCCCCGTCTTCCGCGCGTACGAGCAGTTCGCCATCCAGCGTGCCTTCGAAATCCATCCCCGCCAGTACGTCCGGGAAGGTGTGGGAGATGTCATCTCCCGTCCGCGTATAGATGCGCCGGACGCCGCCCTCGCTGCTGGCCTGCACGCGGATGCCGTCATATTTCCATTCGGCGGCAAAGGCGTCTGACGTGATCAGTGCAGGGTCCACCGCATCCGGATTGTCCCGCTCCGCCTTGGCGACCAGCGGATGCGCCAGCATGACCGGCCGGAAGGGCGCGCGAATATCCGGTTCTGGCCTGCCGGTCTTGCCCTCCAGCCAGGCAAACAGGCTGTCATAGGGCGGGGCGAGGCCGTGCCAGATCTCCTCGATCTCTGTCACATCCACATCGCCGAAATCCGCAAGCGCCAGCTTGGCGAGGCGCGCCGAGACGCCGATCCGCATGCCGCCCGTGATCAGCTTCAGCAGGGCCCAGCGTCCGGTCGGGTCCAGCCCATCCAGCCAGTTCGCCACCAGTCTCTGCGCCTCTGGCCGGGTTGTGCCGTCCAGCGCCTCGACAATCTCCGACAGGGGCGGGGGGCGGTTCGCGCGCCGCTCGCCCGGCCAGACGAGGCTGACGGTTTCGGCCATGTCGCCAACATAGTCATAGGACAGGCGGAAGAGTTCCGAATCCATCCGGTCTGTCACCAGTTCCCGTATGGCGGCGGGCTTGATGCTCTTCAGGTCCAGATCCCCGGTCAGCGCGCCGAGGGCATAGCCGCGGTCGGGGTCTGGCGCGCTGCGGAAATAGGAGACAATCAGGCGTAGCTTGCCGTTACGCGAAGGCGTTAGGACAAGACGGTCAAGAAGCTCTGCGAAGGCCTGCATGGGCCTAAGATAGAGTCGCCACGCGAAGAATCCATCAAGGGAGCCCCACCATGAGCCTGAAACTGCACCACCTCAACGCCTCGCGCTCGCAGCGCATTGTCTGGCTGCTGGCCGAGCTGGGCGTGCCGCATGAGATTGTCCACCACAGCCGCGACCCGGAAACCCGGCTGGCCCCGGCGGCGCTGCTGGAGATTCACCCGATGGGCAAGTCGCCCCTGCTGGAGGATGGCGACACGGTGATCGCCGAGACAGGCGCGATTGCCGAATATTTGCTGGCCAGGCACGACCCGGACCATGCGCTTCACCCGCGCGCGGATTCGGCTAATTTCCCGCGCTATCTGGAGTGGGTCCATGCGGCCGAGGGGGCGATCTTCCTGCCGGGCCTGTTCCGCTTCTACCTGATGAATGCCGGCCTGCTGGACACGCCGCTGGCCGCCGCGATGGAGGGCGAACAGGCCAAGGCGATGAAGACGATCGAGACCCATCTGGCGAAACACGCCTATTTCGCGGGCGAGACCTTCACCGCCGCCGATTGCCTGATGGCCTTCCAGGTCCAGTCCGCCGCCGCCGCGGGCGCGCTGGAGGCCATGCCCGCCACAAAGGCCTGGCTCGAAAAAGTGCAGGCCCGCCCGGCCTACAAGGCGATGCTGGAGGTGGGGATTTAGGGGGCAATTCTCCCCCGCCCCGTCGCGGCCTAGGTGATGGCCATGCCATCGCGATCCCCCTCCAGCTCCCCCTTTGCAAGGGGGAGAACGGCCCTCAAGCAAGGCGGCTGCTGTCTGCGTTCCTCCCCCAGCAAGGGGGAGGACAGGTGGGGGTCTGCGATGTTCCCGCCAGCACAAATATCCGGACTGGCCGCAACCATCCGGGTATCCTGTAGTCCAGCTCCGTCTGGCGAAGCCGTCGGCGCGGCGGGCGCCGTGGCGCTCCGCCTGATGGTTTGTAGATGGCTACGGAATGGAGCGTTACCGCCCGCCGCGCCGGACAGGGTCTTCAGCGGACACCTCGAAAGGGCCCAAGATCCCGGGTCTTCGTTACCGGCGCCGCGCGAACACTGCCCCCGTGCTTTTCACACAAAAGGCGCATCCGGGGAG
>Ga0189274_100074_pt1 | contig 115887 bp, 107 predicted proteins | sample N5B1minimetaG_FD_130323 | JGI IMG/M metagenome (GOLD analysis project Ga0189274, IMG submission 130323) | Marine microbial communities from the Costa Rica Dome - N5 B1 mini metaG | ecosystem: Environmental > Aquatic > Marine > Oceanic > Photic zone | place: Costa Rica: the Eastern Pacific...
CTAACGTTTGCCTAAAAATAGCAATTTATTGCGGCGTGAGGTGCGCTGGCAAAAAAGCCCCGGATATTGGCTGTCCGACCGAGTGATGGCACCCCAGGATACTGGACACGCCACTGGGCGGGAGAAGGGCGGCCAAAGGGTGGACATGATTTTTAGGTATTATGTTAGGCACCGTTTTCTACCAATCAATTCCGTTTGCAGCATCAAGTAGCTTTGAGCACCACCAAAGATCAGTGATATCGGGCTCCAAGGTGCGCTTTGTTCCTTCTGTGTCTACAAAGGTTACGTGGCCTGATTCAACTATAATATCTTTTCCAGTTGTTTCCTCATGAAGAGTATAGTTTGCGTTTGCAAGAAGCTCAGTTGCTAAGAAATGGGAACGTCCTTCTGTATCCACGGATAGTCCGTCCGGATTGATTCCATATTCATACCAAACTTCAATTAACATAGGAAATTTAGCACCTATTCGAACCAATTTTTCGAATTCCTTCCAGAGTTCTTCCTGAAAGTCGTAATATTTCTTGTGGTATGACATTTAAGTATGGTAAGTATTGATCCGCCCGTGGATCAATGGTGCCTAACGTTTGGGTAAAATTAGGCATTTTAAATGCCGGCGCAAAGTGCGGAGGAAAAATCCCGGATACTGGCTGTCCGACCGTGTGCTGGCAGCCCCGGATACTGGACACGCTACTGGGAGCTTTTAGCGGGGCCAAAGTGATGGCTGTGAATTTTACCTACTGTGTTATGTGTAGTTTTCTACACCTACTTTTTTACCTTTCCAAATTGCACTGCAGTTCCAAAGTTGATCATCAGAGGAAAACGGTAATCAAGGTTGTGTGATATTGGATGGGTTTTGTCAGATTCAGGATAATAGTCTCCTCCCTTTTTTTCCTCTTTTTTTGTGGTCAAAACAGCCTGATTTAAATTCAAAAAGATGTTCCATCTATTAAACGATTTTTCAATTCGGAATAATAGTCCAAGTTGTTTGGTGGTATATCTTCCCCAACCGAGAGCGGCACTGTTTGGACCATACACACTAGAATAATACTTGTAGACCGCATCATTTCTACGGATAATATTGAATGCTATTCCTCCGCCAATATTCCAACCGTTTTCTAGTTTTCGCATGTAAATCAGATCATTTATTAATCCCAATCCCATTCCGTTCAAATTGGCTTGATAGCTATCACCAATCTCGTAAGTTGTCTGTTGGCCAGGAAATGGTGACATGTTAATACTGTCGTCATCTTGATAATCAGTGAGCTCGTAGGTGATTAGTTCGTTATAAATGTCGGCGAAAACTGAAATTGACTGTCTTAGAATTGTATTCTTGGAATTAATCCAATTGAATCCAAATCCAATCTTGAGTCCACCCGAAAATCTAAAATTTTTATAGTCAATTGAGTATTCCTCCCAATCATAATAGGAAAGGGTTGAATATGTCGTTCTACTAACATTTTCGAAACTGCGTGTACCGCCAAACATTGTGGAATGCAAAGACAAGTCAAATTGCATTCTATATTGGTCCTGTCCGAAACCAATTGAACACAAAAAAATCAGTGGAATTAGGGTTTTAGTCACAATAGTAAAACACTTGACAAGGTGAGAAAGTTACAGTGGAATTAGTTTTGTAATTACACATAACGGTTAGTATATGAAGCGTAGCATCCCGTAGGGTGCTATGATTTTATATACATTGTTGTAGCCAGTTTTTCTTTATAATTTGCGACTAAGTTATTTATATACTCCTCTTTGTTTGATTGGTTTAAGCCCATCTTCCTTGGCTCGACTATTGCACTATTTAAAGGCTTGAGTGTTTCACCAGCCCAAAGTGCTAATTCGATAATTATTGGTGCTATAGAAAGTCCTTTCTCTGTCAAATGATAATAAACTGACTTTTTGTTCGAAGGAAGCTTGCTTTTTGATACAAGATTCAATTCTACCAAATTTTTCATTCGTACGGTTAATATGTTAGTAGCTATAGCTTCTTCACTATTGGTAAAGTCCTTAAATGTTTTCTTGTCTTGTAACAACATCTGCTTAATTATAACTAATGTCCACTTATCTCCTAATATATCTAAGGCAGAAGTGATTGGACAATTACATCGAAATTTATTATTCATGTTAAATCTGTGCTAATTTTAACTTTTAAAATGCAATTAAATTTAATTATTACTTGCAAAATAAAAGTATTTATATAATTTTGCTTGCAAAACAAAAGTAATAATTTAAACAAAAGAAATTGAAATCATGAGTAAAAAAGTATTATTAACAGGAATTTCTGGCTTTGTTGGACAACATTGTGCTGTTGAACTGTTGAAAAATGGATATACCGTAAGAGGATCAGTTCGCAATCTTTCTAAAGAGCAAGAAGTTCGAAAAGGCATTGCGAATGTAATTGATGCAAAAGACAATTTAGAGTTTTGTGAGCTTGATTTATCGAGCGACAAAGGTTGGGATAAAGCAATGGAAGGGTGTGCATATGTATTACATGTTGCCTCACCGTTTGTAATTGCCGAGCCTAAGGACGAGAATGAAATGATTAAACCTGCGGTAGAGGGAACACTTAGAGCATTGAATGCAGCGAAAAAAGCAGGGATTAAAAAGGTGGTTTTAACCTCTTCAACAGTAGCAATGGCAGGTGATAAAAAGAAAAATCATCTTACCCAAGAGAGTTGGACAGATGCGAAGACAGATAAAGTATCTGCGTATATGAAAAGTAAAACATTAGCGGAGAGAGCTGCTTGGGATTTTTATAATAATCAAACTGCTGGCAATAAAATGGAATTGACGGTAGTTAATCCAGGTCCAATTTACGGACCAACATTAACAGGCAATCTTACTGGTGCTTCCATGAGCATGATAAAGGATATGATTACAGGAAAAATGCCCATGCAACCGAATGCACATTATGTGATGTCAGATGTAAGAGATATTGCTAAAATACATGTAGCGGCTATGGAAAATGATGAATCTAATGGAGAGCGCTTCATTGTTACCTCAGAAAAACCCTATTCATTTGTTGGTGTCGCTTCCATATTGAAAGAAAATGGATTTAAAAAAGCGAGTCCAAAGAAAGCACCAAGTTTTATGGTCAAATTTATGAGTCTGTTTAATAGAGAAATGAAGGGAATGTTACCTTTTGTAGATGCAGAGATAAGTGCTGATATTTCTCCAACAAAACAGGTTTTTAATTGGAAGCCTCTTCCTTTTGAAAAGACTGTTTTGGATACAGCAAAATCTATTCAGCCGTTACTTTAGTAAATTATGGTTTTCTTTTTAAATCCAGAATTGTATTAAGCAGTTCTGGATTTTTTTTAATTGGCTACAACGTTTGCCTAAAAATAGCAAATTTATTTTGCGGCGTGAAGTGCGTTGGCCAGAAACCCCGGACGTTGGCTGTCCACCGAGTGTTGGCCGCCCGGACTATGGACAAGTAATGGGTGCTTTGAGCGTGGCCAAAGTGTGGACATGATTTTTAGGTATTATGTTATGAGCTGTTTTTATAAATTCAGATCGTACAAAATAGGAATGGTCTTCAACGCACCATGTTGCCAGACTGTGATTTCTCCCCTGATTATGGCAATCTCTCCAGAGGTATATGGAAGTTTAAGTTCTATTTCAGTATTGATGTTGTCCTCCTTGTAGAAATCATATTGATATTCGAAATCATACGAGCCTGTATAAAGACTGATACTGTCTGATATTCCTTGATCATTAATGAGTTCTATTTTCGCTAATTTCAGGTAATTTGGTCGATTGTAAAGAACGCCGACCAGTAAATTAATTGAATCACCTTCTTTCAGCTCGTGTCCGTACGATCCATTCAAAATAACTGGACTTATTTTTTCATTTTCAATTAATGAATACAAACTATCAAGTTCGGATTTCAATTTAAGGTTTTCAGCTTTTAAACTATCTATCTCAAAAGAGTTGTTTGCGTTTTTTGATTCTGAATTACAATTTGTCAAAGCTATGGAAAACAGCACAATAAATATTCTTTTAGTCATCTTGTAATAGCTCATAACAATCGAATAAAGCACTGTTCTTTATTCCTTTTATAGTTATTGTTACACTAAGATAATGAATCAAATGGACTTTTAATGTTCTGCATGTGCCCAAGAGAGACCTTTGTATATATCTCGGTAGTTTTACTAGAACCGTGTCCTAAAAGAGTTTGGATATACCTTAAGTCTGTTCCTGCTTCCAATAAGTGAGTGGCAAAGCTGTGTCTTAGCATGTGAGGAGTTACTTTCTTTGTGATACCGGCCTTAAGGGCGGCATTTTTCATTATACGAGATACGCTTGTATGACTGTACTGTTTGCCATTTCCACCTTCAAATAAATATATTTTTGGTCGCCATTCTTTAAAATAAATCCGAAGATCACTGAGAATTTTTGGGCTAAGAACAGTTACTCTATCTTTGTTCCCTTTTCCTTGTCTAACAGTGATCATCATCCTATTTGAATTGATGTCTTCAATTTTAAGATTCAGTAATTCCTGTTTTCTTAGTCCAGAAGAATACAATAAAGACAAAATACATTTATGCTTAATGTTATTAGTTGCATTAATAATCTTGAAAACTTCTTCTTTACTTAGCACCTTGGGTAATCGTTCTTCTTTGAAAGGTCTGTCAATTGAATAAAAGCGATTAGGCATTTCGTGAACTACCTCATAATAAAACTTAATGCTACTTAAAAGTTGATTTAGCTGAGATGATGAAACTCTCTTTTTTGCCATCATATTCAGGTACTGTTGAATTTCATTCTCTGTTATCTCAAGTAATTCATAATTTGAAAAATGATTGATAAATTTTTCAAAACAGCTGATGTAAGTTTTTGCGGTATTAATTGAGTAGCGCTTATACTCTAACTCATCCAAGTAATCTGCAGGACAATATCGATATCCGGCTTGAGGTTTTCTTTCTCGGTATGATATAAGGGAGATCTTTTCATTGTTCTTTTTTCTAACCCTAGCACTAAAGAAAGACGTACCGTTAATCCATGCTATACCTCTGAATGTTTCAAATATCAGGTTGAAATTCTCTTTATTATTTGGAACTGAGTACATATTGAACTCCTTATTCCAATTGCAATCAGGGATGGTGGCTATAAGACGTTCAATCCTTTTGCTTGAATGGAATTTAATACCTATGTATTTTCTTTCTCCAATTAATAGATGCTTTAGTGTAATATTTCCAAATGATGGTTCCATATAGTTTAATACAAACATCCGAAACAGTAATAGTTTGTGCAAATTTATTCGTAGTATTAGACGAATAACTAACGAATAATATTCGGCAATGGCAAAAGTGAATGTATGCTTGTTTTGCTCTCAATCTTTGACTGGGAGGGTGGACAAACAGTTTTGTACTCCGAACTGTAAGTCATCTTACCATTACAAAAAAAGTAAAGAAAAAGAGGCGAGTCTTTACAACCAAATAGATCAACAACTCAAATTAAACAGAAGAATTCTAAAAAACTTTAATAGAGCAGGGAAGGCAACTGTGCGCAAAGAAGTTTTATTGGAGCAAGGTTTCAACCCTAAGCACTTCACACATTATTGGAAAAATAAAAAGGGTGACGTCTATTTGTTTTGCTATGAGTTTGGGTTTTTAGAGAAAGCAGAAAATAATAAGTCTAAGTACATATTGGTGCAATGGCAAAAATATATGAATTAAGTTCTCAATAAAATGGTTGTTCTCGAAAACAGATTCTCTGAGTAAACTTTAATAGCAACACATAATGTAACATTGGAAATCATGAGGTAACATGAGCTATCATTGGTTCTTTTAAATGAGTAGGGGCATTCAAGGCGTATTTCCGAGAGTTTAAAATTTTTCTAGCAAAGAATCTCATTCAGTTACTTTCTTTTTTTAATTCTGATCTGGAAAAACCAATCGAGGCAATAATTTTTGGATTATTATCTTGAACGAAACAAAGAAGTAAAGATCAATTTCGTTCCAGAATTCTCAAATTCGGTTCCTGCACGGAAAAGAGGTAGGCAAGCGATTTTAAGTAATTTAAAAAACAAGGCCGGGACCAATTAAATAATTATTTTTTTCATTCATAATTGATGAAAAGTAAATTATAAAACATGACGTATTATGATCAATCATGATGTAACATGAGCTATGTCTACGTTTTACATCTCCTGCACTCAAATTTTCCTTGCGCTTTAATCTTTACCTACCTTACTTATTCTAAGTAATAACTTTACAAGTCACAGAGCGGTTGAAGAATGATATGATTAGATACAATTCCATACAAATCAGCACAATTCGATACTTTTTGAAAATAGTTTATCTATAATCTTCCTATTTTAATTATAAAAATGGCAGTAGAATTAAAAAGTATGGTTGTTGCACGCATGTTTTATTAGCTTTCAGCGGGGTTGAGTGTTTTTGTTATTGCAGTTTATGTATAATAAGCCCTATTAGCTGGTTCAAGACTGTTTTCATTAATTATTGTGTCTATAATATATGAATATTGTGCTAGGAATGTGTCAGGATTGTGTGCAAGTATTAGTTTTTATTGGGATTGCGAGAAAAGGAGTGTTTTTCTAAAGCGCTAGACTAGTCCTTCAGCCCCCAATGAAATACAATCGATTCTAATCAAGAACGATCATTTTTCAAAATGATTTTGACAGAACTTTTTTGAAATGGATGAAAATTATGAGAAAAAAAGACAAAATGCGTATTAATGTGTACTAAAGCGTATCAAAGCGTATAAAATCGCAAGACATTTTATGGCTAATGTCGAACTTTGTTTCAGAATCTTTATCATTTGAGCAAATGTGCTGTTCATGGATTTAGAAAAGATTTTAAGAAATAAGAATTTGAAATCGAATGAAAACACACGAAAACGCACAGTTTCACACAGAAACGAATGGTTATGAAAACGTAGTTGATGAAAGCTTCAGAAATTTAGTACGGCCTTTTCTTGAGTGAGTGATAGAAAGAGGCGAAAAAAAGGACAAAAAACGATTAAATGCGCATAAACGGCATTGAAGCGAAAAAAGCCGAACGACATGAATAATTTCTTCGGAACTTTGTCCTAGAATTTAAGGATCGGCAATTATGATCCTGTCTTAATAAATGATATGCAGCTATTCTAGACAAAGGATGTTTGTCCGAGTAAAGTAGAAAATAAGCGTTGTTAAAAACAATGGTTGTATGATTAAAGTGGTAATGAGGGGTCATACCTACGTTGAAACGTAGGCGTAAGAATCCACCAAAGCTGTGCTCTGGCAGAGTGCAAGTAGAAAGTTCATTAACCACCCAAAGAGAGAGCGGTGAAGTGCTGGACAATAAGCTGAATTCTTTGAATTTGTTAATTAAGCGTATCAAATTCCTTTGGGCAAACTTTTGTCAGAAGTCATTGGCTAGGCTCAAATGCCAAACGAAACTAGTTAACAATGGCTTTTTTTTAATATTGTGCACTACAAATGTGTGCAATGAATGGATGATTAATGTCCAAGAACTAAAACCAATTACAAGTGAGTGTGTGACCTAATGTAATTGTTTAAAAAGAGAGAGAATATGGAGAAGAACGAACAAGTAAATGAAAAGCAGGGTGGATTAAAGTCAAAAGAGAAACTAATGAAGATTCTTAGTTTCGATAAAATTCGCAAAATCCCAAAGTATAGGAATTTCAAAATGGCGCAGTATTTGATTTTGATTGATAAATTAGAATTGTTGGCTATTTTATTATTGGAATCCTATATATTTATACAAAACGATACAACATGAGTAATTTATCAGCATTTAAGTCATTCTCCCCAAAAGACACTAAAGTTAGGGTGTCAGGGAATAATGCAGTTATTTATACAAGAGTTTCGCATTCATCACAAGAGGACAATACCTCTTTGGAATCTCAACTTAAGTATTGCGATTCTTTTGCCGCTCGAAAGAACTTGAATGTAGTCGCCTATTTCGGAGGAAAGGTTGAATCTGCTAAAACGGATGATCGTAAAGAGTTTAAACGAATGCTAAAATACATTCGGCAAAGTAAGAATGTTTCTCAAGTGATTGTTTATTCTTACGAACGTTTTTCGCGTTCGGGAGTCGGTGGAGCAAAAATAGCAGAGGACTTGCTCAAGGAATATGGAGTAGTTACTTTAGCCGTGACCCAAGAACTTGACCCCACAACTTCTTCAGGATCATTTCAGCAGAAGATTTTCTTTTTATTCTCCCAAATGGATAACGAATTAAGAAGAGATAAAACTGTAACTGGAATGAGTGAACTCTTGAGAAAAGGATATACTCCGTATAGCATTCCAAGAGGCTATACCAATTTAAATAAAGGTAAGACAGTCAATCAACAAATAGTAATGAATGAAGAGGGCAAGTTGATTCGTAAAGCATTCACGTGGAAAGCCAAACAGCAGCTTGGAAATATGGAGATAGTCCGAAGATTGAAAGATCTTGGGATGGTGATGGATTTACGACGACTGGCTTCAATATTTGCGAATCCGTATTACTGTGGTGTAATTGTGTCTAAAATGCTACCAGATGAAGTTATAGAGGGAAGGCATGAAGCCATAGTGAGTAGAAATGTCTTCCTAAAAGTCAATAAAATTGTTGAAGAAAAAAGATTGACTCACCCTAGAACTCATAGAGTCATGAATGAAAACTTACCATTGAAGAGGTTTATGCGTTGTGAAGAATGTGACACTCCCATGACTGGTTACTTAGTAAAAGCCAAAGGACTATATTATTACAAATGCCGAACAAAAGGTTGCAAACATACCGCGAGTGCGAAAAAGATGAATGCAAACTTTGGTTCGATCCTATCAATGTTTCAAATAGATGAGTGTGATAAATTTCTAGTTGAAACGGCAGTAATGACCTACTTTGATTCATACTTTCAAGAGCAAAAGGAAAATCAAAGCTTGACAAAAGGAAAAGTTGAAAGACTAAAAAAACAAATTCAGCAAGTAAAAGAGCGATTTGCTTTAGGTATCATAGATGATGAACTGTACGCCGAATTTTCAGAGAAATACAATACTGAGCTTTGTGAGTTAGAGGGAAAAAATGCAAATACCTCAATTACCAGTTCTAACCATGAAAAATGCTTAAAAAAAGTAATAGAATTCTGCTTAAAACCTAAGTTGTGGTGGGAGTCACAGACAATCGAAAGAAAAATTCAAATTCAGAACTTATTGTTTCCTGAAGGAATATGTTTAAGTAAACAAAATCAAAGAGTTCTAACCAATCGAATAAATTCTTTCTTTGCCCCAATTGCAGAAATAGCAAAGGTTTTGAGAGAAAATAAAAAAGGACAACCCATCAAAATTGATGAATTGTCCTTTAGAGTGACCCCGGCAGGATTACCCTACCAATTATATTAAGCTCTAAATGAGTTAGTTATCAATTATTGCAAAAACTACTTGCAAATATACTTGCAGAATCTTTGTTTTTAATTGTAGTGATTTAAAGAACGATATAACTCTAAGATACTGATAATACTACCAAACAGCAACAAATTTCATTGAATAATACAGGCTTCAACTGTTTCTTGATCTAAGCCCATATAAGAACAGAATTCCGAAATAGACACCACTTGGTGATCTTCCTTATTTAAGTACTTCTTGATGCGCTGGATGAGGTAACGAGAGTAACGTTCACTTTTGCCGGTGATGATCATAATGTCTTTTGGATATATAACAACTCGCTTCATACTCTATGTATACTTTATCTATGGTGATGCTATTCAAAATTACTACCTCAACCACCCTTTTCAATGGGTCAATTCAATACAAAACGGCAGATAGTTTATGAAGCGGAAGCCCAAATTTTGAAAGCCTTTGTCAATTAAGAACATTTGCCATGCTAGCTGGTGAAATGGTCGACCAGAAAACAGACCTGAAATTGACAACAACATGAATTATGGCAAAACAGAAAGGCATAATCAAATTAGATGGAACGATTGGAGGAATCTCATTTTACAAATCTAAAGACGGTTACCTGGCTCGTGAAAAAGGAGGGGTTGAAGCTGACAGAATCAAGAATGATCCAGCATTCGTTAGAACACGTGAAAACGGTTCTGAGTTTGGAGGATCTGCTCGTTCAGGAAAGGTGTTGCGTGACGCTATCAGGACCATGATGCAAAATGCATCTGATAGCCGTGTTACAGCACGTCTTACCAAGTTGATGACGCAGATCAAAAATCTTGATGCAACAAGTGTTAGAGGAGAGAGAAATGTTGGAGTTGGAATTGCTACACCTGAAGCAAAAGCTTTGTTGAATGGTTTCAATTTCAATGATAAAGCAATCCTTGGTTCTATCCTTTTCAATCCATTTGCTGTTGATACTGGTACCGGTGTTATCACACTTGATGACCTTATTCCAATCAATGATTTGAATGCCCCTCCGGGAGCAACTCACATCACTTTGAGAGGAGCTTGGGGTAAAGTGGATTTCACTACTGGTGACTCGGATGTTCAGGAAAGTAACGTGGTAAACTTACCTATTGATGCTACCTCAACTAACGTAGTGCTTACACCAGCTGCTGCAGCTGGTGGTGCTGGAACGGATATCTACCTTTTGATGGTTGAGTTCTTCCAAGAAGTGAACGGTAACCAGTACTCATTGAAAAACGGTGCTTATAATGCGTTGGCTGTAATCGAAGTTCAATAATCTGAATTATGAAAAAATCAAAAGACGGTTTAGGATCATTCTTTCAGAGAGTTGGATCAGAAACGCCACCATTTTTTAAGAAGTTGCGATTGATTGGATTGGTGGTAGTAGCTGCCGGAACTACGATCGTAGCATCACCAATTGCACTTCCTGCTCTAGTAACAACGATAGGAGGTTACTTGATAGTAGCAGGATCAGTTGCAACCGCAATGAGCCAAGCTGCAATTAGCGAAGATTCAGGAGAAGGTGAGTAAAATTCAATCTTATGGCAGGACATCATATTGAAGGTGATACAGCTGCCGGAACGATTGGAGGAACAATCCTGGCAATCATACCGCATCTAGATACATCTGACATCACAAGAACTTTAGTACTTGGAGCAGTTGGTGCGGTAGCCAGTTTTGTAGTTTCTCAGCTGTGTAAATGGATCTGGAAGAAGATCAAGAAATAGAAGTTTAACCGTCCGCCTCAGGCGGACACAACACAAAATCAAATGACAAAAAGAGCTGAATTAGACTTAAAAGTCAAAGCTTGTCGACCAATCTTAAAGCATGAAGGGAATATTCTTGCGATTAAGGATAAGATCACAATTGAAGTGGATCAAATTCTGAAAGCAGAAGATGACAAAGAGTGTTTGGATGTGGATTTGGAATGGGAAACTGAAGCTATTTTAGCTGATGATGACCTGGACGCTACAGGAATGTAATTGTTCAACCAAAAAATAACTAGGGGGTATCGTATTTCGGTATCCCCTTTTTTTGCGCATTAAAATTCAACATCTAAAAAGTGAAAGGATTATGGGCTGTGGGTGGTTGGTGCGTTATCCTTTTACTTTTTTGATGATCCTCCTGGAAGAGGACGCACGACTACCACAAAACTTGCCATGAAATATCAATGTTCCAAAGTGCGGAATTGCACAGTCTTAGCAGACAGGTTATGCAGCCTTGAGCCAGCGTTGGATAGTGTGCGCGAGCCGAATGCGAGTGGAGCTAGGGTGGTGACATGATAAGCATGAAGGATGAGTGCTATGGCACCAACCGTTTACGGCAGGGCTGGCGGAGTTTTTGAAGTGCACAGGGAAAGACAAATTTTGCGACTGAATGAAGCGCAATGAAATGAAGGTGATTGAAGGAGCAATGCTTGTGTGTGGTTTGAGAAGTGTGCTAAGCAAATCTTTGTGCAGCTTACTGACAAACAGGAGTCACAAACTATGACAGCCCGATCAGCCCGCAGCGACCCGCAGGCGAGCACAAATATTAAGGTGCGGTGACACCCCAATGAATTTGTTGTGAGTGTTGCGAACACATATTTGGGGTTTGGGGTGGCAGTAAAGCACCGGGTGAGGATTGAACGGAATGTGTGAAGCAAAACATTAGCACAAGGGCGAACGCAGAGAGTTTATATACCCTTGTGATTATGATTTGTGAAACAAAATGCAGTGATTGACGAACGCCTTATAACCTGTACAACCTGTCTAATATCTTCACCATGGCTAAAGTATCCAATTCACAGTACGCCAGTAAATCCTTTCTTGCTTCTTCATAGTTTCCTTCATATGTGCCATCTGTCATCTGTGCATAAAATAAACTGGCCGTTCCACCATCTGAAATTGTCAAAGATGAATATCCATCATCAAACTCAGGAACCAAAGCAGGAAGTACTTTTTTAATTGAATAAGAACCTCTCATTTTGTAAGAGTAATACCACTTCTTTTGAAATGGAAACATCAAATCTTTTAAACGATAAATGATTGAATGAATCTTTTCTGCTTTGCTTGGAAACAGGTTGGCTAGATCATTCAATTTATCTCTTTCAAATGCAATATTGTAAACCAAAACATCTCCTTCATCTCCCAAATCTTTTATCAATTGATCTACAAATTTTATTCTTGGATCCTCACCATTAGTTTCTGCTAGAAACTCAAAATGTTGAGGTTCTTCGTTAGGTGATTTTTGAACGTGAAGAGAATACTGGAAAACTAATTGCTGATATGGCCTGCTTCCATCAAAAATTGGAACTGCATGCCCCATGGTTTCAAAATCTAAATGGTAAAGAGGATAATTGAGCTCATTCAAAAACTGCTTGATTTGATCTTTATCAATGTACTCTGTCTTGTTCTTCTCAGCTTCTACTTGCAATCTCTGATTATCACTCAATTTGAAATCATCCGGAACTTCTTCTACTTGAACTATCCCATTTTCAAATAATTCAAGTCTTTTCTCCATTTTTAATCTTGATAGGTTGAAGACCGAATAATCAGGTACATCTTTCCAACAATGCCCCATAAAATCGCAGGTATAAGGATCAGTACATTGCGCACCGATATTTACTTCAGGCATTTCATTCGATTTCAATACTTGTTTGAATCGTACAATTTGGTTTGGTACTGCTGCTAATGGGTTTTGAATTTCATCCCAAATAGAAACAATTGTGAAAAGTTCATTAATATCAATAGGACCATTTTTGACGTACTGATTGTTAATGTGAATTACTGAAACATCTACTAACTGAATCCCGCAATTTTGAATCACATAAGTTTGCAAGGCTACATCTTGAATGTAAACATCTTTCACTTCTGTTGAACTCTTAACCTCATATGCTTTATAGCCATTTTCAGATTTGACCATTATATCCATTGCGGCCAAAACTCCATTGTGTATGAAAGCAGCTTCATAAATTACTGGTTCTCCTTTTGCAATTGCTTGTTTGGTTTTGAATATCGATTTGCCAAAATTGTAAAATGACTCAGGTGTAAGATCTATCCCACCTGGAAATAGTTGTTGAGCCAACTCGCCTACATTCGAACCTTGTACAAAAATCGCTTCTTGTTGAGCTGTAAGATCATCTCGTAACTCTTTATAATGTTTATTCAAATACAAGTTTTTCTCGCATTTAACACCACGCATGAATGTAGATTTGGATAGTTGGTGAGCCATGAAATCAATATTTTTTCATATCAAAACACTATATAAGATTTTTCATGGTTTTCAATTGCAAATTAGACTTGTATGCGCCAGGCCTATTTTTTCCAAGAATATTCCAATTCACCTTTTTTACATTTGATTATTTTGTTTCCCTCATCATAGTATCTTAAGGAGACTTGAGAGTTACATTGATCACAAAAAAAGAGTTTTTCAAAATCAATTATATCTTGCCAAAATGCTTTCATATCTGCAAAAGTTGGTTCATATGAACTATCGTGAGAATCCTTATTACCTATAAACAATGAGCCTAAAAGTCTGCTTAAAGTGTTGTTGTTTATGAGTTCAGAACACTTCCTTTTGTCAACCGTGCCTTTAAGGAAGGTTAAAAGTTCAAATGCCATGCGGTCTTCATTAACACTGTTATATTTGAACGGAACTTTTACTTCAAGATTAAGTGCAATAAGTTTGAGTATGTGTTCAAGGTATTTCCTAGCATCATTACCTAAACCAGATTCATCTTGATTTTCAATTTTCTCTTCAATTCTTTGTTTTAGCGTTTGTGGTTCCTCATCCAAATGAGTTCCTTTTGACTGATTGTACTTTATCGTATTTATGTGCCATGATTTGCCTTTTACTAAGTTTTTCACAATGTCAAACCAAGCTTTCTCGTGAGTCAATAAGATGACTTGATAGTCCGAATACTCTTCAATCAATAAATCAGCAAATCTTTTTCGGTGATTTGTATCAAAACTGGAGATGACATCATCTAAAACTATGAACCTATTTTGAACGTTAAAGGCGTCAACTGAAGTAAGAAAAAACGCAATACCCAAACAGTTTATGTGAGATTCACTTAAAAATTTATGCGGTGGAGTGACATCTTTAGATTCGAAGAAATCAAATTGTACCGTAATCCCTGATAACTCATCATCTTTTTCAATGGGAACCAACTTTATATTCTCCACTTTTTCACCAGGATTGAGAAATTGATATATGTCATTTATTTTTTCTGAAAAGGTTTCAAGAAAGCTTTCCAGTGCTTCCTTTTGCTTTTTAAGAAAACTTCGGTATATAATTTCCATAGAATCCCTTTGTTTCTCAAAAGCAGCTTGCTCTTTTCGCAAACGCCTTATTTGAGCATATGCATGTCCAGCTATCTTAATTTTACCATGAGCATCCCATTTTGGATCTTTTTTCCTAGCCTTTCTAATCGTTACAATCTGGGCTTTACATTCTTTGCCTAGAGAATCTATTTTTTTTCGATCTACAAGAAGTGTACTTAATTCTGGAATCTTATTTTCCCCAGTTACTTTTATTTTTAGTACATCCTGATAATTCTCAATTGACTTTATGATACCCTCAATATTCGCTTTGTGCTGCACATTAATTTCTTCCTCTGCCTGTTTATCATCTATCAACGGCTGAAGGAGCCTTAATATGGTAGTGATTTGCTCGTTCAAATCAGTTCTCGAATCAGAAAGCGCTTTTTGTTCCTTCTTAATTTCTTCCAACTCTCCGATCCTTGATTTTACACTTGCCATTAAATCCGTTATATCCTGATCCTCCAAACAGAGGGGACAATGCGCGGCAGTATAATTTTCACTAAGGAGTAATTCGTTTCCAGCAGTCAAAAGCTTTTCAATAGCTAACTTCTTCAATTTATCAATATCAGTAGCTATTGTATTAAACTTTATCGTGTATGCTTTGTATAGTTTTTCGAGCTCATCAATATTATCAGCTAGCGTGACAAGGTTTTCTCCAACTTTTACCAAAAAAGCTTCTTGTTTTACTTCTTTGCTATCATCCGGCTTCTTTATCTTTTTAAGAACATCATTAATATCTTTTAAAGATGTGACTTCAATCTTTAACTCAAAAGGTTTTGTAATCTCTTTGACAATCTCAATAAACTGGTCGTCTGATGTAATATTTTGATCAAACTGTTCTATTATTTGGCTCTGCTGGTGATTGATCTGATTATCAAACCCCTTAGTTTTGATTTCTTTTGATAGACGGTTAAACGTTTTTCTAAGTGTATCCCTTGTATCAGTCACCTTTCCATATCCAATGATCTCAGATAAAGCTCTTAGTTTGTCAGATTTAGAGGCGAGAATAAATGCGGCTAGTTCACGGTATCTCAAAATGAGTTTTTCCTCTGAAGATGCTTCAATGTAATCTGCGAAATTATCCGATTCATTGTTGACTAAAGCTTTTAGACTGCCTTTTTTTGATTCGATACTTTTCACGCAGTCATAATCACTCTTATTAAAAGTCATTTTAAGTAAACCCGGGTCTTCTTCAGCTAAAAAAATATTGCGCAAAGCCTCATATCCTTTACGTCCGATCTCCTCACCGGAAAGATGACCTATCTTATCGTAATAAAACCATTCAAGAACATCTGCAAGAGTACTTTTCCCGGATCCATTGTCTCCATAAAGTAAAGCTGATTTTCCTTTCAAAGGAATTTCCAATTCGTGGCGGATACCACGTAACCCTGTGACTGCTATTTTATTTATTTTCACCATCTTCTTTTTCTACCCTTAGTTCTAAAAGTGAATTGTTTAAATTATTGTCAGTTAACTTTCCATTCTCATATAGACCTACAATTACAGAAACAGTTTCGGGATCAAGTTGATCATCATTTTTAATCTCTTCAAAAAATTCATCCAATATTGCTTTACCACTTTTTATTTTCTTTTCCATCATTCAAAATATTTCCAGTCAATAAGTAAGTTGTTCTTTATATAAGCATTTAAAATGTCATACCCAGATTTATTATTACAAATTGGGTAAACTCCGTATCTTTTAACAAAATCAAGGATGAAATAACTCTCCAAAGACTCAATGCTCAAAGGCCAAACTGATTTGAGCATTTCAAAATTGATATATGTAAAATTTATCCTATTGACTTCCATGTAACTTTTAATTCCTTCATTTCCTGACTTACCCTCAAAATGACCCTGTAATCTACTTCCGATACTGTTCGTACGTTTTTCACTCATACCAATATAAATTAACCTAGAGTGTTGAAAAGGATATTGAATCTTGATATCCGTATTGTAAATGAAATAGAGGCCTGTAATACCTTTTAAGGTTCTAATATTTCGGAGCTCGAATGTCTTACCTTCATCAAAGAATATTTTCGTTTCTAATAATCCCATTTTCAGAAAATCCTTTTATTCAACTACAACCTCTTCAATACATCTATTATCCCTTTAGCAGTGTAAGTGTCCTGCACATCTTTTGTTTGGAAGACCATGAAGTATTTATAGTTATCACCAGCTTTTTGCGCCCAGGTCTTTCCTAGTCTGTTCTTTGCACGGCTGTCATCATTGTCCCTATCATCTCCTTTGGTTTCGATTAAAATGATGTTGCCCAATTTTGTATAAAGAATAAAATCCGGGTAATGATTAGAACTATAACCATTCAAGAAGAATCCTTTGCCTCTTTCTAAATTTCGGTGCCAGAACATGACGTTATCCAATGAAGCTATTTCAAGGATCATATCTTGTTCAAAGTTGTTCATTGAAGCTTCACGCTCATACAATGACTTTGAAATATTGGTGCTCAAATTGAATGGTACGATAGATTCTGGAAACTCAAAACTCTCTTTGACAATAATATGGTCAGCATCTAATAATGTTTGAAACTGACCGCGAGAATATTCTTCCGTCAATGAATTGATCTTCTTTTTGATCTTTGAAATGTAGATGTACTCGTTGTCTATGATATCACGAACTTGCTCTGAGGATAAATCATCAAATACACGGCTTACATATTTGGTCAATTCTTGTTGTGATATTGGCGTCATATCACCCAATTTTGAAACTATGTGATTACTGACATCTTGAACTTGACCCTCTTTTGGCTTAGACAGGATATTTTCAAGTAGTATAGATTTAGCTCGATTAGATATCTTCTCTACTGCAGTAGTACCCTTCTTCTCGTCAAAATCAACCTTATAAACATCTGCTGAACTTTCATCAAAATCTATCTCAGAATCCTGACTGGATAATTTAAAACCGTCAAGTAAACTATTCTTGTTCAAAAATGTCTCGTAATCAGTGAGCTCCTCAAATAAGATTCCATCATGAATCTCACCTTCTTCTACTTTTTTAAAGAATTGTGGTAGCTTGATTGATTTTGCTTGATCAGCATATTCGCTGACTAACTTATACTTCTTTGGTTGTTTGTTCATGACTTGCGTAAATAGAGCTGCGCTATCATCAATTTCTTCTTCTTCTACCTTTTGCTCAAATGCTTTTCCTTCTTCTTCCGCTTTTTCTGTTATACGGTTAACTAAACTATCTGCCTGATTTATCGAATCAATTGACACTTCTTCATTAGGATCAAAATCTACTTCATCAACTTCAAAATCATCATCTGACCTTGGTTCAGCTGATGCACTACCATCTCCAAATAATTCTTCTTGAAGTACATCATCATCCGTTTTTTCTTCTTCAGCCATTTCTTCTGCATAGTAATCTTCTTTACTAAAACCAGAGTCTTGTAGACCTTTTACAATGTTGTCTAAAGTATCATTGAATTTTGATGATGCCGTCAATACAAATGACAGATTCAATAATCGATTCTTATGTTTGGTTACATAAGGTTGACGTAAAACACGACCAAGAATCTGTTCAACCTCAACTGGTGATGATTTGTCTGCTAATGATGCAAGTATGTAGGCGTTTGGACAATCCCAGCCTTCTTTCAATGCATTAATGGTTATTATGTAACGTACTGGGCAATCTTTATCCATTAAATCAATCCCTTTCAGCTCATCTGTACCACTAACCTTGATCTTAATTTGTTCTTCAGGAATCTTTAATTTGATCAATTGATCTTTAATCTTCTGAAAGGTGGTATTGTCTTTTCCTTTAATATTTGATTGTGCCTGGAAGAGAATGATTGGGCGAATATGCTTGCCCGTTTCTTTGGCTTCTTCCTTGGCAAAGAGTTCCAACTTACGTTGAAGGTGAAGCGCAGAGGTAATTACTTCTTCTTTCTTGTGGTGATTATAAACAACCACCGGAAGCTTTACCATGTTCTCCTTCTTTAGAGCAAGTGCATTAACAAAACTGACAATGTTGCTGTTCTCCTTAGGTGTAGCGGTTAGGTCCATGACCAATGAAGGATTCAAATTGTTCAACATCTCAACACTCAGATCACTTTCAGCATTGTGACTTTCATCCACAATCACAATGGGGTTTAAACTTCTTATCACATTGATCAAAGCCGTTTCATCAGTCTCAGGAATTAATATTTCCTGATCAACAAAATCCCTGAATGATTCTAAGGCTCCATTTTCTTGATAAACTTTACGGTCATCCTTTTTTCTTGAATTGATTCTTAAACTGCTGAAATTGAAAACAAAAATATTGAGCTGTTCACCAACAGTGGAAGCATTAAAGTTCGCTCCCTGCAATAATTGTTCTTTTTCATAAACTTCAACCCTACCATTGAATAGGCTATTCAGCTTTTCGCGATATGGGTGTGAAGGATCTGATAAGTTTTTAACCGTTTGTTGCAAGAGGTTTGACCATGGCACCAACCATACTACTGCTTTAGGGTTTCCTTGATTAAAATGTTTATTAATTGAATGGAGTGCATTACAAGCAATAAAAGTTTTGCCGCCAGCGGTTGGAACTTTCATGGCAATATGAACTGCACCGGGAATATTGTCTTTATACGGCCGCATCCCAGTTGAACTTCCATCCAGGTTCACTGTATATTCACCTATTTTTCCTTCCCAGAAGCTTTTGAACGCCTGTGCTGGGTTAGTTGTTTCATTTAAATTAGAAAGAAAACTTTCTAAATCATTAATGACTTGTTGTTGATATGGTTTTAATTCCATGTAAAAATGCTATTTAGAACCTAGAGATATCTCTAGGTATTTTCTTAAAAATGATGTGATACTTAACCATTAACTTTTCATCCAGTAAACAATTATCTGCGTATATGATGTATTGCTCTGCTTTGGTCTTTATAGAGCGCAAAAATGATTCATCTAATGTGGTGAGTGCATCTTTTTCGTAATAGAAGTAGATGCCTGTTCTATCTTTTTCACCCAAAAAATACTTTTCTTTTTGCTCTGTAAATGGTGACCGGGTTTCACTGAACCAAACGTATTCTTGTATTTTAACTAAAGGAACATCTTCATTTAAAAGTTTACCATCAGAAAAGAGTTTTTTTCCTAGTGCATAATATGAAAAAGATCCACCTGTCCCATCAACCTTTTTATTTCCTTTACCGTATCCCTTAATAACCCTTTTTATTCTTTCTGAAGTAATTGAATCCGCGTAATCTTCCATTTCGATACCAATAAAAGTTCGATTTCCCGTATCCTCCCTATTAAGCTTTAATACGGCATGCGCAGTAGTACCAGAGCCAATATATGAATCTAGAATAATTGAGTTTTTGTGACTTGCGATTTCTAATATGTGCTTTATAAAGTCTACGGCTTTTGGAGTAGGAAACAGACTTGTGGTTGCAACCTCAGGAAAAATATTCTTCAAATCATATTTAGCACGCCGAGTGTGACTTGTTTTCTCTAAATCAATCCAAAGATTAGATGGAGGAAGACCATCCAACTCATTGAGGTATGTTCTCCTGATAAGTCTGGTTTGATCATCAGAAAATCTAATTTCTCCAGTAGCAAGTTTTTCTTTTATAGTTTCCATTGACCATCTCCAGCCATTAGGCGGATGCTTAATCACTTTACCTGAAGGAGTTGTAATGTCAAATTGTAAGTTGACTCTTAATCCTGGATTATTTACAGGGTTTCCATCAAACCATGGCCCCCTAGGATCATTATCAGGGTTTTTAAAATGAGTCCTTTTTTTAGGATCATTTAAGAAGTTTGGTTTCCAAGTATTTTTCTTGGAATAAACCAGAGTATGATTATAATCTTCCGAAAACTTTAAGGCATTGTTGTTACTATTATCACTATGCCTCCATACTATGTCAGTTAAGAAGTTAGAATGTCCAAAAATTTCATCACAAATTAATTTAAGGTTTGCCTGCTCGTTATCGTCAATCGAAATAAAAATAGCTCCGTTTGAGCTTAATAATTTGTGAAGCAATTTTAATCTTGGATACATCATACATAGCCATTTATCATGACGAGATAAATCTTCACTTTCCCTACCTACTAATTGTCCTAGCCATTTCTTTAATTTTGGGTGATTTACATTATCATTATATACCCATTCTTCATTACCTGTATTGTATGGAGGATCGATATAGATGCAATCAATACGACCTTCATATTCTGGCAAGAGACTTTTCAAAGCTTCGAGGTTATCGCCATGTATGATTTTATTCTCCGATATTTCATCTTTGACTTCTTTACCATCTTTGTAAGTGTATTGATGCTCCAATATCTTGTATGGTACATCCTGATGATGATTGACAACTTTGTCTTTTCCAATCCAATTTAGTGTTGGCATGTGCTATCTTAATTTTGTAATAACTTCATTTTTAATCCATTCGAAAGCAGCTGGTTGATCATATTCTACCCCTGATCTTAATAGTGCCTCCATATCTCCTGTAAAATCAGGATCTATTTCTTTTTCCTCAATGTTCAATTCAAATTGACGAGCTGTTGGTATTCTACCAGTTGAAAATTTCATGTATTCATTGAAACTTTCAATCACTTCATCAATATTGATCTCTTGATTTAATCTTGAATAATCAAGATCAAATAAGTCGCGTCCTTTTTTTCGTTGATAGAGTGCGCGTAATTTGGTTCCCAACAACTCATTAATACTATACGTTTTAATATTGGCCTTGCCTGAAAACCAATCACTTTCAACTTCAAATGGAAAATCTACCCAATCTTGAACATTAAAGTGTTCTTTACCATTAATCTCTACTTTCAACTTCAGGGGTGTTCCTTCATATTCTGAATCAAATAAATACCACGCTTTTGCACCATGGCCACCGACTTTTGTTTTTCTCTTTTGCTCGAAGAATGTAATTACTTCTCCAATCCTTTTCATTATGGGACCTATTCCACCAGATTTTATTTGTACCAAATCAATATCCTCCGAATATCTAGGCGCTGGGTTCAAGTATAGTTTATGTAATGCTGTTCCACCTCTAAAAGCAAGATGCTCCCTCAAAAAATCATCTGAAAAAATTGCCACCAAAGCCCTACTAATTACAAGATCCTGTTCTACCTGATCAAATGAACTCCAGGGAGCATTGAGCTGCCATTTTGCTATGTGGGGCTTAGGGATCATAAGTCGCTTTCTAATTCAATGTTTTTATCAACTTTCCATCTATTACCAGTACTTCCTGCTTTCACTCCCTTTTTTGTTGTGAGTAATACTGGATAAAATGGTTCTTTTTGAAGTCTATCAAATAAGGTATTTGGTAAGTATGACGGCACCTCCAATTCATCCAGGATGAACCCTAGGCGCTGCAAAGTACTTTTATATGGATACCATTTTGTAAGATCTTTTACATCCTCTTTTGTAATCTGTTCGGCCAACTCTTCTATGTTTGCCAGCATTCTGTTGATACCACCAATCTTTGAATGATAATGAATTAAGTCTACCATTGTTAGTGCGGGAGATGATACTTTGTAAAGTCCGGCATCTGATTTTTTCTCAATAAGATTAAAGTCCGGCCAATGTTCTGTTTTGAAAAACTTAATTCTTGTTTTGCCCTTATCAATTGATCGAACTGCAGGTGGTACTGTTATGATATAATCTTGTTGAATACGCTGATGTGAGGCTCCATGAACTGAAGCTGCTGAATATAAACCTACGTAGTACTTTTTGTTCAGGTGTTTAAACAATTTATCAATGTACAGTTGCACAGGAAGCTTCATGAAATTTTGATAGCGTGGAGGAATGATCAAATAAAACCCCTGTCTTAGGTTCAGAATTTCATTTCTGGAAGCTAGACGTGTTAATTCCTTTCTAAGTGTTGACTCTGGAGAATCACAGTTTTGCTGAATTTCTTCCCAAGAAAATGCATACTCTTCAAAGCTTTGCAACTGCTTTATGTATTCTGAGATATTCAATCTTTAGTTATTTGTAGCACAATATACCAAATAATGGTAAATAGCGTGACAAAAAACTAATCAAAGTGAGTTTTAAATTCTATGCTCTATCAAACAAGGGTTAACTATTATGACAGCTCGGGGAACAAATTCTACAACCGTCTGAATTTGAATATATATTCTTTGCAGCATTAAGAGCAGAATCACAATTAGAATGATAACCTAAATCAACCACAGAGCTGGGCATCATATGACAACCCTCCTCATGCACTTCATGGTCATTATTCGGATTTGTATCAGTGTTTTTATTGACATAGTACTTTGGCATAATAAATGATTTTAAAATTGAAGCAAAATACTCTAATACAAGGAATTAAAAAAGAGTATAAATACTGATTTTACTCCAAAACGATCACAACACCATAAATAGATTATGATCTGCTACAATAAGTTTGAAACAAGAGCGTCCAAATAAATAAGGGATTGTGAGCTAAATATTAATCCTTACTTTTGTGTTAACACTTTAACCTAATGGATAATAAAACAATAGAAAAAATAATTGCTGTAGTAAGTTTCTTACTTATCGTGGGTATTATCCTAAAGGTAATTTCTGAATTAAATAAGTCTACCGAGACAAAAGTAATCTCGGATGATGGGTTGAAAGCATTACATGATCCAAAAAAGAAAGAGGTCATTGATAAGGCAATACAAAAAGCCAAAACCGATCAAGAAAAAACTGGTGTTTGGAATGATCCTGTTGTAGATTTATCTTAAATTTTATCTTGTGAATATTACTGTAGGTTTCATAGCAATATTCATTTCAATTGTTATACCTGGATTACTCTTTCTGAGATTCTATTATTTCGGAGAATTTAGCAAACAGTTTACAACTAAGGAACCGATTGGCAGATCACTCTTGTACTCAATAATCCCGGGAATCGCAATACAATTCTTTTGTCTTTTAATATATGCAGGAATTATCAATAAAAACCTTAAAGTCAGTACCGTATTAAATGTACACCGAGATTTACTTGGAGAAGGTCAAATGAATCCTGAAACAACAACTTTTTTGGATAATCACTTATTAGATTTTGGAATTTACTCCTTAATAGTTCTTTGTGTCTCAATCTTATTAGGCATTGTTGTGTCACGGTTTATTTTAATCACTGGATGGGACAGAAGAAGTAAATTATTTAGATACAAAAATCAATGGTACTATATTTTCAAAGGACACATGTTTGGTTTCAAAAAATTCAAACAAGCGGTCAATGTGCTCAATAGACCCAACTTAAAAAGTAAGAATGTTGATATGGTCTTTGCTGATGTCCTAATAAATGCAAGCGGTAAAACAAGATTGTATACAGGGTTTGTCGTTGATTACGATTTAGATAGCAATGACCCAACTAAACTAGAAAAAATATACCTGTTTGATGCACATAGATACAAAAGCATAGAGGTTGAAGATGAAAAAAAACCTGGTGAAAAGAAAACGATAGTTGAGAAGAAACCAATTCCCGGATCTGTCTTTATCTTGCCCGTACAGGATATGGTAAATATTAACTTATTATACGTCATATCAGAAAAGAAAAAAGCAGAACTATTGCAACTCAAATCAAAGAAGAAACTCTTCTTTATCTCAGCCTTTTTATTGATAGTTATTTTTCTGATCTCAATGTCGTACTATTTGTACTCAAATGCAAGTTGGATAAATTTCAACTTATATGAACAATATCATAGTAAAACCAATTGGTTTGATAAGACAATTGCATTTCTTTTATACTTCCAAATTCTGGGGTTTTTCATGCCCAAAAAAGATAAAACTGATGAAAATAAAATCAAGTTTTTTTATGACATGAAAAGTCAAATCATTGCTTTCATAGTACTTCTAATTCTATTTTGTTCTATGAATTTTCAGTGGTTATCTTCTCTTATCTTCTGATAATCGAGCAAACGAAATCAAGTTAAACATTTCCCTCATGCGCGATCTTACACGATTACCATAGAGTTTTTCCAATTCTTCTGCGTTGAGGTTGGTGGTTGCATGAGTGATTGTTCCTTCAGAGATCATGAGGTCATAACGCTGAAGGAGAATTTCTGAGATGGTGTTGCATTCTGTACCGTAGTATTTCATGTTGTTTTCAACTCCAAGGTCATCAAAGCAATAGATCTTTTTGTGTGTTTTGCCATATTTCAGAATGACTTGGTAGCCATCCATGTTGAATTCTGCGGCTACATCTCTGGTTGTTTTGATCACATAATGATGATCCGGATAGGTGAAGTAGCGCATCAAATTCAGTAATGTAGTTTTACCAGAGCCCACAGGACCATTTAGTAATACACCTTTTTGAAGATCTAAACCGTACTTTCTGCAATTCTCTTCATCACGGATAAAATAGATGATCAATTTATAAATGATTTGACGATCTGCAGGGTGTAACTTGAATTTTGAACCGAACTGTTTTTGACCCATGTGCTGTAGGTAACTCAAAGATCTTTTGAAATCATAAACACGGTAGCCGTCAATAATATCATATGGAAGTTGAATGTTTGCTTTCATGGCATTTTGTTTTGGCGGCCTTCCTTCGACAGGCTCAGGATGACGCCGCAATTGTGAATCAGAGTGGTGCTGAATAATCTTTGTCATCATTTGTGTGTAATCTATCTTTTGTTGTGGAGCTCGGATTGAAACTCTCAGAACGCTTGATCCAATTTCGCGCGGCAGCTTGCCAATTTTTCATTTTTGCTTTTCCGCCAACTAGCCAGCCATTGGACTCGAAGTGATTGTGAAATTTTTCTGCATCAGCTACAGTACTTTTCAATTCCAAAAAGAAATTTTTTACTTCATCAATTGAGGGAGGTGAAAACTTGCTTTTCACTCTCTCTTGTTTATTAGGTTTAGATTGTTTCTTTTTGTTTATACTGTTTAATGAAGGTCGCACTGCTATTACACCACCTTTATCAGTACCCTTATCACTACCTTTATTAGTACTATTATCAAAATTGTACAGGTTCACCAATGATCCTCTCATTGGATTGTATGAAGGTTTGTATTCAATGTATCCCCAATGATCAAGCTGCTTTAAACACTTTGTGTAAGTATTAGCTGACCCTATTTTGCAGGCGAGCATTAGCTCGGACCTGCAAATGGATATCGGATTTTGAAACTTGGCCAAATTCCATTGATGGAATAAGGCATAATACAAACTAATGTGATGAGGTGTTAACCGGTCATCACAAAAGATCATATCAGACCAACGCTCCAGGTGTTTTATATAATTGACTGATTGCTTCAAGCCGACCTTCTATTACAGCACACACAGTAAAATTGACGATAGTGATTACCTAGGAGCTTATCTACATCTTCTCTTTTGAAATAGATTTTTCCATTGACTTTGCTGTATGGAAGTGCACCACTTTTGCGCAAGCGTAAAAGTGTTTTGTAGCTCATCCCAAGTGCATGACTTACCTCCAATCCATTCATCCAGTGTGATCTGATGTTCATGACGTTGTTTTGAATTTCTGTTGTTTTTATTTGATTGTTTTTTGACATGTTATTTCTGATTTATTGGTTAGTAATCGATTGATCCTTGTTTCTCATATTATTCTCCAGAATGTTTTGGATATCTATCTTCTTGTAGAATAATACGCCACCAACTTTTGAATAAGGAATGGTTCCATTTACTCTTAGATTTTGAAGTGTGCCTGGTGAAATACCAAGTAATCTTTGTACTTGGTGTGACTTGATCCATTCTGCTTCTTTTACCGGTGGAACATTGTTGTGATTCTGGTTTAGATACTCTTTGATATCTGCCAGAAGTTCCCATTTAAACTGTTCAAGATCATCTGGTGTAATAATGTTTGTTGCCATATCATTTTGTTTTAATTGTTCTGGACAAAATTGCGGCTGTTTGATTGGAGTTTTTCCCAAGTTGGGTGCATCTTGGGTGTTTTTTACTTTGGATCAAAGGAAAATCAGGGAGAGCGAAAGATTAATTTTCTTGTTACTTTACTGAATCATTAGAATTCAATTAAATGAACACTATTCAGTAACACCTGTAAATTGATAGCAACAGAAAACACAAAACTACCTTACAGACCACATAAAGGCAGAACAGTAAACAAGATTATAGAAGGACTGTCTAATTTGGATGATACTCATAGTGCAGTAAGAAATTACGTTGATAGTCTTATTAATTTTCTAAAAGAGGAGAATTATGAACATGATATGGTTCTACCTACTTTCTTTTTTGAACCTTTTGTTGATTTATCTGAATTGTCAAAAGGACCAATTAGATTGAACGTAAAAGAAATAAAAACCTTGAGGAACGTCTTCCATGTTGAGAGTGGTATTGTTCTAATCCATCACTTTGTCTCAAATGAAGATAAACAAAAGACTAATGATCTTATTGAAGGAATATTAGATAGTTCCTTTCAGCATAAAACAAAGCTATTTGGTACGTATGCGAATAGGAATAAAGCTGTATTCAAGCAGAATGAACTTGATTGTTTTCCTGACCCTTCTTTTATTATTTGGTGTATTAAGAATATACCAAATTTTGCCTTGGACAATTCTGCAATAAATAAAGTTTATACGTCAAAGTCTCTTCTAACATTTGAAACAAAGCCGATAAACAGTCCAGAAAACAATGTAGACATCTATTATAACAATGGTGAAGATATTGGCAGTGGTTCTTATACTTCAAAAGAGACCGTTCTTTATACGCCTAAATTTGAAGAAAAGGAGTTTGCTTTTTCTGAGATAACCAGAGAGTTAAACAAGAGAAAACTAAAGCTATTAAGTACTGTTACATCTAGTCAAAATGACTATTACAAACCAAGCTACAGCAAATACAATGCATATAATGGGTATAGTGATGATGTTATTGACACTGTCTTTGAAGGAGATCCTAGTTTAACGTGGAATATTGATTAAGCCAAAAAGTTTTTTAGAGCTTAATGAATTTTGAATGAAAGGTCCTCCCTTCTCCAACAATCGAAAGGATATATTGACCTGAAGTTAAGTCGGAAATAACAATTTGATTATTATACACAGTAACCTGAGTGATTAACTGCCCATCAATTGACAATATATCTGCGACTATTAGCCCCTGATCCTGTAGACTTATATTAAGAACGTCATTTGTAGGATTTGGGTAAACTTCTATGGCTTCTGAAGACCCCTCATCAACACTCGCATAATATCCAACAGGAATTTCTATAAATTGAATTTCTGTAGGATATGCAATGGTGTCTCCACTTTGTGAAACAGGAAACTCAGGACAATTTGAATCTGTTAAATATCCTACCTGAAAAAATACATCAACATAGCCTGGCACAAATAACCCAGGGTAAATTTGAACCGTATCTGTCATCCAATAAAAGCCCATTGGACCAGGACTATCGCAACAAGTGTAGGATGATAATAAATATTGACCAAACGCCAACTTTTCCATATGGATAGAATCCTGAGCACAACCATAGTTATTATACAACACCCCATAATTAATAACTATGGTATCTTCAAGAGTTGGATACTCTGGCGAATATGACAACTCATACACCTCTTGAGAGTAACTCCAATTAAGAGAAACTACCATTCCTAGAACAAGACCAATATTTCTAATCTTTACTTTAATACGATCAGTTTTTTAGTATAACGTTCGTTTTTACCAACTAGTTGCAAAATATATGTTCCTTCGGCGAGATTATCAATTGCAAAAGAATATATACCCCCATTAAAGTTGATGCTTTTTTCAAGATAAACCAAATTACCTGCTAGATCAACAACAGACATTGAATAAACTTCATCCACATCTTGAGGAAATTCAATTGTCCACTGTCCATTTGAAGGATTTGGGAATACATTAAACTTTGTCTCTTCAACCTCTTCAATACTCGCATGTTCAGTATGTGTGTATAAGCTATAGGCAAAAGTTAGGGCTGTGGTTGTATCATGAGGATACCAACCTACTGATATGAACGCACCAGAGTCAAGGTCAAAAGCAAACACTTCGTAAACATATCCACGCATGGTTGCTGTAGAAGCATCAAAACTGATTAACTCAACATCTATTTCATTTGGAAAATGATGAACATTTTGTGTAACTGGTTGACCAAACGGAACACTATAATTACCAAACCCTGTAGACATAGCATCTCTTTTCCAACCAGTAATAAGATCATAACCATTAGGTAAAGAATGAACATTTGTTGCTACATATTCATATTTATCTACATTCAGGCCTGATGCCAACGGACCATTTACACCAGGCAAAATTCCATATAGAGAATCGTGTTCGAACGAAGCTTCCATGAAATAGACGGTGTCATATGTCAAATCAGTAAATTCAAAATGTATTACTTCATAATCAGGGAGTTTAATGCCTTGAACTGCATTTCCTGCATTTATCAATCCGTGCCCAGTCTCTTGATCTACTCCTGGTCCCATACTTAAAGTATCAATATCGTCCGAATAATATTTAATTAGTTGTTCGCAATCTTCTGGGGCTAAATGATTGAAGGCCAAGGATGAATTGGTCATATAGTAACCAATCATTAAAGCTCCAGTTCCCGAAACATGAGGAGAAGAAAAACTAGTACCATTCATAACATCCTCACAAGAATTTGAAGGCCCCCAAGAAGTAAAATCATCAAAACCATCTGTTAAATGATCAAGAGGTTCATAAAGTTGTACTACCCCAGGTGCAACAAAGTCAATTGGCTCGTTCGTACCACAATTACTGAATCCTGCTCTAATACCAACGGTGTCTGAAGCTCCAACTTGTGTAATCCAATCATCTTTATAATCAGCTGGATATGCATGCCATTGACAATCACCTATTATACCATTCTCAGCATTTCCAGAAGATACGACTAACATTACTTCATTTTCATGCGCAGTACGACAAGCATCTTCGATTTGAAAGTTTTTCCCACCACCCCAACTATGATTTTGGATATGTTGTGAAAGACCTGTTCCCGTGCCAGGAGAGTATATGGCTCCATCAACAATAGCTTGTTGTACAACACCAGCTGTTGCAAAAAATGAAGAAGGGAAACATGTTGTATCATTTCCTTCAAAAATCTTCATATCGTGAATACTTACACCATCACCTGTACCTGTACCACCAGCAACCCCTACACTACCAAAACTGTTATTACGCCAAGCCCCAATAATTCCAGAAACACCTGTTCCATGTCCTACACCATCCGGATTTGTTACCGAAGTTATCGGAACACCATTATTATAATCCCATCCATCAGTAATAGAAGAACCAGCAAAAGTACCATCTGAAATATCGGTGTGAAAGTTCCTAATGCCTGTATCAAAGACACCACAAATAACTGAATCAGTACCAGCCGTAATGTCCCAAGCTGGTTCAATATTAATACTGGCATTTGGATACTGAGAAGAACTAACTAATGCAGCATGACTGCCATTGACATATAAGGGATCATTGGCCCCAGCAAAGAAATAGTAAATGTCATTGAAAACAACGGACTGAACATAATTGTTAAACTTCATAAAAACCTTGTGAGCCGTAATATCACTTTCTTCATTCGGAATTAAAATCCCAAATGTTGCATAATACGGAAGAAGCTCAACTGTTGAACCACCTCTAGCTATAGATGTATTATCATTTGTTGTGAGTTTAGGGTGTACTTTGAAACACCTTGCTTTGGTCAGGTCATACCCTAAGACAGCACCTATTTCATTTAATACAGCTACTTCAATAAAATCGCCTAATAATCCATGTGTTGTTTTCGTGTCATCCACATTTTGAGGTATAATATATGCAGGATTGAATCTTACTAGAATTTCATTTCTAACTCTTTTTCCCTGCCCCTCAGTATTAGGAATTGGTTCTTTCTCTGTAGTCATAACATCATACTTTACAGTAGTAACTACATCCGCCCCATTGTTCTCAACTTTACCAGTTGCAAATACTTCATTCTGGTTAATAACCAAATTTGAAGCATCTGAGTTGACACTTGACCCGCCTTGGAATTGTTTCGACCACATCAGTGAACCATTGACTGAGTATTGAGAAGTAACGAATGACGTTCCATTATTTGAAAAAAGAAAACCAGTAATGAAAACACTCCCTTCCAGATCAACTTTCAAATCCTTTCCTTTTGAACTATAACTTTCAACTGTTGATTTCCTTTCTTTATACCAGTTAATATTACCATTAGTTTGATCGAATTGATAGATGATAATGTCAGTACCACCAAAGTCATTTGTTGAATACCCTGTTACCGACACATTTCCAATATCGTCTGTTTGAATAGCGTTTAACTCATTTGCAAGACCATTATTGTAGTGGTCTATGTAATGCTCCCATTGTAAAACAAAATTAGAGTTTAACTTAGCTATTTTTCCGGTAGACTGTCCTGATAAAACACCTTTTCCTACGACATAGATATTTCCTTGATTGTCCAAATCAATCATTTGCAATTCATCTAAACCTATACCAGGTGTATTGATTAATTGATCATTTAATTCATTCCCGTTGGGGTCATACTTTATAAGAAGAAACTTACTTTCATTTTGATTCCAAGCAACATTACCACCTACTATAATATTTCCATTATTATCAATACTTATATCAACCCCTATCTCCGGTTTGTTCGAAACATTATGGTTTTTAATCCATTGTTGATTCCCATTGGAATCAAACTTGATCGTTGTAGCATCTGGAATCAGTCCGTCCTGACTTGAACCAGTAACATATACATTTCCAAAACCATCTATCTCCAATGATTCAATAATATCTTGCCCGCCATTATCGTAGAACTGCTCCCAAACTAATACTCCATTTTGCAAATATTTAGCTACAAAATAATCATAATCGGAACCATTGTGATACGCGCCAGCAACATAAACATTGTTCGAACCGTCAATTCTGATATCAACGCCATAATCATTGTCGGCACTTGAGCTGGTACAAGTCTGTTGCCATGCAATTGTTCCACTCGGGTGGACACAACTCAATACAATATCTGAGTTATTACCTACAAGATTATTTGTTATGAACACAAAGTTGCCGTCTGAATCTATGGCTGAAGATATTCTATCATTAATGCCAAGAGTAGAAGATTGGAGTTCCCAAACTTCATTAACATAAGAAGTGGAAACTTGTGAAAACAGTTGAAAAGTAATTAATGTTGAGATTAATAGAATTGTTATTTTCATGGATGTTGTGTTTTTATTGAGGATTGTAATATAGTTATTTCCAGAGTTTTAGATCTAAGTATAAATACGGTTTTTCATCCTATAATAGGGTGTTTAACCCATGTTGTCTGGTTCTTGACTAATTCATGGTAGCTTAGACCTATCTTGATGGATAAAACCCATCTAATTCCTGTATCTTTTGTTTTAACTTTTCTTCTAGTCTATTGACAAACTTTACCTGTTGTTTCTTTCGATTAGAAATATCATGAAATGACCTGTAAAGATCGCCTACTTTGATCTGAAACACTTGTTCAAAAGAAGAAGAAATATCCTTCAATTCAACTTCACCATAATTGAGAGCTCCAGATGCCTGAAGCGCATAGATCAATTCAACCAGGTCTAGTTTGTTAGCAGTCCACTTTAATTTTGGTTTAGGAGGATTCATAATGTTGTGCAACTCTGGCTTGGGTGAAAGGTGTCGTTGAAAAAGATCAAAGGCCATAATGTTGGCGGCAACACTGTCATGTGAAGTGTTAAATTCAGGATCATCCAATTGTTTGGTGCTGTGCTTGGATAAAACAGTAATGTTTTCTCCCCTCAGAAAATAGATACGATCCAAATGAGTAAGACCAGCTCGATAATATGTCACAAACTCTCTATTCTCTCGCATAATATATCTGAACATTCTTTCCTTCTTCTGAATACAACATGTCAGTTCCTTTTCACTGACCAGCAGTTTTTCGGTTTCAATTTCTGCCAATACAGAAAAGAAGATGAGGTATGAATTTACTCTTGGTTTTACATACTTGAAAAAGTGGATCTCATCATCCTCAGATTTAAATCCATCATTGTTGATCTGCTTTCGGAATGAAGTCAATACTTTCCTGATCAGCTTGGCCGCTTTTGTTGTTCTGTTGTTGATATCTGGTTCATCAAGGTGCAACTGTTCCAACTCTTCACAAAGAGATTTGGTGGCCGCTATGTAGTCTTGCATAAGCTTTGTAGTTAAAGGATTAGTCTTTCATTTTCACCGATAGCAAAATCAAAGATCCAACCCTACCACGTATTTAATTTACGCCCTGCTTTTTTTCTTTTAGAACCTCATCTTGTTGATTGAGTTTTTCTTTTAAAACACGCATATCTTCACTTACTTTTCGATCTAATACTTTTGCATAAATCTGAGTTGTTGCCAATTTGGTGTGACCTAGCATCTTTGATACCGATTCAATTGGAACTCCGTTAGAAAGTGTTATAGTTGTTGCAAATGTATGACGCGCAACATGTGTTGTGATCTTCTTTCGAATACCACACAAATCTGCTATCTCTTTTAAATAGGAATTATAACGTTCATTTGTATTCACTGGAAGCAAACGGTTATTCTCAACACAATGCGGATGATCTTTATACTTCTCAATAATTTCCATTGCGATAGGAAGTAAAGGAACGCTTTCACGATTTCCCGTTTTGTTTCTATTGGTGGTTATCCAGTAATCACCATCTATACCAACAGAAAGTGCATTTTGATCAAACTTAAAAATATCAGCATAAGAGAATCCAGTGTAGCATTGGAATATGAAAACATCCCTAACCTTGGTTAATCGATCAATTTGAAACTCCTTCTTATTCAAACGATCAATTTCATCTTGAGTCAGAAATACTCGTTCTGGATTTCGATATGAGCATTTGAATTGTGCGAAGGGACTCGCATTAATCCATTCTAATAATACAGCAACTTTCAGTACCTTTTTCAGGTGAACCAAGTTTTTGTGGGCAGTATTATTTGAGAGCTTGTCTTTTGTAATCAAGTAATGTTCAAATTCAGTGATAAAAGAATACTTTAATTCATCCAACGGAATATCTTCAATTCTAAAATGAAGCTTCATGAAATCAATCATTTTAGATTTCGTTGCCTTGTACCTGAGCATTGTATTTTTGTGGATCAAATTGGAGTTATACTTCTCTTGGAGTTTTGCAATATGATAATCAAAAGCATCACAAATGGTCTTCTTTTTTGGCTGCTCAATTTCAACACCCAGATATTTAGCCTTAAGCTCTTTCGCTGATATCAATTCATTAGATGCAACAACTCTCAAAAAAAGATTATTCAATTCACTCCTTACTTGATCGATATATGCATTCACAACCATTTGAGATGAGCCATTGCCAATAAGATGCATACTTTTCCTATCCCACAAATCTGGATCTATTTTATGTGGAGTTGAAAATTGAGCTCTGGCTCCATCAATTGTTATTTTACAATACAAAGGAGCTCTGCCTAAATTTACTTGCTGCAAGTAAGGGTAAAAAGTGAGTTTTAGCTTTTGTGTTGTGTTCATATTTCTATGTTTTAAGTTACAGTATCAACACGCTCAACACTACAACTACACAAGGATACAACTCTGCTCCGTAAATTATTTACGCTTAAATTGCAAGTATGATTTCAAATTTGACTACTTGCAGTTATACTTGCAATTTTTTGCTTTTCAATTGATTTTAAATGAATTCAGAAAAAATTACATTTCTCATGAAACTCCATATTTTAGAAGGATTTGGGTTTGATTAATAAAAAAAGCCCTTCGTAAGAAGAGCTTTTTGTGACCCCGGCAGGATTCAAACCTGCAACCCTCAGAGCCGAAATCTGATATTCTATTCAGTTGAACTACGGGGCCAGTTTTGCCCAGTGGATCAACTAAATCGCACGAAGTGCAGTTGAACTACGGGGCCAGTTTTGCCCGGTGGATCAACTAAATCGCACGAAGTGCAGTTGAACTACGAGGCCGAAATGTGGCGCTAAATTAAGCAATTAAAAATAAAAAAAGCTCCAGATTTCTCCGGAGCTTTGTGGGCCCACCTGGGCTCGAACCAGGGACCCCTTGATTATGAGTCAAGTGCTCTAACCAGCTGAGCTATAGGCCCGTATTTTTTATGGAGATACCGCTCCTCCCATTTGTATAGATGGGGCTGCAAATTTACCTTATTTGTTGAAAATTACAAATCTTAGTTGCATTAATTGAAGGCAAAAAAATAGGGGCAATGCACCTGCCCCTATAATTTGTATGTATGAGAAAAGAATTATTCCGCTTTTGGTTGTTCAGGAACACTCTTAATTGTGTATGCAAATCCAATTCCAAGTACTTCTTTGAACTGAACTCTCGGTCCAGAACCAGTTTGAACTCCAGCATCATCAAAAACTGCAATGTTGATATCTTCATCATAGATTAAATGCGTCATGATAGAAGCTGAAATGTATTGGTTAACTTTTAATTGTAAGATATTTTCCCAGTTTACATCTATTGCTTGTGGGTTTTCTAGGTAATTCGAGAACAAATCTAATCTAGAAGTGAATGCTACATTTTGCAACCATTTACGCTCCGCATTTGCATTGTCGTATTTGAATTGTAAACGAACATATCCCCCTAACTCTGTTCTCATGCGTTGACCTGGGTCAACCCCGAAGGAACCAGCTGCTGACAAATTATCATCTAAAACATAAGTGTTTTTCATGGTAATAGGAGCTATAAATGCTGAAAACATTCCACCTGGTTTGTAGTCCATACCCGCTGCGAGCAAGGTGTAACCTGGAGCCATGAAACGTGAAATAACAGTTGAGTCATCTGGATAGTTGAAACCAGCTGTTGATTGTGTTCTGAAGTTAAATAAGGCAGAATAGTACCAAGCTTTACTTGCTTTTCTACCATATTTTGAAAACAAATCAATTTTATCATCAGTCTTCAACCAAGCAACGTTGTCTCTTCTACCTTGACGCAGAATTCCATATCCAAGGTCTAAAGAATTCTCCCATTGTGCTTTTCCTTTTGTCAAGTTCGCAAATAAGTTTGCTGTTCCGTTCAATGAAAATGAATTCAATCCACCTGCATTCCAATTCGTTAAACTGACTTGAGAAAAATTAAGCATAAATGTCGCCCCTTTTTTCCAACCTTGAAGGGTGTCAATTTGACGATTTCTCGCTTTTTTCTCAGCTTCAGTAATCTGTGCGTTTGCAGCACCTGCAACAAGGAGCAGGCAAATTGCAACTAATAACTTTCTCATCTATTCGATTATTTGTTTTTCAATAAATCTCTGATTTCTTCAAGAAGTACTTCTTCTTTAGTAGGTGCTGGCGGAGCAGCAGGAGCTTCTTCTTTCTTCTTTTTCAGTTTGTTGTATCCTTTCACAATCATGAATAGGACAAAACCAACAATAATTAAGTTGATGATAGTATTGATCCATTCACCATACATTATGGCATTCTCAGGAGTGGTGATTGTTCCTTCAGCATCTGTGACTGCTTCAGACAAAACTACTTTGAAGTCTGAAAAGTCCATACCTCCAGAAAAATGACCGATAATTGGCATCATTACGTAGTTCGTAAACCCAGTAACTACCTCTTTTACTACACCCGCTAAAATCACCGCAATCGACAACTCAAGTACGTTTCCGGTCATTATAAAATCTCTAAATTCTTTTAACATTTTAAATAGGTTTTAAATGAATAACGCCCCAAATGTATAGCAGAGAAGATGTGACTCGAGCTAAATGTCTACGAGTTATGAAAAATATTCGGTGAATTACCGAAAACCAAGGTTAAAGATTAAAACAGGTTCAGGTGTTTTAAGAGTGTCTCTTTGTAAGAGCGTGAAACAGGAACTGACTTATCACCAATCATGACCATGTTTTCATCTAATCGATCAATTTTATTCAACTGAACTATGTAAGAGCGGTGAATTCTTAAGAATTGATCTTGAGGCAGACGTTGACTGATTGACTTCATGGTAGACTGCACTGTATAACGCTCATCTTCTGTATTGATTTGAACGTAATCAGCTAAAGCTTCTACAAAGGTGATATCTTCATAATTGACTCTCGAATAGCCTTTATTTTTTTTAATAAACAAGTGATCGCTTTCGTTGGAATTGTTTGAATAAGAGCTATTCATTTCTTCAATTTTGTTAAGCGCTTGCTCAAATCGGTTTTTTTCGACCGGTTTTACCATGTAATCTGTTACCTCATAATTGTAGGTTTCAGCAGCATATTCACTTTTTGAACTAATTACTACGATATGTTGGTCACCAGGCACAGCAGCAATAAATTCAATACCATTCATTTCTGGCATTTCCATATCCAAGAACACCACATCACAATTTAGATCGGCTATTTCATCCAAGGCAGATACTGCATTGTCATACTCTTTTAGACATTCTACCTTATCTGATTTATTGATAAGATTTGAAAGAATTTTTCTTGAAATGGGATCGTCATCAATGATGATAGCCTTTAGCATACTTCTAAAATTGAGTTTCAACCAAATATAAGTTTAAATTTCGATACTTTTGAATTGGCCCAATAATCTTGAGTTAAATGATAGATTTAAAGAACATATCCGCAATTATTTTTGACTTAGGTGGTGTCATACTCAATATTGACTACCAATTAACCATAGATGCATTCAAAAAATTAGGGGTTTCAAATTTTGAGGAAATGTATACTCAGGCCGCTCAGTCCAATCTTTTTGACAACTATGAGACAGGGCAAATTAGCTCTGAGCAATTTGTTTATGCGTTGAAAAAGTTTTTGCCGGATGAAGTTTCAGAACAGAAAATAAAGGAAGCCTGGAACGTGATGTTATTAGACTTGACAAAGTCTAGAGTTGAACTACTTCTAAAACTAAGGAAGATCAAACCCATTTTTCTTTTTTCAAATACAAATGACATCCACTACAAGTGCTTTCTTTCAGAGATAGAAAAGGTGTATGGCAAAGAAGACTTGTTGGAGCAAATTTTTGTGAAAACTTATTACTCACATTTAGTAGAGGTCAGAAAACCTAATGCTGCTGCATTTCAATTGGTGTTGGACGAAAATGGTTTATTAGCTCAAGAGACTTTGTTCATTGATGATTCAATTCAACACATAAATGGAGCACAAGAGTTAGGTATACAAACAGTACATTTGAAGAACCAAGAAATTACTCATCTTTTTAATCTAGATACTTAATCGAGACAAAGTCTACCATACAGTCTTTTAGAGATCAATTGTTCGATTTATCTATGCGCAATCCATTGATAAATTGTAAGTTGAATAAATTGATAGATGTCAATGATGGCAAAGATCAAAACTGGGTTAAAGTTTATCAAGAATCGACTGCCTTTCAAAAAGAATATGGTATTTCAAATACACTTTTTGTAAGTCATTTTTTAGAATGGTATCATCCTCAGAAAGAGCAATTTCTCATTTCTCCTTTGGTGCTAATTCCTGCTTTAATTATTAAAAAACGTAAGATTGATACTGAATGGGAGGTCCAGGTAGACGAGTCTGATGCCTTTCTAAACCCAACCCTATTAAGGTTATTGGGTGATTTTTATGATGTTAGTCGGATTGAAATCAATAATGAAGGTTGGAAACAAGAACTTCTGAGCAAGTTCGAAAGTCACCAAAATTCAGTTAAGATTTCGGATGATTTGGTTCAGCTAAATCAATGGCAACTGATTCAGGCAAGTAGAGCAGGTAATTTCAATTATAAGAAAAGCACCTTGGTATATGATTATGATACCATCATTGAAAATTGCAATGGAACAGTATCCAGATTACTAGAAGGTGATTTAGTGGAGACAGCCCTTACAAGCGAACATGAACTGTGCTTGCCCTTAGATGATTCTCAGTCTATTGCTGTAAGTTACGCCTTAGATAATAATGCCAGTATTCAAGGTCCGCCAGGAACAGGAAAATCTCATACTATTGTTCAGCTGATTTATGAATATTTGAAAAGAAACAAAAAGATACTTTTTGTCTCAGAAAAGAGTGCTGCCTTAGAAGTTGTTTACGAGCAATTAAAGAAGGATAAAATGTCTTCTTTAGTCGCATTTTTCAATGGTGAGTCAGATGAGAAAAAGAACTTCTATAAACTGTTAAAAAAGTCATGGGAAGCGTTTCACGATAACGAATTTGAGCAGATCGATAATTTTTCAAATGACGAATTTCCAGTTTTGAATTACTATTTGGATCGGTATCACGATACAGGCTACTCATCCAAGTTTTTAGTAGATCGTTTGATAGAAAAGGAAAATTATCCAAGCCGAGAAACTTCCATTCAACGATATCCGGAGCTAGAAGATTGGTTGGGTTCATATGATTTTCTTGAACAAGTTGAGGTCGAATTAGGACAGCCAATTTCTCAGTCATTTTTATGCCGTATAAACAAGGCTGTCTTCTCTGAAAAGCAGCCAGTTCAACTCATCCATAAAAGAGTGGACGAAGGGATGCACGTTTTAGATCAGTTAAAAGCACTTTCTGACAACTACCAACTAAATAAAACGTTGAAAGGATTGACCAAGTTGAGCATAGCGTCAAGTATACTTTCAATGGTTAATAAGACCCAGTTAGATTTGCTTAACACGGAGCACAAATCATATAAGTCTTTTGGGAACTTGGCAAAGAAATATGACTTGGTCAAAAGTAAATTGACAAGACAACACCAACTCACTTCTAAATGGAAGAATAAGCCAACAAAATCAGAAATTACCGAGCTAATCGATTTACTGAAGCATCATCATGCACCAAAAGGTGTTCTTGGTTTGTTGAAAAGGAGATCGCCAATGGTTCAAAAGGCATTTGAAGGATTTGATCGTGAATTAAGTGATGTTGGAAAAATTCAGCTGCTAGAAGAGTTGCGGCAAGAATGGAATTTACAGGGTGAATTAGAAGAAATCCAAATTAAATTAAGTCATCAATATGGCATTAAAGATCCAGACCGAGAAATTGCTTTTATTTTAAACCTGCGAACCAAGTTAAATGAGATTGATACCAATGATTATTTGATTTTATTAGAACACGAAAAATCTATTGAGCTTATTTCGAAACTCTCTGAACTAAATTCAGCAATCCAGCACTTTACTCATCTTGTGAAATTCACTTTTAAAGGGCAATTACCGGATGAATTGAACGAGCTAAAGCACTTTTTTGAAAATGTTGTTTTAGAGCTACCAAAACTAGAGAAACTAGGTTTTAGTCTCGATAATTACTTCAAGCTTCCGCTGGGTATTCAAGATTTTCTGGCTTCAGAGAAGGGTAGTTTATTGGAGTTAGACGGTTTGGTATGCGCTCATCACTTACAACTAAAAAATAAGTTTGAAATAGGATTTAAATCATTTGCTGGAGCCCAGTTAGAAAGAGATTTGGTAAAGTACCAAAGGGTTATAAAAGAAAGGTCAGCTCAAAGAATTACAGCAATTAAATATCAGGTTTATCAAAAGATTCAAGAAGTGGAGAAGCTGCTAAATACCCCAGCATCAAAACTAAGTACTGATCAAAAAGAATTGAAAAAGCGCTTGAAGGTTCAAAAGAGAGTACTTATTCATGAATTGAATAAGAAGCAAAGACATCTTCCGGTTAAAAAAATTGAGCAAGATTGCAGAGAATTGTTGTCTGTATTTCAAACTGTTTGGATGATGAATCCATTAGCTGTTTCGCAATATCTTGAAAATGAAAAAGATGCTTTTGATGTGGTAATTTTTGATGAATCGAGTCAGATTCCAATCGAAGATACATTGCCTGCAATTTATCGATCTAAACAAGTCATTGTTGTTGGAGATGAGCAACAAATGCCTCCTTCAAATTACTTCTCTGGTGCAATTGAAAATGGATTGACTGTATTGACACAAGCCAATTCAAGCTTTAAAAAGTTCATGCTTTCATGGCACTATCGATCAAGACATCCTGAATTAATTCAGTTTTCAAATCAAAATTTTTACGAAGGAGAACTCAAAACATTTCCACCAGTAAGTAAAGAGTCACCAATTGAATTTATTCACCATAATGGTGTCTATGATTCAGGGTCTAATACTGAAGAAGCAGGCATGATAGCACAAGAGCTGGCAAAAGAATCAGATCTAAAAAAATGTGCTGTGATTGCATTTTCTCGTGAACAAGAAAAAACGATTCGTAAGGCCTTGCACTCACAGGGTATAACTGATGAAAACTTATTAATAAGAAACCTGGAAAATGTTCAAGGTATTGAGCGCGATATTATCTATATATCGGTGGGCTATGGATATAATAATGAAGGTGTTTTCAGAAAGAATTTCGGACCAATAAATCAAGAGTTTGGTTTGAATAGATTGAATGTAATGGTCAGCAGAGCCAAACACAAAATGAAAGTTTTTAGTCCTGTTAAAAGATCAGATTTTGATTTGTCTGATAATTTAGGAGTACAGTGTTTGGCTGATTTTCTTGGATTTGTAGAACAGCAATCTGAGCATCAAACTAACACAAGTAATACTAACTCAATTATTCCAATTAATTTGGAACAACATAGGCTGAGTTTATATAACTCTCAAAATTCATGCTCTGTAGAGGCTTATGTTCAACATGAAACAGGTAAAATATTGTTGATTGAGCCAGGGCTAAATCCATCTTATGATTTAGTCAACACTTACGCTACTTTGAAAGAAAGATTTAACAAGGTCAAAGTGATGTTGCACTATGACTATCTGCTTCGTCCAAAGCAATTCTATGCTGAACTCGAACGTTTTTTTAGCTAGAATACTTCTTTCGCAATTGCCTTTACGCTATCAGACTTACTCATGGTATAAAAGTGGATGCAAGGTACACCTGCGTCTTTAAGCTCTTTTGCTTGTTTTATCCCCCATTCAATACCTAACTGAGTTACAGCAGCATTGTCTTTACACTTTATTAATTCAGCTGATAATTCTTCTGGAAAATCAATGTGAAAGAATTTCGGTAAAAAAGAAATGTGTTTTAGTGTTTTTATTGGTTTTAAACCAGGGATGATTGGGCAAGTAATTCCGGCATCACGACATTTTTCTACGAAATCAAAATATTTCTGATTGTCAAAAAACATCTGAGTAACAATGTAATCTGCTCCCGCATCTACCTTTTCTTTCAGATGGTACATGTCTGATGTCAGGTTCATGGCTTCAAAATGTTTCTCTGGATATCCAGCTACACCAATGCAAAAATCTGTCGGATCCATGGCAACTTCTTCTAGTTGGTATGAGCCTTTATTCATCTCAACAACTTGATCAACCAGTTGTTTAGCATATTGATGCCCTTCAGGGTGAGGTCTGAAATTAGCCTCTGTCTTAATCGGGTCACCTCTTAGAACCAACACATTGTCAATTCCTAAAAATGTTAAATCGATAAGAGCATTCTCCGTTTCGTCTTTACTAAAGCCTCCACAAATAAGATGCGGAACTGTATCCACATTGTATTTATTGATGATCGCAGCACAAATTCCTACAGTTCCGGGGCGCTTGCGCATGGAAACTTTCTCTAATAAACCGTTGTCATGTGTTTTGTACACATATTCTTCACGGTGATAAGTAACATTGATGAATTTAGGATCAAATTCCATCAACGGGTCAATACCGTCATAAATTGATTGGATATTTTTCCCTTTAAGAGGAGGAAGAATTTCAAAAGAGAATAAAGTGTTCCCTTTTGCTTGTTTGATGTGCTCAATGACTTTCATATCAGCAAAGTTTAAGGCAGCAAAGATAATTGAATTGTGATACTATCGGTGCAAAAAGTGCTATCTTTGCGGCTATGGAAAACATCAGAAATTTCTGTATAATCGCTCACATTGACCACGGTAAATCAACCTTGGCAGATCGTTTATTGCGCGCTACCAATACGATTTCAGAGCGAGACATGAAAGACCAAGCCTTAGATGACATGGATTTGGAGAGAGAGCGAGGCATCACTATAAAGTCACATGCCATTCAAATGGATTACATGCATGAGGGGCAAAAATATGTGTTGAATCTTATTGACACACCGGGTCACGTTGACTTCTCTTATGAAGTTTCGCGATCTATTGCTGCATGTGAAGGTGCATTGTTAATTGTTGACGCAGCTCAAGGAATTGAAGCACAAACCATTTCAAATCTGTATTTAGCCTTAGAGAATGATTTAGAGATTATTCCGGTCTTGAATAAAATGGATTTGCCGGGTGCTGAGCCAGAAGCTGTGACAGATCAGATTGTAGATTTAATTGGTTGTGATCCTGAAGATGTGATTCCGGCCAGTGGTAAAACTGGTTTGGGCGTAGATAAAATTTTAGAGGCTATTGTTAATAGAGTGCCTGCACCAAAAGGGAATCCAGACGCTCCACTTAGAGCAATGATTTTTGACTCGGTTTTCAACTCGTTCAGAGGTATCATTGCTTACTTCAGAGTTTTTGATGGGTCAATGAACAAAGGAGATTTGGTAAAATTCGTTGCGACCGACAAACAATATGATGCAGATGAGATTGGTATTTTAAGAATGGATATGGAACCACGTAAAACAGTAAGTGCTGGTGATGTGGGTTACATTATTTCCGGAATCAAGAAAGCGAATGAAGTCAAAGTTGGTGATACGATTACTACTGTGGCAAATCCATGTACGGATGCAATCCAAGGATTTGAAGATGTTAAGCCAATGGTCTTTGCAGGAATTTATCCGGTAGATACAGATGAATATGAGGAGCTGAGAGCTTCAATGGAGAAGTTGAAGTTAAATGATGCTTCCCTGACTTTCGAGCCAGAAAGTTCAGCCGCTTTAGGTTTTGGTTTTAGATGTGGATTCTTAGGAATGTTGCACATGGAAATCATTCAAGAGCGTTTAGAACGTGAATTCAACATGACAGTGATTACCACTGTACCAAACGTATCTTATAAAGCTTATTTGAAAAAGGGTGGTGACCCATTAGTGGTAAATAACCCTTCTGAATTACCTGATCAGTCAACACTTGATTATGTTGAAGAACCCTATATTAAAGCTCAAGTTATTACCAAGGCTGACTATGTAGGTTCTATCATGAATTTATGTATTGAGAAAAGGGGAGAACTGAAGAATCAAGTTTACCTGACTCAAGATAGAGTAGAGATTACCTTCGAAATGCCAATGGGTGAGATTGTATTTGATTTCTATGACAAATTGAAAACGGTATCCAAAGGGTACGCATCTTTTGACTACTTCCCAATAGGCTACAAAAAATCAGATTTAATTAAATTGGATATCCTCTTGAACAGTGACCAAGTGGATGCCCTTTCTGCATTGGTGCACCGATCTAATGCGCATGATTTAGGAAAAAAGATTTGTTTAAAATTGAAGGAGTTGATCCCGAGACAACAATTTGAAATTCCGGTTCAAGCAGCAATTGGAGCCAAAATTGTAGCGAGAGAAACAATCAAAGCTTTACGTAAAGATGTTACTGCCAAATGTTACGGAGGTGATATCACGCGTAAGCGTAAGCTTCTCGAAAAACAGAAAAAAGGTAAGAAAAGAATGCGTCAAGTTGGAAACGTTGAGGTTCCGCAAGAAGCATTCCTTGCTGTCTTGAAATTAGATTAATGAAAGTACTAGGAATCATACCAGCTCGATATGCTTCGAGCCGTTTTCCGGGAAAACCATTGATTGACCTGGCAGGAAAAAGTATGATTCAACGCGTTTATGAAGGTGCCAAGAAATGTGAGGTGATTAATGATTTAGTGGTTGCCACTGATGATGAACGCATTTATCAACACGTTTCAGATTTTGGGGGTAGCGTATTGATGACTTCAGAACATCATTTAAATGGCACAGAGCGCTGTGGTGAAGTGATTCAGCACTATAAAGACGCAGATGTGGTCATTAATATTCAAGGAGATGAGCCGTTGGTTCAAGCAGAACAATTGTCTCAATTGATTGAATTGTTCAATGATGCGAAGGTTAACATTGGTACTCTTGCAAAAGCAATGCATGAAGATTTTGAAAATCAAAACAGGGTAAAGCTTGTTATGAATGACCAACAAGATGCACTATACTTTTCTAGAAGTGTCATACCTTTTAGCAAAACGAAAACAAATTATTGGAAGCATATCGGACTATACGCTTGGCGCAAGAATACACTAGAAGAATTATTGAAGTTAAAACCTTCAAGTCTAGAAATTGCCGAGTCGTTAGAACAGTTAAGATGGCTTCAAGCAGGCTACAGAATTAAAGTAGCTATTACAGATATTGAAACACCAAATATTGACACAAAAGAAGATGTTGAATTGGTATTAAAAGAACTAAATAAGTAGTGAAATGAAAAGAGGAGGAGACAAGAAACCCAACAAGAGGTTAGCAAACAAGAAGAAATTCAACCAACGCCCAGAAGAAAAATTCAAGAAAAAAAAGGGTGATCCACTACCATCATTTTCAGATGAAGTGAGGTTGAATAAGTTTATTGCGAATGCTGGAATTTGTTCAAGAAGAGAGGCAGATGTCTTGATAAAGACGGGCATTGTTGAAGTAAACGGAAAAATCATCACTGAAATGGGTTACAAAGTGAAACCAGGTGATGAGGTAAAATATGACGGCGCAACCATTCAATCTGAAAAGAAGCAATATGTTTTGTTGAACAAGCCAAAGAATTTTATCACTACTATGTTTGACCCGCAAGGGAGAAAAACAGCGTATGAGTTGGTGGCAAATGCCTGTAAAGAGCGAATTTATCCAGTCGGTAGATTAGATAGAAATACGACAGGTGTATTATTGTTTACGAATGACGGTGATATGGCTAAGAAACTGACACATCCAAGGTATCAAGTTGGAAAGTTATATCATGTAACGGTAGAAAAGCCGATTAAGAGTGAGCACATCAAAGCTTTGCTGGATGGAGTTGAATTAGATGATGGGTCATTTGTAAAAGCAGATGAAGCTGAGATCATTGAAGATTCTAAAAACCGCGAAGTAGGTATAGAAATTCATTCTGGTAAAAACAGAGTTGTAAGGCGAATGTTTGAATCAATCGGCTATTCTGTCATCAAGTTAGATCGTGTTAAGTTCGCTGGATTAACTAAAAAAGACTTGCCAAGAGGTAATTACCGACATTTGACAGAACAAGAAGTTTCATATTTGAAGATGACAAAAAACGTCTAGTATATTTCAAATTGTTCCCCTTCCCATTTTGCTCGTAAAGTAGGTTGTCCGAACTGTCCATTTTTGCCGTATGATTGGATGTAAAATCCAGTCTCATCAAATTCTAGTCTGGTATAGGAGTGTTTATTTCCATTTCCACAAATCACTCTGAAAAAGCCTGATTTTTCATAATAATCACGTTCATACATCCCATTGGATAAGGCTTTAGTCAAGTTTGGTCCCAATACCTGGTCGGTAACATCAATTAAATCAAATCCTTTGAGTTGAACGAAACCAAAACGACAAGAAACCACATCATTGTCATCTTGTTCTGAATGAGAAATACCGTAGATGTAATTGGTAGAATCAATCAGTTTGACTTGCGTTTTGATGTGACGATCAATTACGTCTGTTACTTGATACCATCCCGTTTCGTATTGTTCTTCCACTTCATAGTTCCCTTTATCATTTAGGGTGTGTTTCTGTATGTCAGACCACAATTCTCTGGGTAGTTTTTTCCAAAAATCAATGGGTGGGCTGAGGGTAAATCCGAACTCATCAATTTCGAATTTATCACTGTAAACAGCTGTATATCCTGTATTGAATGATTCAGAGTAAATGAACTCGATTGAATTCTCCCAAACTTCAACTTTTTGAGTCATTTTGTACTCTTTTTCGGAAAAATTGGGCGGAAAAGCCATGTCTGTGTCAATTAATTCACCTTTTTCATCAAAAATGGAAACTTCAATATTGCTCACGCTATCCTCAATCCATAGACTAAAGCAAACCCAACCTAGATCTGTTTTAAACTTATGCAAGGCATCAACTTGAATGACTGAATCTATAGAATAGAATGCAGATCTTTCAGCATCAGAAATTGTGTTTGGTTCTGTATACAAATTGCCTACACCAAACTGAAAAGGAAAAGCCGGAATATCATTAAATTGATCCAAAAAATGTGTGAAACTGGCGGTATCACTATTAATGTCTGGTGTATCTTGCTCTTCAGTTGTTGTATCGCATGAAAAGAGAAGTACACAGAGAAGGATAGGAAATAACTTCTTCATATAGCTTGATTAATGAATGCAAAATTAAGCAAGATGAATCAAGTCCGCGTTAATTCCACATGAAGTTCTCCTAACGTTTCCTTAACCTAATAGACTTTCTAGGTTAGGCACAAATGCCTTAATCGCTTTAATCACGGTTGGAAAATCCCCGCATTTGGAAATATTAGAGTTTTTGTCACAATGATCTAAATATTGGTGATAGACTTCTTTCTCTCCCTCTTTGATGCTGATTAATTCACCTGTAGATCCGGTGCATTGTGCTTCGTTATTTGATTCACATTCTTTCAATTGCGCCTCATTGATGGTTGAAATTAAATCTTCGAACTGACCCTCACTAAATTGAAACTCATCTTTTGCTAAAATATCGCCATATGAATCCACCTCGATTGCCGCTTGATTTTTATTAATCGTAATGCTGTACGACCTGTGGTATTCTGGCGGAACCGAAGCATCTTGGAAAGAGTAAATTACTTCTGTAACTTGCTTAGGGTCAAGGTTCATGTTTTCTTCACAAGAGACCAATCCAAAAAATGCCAATGCTAATAAGAGCCTGTTCATTTCTTTATAAATCTAAATTTTTCGACAAACTCTGCTTGACTAATTTGAATGATGTAAGCACCTGCAGCAAGTTCCGCTAAATCGTTGATTTCATTTGATTCAATGGTCACATTTTGCACCGTTCGAACAAGCTTACCTTCCGCCGTATAAATCTTTACCTCTGCAGAGCCTTCGAGTAATAATCCATCTATAATAATTTGATCAGTAAATGGATTAGGATAGGCGTTAAACTGAGCAGTTTCGTTCTCAATTAATCCAACCGTATTGATTACTTCAATTTGTTGGGTTGAAGTATCATTGTCACAGATATAATTAATGGCTACTAAAGTTACAGTGTATGTTCCGGGAAGATCATATTCATTCCAAGGACTTGCATCTGTGCTACTGTTGCCGTCACCGAAATCCCATAGGTATGCAGAAGCATTACCAGAGTTATTTGTAAAAAAGACAGACGAGTTAGGCATATACACGGGAGAATTAGAACTAAAATCAGCCTGTGGAGCATTGGCAACTTGCACTGAAATGGATTGCACTGTTGTGTTAGTGTCAGTTCCGTTGATGGCATGAAGAGTCACATCATAAGTTCCGGTAGACATATAAGATACCATGGGGTCAGTATCTGTTGAAGTTGCCGGAATACCATTTTCAAATTCCCAGAAATAATCAGTAGCGTCTACTGAATTATTGTCAAATTGAATTAATTCACCTTGGCAGAAAGTTGTATTTGTCGGGTTTGTGAAGCCAGCTTGTACAGTAGTTAAGTTACAGCTGTAGGTTCCGTTCCAGCCCGGAGCTACTGTTGCTCCGTCAGATTTAAATCTGAAGGTAATGTCACCACCTGAAGTTGTGAAAGAGCCTGGTGAATTTGTTCCCGTATAAGCTCCAATTAAAGGCGCTTGTGTATCGGTTCCGTCATAAATGAACAGAGTATCATAGTTCAATTCGACATCAAACATACTGAAGTCAACATCAATAGATCCGGCACCTGTCGGTGAAATTGTCCAAGTATAGTCTTCATCATTGTAATAATTCTTGTTGGGTCCGCCAAAGTCATGAAGTTCACCCGAACAAGGATCCTCATGACAATCTGTTAAATAGTCATTGATGGCGTCCCACAATTCTGAGTAACCATTGTCATAGCCTAAAGCCCAAATACCAATTCCGCCAATATTCATGTCATTTACTAATTGAAGTCTTTTTCTAAATCCATCTTCTAAAGTGATAAAGCACTGCTTATTTGCGCCATTATTAAATGCATAAATATCTGTATATGAATCTGCATCCCAAGTATAATTGCCCGCAGAGTAGTTACCAGACGTATTATTTTTAACCACAGCATAGGTTCTTGCTGAACCACTTCCAATAGTTGATGATGGAATAGTCAAACTGGAAGTTTCCCATTCATAACCGTAGTATGGTAATCCGAGAACAAATTTCTCAGGAGGGCAGCCTTGATCAATATAATAGGTTGTCGTTCTTGAAAGCGTGTAATTATAAGAACTTCCAAAGTGATAAAGCGGATCACAAGGTCCTGTAGTTGAAGAACCTTGGTAGTAATAAGCATATCCCATTACAATGAAGTGATCTACAACTGGCGCCATAATTGAAAAATCAAACACATCATTCCAGTCAACTGCGTAAAGTACTGTACTAACCTCAGAGCCTGGTATAGCCGTGTGCATTTGGTTGGTCAGGTCCACCATAAAATTCGCAAAATTGGTTTTTTGTGAAGCAGGCAGTCCTTCAAAGTCAATGTTTACTCCATGAGCACCTCTGCTCTGTACTAGAGATATAAGATTGGTAATTAAAGTTTGTTTAGCTGTATTATTCGACAAAAAAGTGACCAAATCAGAACCACCAAATAGCGTTACACAAAGGGTTACTTTTACGTTATTGGCCAGGGCTGAATCTACAGCTGCAGAAGTTGACCAACCATGTGTAGATAAGGGTTCTCCGTCATTTTCATTGACTTCGTAAGAAAAGAAAGAAAAGTGACTGAGTAGATTCCAATCGTAATTGTTATATGCCGAACCGACCCAGTATGGATGCCATCCATAAACTACTTTTTCAAGGTTGCAGCTATTTCTATCTTTTGTATGATAAAAGCGCTTTGTATTTACATTCTGTTCGTACCAAGCTGTGCTTTTGTTTTGAGCATTGTACTGAGCTTGTTGTTCGTGATGTATGGATGTGAATTCTTGCCCTTCTGCGGCACACAATACCAACATCCATATGAGAAGTAAAAAATACTTAGTCATGAGTTCTTTCTTTTAATAGCGGCGCAAAGATAGAACAAAATCAATAATTAATCGACAAAAACCCCCTCTTAATCGAAGCTATCAAAGGGTTTCTCCGAATTTAAAACCATTTAGAGATGTCAAAATTTTATCGGCTAAAATTAACCTTTCATTGTAATCATGAGTTTTTTCTGGAATGGCGATTACTTTCATACGAGCTGCTTTTGCAGCAATAACACCATTGAGTGAGTCTTCAAAAACAAGGCAATTGGTGGGATCTACTCCTAAAGACTTGGCACAATTGATAAACACTGCAGGATGAGGTTTTCCATATACTTCGTGCTCTGCAGAGTGTAAGGCATCAAAATAATGTCTGATTTTTAAGCGGTCCAAGACGGCATCTACTATTCGCATAGCCGAAGAAGTAGCCAAACCAATTTTAATGGGTAGCGCCTTCAGTGAAGATAGTGTTTCATGAACACCGCTTAAGGCCTGGCCTTTTTGGTTGATTTCTCTGATGACAATATTTACGACATCTTCTTCAACCGCCTTTAAGGATTTTCCTTCCCATCCTACGCGATCATACCAAAGCTTTACGACTTCATCCATTCTAAGACCCACAGTTTCTTCACAATCAGTAGTCGTCAAATCTATTCCCACTTTTTTAAAAGCTTCAATTTCAGCAATTTTCCAAAGAGGTTCAGAATCAATGATTAAACCATCCATATCAAATATGACGGCTTGAATAGCAGTATCACTCATACCGCAAAGATAGTAAGACTAGAACGTATATTTGAATCCAGCTGATGTTGTTCCGAAATGAAGCCAATTTCTGACATATCCGTCTCCAGGGCCATCAACATCATCAGAGGTTCCTACAGCACCACCGCCCAAATAACGTAAATTCAGAAATCCGGTGACTTGATCTGTGATTTTTACACCAGTTCTTAAGCTAGCATCTAGAATTGCGCCTACTACTTCGTTATCACTTCCGTTTAGGTAACTTACCGGAGCGTACATTCCGTCAGCCTCAAATTCTGCATATAGTCGATCATTAAAGTGATAATTCGTTCGCATTTTGATAGCGGGCACAATACCGACATCTCTATTCGTCCTGTATATTGATCCGTCTAGAGACTCGAAAGAAATGGTAGCATTTCTTATTTGAATGGTTGCTCCTAAAGCAAAGTTGAACTTTGGTTTGTTCGGAAACAATTCACGCGTATAACTTGCTCTGTAGAAAGGAAAGTTATACAGCAATTTAACAGCCGAACCTGCAGCAAAAACAGCTTCATCTACCACTAAGTCATTTTCTAGATACACTTGCGATTCTAAACGAAGCGGTTGATAGAGCAGATAGAAGGTACTTCTGTCAGATTGTAATTCCAATGACAAACGACTGACTGGGAACAAAACATCTTGTCCACCATCCCTTCTGTAGTCAAAATAAGTGCCTGAATTACTGAATTGAATTTTATGGTCGTATACATTTAAAAAACCTAATTCAGCTACACCACTGAATTTGAATTTGTCATTAAAGTCGGTTTGAGCAATTGTATTACTTGTCATGAGAAATACGGTGCACAATAATAAGTTCTGGATTGTTTTCATGTATGTTACTTTCCAGAATAACAGCTGAGGTAGGATATTGTTTACCTATTCACGAATGTTCACATTTACCGGTTGTGAAATAGGAATAACTTCATTAAACTTTAATTTGAAAAGATCAATAGCTTCTTTGTCCAAAGAAGAGCCTTGTAAAACCTTGTGCTCTAATAGCAACTTGACTAAACTTTTTCGACTTAGAAATAAGGTACGGTTATTAACTACTACTTTTTCTTGTAGAAAAATAATTCTCGCGTATGCTGGATTTGTTGGTGTCTTGACGTAATGCTGTAAAAAGAATAGCTCACGTCCTTGAAGATTTGAAAAGGTGATAGCCCCATTCATGGTAGAGGCGTTTAACAAATGAACGCCGTCTATGAATATTTGGTCTTTTTTCAACTTTACATCTTGAGAAAATGCAAAGAAGCTGAAGAATGAAAGTAAAATGCAGGTAATGATTTTGTGCATGGCTTTTGTTTTTCGGTCAGACCTGAAAAGTTCTGAATGGTTTAAATCTATGTTGCACAAATCGTACCAACTTAATAGGCCATCTCGACAATTTTCTGAGCGTCAGTTGGCGTAAGTGATCCATGTTCTCCAAGTGCTGTCATACCTCTAGATTCAAATCTTTTCGCTACTTCTTCAGAAGTGCCCTCATAGTTAGAAGTATAATCTGAGAGTTTGGTTTTTATACCAATTGACTCATAAAAGGTAACGGTTTTCTGTATTCCTTTTTCTGCTTTTTCTAATGTGTTTCCTTCTGTAATTCCCCAAACACGTTCCGCATATTGAGCCAATTTCTCCTTTTTTGATTCTAAGTGGTAACGATAATGTGGCCCAGCAATTATGGCTAAAGTACGAGCATGATCAATTCCATATAGGGCAGTCAACTCATGACCCATCATATGGATTGCCCAATCTGTCGGGACACCTTTTTGAATGAGGCCGTTGAGGGCCATGGTGCAGCACCACATAAAGTTGGCAGCAGTTTTATAATCGGATGGATTTGCCAGTATGCTAGGTGCAATTTCTATTAAAGTTTGCATAATACTTTCTGCAAAACGGTCTTGCAATTTGGCGTCAACAGAATAAGTCATGTATTGCTCTAGAACGTGCGTGAAGGCATCTGCCAACCCATTGGCGATTTGACGCTCAGGAATTGATGAAACAACACTGGGGTCAAGTATAGAGAATTGCGGAAATAATCCTGAACCACCCATGACCAATTTTTGCTTTGTTTCTTCGCGCGTGATGACCGCTCCTGAATTCATTTCGGACCCAGTTGCTGGAAGCGTTAATACCGTACCGAATGGCATACCATTCAGAGTGGGAATTTTGTTTTCTAATAGTTGCCATGGATCATCTCCTTCAAACTTAGCAGCAGATGATAAAAACTTTGTCCCATCAATAACAGAACCTCCTCCTACGGCCAAAAGAAAATCAATATTTTCAGATTTGATTACCGCCAGTGCTTTCATTAAAACCTCATATTCAGGGTTGGCAGGAATTCCACCAAACTCCAAATGATCAATGTTTTTTAATGCTTTTTTGACTTGATCGTAAATTCCATTTTTCTTTATACTACCTCCACCATAGAGCATTAAAACTTTACTGCCTGATGGAATTTCAGTTGAAAGTTTTCTAATCTCATCTTTACCGAAAATGATTTTTGTTGGATTCTTAAAGTCAAAATTGTTCATTCTATTTCAATTGATTTGTATCAGTGTAACAAAAATAAGACATTATAGTTTGGTTGATTTTAGAAGTCAATACAATGTATACTTAGTTCGAAGCGTCACGAATGCAAGGTTTAAACTGTATTCATCAATGAACATCTCTTACCCTAACAAACTTACTCTGTACGATTGCATCTAGATAGGTTTTTGATTCCACACAATTGAAATGAAGTCGCATGTCTTGTTCAAAAAACAAAGGAGATCCTCCTCCCAATATCAAAGGAATTGTTGTGATGGTCATTTCATCTATTAAATCAAGTTCCAAGAATGATGCAATAGTAGAGCCTCCATCTATGTAAAGAGCTTCATGACCATCCGCAGAAATTTGAGTCAAAATGTCTGTAATATTTCCAGATACTAATCTTACATTATTATCCAAACTTTCTGGAATTTCATTCAATGTTGAACTTAAAACGTAAACTGGTACGTTGTATGGCCAAGTAATTCCGAAACTGAGGACTTTTTCAAAAGTTTTTCTACCCATCAATAAGGCATCAATATCCTTCATGAAGGCACTATAACCCATATCATCCTGTGTTGGGTTATCAATTTCATGCAGCCAATCAATCTTATCGTCTTTGTCGGATATATAGCCGTCCAAGCTACATGCGATAAATACTTTGGTGGTGATCATAAGTAGAACTAAATGCTCTACGAAAATAGGAAACTAACTCTTAAGAAGCTAGCTTACGAGCCATGCCTTTAAATATGAATCCATGAAAAGGTAAAACCGAATACCAATAAAGTCTCCCTAGAATGCCTTTTGGTCGAAATGTTGCGGTTTGAACAAGGGTCTCATTTTCAATTTTGAATTCTAACCAGGCTTCTCCAGGGAGTTTCATTTCTGCAAATAGTAATAATCTTCCTTCTTCTCGATTTGCATATAGCACACGCCAAAAATCTAAAGAATCTCCTGGGGAAATAGTGTTTTTGTTGGTTCTACCCCTTCTTAAACCAACGCCTCCCACTAGTTTATCTAAGAACCCTCTTATTCGCCAAAGCCAGTTGCCATAATACCATCCATTTTTACCGCCAATCTTCCATATTCTGTCAACAGTATTCTTGCGGGTTTTGTAAGTACGGGTCCTTTTATCTTGAAAACATCCATATTCTGGTACTTGAATTAATTCTGATATTTCCATTTTGAATCCACTACTTGAATGCGCGTCTTTCCAACTTGATAAAACGACACCAGTTTGAAGTTTTTCAAATGCTTTGTATAGAGTTGCTTTATATGAAATAGGTCTGACTCCAAGAATTTCATTGATGTTGGTGTCTCTACAAACTACTTCAATTTTCATACTATCTACTAAGGATTGAGCTAATCTGTATGATGTGGAAGTAACGATATATAACCAATAAGAGGATAAGCGTGGAGTCATTATTGGAACAGTGTAAATTCTTCGTTTTAATTGGCGAACTTCTGCCAATTGCAATAACATATCCTTGTAGGATAGGATGTCATTGCATCCAATATCAAAGTTTTGATCATATACTTTTTCTTCACCCGCACTTTTACTCAAAAATGAGATGACATCACCAACTCCAATGGGTTGACATTTAGTACTTAACCACTTTGGAGCAATCATGATTGGTAGTTTCTCTACTAAATCTCTCATGATTTCAAAAGAAGCACTACCTGAACCGATAATGATGCCAGCTCTCAAACAAGTAAAATGGTAGTTTCCCTTTTCGAGTTCATGCTCTACAGTTAATCGAGAATTTAGGTGATCACTGAGTTTGTCTTCATTTACAATTCCACTAAGGTAAATAAGTTGGTTTACCTTGGTACGATTTAATTGTTCTCTAAAGTGAACAGCAGACTGTTTTTCGAGCTCGGCATAATCCTTATTATTGGTCATGGAGTGCACCAAATAATACGCCACATCTATTTCAGTTGGGATGTTGTTCAATGTCTCTTTTTTCAGTAGATCAACTGTAACTACAGAAATATGAGGTCTGAGTGATGCAGGAGGATTGAACCTGCTTTTCTCACGAACACAGCAAATCACATGATGACCTTGTTCAATAAGAACAGGTAATAATCGTTTTCCAATATATCCGGTCGCACCTGTAAGAAGGATATTCATCTATTTATAGAACAGGCCCACAAACCTAATGTTTAGACAGTGTTATTGAAGCTCTAAGTTTTGAAACCAGAATCCAAACGATTCATGATCATGTTCATAGGTTTTGCATACCTTTTCGCCAACATCAAACTTTATCGGATAATCGAAAATTGGACCATCAAAACAAAAGGTGTGAAATTCACCATTTTCGCCACATGGATCTACATTTGAAGGTAAGTCGTTTAGAAAGTTTTCATCTATTTCCCTTCCGACAAAACTTTCATCTAACTTTTGAGCATCTACACAAACCGTGATTGCTTTGAATCCATTCGCAATAAATTGACTCATGAGTTCTCGTGTATCTTTTTTCCAAAGAGGAAAGACGGCATTTAGTCCAACTGATTCAAGTTGTTTTTCACGATATGCTCTGAGGTCTTCCAAAAATATATCTCCAAATGCCGCATGTGTATACCCTTCATTAATCAATTGAGACGTTGATTCCAACATAAGTCTGTTATAGGTTTCCATATCAGTTTTTTCGGGCAACTCGATTACGCTAAGCGGTATACCTATAGATTTAGTTTGTTCAACTAATAGCTGTTTGTGTAGCCCATGCATAGTAACACGTTCAAGGCTCTTATTAACTGATGTAACTAAACGGTCTACTTGAAAGTTGGAGTCTTGAAGTAATGTATATAATCCCATAGAAGCATCCTTACCAGAGCTCCAATTGAAGTATGTTTTCTTAGCCATACACAAAAACCAAAAAGCAAAGCACCAAGCCAATTAGTGCAGGTAAGCCCTGTATTGTAAAAATCTTTTTTGAAACTGAATAAGCTCCATAGAGGCCGGCAATTAGAACACACAGAAGAAAAAACAGGCGTACATTCACTTGCCAATTGATGTCTGTAATGAAATACGACCAAATTAATCCAGCAGCTAAGAAGCCGTTATATAATCCTTGATTTGCGGCCATTGATTTTGTAGGAGTAAACAGCTCTTTTGGGAATTTCCGAAATACTTTGGGGCCTTTTGTTTCCCATTGAAACATTTCAAACCACATAAAATAGAGATGGAGCAATGCCACCAATCCAACAATGATATGAAGGATAATTAACACTATTTACTTAGTTCTTCGGCTTTTAAGACAGCCTGATAGGTGTTGACAATTCCCGCGGTAACGCAAAGCTCATCAAATGTAACCATGGTGTCATCACCCGGTAAAGGCGTTTCGATATCGCCAGGTTTCTGAACACTATCCAAGATGATATCTTTAATTTGAGCCATGCTCAAATTAGGATAATATGATTTCAGTAAAGCGGCTAATCCTGAAACCATAGGACAAGCCATAGAGGTTCCTTCATATTCGTCATAAGCCGATTGAGGAACGGTTGAGTAGATCTCAGCACCTGGAGCAAATACATCAACCATCTGATCTCCGTAGTTAGAGAAATCTGCTGCCAAGCCATAATTCCATAAATAACCTCTTTTATATTTTGGTTTTTTGTAACGCGAAGAAGCTCCTACTTCAATCCAGTTAGAGAATTTACTCTCCATAGAAGGATATTGAGGACAAGGAAAATTCGCCACCACATCATTATCAGCATTTTCATTTCCAGCAGCATGAACTAAGAGTACATCTTTTTCTTCTGCATATCTGAATGCGGCTATTACCTCTTCTTGATAGGCAGAGTAACCTTTCCCAAAGCTCATGCTAATTACTTTCGCACCATTATCTACCGCATATCTTACCGCAAGTGCAATGTCTTTATCTCTTTCATCTCCGTTTGGCACTGCTCTTAAAGACATGATTTTTGCATTATCAGCAACACCTTCATTACCGAGATCATTTCCTCTAACGGCACAGATGATTCCTGCACAATGCGTACCATGCCCAGCATCCGGACCTTCAACATCATTGTTCCCATATTGAATGTCTGAAAAATCACTAGGATCATCTCCTACCATCTCCCTGGGATTAATGTCAGGGTTGTACCCAAAATTGAGGTCATATTCATAATATTCTTTGGTGGATTTAAAATCTTGAAAAGTAAGACCATAACTAACTAATTGCAACATGATACTAGCTTGTAAAGCATATGCCGGATCTTTTTTTAGTTTTTTAAGGTCCTTATACGTATAGGGTCCACCTACTTTTTCTTCCAATTCATTATGAGCTTTTTCAAGTACTTCGTATCCTTCCATGATACCCTCTAGCTCTTCTTGAGAAGATTTTCTTACATCCTCTACTTCTTTTTTAACCTGCTTGTAGAGTTCATAATCTTCTTTTTCTTCATCCGCAATATCATTTGCAGATTTACCAGCAAATTGATCACGCAGTTTTGCATAGATGCGAGTGACCTCCAATTGAACATCATTTAGGTTTTCTCCCTGAGCATTCCCTAAAAAATTCCATCCATGAATGTCATCAATGTAGCCGTTGTTATCATCATCAATCCCGTTTCCAGGAATTTCATCTTCATTGACCCAAATATGACCTTGTAAGTCTTCATGTTCGATATCCACCCCTGAATCAATAACTGCGACAACAACTGGTTCAGATTTTTTGTCTTTCAGAAGTTTTTTATAGGCAGCATCTGTGTGCATACCAAATTTTTTACCGTTATACCAGTTGAGTATTTTTTTGTCAACTTTTTGGGCAAAAAGACCTGTTGAAAAGGTGAATAACAACAAGCAAATGACAGTCATGAATTTCATAAGTAAGACTTTGATTGCAGCTAAGTTAGAAAATTAAGGACGCTATCGTAGACTTAGCTTATATAAATTGCCTCCACCAAAACCGCGTTTATACTCATCAGTCATGTACCAGGTGTTTTTAGAAGCGTAGCAAATTGCTTCTCTTTGTTTAATGCCTGGAATGTTGTAGACCTTGTGTTTACCTTTCCAAAATTCATGGTTTGGAAAATTCGAGTAGATGTGTATGCGTGAATAGGTCATAACCAGGAGCTCTTTGGTTTCTGGATTGTAATCGGCTGCGGTAACACCGCACAATTGCCATGCACTACTACAATACTGAAACGAACCTATTTTCTTTGCAACGTGTTTACCGGGTTTTGCCGGAAGGACATATACATTTGAAATACCAGTGAATGGTTTAGTTCTACATTTTGTAAAAATGTATAGCTGATCATCTTTCCAAATAAAAGCTTCTGCGTCAAAATTCATTTGGTTTTTAACCGGCGGAAAAGCAGTTTGATCTTCGTAAGTAAAGGTGATTTTTTCAGCATTTACGCGTTGATTTTTATCGAGCTCAAATCCAGATCTCAATATGTAGAAATGTAGCTTTTCTCGTTTGTTGTAATTGTTACCAATGTCACCAATGTAAAGACGGCCTTTGTCATCTAGTGCCAAATCTTCCCAATCGTGGTTTTTTGCTTCATCTACATCAATTGTGATGAGCAGTTTTCCAGTTGTATCAAGCAAGTACACCTCACTTTTATTGCCCCCATCATTATGCGTGATTAAGTACTTGTTGTGCAAAAGAACAAGACCAGAAGTCTCATAGAATTTCTTTTCTAAATCACATATTTTTTTGACATGGAGCTTCTGGGCTGTGACAGAAGTACAGATAACTAAAGCTATGAATGTGACAATTTTTCCCATTTTTCAGCAATACTTCCAAAATTATACCATTTCAACAGAATGGCTCGAAGATTGAGTGAGGAAATCTATATATTTAATGAAATACTTGCATTATGATGAATCCAAGTAGTAGCGGCTGGATAAAAAAATTCTTCTCCCTTTTAAAGGCAGATGAATCTTATCTGAATGAATACCCTGGCTCAATGAGTCCAGAAGAACTTATCTATGGGTATTTGCAGCCTACAGGAATCATGTACGGTTTCCCAACAAGTTTTCTCTTCATGCCTGACCATGAGGTAGAAGGTATGAGCGCGGAGGAAAAGTTCAAGGTATTGCTGCTTGAAGGCTTGTTGCTGATTGATTTTATTAATGGTGGAAAATTTGACGAAGAAAGTTTAGAGGAGGCCTTAGAAAACTATGTGCGATTTTATGAGGAGACGGCAATTGAAAAAGCGAAACGAAGCTGGCTTTCTTTTAAGGATTTGACCGTTTATGAAAAGCTAGAATCCATCATTGATCAACGTGTGGATATCAAAGTGAGTTTTTCTAATAAGTTATGGACAAGCTACCTTCATAATAGTCTGATTTTTCAAGACTTGATTTTATACTATGAATACGACAATTCAAACCATCCTGAAAGGGTTGCTATAAAGCGAAGAAAAGTTATGTTGGATGTGCTGAAGCTTGTGGCAGTTGCTGCAAAGGCTGATGGCGAAATTGCTGAAGAAGAAGAGGCGCTTTTTGATGTGTTCATGGCATCAGCAAAACTAGAGGGAGAAGATCGAGACATAGCGAAAGATTTCTGGGACGAAGACAAGACTTTAGATGATATTTCATTTGATGCTGATTTGTCTTGGTTATGGAAAAGATACATGATGGAGATTGCAACTTTAACGGTATGGTCAGATAAGGTAGTAGTTGCATCTGAAGAAGAATTTTTAAAGCAACTTGCCCTTAAATTAGAGGTAGTTGATGATGAGCAAGACAAATCTTTTATTGCGATTCAATCTTTTGTATTGAGTAATGCGGATGTAGTTCCGTTTTTATCAGGTAAAAATGAGGCAGAACAATTGATGGATGGAGCAGCTGATAAATGGAAAAAGATTCTTGGACGAAATAAAGAAAAATTATCTGTTGAGCTGCGACAAAGTAAGGAGTTAGTTGCACTAATTGCAAAATCGGGTAGAACCGAGTTGACCGAAGACGAAAAGAAAAAAGTCAAGGCCCAATTCAAAGATTTGGGGAGGTCAATACCCGCATTTACTCTGTTTATGTTGCCAGGTGGTTCATTGGTAATGCCAATCGTGTTGAAACTTATTCCTGATTTGGTTCCTTCGGCGTTTAGGAATAATCAAATTGATGAAGAAGAATAGTCAAGTTGACTTAAAAAGTTCTCAGCATGGGTTAAATGTTCTTCCATTTTTTCTGAAGACATTCGGTCTAAATTTCGGGTCAGCATAGCAAGTCTCGGGTTTTGTTCGAAAAACTCGCGGTGAGCAGCCATGAATCTCCAGAACAATCCATCCCACACTTTTTGCCAGTCTCCTTTTTTGTAGTCGCTCATTTTGAGAATGTAATTAGAACTACTGATGTAGGGTTTGGTTGCAAATAAACCACCATCTGCAAATTGACTCATTCCATATACGTTTGGAACCATTACCCAATCAAAGGCGTCAATATACATTTCCATAAACCACTGATAGACCTCATCTGGATCAAATCCACACAATAGCATGAAGTTGCCGAGCACCATCAAACGTTCTATATGGTGATTGTATGCGTTTTTCAGCACTTTTTTTATACAATCATCAATTGGTTCAATACCTGTAGTGCCATCATAAAAAGAGGCAGGTATTTTACGTTTAAATCCCCAGAAGTTAGTGGTTCTCATTTCGATTCCCTTCACATGATACATGCCTCTGATAAATTCGCGCCATCCAATAATTTGACGTACAAATCCCTCTAATGAGTTGATAGGAATATTGTTGTTGGTTGCAAATTCTATGGAGCTTTTCACTACGCTTAATGGTTCAAGAAGTCCTACGTTTATTAAGGGTGATAATAGGCTGTGGTGTAAAAAACTCTCTGACTTGACTATGGCGTCTTCATAATCTCCAAACCCATAAAATCGTTGCTCGAAAAATTGTAGCAACCATTTTTTTGATTCAGTGTGATTAATGGGGAAGTAGGTCTGTTTTTCAATGGATCCAGGGTTATCCTCAAAAAATGTTTCTACATATTCAACAGCCTCTAGCCAAAACTTGTTTTCATCTTGAAATTGAATGGGCGGAGGAGTCTGATTTTTTGGATATTTTTTTCGATTGTCAGCATCAAATGTCCATTGACCTCCCTGAGGTTCCCCGTTTTCCATCAATACATCCAACTTCTTACGTTCTTGTTTGTAAAATGTGGTCTGAAAAAAGTTGCGCTTGTCTGATTTAAAGAAATGTTTTAAATCCTCCAATTTATTGATGAATAAAGGTGATGGATATTCTTTAAAATGCAAATGACTAGTATTGTTTCGAAGGCGTTTTTTTAGCCAATCATCTGCTAGTTCGAAGTAATGAATTATTGTACCATCTTCCAGTGCCCTCAGAAAGTCGCGAATATCCGATTCTTCATCTTGACTTTGAATGTATTTGACGTGCACTTTTTTATCTTTCAGTGATTGCTCAAAAGATTTCATAGTGGCACGGTGAAAGGCAATTTTTTGTTTGTGAAATTGATATTGTCTAAAGAATAGAAACTCTTCAATGAGAATAATTTCTTCAATCGTATTGATGAAAGGAATTTCCTCAAAAAGTTGGTGAGGGAATATGATGCCTATTTCTTTTTGTTTCTTCGACATTTTTCGCTGCAATATTTTACTTCATCCCATTTGTTTTCCCATTTTTTTCGCCAGCTGAATGGTCGCTCACAAACAGGACAAATTTTAGTGGGTAGATGCTGTTTTTTCATGGTTGAAATCTGGAGTTTCATTTACTCGAGCATAGGGGAACTCTCCTATTTTCTCAAGTTTGTAATAACTGTTGAGACCGCCAATTCCAGCCGTTTTCAAATCAGCTAGTTGAATATATCCCCTTTCGTCCAGGTGAGCACTATTGATGTATATATGCTGTATCTCGCCGACAATCATCAAGGTATTGTTGGACTGAATGGGAATGCTTTCTTTTAATTTCAATCCAATCTTTAATTCGCTTTCTTTAACATAAGGTGCGTCAAATCCATCTTTATACTCTGGTGTAAATCCGCAACGATCAAATTCGGAAATCTCTTTCGGGAATTTGGCTGAAGTATAATGAGCCTTATCTATGAAGGAGGTATGTACACAATTAACAGTAAAGCATCCGTTTGACATAATGTTTTCGTAGGTATCTCGGCGCACTTCGTGCTTTGGCCTCATAATAAACCCAAGCAAGGGTGGATTACTTCCTAAATGCACGACTGAGCTAATTATCGCAAGATTCAAATTGTCATGGTCTTGAGTACCAATTAAATTCGCTGGTTTAACACCTGTAAGGGAATTGATCAGGTTCAATCTGAACTTATGATCGCTGTTTTCGATTTGTTTTAGATCGAGATGAGTTTCTTCTAACATGGGTGGCAAGTATTCTTTGATTCTCTTCTTTTACAGTTGGATGTTTACGGTGTCCCCAGATTTTTGCTCTGGCTTTTTTACCGCTTTCTGTTAAGTCGACAATGGGTAAAGGGTAGTCTCTATCAAGAACAAGTCCGTACAGATTTTGTTCCATGCTGGTCATTTTAAATGGTTCATGAATAAATTCAGTAGGAATATCTTCCAATTCTTGTACCCATTTCCTGATAAAATGGCCCTCAGGGTCATGATCCATTGATTGTTTAATTGGGTTGTACATTCGTACTGTGTTAATACCAGTGGTTCCCGCTTGCATTTGAAATTGTGGATAATGGATTCCAGGTTCATAATCCAAAAATTGTCGTGCCAAAAAATATACACCATCTCGCCAATCCTGATCAAGGTGATGACAGAGAAATGAAACCAACATTGCTCGCATTCTAAAGTTAATCCAACCCGTTTCAATAACACACCTCATACAGGCATCAACTAGTGGATATCCAGTTTTACCTGTTTTCCAAGCTTTCAAAAATTCTGGATTTTGATCACGCTCTAGCAATTCATATCCTCTATTGATACAATCGGTCTCGTACTCACACTCCACTTCAAACTTCTGAATAAAATGACAATGCCATTTTAAACGTGTTAAAATTCCGTTGAAAGCTCTTTTATTTTGTTCGTAGTTAGGATGTAATTTTATGTGATGTACAGCTTGTTTTATACTGATGTTTCCCCAACTCAAATAAGGGGAGATGCGACCACAAGAAGTGCGACTTTCGGTCGGTTTTGAAATGTGACGGTGGTAGTTTTTTCCCCGATCGGCTGTAAATGATTTTAAGTACTTCCAGGCATGCATTTCACCGGCTGGTTGAAATTGACTCGGATATTTTGACAATTCTTTCAGAAGTGAGGCTTTCAGTTCAAAAGAATGATTCAACTGTAAAATGCTATCCGCAACTGCAAATTCGTTTTTTATAGTTGGTAAATTAATATTGGAGTACCATTGTTTGTCCCAATCGTCTCGGTTTTTGATTCCGCGCAGAATACCATCTCTCTGTGACTCTTGCCATATGATACCCTGATCTTTGAACCATTGAGCTATCTTTTTATCGCGTTCCCAACTGAGGCGAATTCCAGATTCTTGATGACTAAAAACATGTGCAATTTCGTATTGATCATGAATGGATTTAAATGCGTCAAGTGCTTCTGCTTGAAATAAGTCAATCTTCAAATTGTAGGGTGACAGGTGCATTTGCATTTCACGCAATGAACAATATACGAACTGTAGGTGTCTTGTGCTACAATCAGGATGAGCCATTAGGGTAGGCTCAAAAAAGTAAACAATGAGGTAGGGAAGCGAATCTTGTTCGGCTCTCATGAAAGGCTCATGATCTTGCAAGCGAAAGTCTTTCTTTAGCCAAACAACATTTATGCGCTCTTTTGCCACGGTCTCAATAGGTGTTTGTGTTTATTCCAAAATTTAAAAAATGAAGGGTAGTTGCCATTCTCTGTAAAAAGCCATTCTCTTTTATCTTCAAGCCCTTCTAAATGAGTGTTGAACGGATGTTCTTTATAAATGATATCGGTTAGACTATACTGTTTGCAAAACGTTTTAAATTCACCAGTATAGATTTGAATGTTCTTAATGTTTTGTTTTGCGAATTCAATCATGAATTGTACTGATTTGTCGCATATGGGATATTCTTCAAAGTGACTCGGCTCCAGAAGCAACACTCGATTCACATCTTCATGTTGACGCCATTTTGGATCTAGGTTATAAAAGTTGTAGATCAAGGTAGGTTTGGTTCTTGGAACGTGAATAGGCAGGTTTTCGGGCAAATTTGTGGTTTGATGTGGTATGTGGGTAACTTCGAGAATTTCAGGACAATCCATTGTCATTAGTTCCTCATATGATGAATCTAAGAAAGTGTTTTTCTGATTGGAGTGTGTGTATTTGTTGATATTATCTTGGTTAGCGAAATATTTTTTTGAAGAGTTTGTGCCAGCTACCCATTGCCAACTCAAAGCATTTGAGCCCCAATCTGCATCTAAAAGGTGATAATACATCCATTTGGCTGGTTCCAACCAATGACTTTTACCAATGTTGCAGCAAATGGATGCCACGTACATTCTAATGTGATTGTGCATGTATCCAATATCAAACAGACGCTCAATAGCAGAGTCAATGGATTGGATTCCAGTTTTTGCGTGGTCTACTGCTGCGGGAATTTCTTCATTTCCTACATCAATTTGAGTTTGTTTTAAGTCTCGATTAATATTACCCTGACTTTTCCACACCAGTTGCCAATAGTCTCTCCATGCCAATTCTTGGATGAATTTTTCGCTTTGTTCTATGGTAAACCCTTGTTCTAAAACATGGTGAGCAACTTGTTTAGTCGAGATAATACCCCTTGATATATATGGTGAAAGGTAACTTACAGCACCATTGATATAATTGCGTTCACGAGCATATTTGATAGGGTCAATCGAAGAAATTTGTTGAAGAATGTCTTGGTAATTTAACTGTAGATTCATCTTTTAGAAATTTTATTCCCTGAAATGTGTCTTTGTCTGCTGCATTTGAAGCGTTTCATTTCTGCTGTTCGCTTATGTAAATGCTTTTTACTGATGCCTGAATTCACTCGTTTACGCCATAAATTGAAACTACTGCGCTTTAGATGGTTGCGCATCAGTTTAATCACCTCAGATTCAGACAGGCCAAATTGAAAAGTAATGGCTTCAAAAGGTGTTCTGTCTTCCCAGGCCATTTCTATTATTCGGTCGATATCTCTTTCTGATAGTGTTTTCATTTTTCAGCTGATTTCAAAGCATCAATTTCTTTTAATATTTCATTGGCTTCTGCATGTTTTTTGTCAGATGCAGCGCGGTTTGAAGTGCTCAGCTGATGTGCTTCCTTCATGAGGCTTTCGTACTTGTCATATAGTTTGTCTGTTGCTGATTTCTTTTTGAATAGTTTGAACATGTTTATATTTTTAAGGTTGATAATCCACCATCTATTTTCAAGACTTGACCGGTAATCCAACTGCCTTTCTCGGTGAGTAATAGTTCAGCTAGATTCGCTACGTCCTCTGCTTGACCAATACGTTTTAACGGATGTCTTTGAGCGTTGTGTTCTATTTTTTGCTCACTGTTTAATAAGTTTTGAGACAGTTGGGTTTGCGTTAAAGAAGGCGCAATCACATTCACTCGTACGGTTGGTGCAAGTTCTGCAGCCAGTGCTTTTCCCAGACCTTCAATTGCTCCTTTCGAGGAAGAAACCAATGAGTGAAAATTAAATCCGTTTTGAACAGCTACTGTTGAGAATAATACAATGCTTGCGTTTTTAGTTTTTTTCAAAGAGGGCAAAGCGGCTTGAATACTTTCAACGGCACCTACAACATTGAGTTTGTAATCCTCAACGAAGTCTTCTGATTTGAAGCGTTTGAAAGGTTTTAATTGAATACTCCCGGGGCAATAAACCAAGCCATCAAGTTCTTCAGGCATCCAATCAAAGTTGGGATTCATACTGTCATGATGATGCCAGGTAATGTCTCCATCTAAATCACTCTGATTATTAAAATAGGTAGCTGTTACTCTTGCGTGCTCTTTTAGTTTGCTGGCGAGACTTTTGCCTATGCCATTAGAGCCTCCAATAATGAGATAATGTTTCATGTAATATGAACACGAAACCGCAGCGAAAAGTTTTAAGAATACTTACTGTGTGAAAACACGTTCAAACTTGCCGGCATGTGTACGGGATTCTTTAAATCCCAGCTGGCTTAAGTAATCTAGTTGAATTTGTTCTCCGGTAAGAGCGATCACTTTTTTGAAGCCTCTTTTTTTGAATTGATCAAAAAGGGGCGATAAGAATGCTGCTCCAATTCCTTTATTTCTGTGTTCTGGAGTCAAATAATCGAGCTCAATTAAGATTAAATCTTCCTTTTCTTGAAAAAAGAAAAGACCGCCAATCCCCCCGCTTTCATCTTTGTACACATATAAATCGCAGAAGACCAATTCTTCACGCTCAAAATCTGTGAAAATTGAAAGGATATCATCTTCCCACTGATCTAAAAAGTTGGAGATTTCTACAGTAATTTCGTTAACCTTTTGATACATCTTACTTGTTCTTAGGGATAAATTTACTGAATCAACAAAAGTCAGGGTAGAGATTACTACCAACAGTCTGGATTTTCCGACTGCTCGTTAAGAAAGACAGTTAAACGTTGAACTGCTGCAAGTGATGATGCAAATGCTTGTAGAATACATTATGCCATTCATAAGCGTTTAAACTGCCAAACGCCATGTTTTCATTGTCTTCAAAATGAGCAGCACCTAAGTTATGAATCTTATTCAAAAAAGAAATTAACTTCTTTTTCTCATTTTCAAAATCAGCTTCTTCATGAATAAGCAATTGGGGCGCAGTTTGCACATTTTGCGGATAGGGCTCATCTGAAACCATCAAATTAATCATCAATGAAGAATTGATGAGTCGGTTAAATGCTTCTGCTTTAACGAAGTGGTCAGTAAAGACCAGTTCAAAAGCTGCATTGCAATGTGCGAGCATTTGTGAAACACTCATTTTTCCCCACAAAGGGGTTGAGTTCGGAGTTAGTTTTTCAATCCGATTCAAAATCAGATCGTGTACTTTTTGGTCAAATATTGATTCCACTAGTTTTTTTCTTTAGTTGTTGTAAGTGCTGTCTCATCCTGCTTAGATTTCTCAGAATCTTTGAATTTCTGTAATTTTTGATGTTCGTTTGAAGGGTTCGATTGTGCGTATGCACCTGCCATTTGTCGGTGTCCACATCCTGCAAGAAAAAGTAATGAGCTAGAGGCAGCAATAGCAATGTATCGTTTTAAAGGATGTGTGACTTTCTGTGCATTTTGATAGAATGATACTAAATGGTCTCTTCTATCACCAAAAGGCTCATGAAGCTGCTTTGCTTGAAATCGGCCACACTTATTTGTGGCATTTGCATCCAACAAATTTTTGATTTCTGAATTTGATTTACCTCTAAAGTCAATCACATCTATTTGGCATTTGGAGCAATAAACACCAGAGTTAGTCTTAGGCATTTTATCCAAGTTAACATCACAAATAAATTCGAGTTTGCATTCTGACATGCTCCAATTTATTAAAAAAAATTGACAGTGATTAGTATAGAAAGTTATGGTAGGGGTACCTTACTTGAAAGATTTCTTTGACTTCTTCGTAGAGTCTCGTCTTGAATTCGTCAATATTGATCTTTTCCTGTGCTGAGATAAAGATGCAGTTTTGATCTCCTAATTTTGACATCCAAGTTTTCTTTAATTCTTCAAGAGCGAATTGTTTACCATCAGGATGAAAACCAATTTCATCAGGTTTCGGATTATAGGCGTCTACCTTATTAAATACTACTAAAGTTGGTTTTTCGTGCTGGTTTTCATCTATCTCAGAGATGGTTTGATTCACAACATTGTAATGATCTTCAAAGTTTGGATGAGAAATGTCAAGTACGTGAACCAAAACATCTGCTTCTCTTACCTCATCCAAAGTTGATTTGAATGATTCAATTAATTGATGCGGTAGTTTTCTGATGAATCCTACCGTATCAGAGAGCAAAAACGGTAAGTTGTCAATAACCACTTTGCGCACCGTAGTATCGAGGGTTGCGAACAATTTATTCTCTGCAAAAACTTCAGATTTTGACAGCATGTTCATAATGGTAGATTTTCCAACATTCGTGTATCCTACCAAGGCGACACGCACCAATTGTCCTCGGTTTCCTCTTTGAACAGCTTTTTGCTTGTCAATTTTTTTCAGTTTTTCTTTGAGCAGGGCGATTTTTTGTTGAATGATACGTCTATCTGTTTCAATTTGAGTTTCACCCGGTCCTCTCATTCCAATCCCACCTTTGGTTCTATCTAAGTGGGTCCACATTCGCGTTAATCGTGGTAATAAATATTGATATTGCGCCAATTCCACTTGTGTTTTGGCATCTGCTGTTCGTGCTCTTTTCGCAAAAATGTCCAGAATTAAGTTGTTTCTATCCAGTATCTTACGCTCCAAAGCACGCTCAATATTTCTTAACTGTGAGGGCGACAGCTCGTCATCAAAAATGACCGTATCAATTTTGTTTTGCAAACAGTACAGACGAATTTCTTCCATCTTACCAGACCCTACGTAAGTCTTTGAGTTGGGTCTTTCAATTCGCTGCGTGAATTTCTTTTTGGTAACTGCTCCAGAAGTTTCTGCTAAGAACTCTAATTCATCCAAATATTCCTTAGCTTGTTCTTCAGTTTGGTCATCAGTAATAACACCAACCAGCACCACATCTTCCGGAATCATTTCCGTGTATATATATCCGTCTCCCACAAAAAATCAGTTTAAAACCAACCAGCTGCCAATCCAGTTCTAAAAGGCCAAGGAATTCCGGCAAGGATTATGACTAAAGCAATGGTGTAGAAAACAAAGATCGTTTTATGTTTCTTCACTTGGTCCAATTGCTTTTTCGATTTAGAATGCCCAATGGTAATCAATACAAATGCTATGGTCATCATTAAAATATGCTCTAAGCCATAAAACCTGAACATTTCATTAGACATCCATCCTTCAATAAATTGACGTTTGGCACTTGTGAAATAAAGCACCAATCCAACAGTCCATTGCAGATGAAAGGCAATCATGGTAAACATGTTCAGCTTTCGATCGCTATCCGAATAATCAGCCTTCTTTTTCCAAGCTGAGAAAGCTTTAACAATTGCCACTAGTAATAGAATGAGTACCACCCATCTCCATCCTGAATGCGCACTTATTAATATCTTATTCAATGTTGCCATAAATCCTTATTTTTGATGCAAATTTAATCTTTAATGCTAAGGTACTCCGCTCAACTCAGAACATTTTTAGTGGTGTTGTGTTCAATTTTGACCTCAACTTGGTCTAATGCACAGCACTTTGAACCTGAAAATGGCATGCATGATCCACACAATACAACCTATGTATTGACAGGTGCAAAAATTGTTGTTTCTGCAGACAAAACGCTTCCAATCGGTATGATGGTAGTCAAAAACGGTATCATTGAAAAAGTGGGTGTTGTTGAGATTCCGCCGCGTGATGCTGTAAAAATTGATTTGAAAGGATACACCATTTATCCTGCTTTTATAGAATCGTATTGTTCGTTTGGAATTCCACCGGCAAAAAAACAAAAGTACAATCCAAGGCCGCAATTGAAAACATTGAAAGAAGGGCCATTTTATTGGAATGAAGCAATTCAGCCCGAAGTAAATGCCTATGAGCTTTATCAGGATAAGCTTTTCAAAGAAAAAGAGGAATTACGCAAATTAGGTTTTGGTGCTATTTCAACTCACCGCGGAGATGGTATCATGAGAGGGACAGCTGCTTTTATGACCTTGAGCAGTCATCCAACAGTTGAGAATGTGATTCAGACAGAAGTTGCCAATCACCTATCTTTTTCGAAAGGGAGTTCAAGGCAGTCTTACCCTTCATCACAGATGGGTGCGATCGCATTAATTCGTCAGTTTATTTATGATGCTCAGTGGTATTCTCAGCTTAAGGAAACAAGCAAACAAAATGTCTCATTAGAGGCAGGAATAGAAAACCTGAAACTTCCTCAAGTATTTGGTTTGTCTGAAAAGCTTGAAATACTGAGAGCTGCTAAAATTGCTAAGGAATTTGGGTTTGAGATTATTGCCAAGTCTGGTGGTGACGAATATGAGCGTATTGATGAAATTAAAAAAAGTGGAGTTAAGCTGATCGTTCCATTGAAGTTTCCAGACCCATTTGACATGACCGATCCTTATGCAGCTAGATATGTGTCATTGGCTGATTTGAAGGATTGGGAGATGCGTCCGTACAATCCGTACGTTTTGCACCGAGAGGGCATTGATTTCGCTTTGACAACAGATGGTTTAAAGAAGAAAGCCGATTTCATGAAGAATGTGAAAAAGGCGATCGCTTGCGGATTACCTAAAGAAGAGGCCTTAAGAGCATTAACTGAAACACCGGCAAAAATGCTAGGAATGCAAGATGTTGTTGGTACATTGGAGCATGGCAAACTAGCCAACTTTTTAGTGGTTAAAGGAGACTTATTTGAGGGTGGAGAGATTTATGAAAATTGGAGTAAGGGAGATAGAAAACGATTTAAAGATGTTGATTTAGTTGACGTTAGAGGTAATTATGATGTGAACTTGAACGATATAGTGTATGATTTGCACATCACAGGGACTCATGAGGCCCCTAAGGCCAATATTTTTGCTTACAAAATTAGCACGGATGCAGCTGGAAGAAGCAAAATGGACACTACCAAAATTAAAGTTGATTTGAAGGTGGAAGGGCTACAGTTGAGCATGATGTTTGAAGCAGATGACGAGAATTACAAAGGCATCATTCAGTTGAACGGATCTTTTCATCCAGGCTTAGGAATCATGGATGGTTCGGCAACATTGCCAGATGGAAAGTGGATTAGCTGGGGTGCCATCCGATCAAAAAAGCACAAAGACAAAAAAGAAAAGAAAGAGACGGTGGAAATTGACACAGCTGCCCTGTCCACGATTAATTACCCGAACATGGCGTTTGGATTCAGAGAAAAACCAACGGCTCAGACCTACTATATCAAAAATGCCACTGTTTGGACAAATGAAGCGGATGGAATTCTTGAAAATGCTTCAGTCGCTTTTAGAAACGGAAAAATCATCTCAGTAAACTCTGGTGCACCAGCGGGAGCGATTACTATAGACGGTACAGGCAAACATGTTACTTGTGGTATCGTAGACGAACATTCACATATTGCAATCAGCAAGGGTGTGAATGAAGGAGGTCAAGCCATTTCTGCTGAGGTATCTATCGGTGATGTTGTGCGATCAAATGACATTAATATTTACAGACAATTAGCTGGAGGTGTTACGGCATCTCAACTTTTGCATGGTTCTGCAAATCCAATTGGAGGACAATCAGCACTGATCAAGTTAAAGTGGGGATTTGCGCCTGAAGAAATGAAAATTGCAGACTCATTATGTGATGGTTTTATCAAATTTGCTTTGGGTGAAAACGTGAAGCAATCCAACTGGGGTGATTACAATACGGTGAGATATCCGCAAACAAGATTGGGTGTTGAGCAGGTTTTCTATGATGCATTCATTCGTGCAAAAGAGTATAAAAAAGAGTGGGCAGCCTACAATAAATTATCAGATGAAAAACAAGCGGAGACTGAAGCACCAAGAAAAGATTTAGAATTAGACGCAGTTCTCGAAATTCTTGAAAAAAAGCGATTTGTTTCATGTCACTCCTACATCCAATCTGAAATCAATATGCTAATGCATGTAGCAGACTCAATGGGCTTCACACTGAATACCTTTACTCATATTTTGGAGGGATACAAAGTGGCTGAACAAATGAAAGCGCACGGTGCAGGTGCATCAACATTTGCAGACTGGTGGGCTTATAAATATGAGGTGAAGGAAGCGATTCCGTACAATGCTGCTATTCTTCATGAAATGGGTATTGTAACAGCTATCAATTCAGATGATGCTGAGATGGGAAGGAGATTGAACCAAGAAGCTGCTAAGGTGGTGAAATACGGAGGTGTATCTCAAGAAGAGGCCTGGAAAATGGTCACTTTAAATCCAGCGAAGCTCTTGCACCTTGATCACATGATGGGTTCTATAAAAGAAGGGAAAGATGCAGATATTGTTATTTGGTCAGACAATCCGCTATCAATTCATGCGAAAGTTGAGAAAACTTTTGTTGACGGAATGCTATTGTATGATTGGGAGCGTAACTACGAATTAGAGCAAAGAGACGCAGAAGATAGAAAACGAATTATTAAAAAAATGTTGGATGCTAAAAAGAATGGAGCCAAGACAAGAACTCCTGTGAAAAGAGCAAACCCACATTATCATTGTCACACTGAAGGATTTTAAATGAATCGATTATTAATCATATTACTGTGCTTATTGACCATTAATGTGTCAGCACAAACACCTGCACCTTTGGAATTAGGTGTGAAGAATATATTGTTGCAGCATGGCCATGCCCATATTGGAAATGGAGATTATGTTGACAACTCAAGTATTGGAATCAAAGATGGAAAAATTGCCTTTGTTGAAAATGCCTTAACCAACTCGATTGATGAGTCAGAATGGGATACCATCATTGATATCAAGGGTATGCATGTCTATCCAGGATTTATTGCTCCAAACATCACCTTAGGATTAACTGAAATTGATGCGGTAAGAGCAACAAGAGACTTTAGAGAAACAGGCTCTATTAATCCGAACATTCGCGCTTTAATTGGATACAACACAGATTCTGAGGTCATGTATACTGTTAGAACAAATGGTGTGCTAATTACCCAGTCAACGCCAAGAGGAGGACTTATTTCTGGTACATCTTCAGTGATGGCTTTAGACGGATGGAATTGGGAAGATGCAGTGTATCGTAAAGATGATGGTGTTCACTTAAACTGGCCTTCAAAATATCAAACAACTGGTTGGTGGGCAGAACCGGGACCAAGCAAAAAGAATGATAAATACACCGAGACAAAAAATCAAATCTGGGATTTTTTCAAAGAAGCTGAAAGTTATTGCAAGGTGAAGAATCAAGATAAAATGAACTTGAAATTAGAAGCAATGCGCGGAATTTTCAAAGGAAAACAACGCTTGTATATACATGCTGATTTTGCTCCGGAAATAAACGATATTATTGACTTTTCAAGAGAGTTTAACCTTAAATTCCCAGTATTAGTTGGTGGATATGATGCGCATTTGGTAGCTGAAAGATTAAAAGAAAACCATTTCACAGTGATTATTGGTAGGCCTCATTCGTTACCTAAATTTGAAGATGATCACATTCAAAACTATTACGAGTTAGCTGCGAAGTTGCAAGCAAAAGGCATCACTTTCTGTATTTCAAATGCAGGTGATATGGAAGCAATGAACACTAGAAATTTACCTTTCATGGCCGGCACAGCATGGGCTTATGGTCTAACTGAAGAACAAGCTGTTGCAGCAATCACCTTAAATGCAGCCAAGATTTTAGGGATTGAAAAACAAGTAGGATCCATTGAAAAAGGGAAAGACGCCACGCTATTTATCTCTGAGGGAAATGCCTTAGAAATGATGACCAATAATGGTAAAATGGCATTAGTAAGAGGAGGGTTTATCGATTTGGATAATCACCAAATCCAGCTGTATCAGAAATATAAGAAGCGTTACTAGCTTAATCAGCTTGATTAATTTGATTCTCTAAAATGTAAATTTGACTTGAGTAGCTTCCTGTATCAGCTTTCATGTTGGATACAAATCCACGATAAAATCCTCTGATCATACATCCTAAAGTGATTTTATCTAGCCCTCTTTTATACTTTTCACTCAACATGCTCACGTAGTAGCTGTCAAACTTCATGGGTAAAATTTTAATGACCTTCATGTCATACTTTTCAGCCAGTTGATTGATGTCTTTGGGAGTAAAGTGATACAAATGTATAGGCAAGTCATAAGCTGCCCAATGTTCTTTGTAAAATAGAGCGTCATAAGAACTGCAGTTGGGAACCGCAATAAACAAACGACCATCTTTCTTAAGAATACGCTTGAAATGCTCAAAGTCAGGATTCAAGTCATATACATGTTCTAAAACATGCCACATTGAAATCGCATCAACAGAAACGTCTTTTTGTCTACTTAACTCGGTAGTTGATTCTACTTTTAAACGGTGGTTTTGGATGGCCATCTCTCTGGCGGTATCACTAGGCTCCAATCCTTTAACATCCCAGCCTTGTTGTTTCACATATCCCAAAAAATCTCCTGTTCCACAACCAATATCCATCAACGATTGACCTGTGGTGTACTGCTTAACCAACTTAAACTTTTTCTTGATGGTGTACGAACGAACTAAATGATAAAGTCGTTCAAACATTCCTTTTTTAGAGGAAGTATGAGAAATGTAGTTGTCCGCTTTATAGTAATCGCCAATTTTGTCAACAGTCGGAATCGGATTAGTGTATTTGAAGCCACAAGAGGTACACTGAGTAATTGTAAATTCTTCTTGGGTGTAGTTGTAGTCTTTAGTCGTCATGAAATGTTCTGACGCCTTGCTTTCGCAGATTGGACATTGAGTGATGTGATTCATTGACTCCATTGTGATAGCAAATCTAATTATTTGGGATGGATTTAAAACGGTATCCTTCTGCTTTCCAAAAATCCATCAGTTTTGGCAGCTCATTTTTGAGTACTGGAACCGCTTTGGGATTGTCATGAAAAACGAAAATAGCTCCGGGTTCAGACAAACGTTTCATCTTTTTAATCAAGTCTTTCTTTCGCAATGCTGGATCGAAATCATAAGAGACTACTGTCCAGAAAACAACTTGATATCCTCTTTTTTTGAGCTGTCGGTTTTGTCCAAAACTTAACCTTCCGTAAGGTGGTCTAAATAGCTTTGAAGGAATGATTTTAGCTGCTTTATCTACATCTGCTAGGTAACGTTTATTGATCGACCACCAACCATTTGGGTGGGTATAGCTATGATGACCAACTGTATGTCCTTGAGCTGTAATTTCTTGAAATAACTCAGGGTGCTTCTCTACTTGTTGCCCCAAACAGAAGAAGGTTGCTTTCGCATCATATTGAGCGAGTACATTTAGAATGTACTCTGTAATTTCAGGGTTGGGTCCGTCATCAAAAGTCAAGTAGATTGACTTTTCTCCTTTATGGCTATAATCAAAAATGGCTCCGGGATACATCCAACGGAGCCATTTGGGAAATCTATACAGCCTCATAGTTCCATTGACATCATCATGTCAACCTGACCAATGAAACCTTCAATCGTTTGACCGATTAATGCTTTCTGACTTTTACTTGCTGCTTTCTTCATTTTCGGAAGGTAGGCTTTTAAATCATCCTTCGCATCCACTAATGCTTGTGTAGCAGTCATTTGGAAATCAGTATTCTCACTGTGCATTTGTGCTGATTGCCAAATTGAGAAAATACCTCTTAATGCGTCATATGTTTCGTTAATCATCAAGTTAGAGAACTCAGGTTCTACGTTTAAGGTATAATCGATATCCTCACGATAAATCTCTAGCATTCTGTTGGAGTACATTTCTGCTTTTTCATCTGCTCCAGCAACATAGTAATCAGAGATATAAGACGGCATTACTCTTCCGAAAGGCACGTTGTATTCAGGCATTACTTCAAAGCTTCTGTCTAATACTTCTACAACCTTAACTGAGTATTCGTCAATTAACTGTTGAGCTTTCGCTTTTTCCATAGCAACATCTCCTTTTCTGAAATCACCTACCGGAGTTTTGATAATTTGATCTTCTGGAGCATCAGAGGTAGCGATTTGATCAAGCACTGAAATCTTCTTTTGTGCTTCTTCAATATCTTCAGTATAGGCTCCTGCTAATACACTGAATTGAACTCTGTAGTTGTTCGTTAATCTGCGCGTATAATAGTCAACTAGTACGTCTTCTTTTTCCATGTTACCCCACTTGAAGTTGGTCACTAAGTTTTCGTACATCTTCTCTTTATTCACTTCTCCCAATGAATTCGGATTTCTGTTTTTCTTCGCTTCAATCGGAACAAGTTTATAAACTAATCCTTCAGCAAAGAAGTATTTATCCATTCCTAAATAAGTAGAGGGAGAAGCCGAACTAGCAAAGTAAATTGGTCGATCCCAATTGAAGTTTGCTACCATTTCAAGAATCATTAAATCTGCTTTGAAGATAGTTTGCTTTGCAATTCTCCAATCTAACTCGTCTACAATTCTATCCGCAAATCTCTCCTCAACGATTCCGTTAGCCAATACTTTCTCTTTGTCAACAGGTACTGTTACATTTCGAGAAGGCATGATGAATAATCCGTTAGACTCTTTGTAAGCATCATTTCGTAAGAAGTTTAATGCATCAGCCAAAGGCATTGAGTCAAATGAATCATTAAATGTGATTAAGGTGTTGAATGCCGCTTGTAATTGTTCACCATTCATACCGTATTTGTTCACACCAGTTTCAGGGTTCAATTTTTCACCTGTTAGGTGGAAAATTAGATTTCTATACTGGTAATAAGTATTCGTTGAATCGAATGTTGGCATTGCTTCCCAAACTTCTGGTTGAGCTTCAGGGAAAGCTGTGTTTGCTAGAATTAATGTCAGGTTTTGAACTGCCGTTCTAAAACCAGCTTTATATTCTTCTGGGTTTGCTTCAATTTTAATGTCAATGGCTTTCTTCCATTTGTCATCAAGCAATTCCTCTTGCATGGTTCCTTCATTTGTACCTAAGATGTATAAGTAATCTAAAGAACCATTCTGACGGTATTGTTCTTCAGTGAATTTGATTGGTAGTGGTTCTGAATCGTAAGCTTTACGAGTCATTTGCTCTGTGTACCAGTCAGTATTCAATAAACTCAAGTTACATACTCTTACGGAAGTTTTCTTTTCTTCAACTTCTTGCAAATACCAAAGCGGGAAAGTATCGTTATCACCATTGGTGTAAATGATACCTTGGTCGTCACAGCTATTCAGGTAGTTCTCAGCTAGAGCTTGTGCCGTATATCTATCTGATCGGTCGTGGTCATCCCATCCTTGCATTCCCATGATAATAGGCACAGGCAACAATAATGCAGTTGCTAACATACCAGAGGTTTGCTCTTTACTAATTACATTTCGAAGCCCTATAAACAAGGCATGTAAGATAGCAGCAATAGCGGCCATGTACAGAATACTGATTCCGGCGGTCATATCTACCACCATAAACACAACTCCAATTCCGGCTAGTGTTCCGTAAACTTTACCTAAGTCTAACCACTGCATTGATTTGTAAGCGTCATAGAGTGCGAGCACAGCCATACCAATGTAGATAGAGAATGCGTAGAAAGAGGCGGCATAAGCGTAATCTCTCTCTCTCGGCTCAAGTGGTTTTTGATTCAGGTAAATAATGATGGCAAAACCTGTCAATAGGAAGAGTAACATAATCGTCCACCAAGTTTTAGTCGCTTTGTTCAATGTGAAAATGAATCCAATCAATCCCAACAATAAAGGCAACATGTAAAATTTGTTGTGGGATGGGTTATTGGTAATCAGTGATGGAGCGTGTGTTTGATCTCCAATGTGGTGTTTGTCAATAAAGTTTAATCCTGAGATCCAGTTTCCGTCTCTCGAATTTGTCATAGAACTTTGTTCATCAGATTGACGACCAGAGAAATTCCACATGAAATATCTCCAATACATCCAGCCAACTTGGTATGCTCCGAAGTAGGCTAAGTTTTGGCCCATTGTTGGCGCCTTAGATCCCTTGTGACCAGACCATGCCTGGTAACGACTGATGTGGTTAGGATCGTTACTATACATTCTTGGGAAGAAGGTACAATGCTTAGGGTCGTAGGTTGGTTTCTGATTGGTTCCGTCAAATGTTTTGAAGTATTTTTCTTCAATCTTGCCGCCGTTTGTAGCAGCATAAGCTTTTGCCTCTTCTTCAGTTTTGAAGCCTTTTGTGTCTTCTCCAGCACCATTGACAACAACAAATCTTCTCAAATAAACATCAGAACGATCTTTCCATTGTTTTCTGTCTTTTTTATAATCGGCAGTAAAGTATTGACCGTATAGAATAGGCCAATCACCATATTGCTCACGTTGCAAATAAGCTTGAAGCGATACTAAGTTTTCAGGATCATTTTCATCTAAAGGGGTGTTTGCATTCGATCGGATAACAATCATGGCAAAACAAGAGTATCCAATAAAAATCATTGAAGCTGACCAGGTGATCGTATTCATCAATGCGTTTCCTGTTTTTCTCGACAAGATTAACAATACGACAATAACGGTTAGCAATAGAATGAAGAAGAATACAGTTCCTGCATTGAATGGCATTCCCATATCGTTCACAAAAATACGCTCTAAAAAGCCTGCAATTTGAACTGTTTTCGGAATAATTACTGCTTGAATCAAACCTAAGGCTCCGACTCCAATAACTCCGGTCAATAAGAATCCACCTATAGTTGTCTCTTTGTATTTTCTGAAGTAAATAACGTAGGCGATAACTGGGATACACAATAAGTTCAAAAGGTGAACTCCAATTGATAGTCCAATCATGAAAAAGATGAAAATAATCCATCTGTTTTCATTTTTTGCCTGTAAATCTTCATTGTCTGGATGATCTTCTTTCATTTGAATTTCATCATCCCATTTCAAGATAGCCCAGAATACAATGGCTGTAAAGAAAGATGACATGGCGTAAACCTCACCTTCAACCGCAGAGAACCAAAATGAATCTGTAAAAGTGTAAGCTACAGCTCCAATTAATCCTGATCCTAAGATCGCCCATTTATAGCCATCTGTCAATTCAAATTTTTGACCTTTTTCAGAATTTGATCCTCCAAAAAGCTTCACTTCAGGATTTGTAACAATCTTTTTTGCTAACAATGTGATAGACCAGAAAAGGAATAGAATGGTGAAGGCACTAGATAATGCTGACATTCCGTTAACCATATATGCGGCATTCTCAGGAGAAGCGAACATACTGAACAATCGTCCGAGCATCATAAATAGTGGTGCTCCAGGAGGGTGACCTACTTCTAATTTGTAGGCTGTTGTAATGTACTCACCACAATCCCATAAACTGGTTGTTGGCTCAAGGGTAGAAAAATATACCCAGCATGCAAATACAAATACAAGCCATCCTATGTAGTTATTCAGTTTTCTATAGTCCATATCTAACAATTAAGCTTTGCGAATTTAAAAATATATTTCTGGTTAGTTTCTTAAAAAACTGTAAAAGCAACTTAGAGGTTGTTTGTGAAGATTAGAATTAAGTTTTTTTAGGAATTTTTGGTGAGAATAAAAAAATGAATTAAATTTGCCGACCCTTGCAACAAGGAACTGTCCCATGGTGTAATTGGCAACACGTCTGGTTTTGGTCCAGAAGAGTCTAGGTTCGAGCCCTAGTGGGACAACAATAAGGCACTCCATTGGAGTGCCTTTTTTGTTATCTATCAACAAATAAAAGGCAAACCAGCGGTTTTGCTCAAATCTTGAAATTTCAAGAAATCAAATAAAAGCAAACAATAGGGTAAAAATCAGACAACAAATCAGACAACAAGATTTTTGAATCTTTTTGTTGTCTGATTCTACGTAAATACTTTACGTTACTGGGCTGTAGACTTGTGTTAATTATTGTTTACAATGAATGAGGTTCATTGAAAACGTAATTTTTAAACACAGTTATATGAACACAAGTCAGAAATTCTACACGCTATTTCACATTAACAAACAGCGAGCAAAAAACGGTCAAGCCCCTTTGTATTTAAGGGTTTACGTTAATGGGTCACGTTCTGAAATCTCTACGCCTTTTAAAGTTGCTGTTAAAGATTGGGATCCTAAGTCGCAGAAAATGAAAGACGGGAGAAAAGATGCCCTTGTTGTAAATGCTTTTTTAGATGAGGCCAAAAGTAAACTCAATAAACTTTTTGTCTTTTCAGTGGCGGCTAATGAAGTGATAAATGCCAAAGAATTAAGAGCCCGCTTTCAAGGTAAAAAAGAAGATACACCAGTCTACAAAACAATTATTGATGCTTTTGAATACCACAACAAGAAAATGGAAGAGATGGTCAAAATTGGAAAGATCACTCGAAAGACTTTGTTGAGGTATCAATCTACTCAAAAGAAGGTGGTTGTATTCATGAATCGAAAGTATAAAGTAGATGACATGCCTTTAAAAGATATGCGACTTTCTTTCATTACTGAGTTTGATCACTACCTATTAACAGTAGAGAAATTACAATCAAATACAGCTCATAAGGTGATTAAGATTGTAAAGAAAATCATGAATCAAGCTGTGGCATTAGATTGGATTCCATCAAATCCATTTAATCAATTCAAGTGCACTTATAAAAACCCTGAAAGAATTGTGCTCACTCAAACCGAGATTGACAAACTCAAAAACAAGGAGCTCAAAATTCAACGATTAGAAGAGGTAAGAGATATTTTCATTTTTCAATGTTATACCGGTTTCGCATATACTGATTTGTACAACTTCAAAAGAAATGATGTGGTAATTGGTATTGATGGTGATTACTGGCTGAGCACGTATCGTCAAAAAACGGGTTCAAAAGAGAATGTGCCTTTACTTCCTGTTGCATTAGAAATCATTGAAAAGTACAAGGGTCATCCAGAGTGCCAAACTCAAAACAAACTCTTGCCGGTTAATTCTAATTACCGTTACAATGCTTACTTACAAGAGCTGGCTGATTTATGTGGTATTAAAAAGAAAATTACCACACATATCGCTCGTCACACTTTTGCTACAACGGTCACACTTTCCAATGGAGTTCCAATCGAAACAGTATCAAAAATGTTGGGACATACCAGGTTAGCAACTACTCAAATTTATGCGAAAGTTTTGGAGGGTAAAGTAAGCCAAGATATGCGTGCTTTAAAGGAGAAACTCAATCAACAAGATGAGGTGAAAAAAGAAATCAAAAAGGACGTAATTTGATTACGTACTCAGTTACGTTCTTTGTTCTCTTAGTCACTTTAACCCCTTTAATAACAGCATATGAGAACAAACATACAAGATCTGATTTCGGCAACCAAGTCACTTTGTGAGCAGTTAGAAGAATTGCATGTTGAAGCTGGAGGTGTGAGTTCCAAAAGTGCTAAAGCGGCTAATCTGATTCGTAAAGTTTTGACTTCTTTTAGAAAGCAAATAAGTCAGAACGGATTCCACAAAGAAGAAGATGAGATTCACTTTTTTAAATATGTGAAACCAAGGGTAAATTCTTACCTCATCTTCTTCTCTATTTTGGATGAAATTGAAACAGAGAGAATCATCATCAATGAAAGTGAAATTGCTGATGTCATTGACAAGAAGCAAAGAATGTTCAGGTACATCATGCGTGAAAACCGTGAATTCGTTTCATACTATCGTGCAGGTTCAACCCACTTGGATAGAATCTATTTTCTGAGAGGTGGCAATCCTTTATCCATGGCCAAGCATTCAACCAAACAATTAGATGATCCAGAGTTTAACACTTCTCATGATTCAATTGCAGCCAACATTCTGGCTTTTGACCTTTTCCAAAAACACCTATTTCCAAAGTCAAAATTGAAATCCAACGCACCACCAGTTCCAAAAATAAAATGGACCGGTACTAAATTAGATTTGGTAGAATTGATTTACGCGCTTCAAGCTTCAGGTGCATTGAGTTATGGTGAAGCTGACTTAAAAGATATCTGCTCTTCCTTTGAACAAATATTTCAAATTAAGGTTGGAGATTTATATCGTTGCTTTCATGATATCTCTAATCGCAAAAAACAACAAGTCAAGTTCGTGAATCGCTTTGAAGAGTTAATCAAAAAGAAGATTGAAGAATTGGATGGGTTTTACCGGGAGAATTGATTTAACAATAATTATACTCAAAGATTTTGTCTTCTTCTCTAGCCCAGGTACGAATACCATAATTCCAGATGAATGGCATTATTTGATTTGGCTCAAAGAATCCTAGCATAGCAGTTTGATCTCCTGTATCAATAGAAACAAGGCGTAATTTTGAATCAGATTTTCTCAGACATAAATTGATAACTGTAACCATATGTTGTACATTAAACCAGTCTGAAAACTCATCAAAACTTTTAGAGTAGGCATGGTCTCCAATTTTACAACTTAAGGTGTAAGTACAATTGTTTTCCTCCAATAATTGTGTCTCTGCAAACTCAATATTTTCTATTCCATTTTCTTTAATTACTGGTAAAAAAGTGTCATTGAACAACTCTTTATGATCTACTGGAATCATTCCCGCTTCGGCATCAAAATGAATACATCTCCCTGTTTGGTGAAGGAAGGATTGGACAGAGTGATACCCTATTTCATTAATAAAATCATCATAAGGATCTAATTCTTGAGGCGCTAAGAATCCTGCTTTTACGAACTCATTTCTTGTTTTTTTATAATCAAGCTTTTGGGCACCACTTTGCTCTATATCTCTAAGTACATATTCCCATGTACCATACTTGTTGTATTTTTCAGGAACATATTTCAATATTTCTTCTTTTGACATGCTCTCCTTAGTTTTGAGAATCATTTTTATATACTGCTGAAAGACTCTACTATATGTGTAGTCATCATCAGCCCTTAAAGCTCGTGTATTTGACACCACATAATCAATTATCTTTTTTTGCTCATCTTTTGACAATTTAGGAGACATGACAAATTCCCCCACTTCAACAAGGCAGCTTTCAAAATCGTATGATTCCCAAAGTTCTTTGGTTGCTAAAAACTTCTCCCAATACTGCCAACCTAGTTCTTCCGCTACGCATTTACCCTTTCCAGTTAGAAGAGATTTATAACCATTCACATTGCTAGAATTATCTTGGTCCAAAGTTGGATATTTCTCAATCCATAGCTTAATACTCTCTCTATACCTTTGAAAGTCGGCTGATTGGAGAAATTGACCCAATGAATAAGTATAACCTAGAGTTATATTCTCAAAATAAGAAAATGCTAAATCGAGCACTTCCTGTCTTTTATCTGGGTTACCCAGAAAATAATGAAGTGCGAATACATTCCCTTTATTATCGTGATGACCGTCATGTAAATAGGTAATCTTTCCCTCTTTTTGCTCTTGAACGAAAAGCGCAAGTAATTCGAGCGACTCATGCTCGAAACCCAGTTTAAATAACTTTTCAGGTATTTCTGTTTCTGCTCTATAACGATATTCTGAAGAGCGTTTTTGAAGGTATTGGTCAATTAGCACTTTTGCTGAATCGAGATTGTTCTTCATTGCAAAGTTAATTTCTTTGAATTCCATTTGCTCATCAGTCTCATCTTTTTGCTTTAAAAACTCTTGAATTCTTTGAGCTAACCTTGGTTGCTTTTGGAAAGTTTCAGACGTATAACGAAAAGCCCTATGCAAATATTCATCATTGCCATCTCTAATTGACTTCTCAATGAAGTCAATTTTGTTAGCTTCAGAGAACTTTAGACTACAAATTTCTGAAGTGAAAAATTTGCGATCATACTTTATGTCCGTATTATAAATCAACTCCGACTTGTCTTCAGAAATATCTTCGTTCTCGTCATTAATAAACTCCCTTTTGTAATTTGATTCTATTTCAGATAGTACTTGGTCAAATTTGATGTTATAGTCTTCATGAGAATTATTTGCACCAGTTTTAGATGGGGCGTCTTGATTAGAACTAACAATTGGTTTAGCTTGATTATTCTTTCCGAAAAGTTTTTTGAATAGGTTCATAAGGTTAAATGTATCAGATGTCTAAAATAAACATTTGAAAAACAATCACCCAAAATGCACCTAACTTGGGAAAATTCAAATCAAAGTAGGAGATCTATATCGTTGCTTTCATGATATCTTTAATCGCAAAAAGCAACAAGTCAAATTTGTGAATCGCTTTGAAGAATTAATCAAAAAGAAGATTGAGGAGTTGGATGGGTTTTATCCAGAGAATTAATGCTGCAACGTTTGAGTAAAACTAGGCATTGATGCCGAACTGCGCAAGCAGTGAATTTTACTTACTATGTTGTGAGCAGTTTTTCACTATGAATTAGAGCGTATTTATTTTGATATTTTCAATTTCAATATAAAGATCACCCTCAGAATCCTCTTCAGGTTCAGGGCATAATGAGATTTGAATAAAGTTATCAGAAAAATTATCGTTTTCAATTTCATTCCCAATTCCACCAAAGATAGCTCCCTTATGATTTGAAGAAACACCTTTATCATCCATTCTGAGTATTAAAAGGTTGTTTTTAACTGATTTTTTCTCTATCGTAGCATGCATTTCATATTTGCCAAGACTAAAGTAAAAATGAACATCCAGTTTTTTAGGAAGACTCAACTCTTTTAAATCAATGCACACTTGAAACCCTGATATACCGCTTAAGTCTTGACTAAAATAGTATGTCGCTCTTTGACAGGATTGAAAGGATTGATTTGATTTTAGTTTAAGCGAACCATTTTCGATCCGACTATAAATTTGATCATCTTGATCATATTCAGAATAGAGGAGCCATTCGCCATAATTATCAAATCGTTCATTCAATATTTCATCTCCTTTTAAATTGCACTTTTGACAAGAGAAAAAGGGAATAAGAAAAACAATGAAAATAAAATGAAACTTATTCATTTGTTAATGCGTTTTTACACCGCTGTGGACTGAAGTAATACTCTGATACGGCACACCATCCTCCTGCCAGTAAGCTGTGTTATCTATGTTCAAATAAAGATAAATTGAATCACCTACTAGAACATTAATTCGGTTTTCATAGTCAAATCCATAGTTATTTGAAAAATTCCATCTGCGACCAAATTTATCCGTCAAAGGAATAATTATAGTACCATCTAAGTGCCCTTCAGAGTCAACTCTGTGACCAAAGGAGAACAAATTGGCAAAATTATCATAAAAGACGCTGTCTTCGGAATAAGTATATTGCGATTCATAGGGCACACAATCTATAATTAATTCATAATTTGTGTCATTCTCAGGATCATACATTAAATACTTACCCGCAAAGCGATCACAATTTGATTCTTCTGGATAATCGTCAACAATGTTCTTGTTGCATGAATGCAACAAGAACATTAGAAAACAACTACTGTAAAACAACTTTTTCAATAAATTCAGTTTTACCATTGGTTACTCTTATAAGATAGATGCCACGTTCAAAATCTATCAATTCAAGGGGCGTAACAAAGTTACGCGTTTCAAACAGCATTAATGTTTGCCCTGTCAAGGATAAAACTTCAATAACCGAAGTTTCTTCACCCATACCTGATAACGAAATAAATACCTCATTGGTTGTAGGATTAGGGTAAACAGCCATTTGAGGTTCCCCATTTACACTGAATGAATTCAAATTTATTATTGTTTGACCAGCTTCATTTTGTTGTGGATCAGTACCAGGAACAGGTGCCATTGAAGAAGGTAGGACGAAAATTGTTCCTTCCAAATCCAAATTATGACCTCTTGTGTCAGAAACGGGGTCATCCGGATAAATTTGACAACCATCAATGTCAACCGTATATCGATATAAACCGGGAGGTACGGGGTCACCGACATTAGCATTATATAGATCACCTTGAATTAACACACTGCCCCCAATACCAAAGGTTCCATCCCACCAAAATGTTTTGTAGGGGTGCTGCTGAGTTGGTGTTTCGTAACCGGCACAGATTGGTGCTATGGGGTGAACTAATTGGGTGTTATTGCCTAAGTTGCTGTAGTACCAAATTTTTTGACCTAATGGGTACCAACCAATGAGGCTATAGGGCCATATGTGAAGCTCCCAATAAGTTGCTCTATAGGCATTATAAGGATTTGCTAAATCAGAAATAAAAAATACATCATTAAAGCCATCATTATTGGGAGATAAAATATAGGGTTCCTGAGGAGGATCAAAACTAAGCTCGCTGTCAAACGTACAGCAGTCGTTGCATTGATCGCTGCAAGATGTTCCGGTAATTTGTGCTGACCAATTCGTGCCTCCTTTCCAACCTGGACCGAATTCAATTGATTCACCGGCTTTAAAATCAATGATATAGTCTTCAGCGTCAACTCCATGTCCTGCGGGCAAAACATTTGTTCCTATCTTTAAACATTTTGCAGCATCAACAACACCATCAAAAAATGGATTGTAATCTGCCTCTCTATGGTCAATAACTAAACACTCAGGACAGGAAGGACATAATACGTCAACAATAAAACTGTCGAAAACTGTTGTGTCATTACAGGCATTGTTATCTTCTAATTTCAAAGAAATAGCGTATTCACCATAATCCCAAAAGTTCATCCAGCTGCCGCAATAAACCCCTTTATCATGAATAGTAACCAAATCACCAGGAAATATTGGAAAACTGAAATCGTAAACATTCGGATTTGGAAAAATTGTAGCATAACTCATGGTAACATTTTCATTCGGACTATCTGTAGAATGAAACTCATAACAAATCGTATCGCCCATTGAAACATAGAGTTTTTCAGGCATGTTTACAAATGAAGGTGGAATGTTGGTGCTTGAGTGAACTTCAATTGGTGCGAATCTTTCAGCTACACATCCATTATCGTCACTTACTAGAACGGATATTAAAGTATCGCCAAATACAGCAGGAATAGTTGTTGAACTTAAACCTTGTAAAGGTGGGTTTCCGTTCCAAGCGTAATCCCAGCTAGAATTAGCTGTAATCTGAACCGGAATATTTTCACCTTCACAAAAAGGAGGAGAGGCTGTAATTTGAATTTGACCGACTGTAAAATCACTTTTTATAGAATTGGCTCCAATAAAAATGGCCGAGTCATAATAGGGGTCAGTTTCATCAGCAATTACAAAAACAATCCTGTAGGTTGCTCCGCATGTAAGACTATCCACAACTATCGTCATTTTCTTTGTAAAACCATCATATTCTATTGGGTAAGGTGCTGGATTGCCTGATACTTGTTGTGGAGGATTGTTAACGTACCAAGAGGGATTATCATTAAGATTGACATTATTAATAGATACAAAATCATTTGTCCCTGGTATAATAGCTACATTCTCATACCCCGCATAGGTAGTTGCTAGGCCTGGACCTTGCATATAAACGCCCATTTTATCATTAAATGAGGTGTCAACAAATTCATAGTATTCTTCTGACGCAAAAACCATATCAAATTGTACTTCAGTTGCAGATGCAATAAAGGTAATGCTCAGTTCAGATACATCAACTTGGTTGGGTCCGTGCTCTGCAGCAAGTATTCCTGACAATCCTGAGCCATTACTTGCAGCATATGATTGCGTGCCGGAATTTCCATCATCAGCTAATGTGACATTTCCAGTGCAAAGGACGATTCCGCTTTCTATACCAATTACTCCACCACCCGAAAACGATCCCAACTGATTACTTCCGCCTGAATGTGTTGCGCTTATAATCGTCACACCTGCACCAGCAACAATATTTGCTGCAGTATTCTCATCTACTTCAGTTGAAGAAAGTTGACCGAATGAACTAAAGCTGCAAAAAGTTATGACAAGAATGTATATTCTAAAAAAATATAACTGCATATTTATTTTGATTTCGGATTCGAATTCTCACTTTTTAATGATTCCAATTCTGCTGATAGTTGGATTATTTTTTTCTCCATCTCAATCATGTGCAAATACATTTCTTCAATTTTTTCCATTTGTAGTGATTGCATTTCTCCAAGATTTAATCCATCATTTTCGATTTCTTTTGCAGAAGGAATGTTTGGTAAATGACCTTCAGATTGTATGAATTTTTCAACTTCAGAAAGCGGCATTAATACATAATCTTCATCAAATACATAATCAGCCCAGGTGTCATTATCAACTTTGATATATCTTGACCGCATCATGCCGTCATTTTGTATCTGCAAGATTTTATTTCCATTATTGTCGTTGAATACAATTGCGTGACCAGTACCGTTGTTTAGGGTTAATGTTGGATCAGAACCAGAATTAGTTATAATGACATTTCCATTGTTTTTAACCTGAAATTTAACTGCCTCTGGCTGATTACCTATCTTTGTGCCTAAACTCATCAAATCCCAAGTGTTGTTCATGGCGAAAGCATCTATCAATCCCGTTTGTGGAGCAGTTTTGTTGCCTATTTTTAATCTTAAAGAGTAGGTTGTACCAACGACATGCAAAGCAAATTCTGGATTGATCGTGGCAATTCCGACTTTGACTTGAGGGCACGCAGAGAAAAGTTTATTTACACCATTTGACCATTTCGGGTCTAATATGTCATCACCAGTCAGACAAATCACAGGGTCATAAAATTTGTCTTCCATTAAGCTTATTAATCCATCAATTGTTACTGTTTCAAGATTTCCATTTGGAGCTTTTAATACAAATTCGATATTTGGATTATTGAGGTTATTAATACCAGTTAGATTTGACATTTTGACGTTTCCATTGAAAGTAGAATTTCCACTTACATTTAGCTTGTTACCGACATTGACATTGTTATCAGCACTTATGTTATTGCTGGCGGTTACATTGTTACCTGCTTTTACGTTTTCACCAGCAATTATATTTTCTCCTGCTTTAACTTTTGTTCCTACAATAAGTTTATCGTTCATGTAAACGGCTTGAAGAAAATAAGCTTGATCTTCAACAGTAAATTTTCCTTTGGTGCGCATGTCTTTTTCTACCGTAAGGGAATCTTTTACAGTTAGAGAAGAATCGATTTTCATATTTCCATTAACGTCCAATCGGGCAGATGGATTTGACGTGTTGATACCAACATTTCCATTGTTGGGGAATGTGTTTTGCGAATAGTTAATAACCGAAACAGTTAATGCAAAAAATAGTACTAATTTTTTTTTCATTTTATAGTTTTAATTAAACGAGACTTTGAGTTTGACTAATTTCAAGAAAGAATTTCACTCAATTCAAATTGTGCCTTCAAACATAAGAATTTTGATTTTACTTTTTATCAGTATAAACACCTATAAATCATGTAATTGCTCACGACAAACGAATAAAGTGAATGAACTTTATTTCTTATAAATAGGAATGAAGAACTCTTCTTTTTCCACTTATTTTCTCATAAATCAAATTTATTTCACCCAAGATGCACCCAACTTGGGAAAAAGCCAATTCAATCAACCGCAATTTTGCCAAGAACATTTAAAACAAATAGATATGGCAACAAGTATTATTACGCCTGATGATCTGGAACAATTCAAATGGGAACTTCTCGCAGACATCAAACAATTACTGGACAAAAAACAAGATAAAGTAGCTCCGGTAAAAGAAACAGAATGGATTAAATCGCATCAAGTTCAAAGATTGTTAGGAATCTCTCCAGGAACACTTCAAAACTTAAGAATTAACGGAACCATTCCCTATTCAAAAGTAGGTGGGGTACTCTTCTACAAAAAGACAGATATCCAAAACATTCTAGAGCAAAACATGCGCAATCGTGAAAATTCAATTAGCGCTCAATCATGAGATGTCAGTCTGAGCTTGTCGAAGACCAATCAATTACTAACCAATAAATCAAAATCAACATGTCAAAACATTGTAGAATTAAATCAGCTGAAAGTTTAGTTAACGTAACCAACATTAGAACAGAATGGATGAATGGTTTAGAAGTTAGCCACGCGTTAGGTATGAGCTACAAAACACTTTTACGTTTGCGCAGAAGTGGAGCACTTCCATACAGTAAAGTGAATGGTAAGATCTATTTCAAAAGAGAAGATGTAGACCAGCTATTACAAGCTCACTATCGCTTAAGAATGTGTTCTTGTGGTTGTTCATGTTAGATACTAATCCAATTCTGGCCATTGATAAGCTTGCGTAAAATTTGTATTTGAAGAAAGCGTAAAGAACGCGTCCTGCATTTTCAACACCCGGGTTTTGGGCTTTTGTTGAAAATCATTAAGCGTTTAGCTTTCAAGAAACTACAAATTAGCAAGTGTTCGTTGGGCCTTGACCTTTTTCGTTCTTTTTGGGTCAAGCCAAAAAGGACATAGAACAAATCAATAAAAACGTTGAAACAAGCAGTCAATTACATAAAACACCTTGAAGCATGGTCAGATAGAATCTGTTGTGATGATCGGCTTACGCCACATCACATCAGTATGTATTATGCCCTGTTTCACCAATGGAATTTAGCCAAGTTCCAAAATCCGATTTCCATTTGCAGGTCCGAGCTAATGCTCACCTGCAAAATAGGGTCGGCCAACACTTACACAAAGTGTTTAAAGCAGTTGGATAATTGGGGATACATACAGTATAAGCCATCCTACAATCCAGCAAGAGGTAGTCTGGTGAACCTGTACAATTTTGATAATAGTACTAGTAAAGGTAGTGATAAGGGTACTGATAAAGGTGGTGTAATAGCAGTGCGACCTTCATTAAACTATAAGAAACCTTATAAACAGTATAAACAAGAGAAAGCGGATGAGCTTTCGAAGACTGAGGCTCGAACTGAAAGTTCGAAAAGCCGAAGGAAAATATTTACTCCACCTGATCTAGAAGAAGTGAGTGATTATTTCATTGCTGAGAAAAGTACACTAAGTGAAGCAGAAAGTTTCCACAATTATTTTGAATCCAACGGCTGGTTGGTTGGTGGAAAAGCGAAAATGAAAAACTGGCAAGCTGCTGCGCGAAATTGGATTAAGAGATCCGGAAACTTCAATTCAACTTCAAACAAAAAGAATGGAACCCTGAGCGGAGTCGAAGGGAGACTTCACACCAATGATGATAAAGAATATGCAACGCCCTTGTAAAATGAAAGAATCAATCAAGCCAAAAATAGAATGCCCGTACAGAATAGTCAACAACTATCGCCTCTATGATTTTAAAAAATCATTGGCGTATCTCGAATTTTTAGGTCGCGAAAAATTCGGACCTAAATTCAAATTACAAGAAAGCGATCACGATATTATCTACAAGTTATTCATCTACTTTATTGGTGATGAAGAAAATTGCAAACGGCATGGGCTAGAATTAGATAAAGGCATTTTGTTGAATGGTCCAGTTGGTTGTGGTAAAACTTCATTAATGCATCTGATGAAAAAGTTCGCCCATCCAAATTTGTATGCCGTAAAATCAACTAGGGAAATTGCTGCAGAGTTCAATCAGTTTGGCTACTCAGTTATTCTCAAATATGGTAAGACACCAAAACGCATTTATTGCTTTGATGATTTAGGAGTAGAAAACAACATGAAGTATTTCGGCACAGAGTGCAACACCATTTCAGAAATACTCCTGCAGCGTTATGACTTAAATTTAATTGATGGCACAGTAACTCACGCAACCACCAACCTCAACGCTTCAGAATTAGAAGAGCTCTACGGTAATAGAGTAAGATCTAGGATGCGGGAACTCTTCAATCTCATCTCATTTGACAGAACAACTCAAGACAAACGAAGATGAGATTGAATAATCATGAGCGCATTTGAAAAATGAAAACAACGCGAATAAATGTTTAACTTGATTTCATTTGATAGAGGTACAACAGATAAACGCAGTTAATTAGAATAAAATTTCTCAATTTACATTTGAATACCTATATGATTATTGAATTTACCAGAACGTAAAAAAATTACGATATTAGATCATACCTTTGACAAAATAAACTTTATGACATTTACACCTGATTTGGATGTGTTATCTGAACGAAAAAAAACAATCATAGTGGAGCAAAAGCAACCACTTAGGTTTATTGATTTATTTGCTGGTCTAGGTGGTTTTCATGTTGCTTTAGAGTCTTTAGGCGCGGAGTGTTTATTCGCTGCAGAAAAAGAGAGTCATTTGAATAAATTATATACTAAAAATTTTAAGAAATTATCACCGGAGCATGTAGTGTCAGATATAACCAAACATGATTTAAGAAACATACCTGAGCACGATATATTATGTGCTGGATTTCCATGCCAGCCTTTTTCAAAAGCTGGAAAAAGAAAAGGGATGAAAGATCCTACAAACGGTGGTTTGTTCGATATTATACTAGAGATTATTGACCTGCAAATAAGAAAACCGTCTTATCTATTACTTGAAAATGTTCCTAATATTTTAAGTCTTGAGAAAGGTAAATATTGGGCTTATATTTTAGAAGAATTGAAAGAAAGAGGATACTCGGTGGATTATGAGTTATTGTCTCCTCATGAATTTGGAATTCCACAACATAGAAAGAGAGTATTTATAGTCGCTTCTCAAAATGGGTTAGATCATTTTGAATGGCCGAAGAAAGGGACTCATAATCATAATATTGATGATTTTGTAATTAATGAGGTTAAAAATATTCGTGAATTGACGGAAGATAAGGTTGAAGTATTGAGCTTATGGCAAGAGTTTTTAACAAGGCTAAAAGGTCAGAACTCGCTGGGTTTCCCTGTTTGGTCAACCGAATTTGGTGCTACCTATCCAGTTGAGGTAAATCAATCCATTAGATATGATATTGATTATTTAAAAAACTATAAAGGCTCATTTGGTTTACCGATAGTAAAAGATAACTCTATTGATAGGAACAATGTTCCGGTATACATGCGTGATGCACGCAGGACAGTAAAAAGCTGGAAGAAAAATTACATTCTTAAGAATCGAGAATTATATCAAAATAATAAAAGTTGGATTGATGGCTGGAAAAAAGAAATCATGAAATTCCCCCATTCCCTTCAGAAATTGGAATGGAATTGTCAAGATGAAGAAAGAATTATAGAAGATAAAATAGTACAATTTCGACCTTCAGGTGTACGTATCAAGTCTAAAAATTCAATTCCTACTCTTGTGGCAATGAATATGACACAGGTGCCATATTTTCCGTGGTTAAATCGTTATATGTCCATTCGTGAAGGACTTGCGCTTCAAGGCCTAAATAGCTTGGAGTTTACTTTAGAATCACTATCTCAAAATTACAGAGCATTGGGTAATGCAGTCAATTCAGAAGTTGTTAGGCTGATTTCGAAACAATTGTTAAAAGAGGAGATAAAATGAAAGTAAACATAAGTCCCGGTGTTGGAATTATTAAAATATTTAAGGCTCTAGATTATGAGTCTTGGTTTGCACTTGCTGAATATATTGATAATTCAATCTCAAGTTATTTAGCGAAGAAAAATCAAATTATAGAACAGGAACCAGATTTTAAATTGAGGATTCAAATAGACCTAAACTTTGTAGATAATCATATACAGATTAAAGACAATGCCGGTGGCATCGAATCTGAAAAGTATGAATATGCGTTCAGAGCAGCAGAGATTCCAGATGACACAACTGGGTTAAATGAATTTGGTATGGGGATGAAGACTGCATCTTCATGGTTGGCAAATAAATGGACTGTTAAAACCACAGCAATAGGTGAGAATGTTGAAAGAGAGATTCAATTTAATGTGAATGAGGTGGTTAACAATAATATCCATGAGTTAGACGCAAAAGAAAATCTGGTTTCTGAAAAGGCACATTATACAGTTATTCGTCTTGAGGAGTTGACTGGTAATGCTCCACAACAAAGGGATCTAAATAAAATCAGAAAGCATCTTGCTAGTATTCACAGAAAATTTATCCGTCGTTCAGATATCGATATTGAAGTCAATGGTGAAAAGCTAATTTTTGAGAATTCGGAGATATTAAAGTCCCCTCGCTGGGATAACCCCAATTCGGATGAAATCGAATGGAAGTTAGAGATAGATGAAAGTTTCGGTACTAATAAAAGGGTTTCTGGATTTATAGCATTGTTAAGTACAATGTCTACATCAGCAAAAAATGGATTTTCTTTATTCAGACGCGGAAGGGTTATTGAAGGAAGTGGTGATGATTTATTTCGTCCGAAACAATTGTGTGGTTCTACGGGCTCGCATCAGTACAAAAGAGTCTTTGGAGAGTTGGAGTTGGAAGGGTTTAATGTAGACTTTACAAAAGGTAAATTTATCGGAGATAAAGATTTTGATGAATTACTTGACCTTCTCCAAGATTATTGTGATAGTGATGAAATGCCACTTTTAAGACATGCGAGAAATTACAGAAAACCTCAGCCGAAAGAAAGTCTTAAAGACATTGCCTCGAAAGGCGCGAAAGAATATAGAGAAAGAGGTAAAAATAAAGAGGTTTCAGCCTCTATCGAAAAGGCACTAAACGAAACTAAGGATTCAGTTATTTCGGAGGTTATACCTGAGTCTAATAAGCTTGAACAAATAACAGAGGAATTCACTTATAACGGAACTCGTTATATAGTTGAATTAGATCTTGTAGATACTCCTGAAATGGATGATTGGATAGTGATTTTGAATCAAGAAAACATAACAGATAATATTACAAAAATTAAAGTTAGATTGTCCCTGATTCATCCCTTCATGTCAAGTTTTGGAACGGATGATATTCAGCCTTTTATTCGATTAGCAATAGCACTTTCCATATCAGAATCTTTGGCTCGCATTAGTGGTGGTGGCCCTGGCGCAGTCAGGCGTAATTTAAATAAACTATTATCCTCGGGTCTAGCGCAATAATGGAACATATAAGATTAATTGAGAAAAAGGAAGAAGTTTGGAATGTAACGGTGGGTTCTGTTGCAATAAATTTACTGGACAGAAAAGGGTTGTCAGATCAAGAGAAAGATCGAATCTTGTCTGAAAGTGTAGATATCCTTGGGTGCTGTGGCAATCCAAAAAATAAAGAGAATAATATTACTGGTTTAGCAATTGGATATGTTCAAAGCGGTAAAACAATGTCATTTACCACATTATCAGCTTTAGCTGCTCAAAACGGGTTTAATGTAATAATAGTTATAGCTGGTACGACAACAAAATTGGTAGATCAAACATTTAACAGATTATCAGATGATTTGGATATATTTTCTACAACTGAAGTTTCTTGGAAAACTCACAAAAATCCAGGTCCAAAACAAGTTGATGAGGTAGTAGGTGATTTAGAACCAGGAATATTAAACCCACACCCTGTTCTCTTGATTACCGTTATGAAAAACAACACTCACTTGAAAAAGTTAGTTAAGTTATTTCAGAAAGTTCAGAAAAAAGCAGACTGTAAAGTATTGATAATAGATGATGAAGCTGATCAGGCAAGTTTAAACACAAAAGCAAGTAAAAAGGATGAAGATTCTGTTAGTGCGACCTATTTGACTATCACTCGATTAAAGGAAACTTTGGTCAATCATACTTTTATTCAATATACGGCAACTCCACAAGCACCTCTTTTTATCTCTGTTTTGGATATATTATCTCCCAGTTTTGTGAAAATATTAACTCCCGGCGGTGCATATACAGGAGGTAAAACCTTTTTCAAAAGAAATCCAGAATCATCATATCCCTATATACAGGAAATTCCTTCAGAAGAGATATATACGAATTCAAATGAATTCACAGACATACCTAAGTCGTTGGTTGAATGTACTATGATATATTTTATCACAGTAGTTATTGGGGCACTTTCTAATGAGCGAGCTGTGAATAGCAACCGCACCATGATGGTACACCCATCGCAATTAACAAGAATTCATTCAATTTATAAACGTTGGTTGGATAATCTTAAACAAAGGTGGCTTGAGGAACTTAGTCTTGATCAACATGATTTAGATAGAGTTAATTTATTAAATGAATTTCAAGAAGCATATAAGAAATTAGCGCTTACCGCAGATAATTTGATACCCTTTGAAGAAATTTCAAAACATCTTGAATATGTAATAAAAACGACTCCAATTTTTGAATCTAATTCTCGCACACAACAAGAAATAAATTGGCGAAAACATTATTCTATGATATTAGTTGGTGGCCAGGTATTAGACAGAGGATTTACAGTAGAAGGTTTAAATATTACATATATGCCCAGAAGCATCGGAGTAGGCAATGCAGATACAATACAGCAAAGATGTCGTTTTTTTGGATATAAAAAATCTTACTTGGATTACTGTCGCATTTATCTACCTCGTACTTCGAAAAGAGCTTATATTGATTATGTTACGCATGAAGAAGATATGCGAAACAAGCTTAAAGCTTTCGAAGGCCAGAATAGATCATTGAAAGAATTTAAGAGATCTTTTATCTTATCTCCAGAATTAAATATCACTAGAAAGTCAGTTATATCTGATGATATTAGTCGTTACAGGCTGCAAGGTTGGCGGTCATTCGATCGTGTTGAAAGTAACTCTGAAGAAAATAATGATGTGATAAAAACATTTTTAGATAAGTTTCCATTTTCTAGTTTTGATCAAAAATTGATTCAACCAAAAAAAATTCAAATTCACTCTATAGCATACATTAAATATGAGGATGTGTTAAATGAGTTATTATTGAATTTGAAATTTACTGATCCTGTTAATGCAATTTTGTGTAATCACTTATTATCCTTTCTAAGCATTTATAATGAATTTTCCCTTTTAGAGGATTTTGAAGTTTATAATATAAGTCAAGGAATAGAAAGAGAAAGAAGCGTAGGTGAATCAATGCGTTTGAAAAACTTGTTTCAAGGTAAAAACCCAAAAACTAATTATCCGAGTGATCGCTTTTATTGCTCAGAGGATAAAATTACCATTCAGGTTCATAACTTATTGATTAAATCAACAGGTAAGAATTTTAGAACTTTGGCATTTCATATTCCTTCTGCGTTTGTACAAAACATTATTACTCTAAATAATTAATCATGATTTCGAGTCTTTATAAAGAGTTTAACGCACTGAGATCTCAAATCGGTTCTATTTCACATACTTACCTCAGTAAAAGTGTCTCTTTGGAAAATGATATCAGAATTGGTATTGATCAAGAGTGCTCACCAGTAATATTGATTCCAGAGAAAAAGCTAAATGTTGATAATTGGAACAAGGTAAACCACAAATTGAAATATCTTGAATTAATGTTCCATCAATTGTGTCAATTGAGTGATTTTGAGTCAGGCACAGTTCTTAAAGAAAAGTATACAATTATTTGCTTGTCAAATGCTAGTGAAATAATGATAAAGTACTTTTTGGAAATTATGGAACTTCTTATTGCTGAGTTAAATAAAGATTTTTCAATTTTAACCTTGAATCGTGTAATTGGCAATTTGATTAAGCTGTTTAGCCAACCGAGTCAAATTGATGAATCAAGTATTATTGGCCTATGGGGCGAGTTATTGTTCATCTTAGAAAGCGAAGACATTGCTAATTCAGTTGCAGCATGGCATAATGAGAAGACCAATCTTTTCGATTTTACTTTTAACGATCATAATTTAGAAGTTAAAACAACTACTGGCTCTCATAGACTTCACACTTTTAATAATAACCAAATAAAAGAATACAAAAGATTACGGGTTCAGATTTGTTCGATTCAAACTGAAAAAGCAACATTAGGTAGAAGCATTCAAGACTTATGGGAGGAAATATCCAGATCTAATATTGATGTATCTTTAAAGGAAAAGTGCTCTCAGATTTTAATTGAAACTATTGGTTTGAATGCAAGTGCACTTTCATATCCCAAATTTGATTACAACCTAGGTGTCTCAACATTAAAATTTTTTGCAAGTGAGGCAATTCCATCGATTGAAAGCGAGTACATTGCCAATTCCATTAGGGAAATAAAATTAAAAATAGATCTTGATGCTCTATGACAACTTCAATTTCTCATAAATATTTTTAGCTTCTGTCAAATCTACAGTTAAATCATACCTTAATTCAGCTTCTTTCGTTATCAAAGCAATGGCCTTCAATTTTGGTAAGTTAGACAAATCAAGGTTTTGTAATTTGGTAAACAAACTGGTTTCATCTTCCATTTTAAGCTGAAAACCGCTTTTTATTATGTTCTTTAGAATTATTCCTATTCCTTTCATATTTTCTGTTGAAAAGCTAATTTGAATAAAATCCTCTTCGATTTTCGATTTTAATACTTCAGTTTCTAGATTAAAATTGAGGGTTAAGTTGTTAATTTTTTCGAAAGAGCTTTGTTTTGGGCAAAGTATACACAAGTACGTTTTCTTTGATTGATGATAATAGAGCAACATTTTACCATCTGACAGTTTTAAATCATAATCTCGAAATTTTATCTTTTCATCATTCACATGAATAGTACTATTATTTACTATTTCTAAATAGGTAACAACAACATAATTGTCGATTTCAATTCTGTAGGGGTTGTAACCTATAGATTTCATTTCAAGTGATGAGTTTCTGGTAAAATCTTCAATTATCAAGTCCTCATTGATCAAATTGTAGAAGATTTTTTCACCTTGCACTCTAAAGATCCCTTCTTCTTTCCTAGATTCTATAACTTGTTCAATTTGTATAGGTAATAAATCTAGTTCTTGCGTAAATTTCTTAACAAAGGCTTCATAATCATATGAAATATGATTCTTGATAAATCCTGCCATCTTAGTACTTGCCTGAGGATTTATGTTTTTAAGTTTTTTAATAAAATTTTGATCATATTGTTTATCAGGTAAACCGATAAAACCAGCTTTGTAGAACTTAAATCTTCCTTTTGTTCCAAGCTTCAAATTTCCTAAAAGATTGTGTTGTGAAGTAGACCTGTGTTTTTTTATGTGCCTGTACAATTCTAAAATATGTACTGGTCGATCATGCTCGGAGAGATAGTTTATAGCCAATTCCTTGATACTTCCTATAAGTAGCCCTTTTTCTTGAACCCATTCTCTTAATCCATATTTACTTTCTCCTTTGTCGGTAATTCCTCTCAAGTAAACAAAATCGCTTTTCTGTAACATTGATCTTATAGAGTTTTCTGTTTTGCATTTCCCCGGCCACCTTTGATTTATTCCATTAAATATTTCAGTAGCGCTCATAATTTCGTCTTTATCCTTGAGCCATATCTTAATAAGATCAATTAGATTTAAATAAGTGTTTCTTGGCACGTGAATTTCGTCTGTTGTAGCTTCTAAAGAAAAATTTGACCTTACCACTTCCTTAATAATGTGGAATTCACTCGAATTAATGCTGGGTTTAATATCTGTACTCAACACTGTTATGTCTTCAGGTATTTTGTAGACAAGTAACTTAAAAATTAGATTTAATCCTTTTAATAGCAGATCTTCCCCTAAAGCTCTTTTTTCAATAATGTATTTAGCCTTTACATGTTTGAAATTCTTATATAAATTTTGGTTATAGACCTGCCTATGACTATCTAGTTTAAGATGTTCTGTAGTTACATAAAACTCTTTATTCAAGATTAAACTGAAGAGGTTTGAGACACCCACAGCATCTCTTCGTACTTCAAATCGAACCGTTGTGTTTGGTACATAATTTTGAAGATTTACAAAACCATCTTGTATTAAGTTGTTATAAACTTCAGGCAAGAATTTTATGTAGCCCTTTAAAAATTCAAGTTTAGTTCCAGATTGGTTGGTGAGTTTAACATAAATCTGTCTTACTCTTTCTCTAGTTAACTTATGTCTTTTGGCAATTCGCTCTAACTCAGAGCTGATATTCGTATTTGAATCAAAATTTATATATAAAATGAGCAAATCACTCTCTAGTTTTTCAAATACTTCTTTTTCTAAAATATATTTCTCAAAGAAATCGATTATGTCCAATCGTCTCAAACTTAAAGAGGTACGGATTTCTTTTTTTTCGTTCTCAGTAAGCGTTATTTTCTGCTCAAGCTTGTAAATTTCAAGATCAATTTCATCAATTTCCTTTTCATCTATATCTTTCAATAAGTGGAACAAATTTTCCCTAAATTTTTCAAGTTCTGATATAGTTTTTTTCCCAGCGGCCGGTACTTTTTCAAAATCAATATTCTTTGAAAGAATGATTTCAATTAATTTAAGGAAATCAAATTCTGAGTTGTCATTTTCGATTATTTTATGAAGTGTGTTTTTTGAACGCACCTTTAGTTCTTCATAATTGGTTTGAACCTTCGTGATTAATATCTCAAATTTAATTTTATCGTTTTTTACTCTTTGAAATGAAAGTTCAAGCGCTTTACTCAAATCTTCAAAACTATCATTTGGCTTAGAGTCTGATAGGGATCTAATTTCTTCAGCAGTTTTGCTTCCACAATTCCTAAGTTTATCTATTTCTCCGCCTTGAGAAATAAACTTGTCAAGGTCTTCTAGACTATGAATGTTAGCATTAAAAAGTACATTTTTAGCTCTTTCACTGATGTTTGAAGGTAATTTGTTGGTATCGATTTTTTCAGTACTAGACATGTTGTATTGGGTATGTTTGCAATTTAGAAAGAAATAATAAAAATAACAGGTTATAAGGTGTTCGTCAATCTCTTCATTTTGTCTCGCAAACCATAATCAAAAGGGTTTATAAACTCTTGTTAAGTAGTGAAATAGGTTTTTAGTGATTATGACTATATTTCATCCTTCAAAAATTACCCAAAACTAACCCTCAATAATATGGGATATTCTACAGAAGCAATCTTCATCAAGGAGCAATTAACTGATGAAATGATTAAAAAGATTACAAAAATCACCCATGGTGATTCTGATCTGGTCTTTAATCGAGATGTAAGTTTTGATGGAATATCATCAGGTCCTGGCCCAGGTATTTTTTTCGGTCAAATGAACGATTCATTTTATATGATCTATGATTGGATGGGATACAATTTACACGATAAGAGTTATGGTGATATAGAGGGGGTATTTACTCATTTGTTTCCTGAATCTGAGATTTTATACATTGTAAATGTTGAATCTGCTAATGCCTACACTTATCATTTAATTAAAAATGGCAAGACCATCAGAAAAAAGGTAGGTGCTCATCCGGATGTTGCAGTAGATATAGGTGAGGAGTTAGAAACAGAAAAAGCTTACTATGTCAAAAAAGAAGTGAGGGATGGTCAAGAAATCTACTATACAAAATCACATTTCAAAGAAGGCGAGCTAGATGAATGGACACATGATCAAGTCGGAGGGTCAATTGCATTTCAGTTAGTGAGGGACATGACGGGATGTCGCCTAATGACGAGTGATACAGATGATTTCAAGGCAAAGCAGTACTTTTTGAAAACTGACATTGAAGAAATGAATAAATTTCTTGATGGAGAATTAGAAGAATCAGTACCTGAACTCCGGAAAGGTTTACCTGTCAATGTCATTCACGAATTGATAGAATCTGCTAAACCCATACTCTTAGAAAACGGTTTTCTAGAAAATCAAAAGGGAGAATTTGTTCGAAAAAAAGATCAACTTAATCAACTTATAAATTTCCATTTTGACCATTCAGCAAAGGCTTTCTCTCATTTCAACTATTCGTTCAGCCAAAATATTGGCTATCGAGAATGGCACATTCAGCAGTTTGGTAATGATATGAATGGCGCAGGGCAAAGAGTGTTTGATTCAGTTCAATTGAATTTTCAAAAACTAGGTATCACCGATAAACACCAAACTTTATTTTTAAATGGAGATAAAACCAAAAAAGAACTCAGAGAAGGCATTATCGAAAGATTGAAAGATGTTATCATTCCAGCATTTGATAAATCGTCAATTGAAGATATTACGGCAAACTTGAAAGGTATTCGAAAAGCGGATTACCACCTCATGAATAATGAGTTAGAAGCTGCAAGAGTAGAGTTAGAGAACCTAAAAGAAGCATTGGTTTCTTCTTCGGTAAAGAACAAGTTTGATGACGAGAAACTTGAGAGGTATTTTAAATGGCTAGAGCAACGAAATAAGTTTTTTGATGAACCTGTTGAGTATAGGACGTACTATTCCGCAAATGTTGATAGAATTACCAAAGAGGTTGAGGCAGAGAAGAAAAAATTAAAGGCAGAACAAGAAGCTCGCAGAAAAGAGGAAGAACAAAGAAAGCAGGAGGAGTTAAAATTAGAAAAAGAACGAGCAGCTCGGATTCAGGAAGAAAATGAAAAGAGCGCAAAAACGCTTCAAGGTAGTTACGAGCGTGCCGCCAATAAATTGGGTCATGCAAAATTGGCCATTATCAATGAATATGGTGCGCTCTCGCGCGAAGAGGTTGAACAGATCTATTCTAATCTTAGTTCTTTACCTAAATCCAAAAGACCATCAGACTACAATCTCAGAATTGAAATGTTATCTACTCTCGGACAAGGCTATAATATTAAAGACGCCCATACCTGGACTTCAGAAAAAAGGAATCAATCCACTCCAACAACCGCTTTAATTATCCTAGTAATTATTCTACTGTTCATTTTGTTTATTGCGTTTAAATAACCGTGAAAGAATCACTTACCATACTCCGTAAATAGTTTATGGCGATAATCACTATCTTGTCTTTCACTTTAACACCAAAACTAAATCAGCATGACAACGATTACGCTCAGAGATGAAACCAATGTTGGCAAATTGGTTCAGGAGTTTGAGATTGAAATTCCTGAAACGAATATCACAGTAAAGGACCTTATAGCCGCGAGAGTTAAAAAAGAGGTAGATATCTATAACAGTCAATCAGAAGAGTTTTATAAAAACGGATTAGTGACACCTACAGATTACGAAAAAACCTTAAATCTGAATTCCAATATTAATAAGGTTAATAGAAATCGAGTAGATTTTGAAAAGCAATTCTACATAGCATTGGAGGCATTTCAGAAAAATGGTTTCTTCATCCTTGTAGATGATAAGCAGTGTGAATCTTTAGACACTCAGGTTCAATTGAACCCTGATTCTAAGATCAGTTTCTTAAAGTTAACACCATTAGTAGGAGGATAATATGGGATTTCTAAAAAAATTATTTGGTAAAAAGACAGTTGTAGAAAAGTCAGAACCAAAAAAACAACCACAGCTAGAAGAAGTAAAAGTTCCTGAGGAATCTCTCCCAGTTGCAACTAAAATCGAGAAGGTAAAAGAAGTTATAGTAAAACCTGTAAGCGAACCGGTTTTTGAGAATAACGTCCTCAAATTCTTAAATACCGAGTACATAATAAATGAAGATTGGCTCAATTTATTTACCCATTTCATTCTTCTTGATGAATATAAAAAAATGCCAAATGAGACATGGTATGTTGAATCAAAAGAACTTATAGAAAAAGTTGGCCAAAGTGAATTTGTCACAATTGGTTCAAAGTGGATACTTGACTGTGTAGAGAAAAGTAAAGAAAACCAAATGAGGTTCACTAAGTTAGGAGCACTTGCTGCAAATGAACAAATGCAGAAAGATCTGGGTTTTAGTGATAGAAAAGTTCCAGAGTGGGTAACCAAGGTTTATGGTGACAAGGTTGCTTCACAAGGGTTTATTAGAATGGAAAAATTCACTGCAATGAGTAATTTCCAAAACTACTTCTATCAATCATTAGGAGGTAGAATTTTAAGGGGGTTTGTTCACTCAGCCGTGATTATTGAAGATGATAAATTGATTGAGTTAGTTGATTTACTCGCATTTGCAGACCCTAACTCCTCACAAGATGCCATACATATTTATAGCTTATTACCTGAGGATGTTGGTGTTCCTCGTTTAACAAACCTAAAAGGGAAAGCAAAGAGTAAACGAATCCTTGGAAGAATTGATAAAGCAATTGCGGCAATTGGAAAGAAATCAGGGAAGTCGAAATCAGAAATAGAAGAAACGGTTGTTCCAGATCTGGGTATTAACAAAGATTCGAAATTCATTTTTAAAATGGGTGATGTTAAAGGTGTCCTAGAAATAGAGAACCATCAAAAGCAAAGAGTCTATTATTTATTGAAAAATGGAAAAGAACAAAAAACAATTCCAAAACATATAAAGGACAATCACCCCAATGAGTTAAAAGCATTTAAGTCGAAAATAAAGAACATAAAAACATCTATTTCAGGTCAAAAAAAGAGAATAGAAGATTTTTATCTTATCAATCACAAAATCCCATTTTCAAGTTTTAAGAAAAACTATTTGAATAACAATCTGATTAAAGTAATTGCAAAAGACTTAATCTGGAACTTTCAAAAGAAGGACTTTAATGTGAACCTAATTCATTCAAATGATTCTTTTGTAGATGTAAATGGTAAGTCATATTCAGATGAGCTAAAAGGATGTAAAGTTTCACTCTGGCATCCAATTGGTTTTGAAAGCGATTATATTTTCAAATGGAGAACTTATATTTTGGAAAATGAAATCTCACAAGGCTTCAAACAGGCCTTTAGAGAAATTTATTTGATCACTGATGCTGAATTATCAACTGAAAATTATTCAAATAGATTTGCTTCACACATTTTAAATAAAGACCAAGTGGCAGCACTTTGTAAAGCAAGAGGATGGTCCCCTAGTGGATTAACAAGTTCTGGAAAAGTCTTTTTAAAAATACCTGAAAGTGATTATAAAGCAGAATATTGGACAGGCGATATTGATTTAGGTGAACGTTCTAGACTCTATGGTTCTGCTCACATTACAACTGATCAAGTTAGGTTCTACAAAAAGAAAGAACTTTTAAATCTATCTGAAGTACCTGAAATTATTTTTTCTGAAGTAATGCGTGATGTTGACCTTTTTGTAGGTGTAACAAGTATTGGAAATGACCCTGAATGGTTTGATAGAGGACAAGATGGTGCAAATTCGTATTGGCGCACCTACACTGAAGGCGCACTTACTGAAAGGTCACAAACGAGAGCTGAGATTCTAAAGAATTTAGTGCCTAAACTCAAAATTTCCAATCAATGCGAATTTCAAGGAAAGTATCTTCATGTAAAAGGAAGCATTCGAGAGTATAAAATTCATTTAGGGAGCGGTAATATTTTAATGTCTCCTGATGATCAATATCTGTGCATTGTTGCTGATAGATCAAAGAGCAAGACTAAAAATTTGTTTATTCCATTTGAAGGTGACCACATGCTATCAATTATTTTATCAAAGGCGTTTTTACTTGCAGAAGATGATAAAATAAAAGATACAACTATCTTGAATCAAATTAACCGGAAGTGATAGACGAATTCCTTGTTCAAAATTTAAGTAAAATTTCAAAGGCATGCGAAAAGAATGGAGTTGCAAAGCTTTATGCCTTTGGGTCTATAGTTGATGGTAGATTTGTTCATGGCAAAAGCGACATTGATTTATTAGTTGAATTTCCTGAAAACCAACAAGACAAAAAAGCAAATTCTAAGAACCTCCTCTTGCTCTGGATGGAACTACAAGGGATTTTAGAAACTAAAGTAGATTTGGTGACAACAGACACCATCAAAGGTGAACATTTTAAAAAATACCTTGAGTTGTACAAAGAGCTTATTTACGAAAAAAAGAGTGAATATCACAGGTTATAAGGCGTTCGTCAATCACTGCATTTTGTTTCACAAACCATAATCACAAGGGTGTTTAAACTCCCCCGAGTGCTCAGGGTCGCCCTTGTGCTAATGTTTTGCTTCACACACTCCGTTCAATCCTCACCCGTTGCTTTACTGCCACCCCAAACCCCAATAGGGTGTTCGCTAAACTCACTTCAAGTTTTCTGGGGTGTCACCGCACCTTAATATTTGTGCTCGCCTGCGGGTCGCTCCGGGCTAATCGGGCTGTCACAGTTTTAGAATCCAATTTGTCAGTAAGCTGCGCAAAGATTTGCTTAGCATACTTCTCAAACCACACACAAGCATTGCTCGTTCAATCACCTTCATTTCATTGCGGCTCATTCAGTTGCAAAACTTGTCTTTCCACAGCTGCGTCAAAAACTCCGCCAGCCCTGCTGTAAACAGTTGGTGCCATAACGCTTATTCTGCGCGTCACTCATGTCACCACCCTTGCTCCTCTCGCAGTCGGCTCGCGCACACAGGCCAACCCTCGCTCAAGGCTGTATAACCTGTCTAGAAACTAAGTGCATTCCGCACTCTGATAATGAAGTGCTTCTGTGATGTTTTGTGATTTCGTGCGTCCTCTTCCAGGAGGACCATCAAAAAAGTAAAAGGATAACTCACCAGCCCCCCACAGTCCATAATCCTTTCACTTTTTAGATGTTGTTGTACAGGACGCAAAAAAGGGATACCAACTTGATATCCCTTTCATCTTTTAATGAGCCTTACTCACTTTTTAGTCCGATTTATTCGGACGGTTAAACAATCTGTTTTTCAGTTTCTTCCATGCCCATTTACACAGTTGAGTAAAAACAAAGCTGGCAACAGCTCCAACAGCTCCCAGTACAATAGTCCTAGTTATATCTGTCGTTTCCAGGTTTGGAAGTATTGCCAGCAGTGTACCTCCAATTGTACCTGCAACCGTATCATTTTCTATGTGATGCAATCCAGCCATACAATGGGTTTACTCTTCGCATTCTGCGTCATCTGCAATTGCAGCTTGACTAATTGCCGTTGCAACTGAACCAGCTACAATTAAGTAACCACCAATGGTGGATACAATTGCTGGAAGCGCAATTGGTGAAGCAATGATTGTAGTACCTGCAGCAGCTACAACCAAGCCAATGGTACGCAACTTCTTAAAGAATGGTGGAGTATCAACTCCACATCTTTTGAAGTAAGATTTCAATTTGTCTTTAAATTTCTCTTTCTCCATGTTTAAGATTATTGTACATCAACAATTGCCAACGCATTGAATGCTCCGTTTTTAAGCGTGTATTGATCACCGTTCACTTCTTGGTAAAATTCAACCATCAATAGGTATAAATCTGTACCGGAACCTGAAGGAGTACCCGCGGGGGTTAAGAGTACGTTTGTTGAGGTAGCATCAATCGGAAGATTGACAGCATTACTCTCTTGTAACTCATAATCACCAGTAGTAAAATCAATTTTTACCCAACCACCTCTCAAAGTAATGTGCGTTGCTCCTGGTGCATTGTTTAAATCATTGACCGGAATCAAGTTGTTTAAAGTGATAACACCAGTACCCAAATCCACATCAAAAGGATTGAATAAAATAGACCCTAGAATCGCTTTGTCATTGAAGTTGAAGTTTTTCAATAATGCCTTTGCTGTCGCTCCGGCAATTGCAACTCCAACATTTCGCTCTCCTCTAACACTTGTTGTGTCCAAGTTTTTAATTTGAGACATCAACTTTGTTACTCTAGAAGTCACACGATTATCAGAAGCATTCTGCATCATGGTACGAATTGCATCTCTAAGTAATTTCCCAGATTTTGCGGAACCTCCAAACTCAGAACCGTTCTCTCTCGTTCTCACGAAAGCAGGATCCTTTTTGATACGCTCTCCATCAACTCCGCCTTTTTCACGGGCTAAGTATCCGTCCTTACTTTTGTAGAAGGATAAATCTCCGATTTTCCCTTCCAATTTGATTATGCCTTTCTGCTTTGCCATAATATTTGTCGTTGTTAGTTATAGGTCCTTCACTTGGTCGACCATTTCACCAGCGCGCAAAGCAAATATTCGCAAATGGCAACAGCCTTCAAAGTCTCGGCTTCCGCTTCATAAACTATCTGCCGTTTTGTACTAAAATGACCTATTGAAAAGAGGAGATGAGGTATTAGTTTTGTATAGAACGAGCATAGAATAAGTATAGATACTGTATGAAACGAGTTGTGATATATCCAAAAGACATTATGATCATCACCGGCAAGAGTGAAAGATACTCTCGTTACCTCATCCAACGCATCAAGAAGCATTTTAACAAGGAACAGCACCAAGTTGTTTCAATCTCAGAGTTCTGCTCTTATATGGGCTTAGATGAAGAGTCAGTATTAGAATGCATTATCTAATGAAATTTGGTGCTATTTGTTTCATCAATAGGCATGTTTTCAGTACTTTTATAGGGTAACGCTCATTTAAATAATGATAATTAGCACTTGATTTTCGGTCAACAAATCAGACAACAGAAAATTAAGAACCCTTTGAAAGTGCCGTGTTTCCTAGTAAACACTAAATGATATTTGTTCCTAGTGGGACAACAGAGAAAGGAGTTAGGAAACTAGCTCCTTTTCTTGTTTTATATGGTCTGCTAAAGATTTCTGTTCTAAAAAACTTCAAAGAGGGTGGCCGGAATGTTGGACGTTTTGGTTTTTTCTATTCTCTGATACTTCTTACTGTGATTTGGCTTGAGATGGAGTATGAGTTCAAGACCCTTATTTTTGTTTATGAAGTTTGATAAATTCAATAAATTGGAGTCCGGCTTCAGATTTTATATATCGATATTTGGATCTTGGATAAGATAATCTTGCACCATGGCCGGATTTTAGTTCAGGTTCTTTCAGAATCAAACCTTGTGATGCTAGATCATTCAGATATAACTCTAATTCAAAGCTATTGATAAAACTATTTCCTGTTCCTGTGTTAAGCACAAAACCATTCTTTTCAGCTTCATGCAAGGCGCTCTCAGTTAGCCCCGTTAGTTTATGAATTACGGATCGAAACAAAATCCCTGCGCCCATTCCAGATTCTATTTGCGGAAGATGCAGTAAAATTAATAGCTGAACATCATTTATTCTTTCCAATATTTCAACATAGTTCAAGAAAACTCTATCTTCCGAAGGTTCAAGCATGAAATTGACCAAAATATTGCTGAAATACTCCAATTTCTTCTCCGATTTGTTAGACAGAACTTTTGACAAAATTGAATCGAAAACATCTACAAAGTCTTCAGTTTCAAAATTATAAGTACTGAGATCTTTCCCTAGTTCATTTTCATATATAGTTTGGATATTTTCAAGGAATTCCATCATCCTTCTTTCTTTTAGTCTACTTCTGAAATTCCATAACCCTTCGGCAACATCTGCGGCTGGTATGAAAACACCTAGAATTTGAAGAAATGTTTTTCTTCCTTCATCAACAATTTCTTCTCTTTTTTCTATATCTGATTTTTCCATGCTGATTAGACTGATTTGTTTATTCATCGGTTGCCATAATCTCTTCATCTACCGACTGAAACGATTCTACTCGTCAAAGCGCAAGAGGATTGCCCACGAGAGTGCAAGGAGGTGGATGAAGATTATAGGTTAAACTTTTTCTTCATCAAATAAAGTTTTTCGTGCATTGGAGAGTGATCAATCAAGCCGCGACTCACCAATTCTTCTTCGAGCGCTAGGAGTTCAAATTGCGTCATGTCTTTATTTGTGCTGTTTTCATATATTTCAGATAATTTCTCATTAGAAAAGTATTTGAACGAGGTCTGGTATTCATTGTACTTTAGAAGGTCATCATGAACTTTTTTATTCAGCATTTCTAATTCTCTTTTGTCTTCTATAACCCTTTGTAGTTTTCTTCCTTTTTCTGACCCTTCAAACTTTCCAATTAACCAGAACGTAAGAAATCCAATTATTAGGAATCCTATTGTCATTCCAGCATATTCTCCGAAACCATTGGTTTTACTTGGTTCAATAGAATTAATTACGAAGACCAGTAAAAGACTGACAATTGCAGAAATTAAATATTTGCTAGGTTTTGAAATCATTCGGAGATAACTTTTTCAATTACTGCTTAATTCGGTGTTCCTAAAGTATCTATTTTGCTAAAAATACAATTCGAATGAAAAAGAAACAAATCATCCACCGACTGAAACGATTCTACACGACAAAGCGCCAGAGGATTACCCACGAGAGTGAAAGGAGGTGGATGAAGATTAGAGGATCATATTTTAGCTTTTGGAACTGCACAAACAGTTTCTGTTATTAGACTCGTTATCTTATATAAAAATTGCCTTGGACAGGTTTCAATAATTTCGGTGATAATTGGATACATTTCTCCAGTTAGAATTTCTTCTGTTTTGGTTGGTCTGTATCTTGCCAGCGTGCCCATGTAAAACGTCATAAGCAGCACGTTAGCCAGCTGATGGTATTTATTTGGCTTGAGATTTACGTAGTACTTATATCCCTCTCTGGTTAGTAATAATTCAACATCTAGTTTCTTGTATTCCTTACAAATGTTTTTATAAATGCGGGGGAAATTGTGTTGGTCATATGCTTTTCTTTTTGAACTGCGATATATTTGCTCACCGTCACTACCACTTGTGATAAACTTGAAATATTTCTTTCTGTCTCCTTTGTAAAATTTGTCCAATGGTAACCTTGAATCGTGTTCTTTACTAAACCAAACTTGAGTCATTATCTTATTACAATCGAAATTAGTCAAGAATTCAATTTGGATCGGAAGGTACTTTCGTTTATCAATTATCCCTAATGTGAAGGCAATTTCATGAACTTCAGGAATATCTGACAGCACATTTGAGATATCAACAGTATGCTTTCCATCGATTTCCGTACCTAGGATTTTGCAAAATTCATAGAAGATATTTGTACAGTTGTTCATCCTTCCGTTGACTTGCAACGCTTCACCATTTTTTGCTAGAGTTATGCCATGAGATTCTTCTTTTTTTTCGAGCTCTAATCCGCGAACTGATAATAATGATTTAGTTAAATTCAATAGTGAATAATATGTTAAAGTAGCTTTTGTTGGAAGTCTTGTTTTTTCCGCAGCCAATTGGAAGCTTTCTGCCTGTTCTGCAAAATATTTAGCCTTTAAAAATCTCGTTTTTTTACCTCCCGAACTATTGTTGATTTTTTGATCAATCCAAGCTCTCAAGTACGCCCAAGGATCACTTGTTAAAACATAAGATGATCCTGGGTCAGTATTGAATGGAAAATATTTTACTCTCTGATACTTATAGGTTGCAGGATGAAGTAATTCAAAAGGTCTTGCCATGTTATCTATAATTGATTTCTATTCCATTAACAACCGAACTGAAGTCATTATCTGGCAAGTGGCCGAAATAATCAGAAGAAAGTCCTGTGTCCAGCACAAACATAAAATCGTCAAAGCTATAAATAACTGATTCTTCTGCGTTTTCCATTAGATTTTTTCTAATGCTCTCAGTTTTACAAATGAGACAGATGTATTGATAATCTCTGTCAACTATTTGAGTATTCCCATTCGGGTGTGCTTTTTGAAGGTGTTGCCCACTTGTGATTGCGATTAAGTTTTCAACGTAATCAGCAATTTCCTCAAATTGATTTTTTGGAAAAATATGATGCATATGGGTTGCTTTCTCTCCCACAGAAAACTTATCAAGAATTTCAGATTTACCTCCATTATACTCATCATTAAATCGTCTAAGGTTTTTCTTGGCTCGCGAAATTCTATATTGAACTCGTGAATCAGTCTCTTCAGCCACAGGGATCCTAAAATCACCCCTGGCAATGTTTTTATCTTTTCCAGCCAAAACATCTCTCCAATTTGGCTGATTATACATGATTTTGTTGTATGTAATAATTGATTTTGATATACGCCCTCTTTCAGTACCACGTTTGTGATATTTACAAGCCAGTGGGTTTAAAACCTTAATAAAAATTCTATTCGCTTCTCTCTCAGTATTAATCGGTGTATTCTGAATACAGAAATCAGAAAAAGTAGTTTTTACAATGTCCAAATACTCTTGTGACTGGGCGTCTAGAAATGATTCAAAACTATCCCACAGACCACTGTCCTTAAGAGTTTTTTCAATATAAAGGCAGAGAAAATCAAAGGAATTTCGTTCTCTTAGAGCTATGTATTTCAGCACATCAATATTCTCAACTGCGAATTGAATTGTGTTTTTAACCTTACCTTCTTCTCTCAATATACCTGCTGCCGCCAACATTTTAAGAGGCTGTCTGAAAAACTTATTGTATTCATCAAGAGTAGCTGGATTAAGAGGGTCTGGTTTACCAAACCATAGCTGTACATTATCTATTGAATATTGTGATTTCCAAATGTCCGGTGATTGAAACGGTTGTTTACCACCATTCACAATATAATCTAGAACGCAGTCTGCAACAAAGCACACAGCGTCAAGCGCACATTTCTGATCAATCCAACGTCCATTTCTCGACAGCCTAATGTCGTAATTATGCTTGTCTATGAATTTTGCGAGTAGATTAGGAGTCATCCCTCAATATACCAAAAAAATATACACTAGTCTTGTCAACATTAATGGACTGAGTCGATCGATTCCTTGCGATCTTATAAAACTGCCTGTACTCGAAGGTAGAAAAATACTTCATCTGTTTTGAAGATAACCTAAGAGGCTGTTTGGGTATCAATACCGCTGTCGAACCATCGGGAATGGTATTAGGGATGTTTTCGATTACTCTTGGATTGTATGTCATATTTGGTGTTAAATAAACACTATCATTATTAACGAACCTGTGAATACTTAAATTTTCGGCGATTTCCTGTTGAATATATTGATCATATCCTTCTATATGTGTGACCCCTTCGCCGTCCTCATCTATGTTCCTGGCTTTGATCACCCAAAGGGATTTAGCCGAAGATCTATTTGAAGTAATGGCTTTAGTTATTTGACGGTCTCTAAAAACGTCAAAAACATCAAACTCCAATTTATCCAAGACAGAATCGAAAACTTTGTCCCTATATATAATGAAATATGGAAACTTTGGGTCGGTAATGTATTTTTGTTCTTGATTTATTTTCTCATTACTCTTGAGACTATATACCATTGTTGTTTTTGGTTTAGCTTTGGGGTTTACCATCAAGCACATAGTTTCAATCGAAACACCAGTAAATCCATATCTCCCAAAATCAATGATCGTTGAGATTTCCATTTCTCTGAGCAAGTTCCTGGTTTCTTCGAATTCATGAGTGCTCAACAAAGTCTTATTTAGTATTAATGCTACATAATCACTATTCTGAATACTTTTTTCCAAGAATAGCTCAGATAGGTTGTTCGTATTCTTGTTGCGGTTATTTTTCAAATACTTCTTCTTGAGTTCTGAGTCGTTAGGGATTTTTCCGAATGGAGGGTTTCCCACCACAAGATCATATCTGTGCTTCATTTTCATCAGTAGAAAATCTTCACAAATAATATTAACCTTGAAGTTAGATGGAATATCAATTTTCTTGAGAAGGAGTTTTAGATTTTCAATACTGTGCTTATCAATATCAACTAAATCCAGAATAACCTGCTCAACATCTTCGTAACGCTTTAAGAGGAATGGTATAAAATTACCTGCGCCGACTGATGGTTCTAATATTCTTATTTGTTTTTTATTCAAATTCGGCAAGTAATTCATTACCTCATTTACAATAAATTTATTTGTATAGAAAGCTGAATTCTCCTCTCTTTTCGCATTACAGAGTTCTGTGATTCTCATCAATGCAGAAACTCCAATATCATGTTTCCTTTTTCGTAAAAACTTCTTTAAGTTATTTCTGTCCTCCAAGTCGTAAGCTGTAATTATTCTGTTGAGCTCCTGGGGTTCAAAGTGTTTCCCAAAGACAGACGATTTGATATTGAACGCAATCCTTCTCATTGGTTCGGTGGGAACAGCTTCACCAATACATCTCCTTATGGTTAATTCATGTGATTTATAAACTGACTTTTTTCTTTCCTGCGACAAGCCATTTAATTCTTCTAGATCAAGATCCAGCCATCTAAAGGAATTAGGAATTGTCATCATTAGCATAAGTTCACGAATGCTGTAAACTCTATCGTCTTCAGGGTGTACAGTATTTTGGGCTGCTAATTGATCATTTCGTGTATGAATACATTGGATAAATCTATCCCAAGGTTGTCTCGTATATTTATCCCTATTTTTTCTAACGTTCTCCACTATTTGACCATTCACTAACTTGTGAGGTCGCTTCTTCGGATCTGAATTGTCGAATGCTGACTCACCTTCTTTAAGTCCATGAATCCAATCCTTCATTCTCGGGTTATACGTTCTAAAGGCATGGTAGAAATCATCCTTGGAAATCTCTCCCCATTCCAATCTAGGCATATTAAAAATAACATCCCTCAGATTTTTCTCTTTCTCGAAATTTGGGAAGAGATCATAAGGAGTAATGCTATTTCTGAATGCTTTATCCACACATATTACAATTGTTCTTGTTCTGGATGAATTAGAGCCATAATTCATCAAATTCATGATGCGACCAGTGATGAAATATTTATCACCTAGAGCCTCTTGTATATAGTCACCGATAGGGACAGTCCTATTATCAGGAGTTGTACATAATGTCTTTTGGAAAGCCATTACATTTTCGAAGATAACTACACGTGGCTTTATTGATTTTACAATTTCAACGGAATCAACTACTAAGCTGTTTCGCTTTATTTCTTTGTCGTTCTTTTTGTGGTTAATGACACTGATTCCTTGGCAGGGAGGAGTAGCAACCACAACATCAACTCTATCGTTTCCTTTCTTCTTCCACTTATCAATTTCGGAGTAGATCTTTTGTTTCGTGTCATCAGAAGAAATATCTCCTACTATATAACCAGATTTAAGTTGACATATATTATTTGCTCTTTGGATATCCATCCTTTTGGAAAGGATTTCATTTGTAGCAATACACTTATATCCCTCTAATTTGAACCCATAGCACCCAACTCCTCCAGAGCTGAAAAGAGAGACATATGTTAGTGTTTTGTTTTTTAGCATATCCTTCAACAAATTTACAAGAATAGAACGTAACCTATTTACGAGTGTCCAGAATAAATTAAAATTTAGTTCTTTTTCAGTCAAATAAATATAAAACCGTGGCCACGGTACTTTCTTTCAGTGGTTTTCATATTTTATGAGGTAAAACCGTCTCAAAGAAACCCATTGCTGGGAAAGAAATACAGCATAATCCTCATTAGATCATTTGCTCGGAAATTGTGGTGAATACACCTTGTTTCCATTGCGTTTAATCTGGTAAGCTTTTATCGCCTCCACAGGTACAGTATGAAATTTCTCATTGTACCATTTGGAAGTCTGTTTGGTGCAAACAAGGAACAACCCCGTGTCACTTATGATAAGTACATTTGTATCATTCCGCATTTGTTCTGTAACCGAATTGATTTCGGCGAAAACAATTTTCTCGTTCATATAATTGGTATTATGTTAAACAATGGGGGATTTCTATACTGACAAATCCAGTAAAGAGAAACAACCCCCTCCAAGTATAGGCAGGGGGAGTTTGATGATTATCCATGCAGTGCGGGTGTTAATCCAGTTTTTGAAAAGAATGGGGGGGGTAAAATGACAACTCCGCATATATACAAGGCAATTAATTTGTGGGAGGGGCAGTAGCTGAAGAAAAACGTCAATATAAAAGCCAACCTCAGGAACTATATTTACATTATGAATTCGTAAATAAGTCCTGGTGTATGGCATTTGGTATAGTATACTATTGATTCAAAGGTATCCCGTACTTTATGCAAAGTTCTAATTCAGTCATTTGAAATGCGCCAGTGTTTTTGTAAATCTGTTGCTTACTGAATTCAAGGTTTTTCATCATTTTTGATCTATTGAACTTATTTTTGGCTGGCCTAATAGCTGGTCCTGTTTTGTTTTTATTTGATCCCATTTTAATTAGATTTTTGTTAGTTATTGCTGTGTTTTAGGGTTGTGAGGGAATGAAGTCCCAGCCGTCCAAAATGTCCGAATTATCCAAACGGACAAAACGGACACTTCGGACAATCGGGATATCTATCAACTAGGCTACTTGTTTGCAGTAGACACCATGTTTTACTCTTTGGAAAAGTGACTTGTCCGACACGAAACGTCTGACTCCCTTCTCGCTGAGCTTGTACATCTCACCAAGTTCAATAACATCCTTGACCATAAACTCACCCTCAGGAATAGCAGCGTAGAAACCTAGTTTATTGTCAGGTAATCCGTTCAATTCTTTTTTCGGCATCATCTCATGAACTTTTTGCATGGATAGAAGTAAACTGTCAACTAAAAGTAAAGTGTTATTAAATGTGTCCGAAGAGCATACTAAAAGTGAGGTAATTTCTGCATTGTCATCAAGCACATTCATTACTTCCATGATCATTGCAATACGCAGAAACACACAGGCCAATCTATGAACAGAAGCATCAAGGTCGGGACTAATAAAGTTTACCACAACCGACTTCTGACGAGAGAAGTAATCGTTGAATTCTTGTTGTTGTTCAGTTGTCAGACGGAAATCAATTGGGTCATTTTCCATTAATCTTTTGCGGTATAAGATCATTGATTCGCCGACTTCCGATATTACCTCTTCTGGTCCTGTATCATCTGAATAGCAGAACATGTTTTTAAATTCGGGATCTGACTCTACAAAGAAGAACATAAATCTGCTCCATAAACCATTTTCCGTATCAGGAATGAAACGAAAAAGTTGTTTAGGAGTACTACTTAAACAAACGGATAGTCGAGGTTTTAGTAATTCTATCAATTCTCTGTCTCCTTTGCGGTACTGAGTGATAGGTTCATGGTGGAATGCTTTTCTCAGCATGTCCGAGTAGTTTCCATATTCAGTTCGCAACATATTAGTGATAGTATCACCCTCGGTCTCGAACAGAATTCCTTCACCATCATTTTCTTTTAGCATTTGTAGAAAACCGGCTGAACTGTTATTTGCAGGGATTACCCAATTTCTGCTAGGTTCCAGCGACTCAAGAAGTTTCTGAATTGTTGCTGGCATTTGGTCTTTCATGTTCCGAACCTTCTCGTACTTGGCTTGTTCGGCTTTTAAAGGATCAGCCAATCGTCTAAGCATAGTTAGCGCACCTTTTCCAGCACCCGCCTTACCCACTGCATAAAAGTAG